>Ga0308164_10000906_pt1 | contig 39343 bp, 35 predicted proteins | sample PhyTR2_FD_201031 | JGI IMG/M metagenome (GOLD analysis project Ga0308164, IMG submission 201031) | Phyllosphere microbial communities from UC Gill Tract Community Farm, Albany, California, United States - DLSLT.R2 | ecosystem: Host-associated > Plants > Phyllosphere > Unclassified | place: USA... | reverse complement strand
TATCGATGAAATCCGTGAAAACGACAAAGTAGAATACGATGTTGAAAGCGGTAAAAAAGGTTTGAATGCGATCAATGTTAAAGTAATCTAGATTATTATAACCATAATTCGTACAAGCTTCCTGATGTGAAATCAGGAAGCTTTTTTTATGCCCGCTATTCTGGCTTCCGAATAAAAAAATACGTCAGCATTGGCTAAGTAGCCGGGGCTTTTTTTATCTTTAACCTTATTCAGTGCGCTATGGAAAGCAATTATGAAATCTTAATTTCAAAGATTAACGAGTTCAGGCAGAAATTTTACCTGAATAAGCTTATGCGTGGTACTATCTATACCCTGTCCCTGCTTTTTGCGCTGTACCTGCTGTTATTTGTACTGATCTATTATAGCCACCCCTCCCCTTTAGTAAAAACAATCATCTTCTTTTCCTATCTGTTTGTATTGACTGCCTCTACAGCCGTAGGAATTGTTAAACCTGCCCTGTCCTATTTCAGGCTAAACAAAGTGCTGAGCCTGGAAGAATCGGCTACATTAATCGGTAACCACTTTGAACCCATTCGCGACAAACTGCTGAATACGCTGCAGCTAAAAGCACTGGCTGATCTTAGCCCCGGACAAAATCAGCTGATCCTGGCGGGAATAGACCAAAAAATAAGCGAGCTCAAACCTATTCCATTTAGCAACGCGGTAAGCCTGAACGACAATAGAAAATACATCAGTTATTTTATCGTCCCCTTGCTCCTTATTATTGCTGTAGCCATAATCGCTCCAGCAGTTTTTAGAGAAGGAAGCATGAGTTTTGTATATTATAATAAGGAAATTCTGCCCGAAGCACCTTTTAAATTTATGTTAAAGCAGTCAAATATGACCGTGACCCAGGGCGACGACCTCCCGCTGGAACTCAAACTGAATGGTGACCCTTTGCCACAGGATGTATATATAACAGAGGGTGTGAACACCTTTAAACTGGAAAAAAGGGACAACGGGACTTTTACCTACCTGTTTAAAAACCTACAGAAAAACAAAACTTTCCGATTTAACGCAGGTGGATTCGACTCTAAAGAGTACCTGGTCATTGTTAAAGCCCGGCCCTCTGTTTTAAATATGCAGGTGAGCCTGGTTTATCCTGCCTATCTAAAAAAGAAGAATGAAGTAATTGCAAATGCGGGCGATCTATTGTTGCCTGCCGGAACCCGTGTATACTGGACTATTTCTACCGAAAATGCAGCGCAGTTAATTTTTACACTAGGCAAGAAAACGCAGGCACTACATATGCAAAATAATGCGGCCACTTTTATTTCCATGATTAAGGAACGCACGGTTTACCAGGTGGTACCGAAAAATAGTTTTTCTACGTACCCTGACTCCATCCTTCACAAGATTGAGGTAATTGCAGACCTTGCACCTGCTATCGATGCAGATGAAGCAGCAGATTCCTTAAGTAGCAAGGCGCGCTATTTTAGCGGAAAAATAAGTGACGACCATGGTTTCACCTCTTTAAAATTTGTATATACCATTAAAGAATCCGGCATAGAGAAAAAAAAGGTTGAGACTTTCATCCCCATCCACCCACAGCAGCAGGAAGATGCCTTTTTTTACTTCTGGAACATGAAAAACATGGACATTAAGCCCGGGCAATTGGTCACCTATTATCTTGAAGTAACTGATAATGATGCCGTAAATGGGCCGAAACATACACGAAGCCCAATTAAAACGTACCTGGAGCCATCGGAACAACAAATGGCAAAACAACTGAATACTCAAAGCAGTAGTTTGAAGCAAAAAATGGCCTCTGCTATAAAACTGGCAGCAGAGGTTGAAAAAGAAAGCAAGAAACTGGGCGAAAACCTGCTCGACAAAAAGAACCTCTCTTTTGAAAATAAAAAAGAGGTTACCCAACTGCTTGACAAGCAAAAAAAACTGGAAGAGGCAGTCCGCGAAATACAGCGGGATAAAAAGACAAACACCAACAATCAGCCGAAAACCGAACCCTCCAAAGCGGAGCTGGCAGACAAACAAAAACAAATAGATAACCTTTTCAATAAAATTCTGGACCCAAAAACAAAAGAACTGCTCGAAAAGCTGCAGGGCTTGATGGAACAAAACAAGAAAGACCAGGTACAGAATGAATTATCCAAAATGACGATGGATAATAAATCCCTGAAAAATGAGCTGGACCGTATGCTCGAGCTCTACAAGCAACTTGAATTTGAACAAAATTTAGAGAATAAGGTTGATCGCCTCAAGTCAATGGCTGATGAACAGCAGAAATTAAGCAGCCAGACCAAAGAGAAAAACGCCGATCTATCAACATTAAAAAAACAACAGCAGCAGCTAAACGAACAATTCAAAACACTGAAATCAGAATTGAAGGAGCTCGAGAAAAAAAATGAAGCGCTGGAGCATCCCAATAATTTCCAGCCTATGGAAAAAGAAAGTCAGGATATTGAAAACCGGCAGCAGCACAGTATAGAAAAAATGGATGGAAAGCAGCAAAAAGAAGCTGCGGAAAACCAGGATAAAGCAGCGGATGCAATGCAGAAAATGGCCGATCAAATGGACCAAGCGAATCAGCAATCGGCCGAAATGGAAAATAACCTGAACGTCGAGGAACTGCGCCGGCTTCTTCAGAATTTATTACAAACGTCATTTGATCAGGAAAAGATTATGCTTAGCCTTAGAAAAATGGCTTCTGCAGATCCTTCATATATTAAAAATGTACAGCAACAACGCAGTATTAAAGACAATATGAAGACTATTGCCGACAGCCTCTCCTCTCTGGGAAAAAGGGTTCCACAGATTGAAAGTACGGTTAATACCGAAATGCAACTGATCAATTTTAACATCAACAAAAGTCTCGAAAATCTGGGTGAAAGAAAAACAGCTGAAGCCGTAAAAAACCAGCAGTATACAATGTCGTCAGTTAACAACCTCGCATTAATGCTCAATGAAGCATTGGAACAACTGGAAAAAAGCAAGAAAAATGCAAAGTCAGGTGGCAAAGGTAAAGGAAAACAATCAATGCAACAGTTGCAGCAAATGCAGCAGCAACTCAATAAAAATATGCAGCAGGCAAAACAGCAAATGGAAAAAGAGGGTAACCAGGGCAAGGTACCGAAAGGTAAAATGAGCGAGAGTTTTGCAAGGATGGCGCAGCAACAACAGATGATCAGGGAATCCCTGCAAAGAATAAATTCGGAAGAGAATAAAGACGGAAAAGGCAGTCTTGGAGATTTGAACAGCCTGGTGAAAGAAATGAAACTGACCGAATCAGACCTGGTGAATAAACGCATCGCGGAAGAAACACTAAAGCGCCAGCAAAATCTGGAAACCAGATTGATTGATGCCGAGAAGGCCAGCAGAAAACAGGATGAGGATGGAAAAAGAGAAAGTAAATCAGGCTCCGACCTACCGGCATCCTATCCAAAAATGCTGGAACAGTTTAAAAAAAATAGCGCAACGGAAAAGGAGTTTCTGCAGAAATTGCCCCCTTCTCTAAATTACTATTATAAAAATAAGGTTGGAGAATATTTTAAATCACTAAATTCGCCGCTGTAAATCAGTTTTATGAGCAAGGCCCCCATCTATTTTTTTTCAGAAGAAGTAAAGTATACAGTTAAAAACAAAATTCAAATTAGAAATTGGATTAAGGATACTATTGCTGCTGAAGGTTATAAACTTGGAGAGCTCAACTTTATTTTATGCTCTGATGAATACCTTTTGGCTATGAACCAGCAATTTCTTAAACATGATACCTATACTGATGTAATTACGTTTGACAATTCTGAAGGACAAAATAAAATCGTAGGCGATATTTTTATCAGTATTGAACGGATCCAGGAAAATTCGACGCATTTTAAGGGCACTGTACAGCACGAATTGTGCAGGGTAATGGTTCACGGTACCCTACACCTCTTAGGCTATAAGGACAAAGGAAAGGTGGCTAAAACGCTAATGACTGAAAAAGAGGACCATTATTTATCTCTGTTAAAATTGTCACCAAGCGCTTCTTAATAACAAATTTCACACATATTACTGTATATCAGTATTTTACAGATATAATATCTGTCATAAGCTGAAATTACCCGGTTTCAGGTCAGCGATAAGTAATTTATTGCATTATATCGGCAGGCAAAAACCTGCGAATCATATACCCGCAAATATTGCTTACTTTTGCAGGTAATTTCTTATCCACTAATTCGTTAAAAAAATACTTTGAGCACATTAATTGCAGCAGAAAACTTAGGCCATGCCTACCATGATGAATGGTTATTCAAGAATTTAACTTTAGGCATCCAGACCGGACAGCGTGTAGCGCTGGTCGGAATTAACGGTGCTGGCAAAAGTACGTTATTAAAATTGCTTGCAGAACGGTTTAATCCCCTCGAAGGGAAAATCGTAAAGAATAAATTTGTAAAGATTGGATTTCTTGATCAGGAGCCCTCCTTCCCAGATGGCTACTCTATTAGTGATTTTATTTTTTCTCAGGAAAATAAACAACAGCAGCTGATCAAAGAATATGAAGAGCTGATAGAAGATCCCAATCCGGATGAGAAAACGCTAAACAGATTGTATGAAGAACTGAGTGAACACAATGCCTGGGAATATGAGCACGAAATCAAAACGATTCTGAGCCGAATGGGTATAAATCATCTCCAGCAACAAATTTCAACTCTTTCAGGTGGACAAAAGAAACGGCTTGCACTTGCAAAGTTGCTTATTGAAGACCCTGAAATTTATGTTCTGGATGAGCCAACAAATCACCTGGACATTGATACCATTGAATGGCTTGAAAAATTATTGACATCCGGAAATAAGACTATCCTGTTAGTTACGCATGACAGGTACTTTTTAGATAATGTATGTAACACTATTGTAGAACTGGACAGAGGAAAGATTTACAATTATAATGGCAACTATGCTTATTTCCTGGAAAAGAAATCTGAACGAGAAGCTTCAGATGAAAGCACCTTTCATAAGAACAAGAACCTGCTGAAAAAGGAACTTGAGTGGATGCGGAGAATGCCACAGGCAAGGGGTACCAAATCTCAGGCAAGAATTGACGCATTTTATGATCTGGACAGCAAAACTAAGCAAAGAACAGATAATAAAAATGTAACCTTAAATGTTAAAATGTCAAGGCAGGGAAACAAAATCCTGGAGCTCGACCATATTGGGCAATCTTTCGATGATAAAAAAATAATCAACGATTTTAGTTACGTTTTTAAGCGCTCTGACAGAATTGGATTGGCTGGTAAAAACGGAACAGGAAAATCGACCTTACTAAATATTATAACAGGTTTTCTTGAACCTGAAAAAGGAAAAGTTGACGTTGGTGACACCACGGTATATGGGTATTACAAACAAGGCGGGCTTGCCTTTAATGAGAAAGACCGCGTAATTGATATTGTTACTGCGGATGCAGAATATATCAAGATGGCTGATGGACAAACTATTTCCGCTTCCCAACTACTTACCCTGTTCCTTTTTCCGATAAAAAAACAGCACGGGATGGTTGAAAAACTGAGCGGTGGCGAGAAAAAGCGATTACACCTGATGAAGGTATTGATGCAAAATCCTAACTTTTTAATCCTCGATGAGCCAACAAATGATCTGGATATAGATACGTTAAATGTGTTAGAGGAGTTTCTGGAAAACTTTCCAGGGGTATTAATACTGGTATCCCATGACAGGTATTTACTGGATAAAATGAGCGAACAGTTATTCATCATGGAAGGTGAAGGTATCGTCAACATTTATAATGGCAACTACTCTGAATACAGAATTAGTTTAGATACTCCTAAAGAAAAACCTCAGGTAGCCGCAGCTAAAAGCCAACAACAGTCAACACCTACTAATAAATTAAGTTATAAAGAACAAAAAGAATTGGATGATGCAGAAGCATCGATAGCGTTGATTGAGGCTGATGTTGAAAAACTGACGACCTCCATCCTGTCGATTGACAGTGCAAACTATCAGGAAATACAGGTTGTTACAAAGTCCATCGAAGCTCTAAATTCCAAATTAGAACAAACAATGGAAAGATGGCTTGACCTGTCGGAAAAGAAAAACAAATTACTTTAAATAAGGCGTTATAAGCGTTTAAAGCTCTTGGATAAGGGCGTTGAAGTTCAAGCAAAATAAACGTTCCACGTGGAACCTGTTATATTGTAATAGAGAAATACCAAGGTTGTTCCACGTGGAACACATTAATAATAATAATAAGATGTTTAAAGAATATGATGTAATTGTTGTTGGCGCTGGACACGCAGGTTGCGAGGCAGCAGCTGCAGCGGCAAACATGGGATCGTCTGTTTTATTAGTAACCATGAACATGGAAACTATAGCACAAATGAGTTGCAATCCAGCAATGGGCGGCGTAGCAAAAGGACAGATTGTTCGGGAGATTGACGCGATGGGTGGATATTCAGGAATAGTTAGTGACAAGACTACATTGCAGTTTCGTATGCTAAATTTATCTAAAGGTCCAGCAATGTGGAGCCCCCGCGCACAGATAGACAGAAAACGATTTGCAGAAGAATGGAGACTATCACTTGAGCGGACGCCTAATGTAGATTTCTGGCAGGATATGGTGAACGGCCTCATTATAGAAAATGAAAAGGTAGTAGGTGTAAAAACATCAATTGGACAGGAGATCCGATCCAAAAGTGTAGTTCTAACAAATGGAACATTTTTAAACGGATTGATACACATTGGTGAGAAAAAATTTGGTGGTGGCAGAACCGGTGAAAAAGCCGCAACAGGAATCACCGAGCAGTTGACGTCAATTGGTTTCGAAGCTGGTAGAATGAAAACTGGTACTCCCCCACGCGTTGATGGAAGGTCCTTAAATTATTCTTTAATGGAAGAACAATGGGGAGATCAGAATCCCGGAAGATTTTCTTATACAGATGTACAGCGTCCAACAGATCAACGTTGCTGCTGGATAACTTATACCAACAACAAAGTCCACGAAACGCTCAAGGAAGGATTTGAAAAATCTCCAATGTTTACTGGCCGAATCAAAGGACTAGGCCCGAGATACTGCCCTTCAATTGAAGATAAGATCAACCGCTTTGCGGAACGAGACCGACACCAGATCTTTGTAGAACCTGAGGGTTGGAATACATGTGAGATTTACGTCAATGGATTTTCCACTTCTCTGCCTGAAGATGTGCAGTACCGCGCCCTGATCCAGATCCCTGGATTTGAAAACGCAAAAATGTTCAGACCAGGATACGCCATAGAGTACGATTATTTTCCACCAACCCAGCTTTCGCTTACGTTGGAAACAAAATTGATCGCAAACTTATACTTTGCAGGACAAATTAATGGAACTACTGGCTATGAAGAAGCTGCAAGTCAGGGATTTATAGCGGGAATTAATGCCCATTTAAAGGTTAATGAGCAAAAAGAACTCATTATGAAACGGTCTGAGTCTTATATTGGCGTCTTAATCGACGATTTAGTAACAAAGGGAACTGAAGAACCGTATCGCATGTTCACATCAAGGGCCGAGCATAGGTTACTACTACGTCAGGATAATGCAGATATCAGGCTCTCCCCTATTGGTCACGCTTTAGGATTAATCAGTGATGAACGCCTTGAAAAGGCTCATAAAAAAATAGCCGAATCAGACAATATAGTAGCATTTAGTCGCAAGCAAGGAATTGACATGTCAGAAGCAAATGAGATGCTTGAGAATTTGAATTCGAGTGCACTCACACAAAACGTTAAAATCTTTAGCGTGCTGAGCAGACCACAAGTGAACATGGAAGACATTAGAAATGTAAGCTCCAGCTTTAACGAACATTTGAGTCAGTTTAACCAGGAAACTATTGAACAGGCTGAAATCAAGATTAAATATGAAAGTTACTTTTTAAAGGAACAGGAAATTGTAAATAAAATGCAGAAGATGGAGGATAAAGATATTAACCCTGATTTTGATTATTCACAATTGGGATCACTCTCAAAAGAAGCACGCGAAAAATTATTGAAGATAAAACCCAGAACATTAGGTCAGGCATCCAGAATATCAGGTGTATCACCATCCGATATCTCTGTTTTAATGGTGCATATCAGTCGATAGCACTTAATCAAATGATAATCAATGAATTAAGCAATAATAACCAAACTTTAAAAGCGGCTCAATTTAAAGCGATATGAGCCACTTTTAAAGTTTATTAAACATATCCATTAAAAACATCAAGAAGTTCATTATATCGCATATAAATGGCTAAAAAGACCTTACTAACGCGTACGCGGAATTTATTCCTTCAATTTTCAGGATTCTTACTGATTGCCGGCTGTGCGAGCATTGGACCAGGGCCTCAAGGTGGGCCAAGGGATAAAACGCCACCAAAGGTTTTATCTATAGTACCAAAAAATCTTACGAGAAACTTTGCAGCAAAAAAAATTGTAATTCAGTTTGATGAATATTTCAAACTGACTGATCAGCAAAAAGAATTTTCCATATCTCCTGACGTGGAAGTGTTACCTACACTTAAGATTAAAAACAAAACGCTTGAAATTAGTTTTGCAGACTCTCTGGAGAAGAATACCACCTACACGCTTAATTTCGGTAAGTCGATTGCTGATGTGAATGAATCCAACGTACTTAAAAATTTCAGTTATGTTTTTTCCACCGGAGCCGAACTGGACTCGCTGAGTATAGCTGGAAACATAAAAGATTCCCAGACCGGCAAGCCTGTTTTGGAAGCAGTAGTATTTGTGTTCCCTCTATCGCGTGATAGTCTTTTTGGTAAAAAGAAGGCATCAATTTATACCCTTACCGATAGTAGCGGTAACTACCGGATCAGTAATCTGAGAAGCGATACTTATAAAGTATATGCAATAAAAGAACAGGGAAGTGATAAGATATACCAGCAAAGTTCTGATGAAGTAGGATTTATTAAGGAACCACTAATTCTAAAAACAGACACGCAAAATGTAAACATGGTTATCTTTAAGGAGGATGCAAAAGTATTCAGGGTGAACGACAGAAGGCTCAATGCAGATGGCAGTATTATGATGACCTTTAACCAAAAACTTAAAAACCCCTTAATTACTATCACCGAGCCTAAAGAAATAGATGCCGCCAAGCTGGTTAAATTCAATAAAAATAATGATTCTGTAAAGGTATGGGTAAAAGACCTGACCTTTGATTCAGTTAAATTAAGCATAACCGAAAATGGAAAACTACTACAGACTGTAAAACTGAACCGCGGAAAGAAAGATACTTATACAAGGAATATCCTTCCCACAGATAACATAGAAGCCAACCTGCTCAACCCTAACAAGCCGCTTCAACTTACCTTTGGTATACCTGTAGAAAGCGTAGATCCTACTAAAATCATTTTGATGGAAGACTCTGTTACCAAGCAGGATTTTACGGTATTAAAAGACAGTGCGGATTTTCTCACTTATAATTTCAACTATCCTTTCAGGCCCAATAATGTTTACGAAATTAAATTCGGTGCTGGTGCATTCACTGCAATTTTCAATGCTAAAAATAAGGAATTCAGCAAGAAATTTCAGCTCGCAAAAAAGGATGATTACGGAACATTAGTACTCAAAATAATACCACCAGAACCAGATAAACAATATATTCTGGAGGTAACTAATGAAGCGAAGGCTGTTGTAAATACTCTTGTAGTAGCAAAAGAAACTTCAGTCAAGTTTGCCAACTACAGGGCGGGAAGATATTTCATCAGGATCATTTATGATTCCAACAAAAATGGCAAGTGGGACACTGGCGATGTAAAAGCAGGTGTTCAGCCAGAAAAAATATGGAACGAAACCAAAGAACTTTCCATACGCGCAAACTGGGACAGAAATGAAACCATTACACTCCCTAAAGAACAATAAGCTATCTGAACCAATCGGAATACATAATATAGTTGTCAGGTAATTTATTTAATAAAGCCCGTTGCTCTTCAGTAACGGGTTTTATTTTTTTCGCCGGTGTACCTGCATACAAAAATCCGGATTCACAAATTGTTCTCTCCAGTACAACAGATCCTGCTGCAATAATACAATACTCCTCCACAACAACATCGTCCATTACAATAGCTCCCATCCCTACCAGTACATGATCTTTTAGCGTACAACCATGGACAATAGCATTGTGCCCTACTGACACGCGGTTGCCTATAGAGGTAGACGCCTTCTGATAGGTAGCATGAATTACCGCACCATCCTGGATATTAGAGTCGTTGCCAATAGATATACTATTAACATCACCCCTTATAACGGCATTAAACCATACAGAACAGTTATTGCCCATCACTACATCACCAACAATAGTTGCGTTAGGTGCAATGAAACAATTTTCTCCCCAGGAAGGGGATTTATCTAAAACAGGAAGAATAACAGGCATAATAATAAATTAAAAAACGGTGTCGGTCAGTTGATCCGTATGACCTGGATAATCAGTTGTGTAATGTAGCCCCCTGCTTTCCTTTCTTGCCATTGCAGACTTGATAACCACAAACGCAACCTGGATAACATTTCTCAACTCACATAATTTAACAGAGACCTGATTTGCTTTATAAAAAGCCTCAGTTTCTTCGTGTAACAAAAATAGGCGGCGCATTGCCCTGTCCAGTCTGAAATCAGAACGCACAATACCTACGTAGTCACTCATCAGCTTTTGGGTTTCGCGAAGGTTATGGGTAACCAAAATGTCTTCATCAGATTGCACCACACCGTGATCATTCCAGTCCGGTATATTGTCAGGAATAGTGTTCTTCTTAAAAGTTTCTACCGCATCCAGGTAAATACGGTGCGCAAAAACCGGCGCTTCCAGCAGGGAATTTGAAGCAAGGCGGTTTGCCCCGTGTAATCCCGTTGAAGAACACTCGCCACAGGCATATAAGTGGTTAATCGTCGACCGTCCATAATCATCCACTAAAATTCCGCCACACATGTAATGGGCAGCCGGGGTTACGGGAATTAAATCATTCGTCATGTCAATACCAATGGATAAACACTTCGCATATATATTAGGAAAATGCGCCAATATGTCAGCCTTTTTTCGATGCCGTATATCAAGATAAACAAAATCCTCACCTGACTTTTTCATCTCAGAATCGATCGCACGGGCAACAATATCCCGTGGTGCCAGGGAGCCTCTTTCATCATATTCATACATGAATTCGTCACCATTCTTCCTCCGTAATACGCCCCCAAAGCCTCTCACAGCTTCCGAAATTAGGAAGGATGGATACTCTCCAGGGTTATATAATGCCGTTGGATGGAATTGAATGAACTCCATATTTCTCAATTTACCCTTTGCACGGTAAACCATCGCCATCCCATCACCTGTTGCAATCACAGGATTTGTAGTACTTGAGTACACATGTCCGGCACCTCCAGAAGCAAGGATAGTCACCTTTGCTAAGATCTTTTCCACATCGTTAAGCTCTGTATTAAAGGCATATACACCAAAACAGTTAATATCTTTAGATGTTTTGTCAACAAACTTACCAAGGTGATGCTGCGTAATTAACTCCAGACAGAAGTAATGTGTTAATATCTCTATGTTATCATTTTCATGAATCTGCTTGAGCAATACACTCTCGATTTCATATCCGGTTACGTCTTTATAATGTAAAATCCTGTGGTCAGAATGCCCTCCCTCCTTGGCAAGGTCATATACTCCAGCAGTGTCCTTATCAAAATTAATTCCGTAATCAATGATCTCCTGGATGCGCTGCGGGCCTTCTTTTACTACTATTTCCACAATTTCAGGGTCGCACAGACCGTCACCGGCTATTAAAGTATCATGAATATGTTTTTCAAAAGAATCGTCTTTATTAACTACAACAGCTACACCTCCCTGGGCATATTTTGTATTTGATTCGTCTTCATTTGATTTGGTAATGATAATTACCTTTCCGTGCTTGGCGGCCTTCAGGGCGAAGCTTAAACCGGCTATACCCGATCCTATAACTAAAAAATCTGCTTTTCTCATTGATTCTTGTCAATTCTATCGTGTTGTTAACAACGTTAGAAAAATGTTAATTGCATGTCTAAATAAATAGAGGAACTATTTAAGAATGTTTAAAGCTAAGGTAAAATGAGAATTAGACACAATATTTTAAGTTATTTTTAAGCAACTTTGCATGAGTTATTAACTTTTTACTCCACTACTAACAATAAACATATTGATGGTGATAAGTTTTTGGTTCCAAAAATATCTAATTGTAAATCAGCTTATATTTTTAAAAAAACAGTTGGTTACTTGTGGATAACTATAGAACAAATCATTTAAACGAATAAAAAGCTCGTAGTTACAAACATTACTAACACACTAATAAACAATAGAAGTCTATTTATATTAAATAATTATTAATTATTGAAACGTTGAAAATGGATACCTTAGAAGAATTAAACAGGAGAGGATTTGTAGAAGAAAGTATCGACCCAACACTTGATCTTTTTGTAGAAATTGAGAAGTTAAAAAAGGAGAAAAATGCAATAGTGCTGGCACACTACTACCAAGAGCCTGATATACAGGATATTGCAGATTATATTGGGGATAGTTTGGGCCTCTCACAAGAAGCAGCGAAAACAGAGGCGGATGTGATTGTATTTGCAGGTGTACATTTCATGGCCGAAACGGCTAAAATATTATCACCTGAGAAAAAAGTGTTGTTGCCGGATGTAAAGGCAGGTTGCTCATTAGCAGATAGTTGTCCCCCACATTTGTTTAAAAAATTTAAAGAGAAATATCCGGACCATCTGGTGATTACCTATGTGAATTGTACTGCAGAGCTAAAAGCGATGAGCGATATTGTATGCACGTCTACCAATGCGGTCCAGATTGTAGAAAGCCTGCCAAAAGAGCAGAAGATAATCTTCGGGCCCGATAAAAATTTAGGTGCCTGGGTAGCCAAAAAAACAGGAAGGGACCTGGTGTTGTGGAACGGTGCCTGTATGGTACACGAAATTTTTTCGCGAGAGAAAATTACCAAATTGAAAGAGCGTCACCCTGGTGCAAAGTTTATTGCGCATCCTGAATGTGAAGAGGCAGTATTACAGATGGCAGATTATATAGGATCTACCACAGGATTGTTAAACTATTCTGTTAAAAGCGATGCAAAGGAATTTATTGTAGCAACGGAAAGTGGTATTATACACCAGATGGAGAAGGCCAATCCTGGTAAAACTTTCATTCCTGCCCCGCCGAATAACAACTGTGCATGCAACGATTGCCCGTATATGAAACGCAATACACTGGAAAAACTATATTTATGTATCAAAAATGGTTCGCCTGAAGTAACAGTTCCTGATCATATTATCAGGGAAGCAAGAAAACCAATCGAAAGAATGCTGGAAATTTTAGCTAGTCTGGGATTGTAACTATTTTTAATATTAGCAGTATAGACTACAATAGAAGATTATGTTTGAAAATAAAGAGCGCACAGACCTGGCAGAATTAGGTGAATTTGGCCTTATTGAGCACCTGACCAATAATTTCAAGATCAGGCACGACAGCAGTGTGAAAGGAATTGGAGATGATGCGGCAGTGTTGCATGCTGGCGGAAAAGAATTTTTGGTTTCGACCGATCTGCTGCTGGAAGGTATTCACTTTGACCTGGCCTATGTACCGCTTATGCATTTGGGATATAAGGCTGTACAGGTTAATCTAAGCGATATCTATGCGATGAATGGAGTTGCCACCCAGATTACAGTTTCCCTGGGCTTATCGAGCAAATTTCCACTCGAAGCAGTAGAAGAAATTTATAAAGGGATAGAGCTGGCCTGTAACAAGTTTAATATTGACCTGATTGGCGGCGATACTTCATCCAGTAAACAGGGACTTGTCATCAGTGTAACAAGTATTGGTTTTGCGGACAAAGCCGATATTGTGTACAGAAATGGGGCAAATGAAGGAGATTTATTATGTGTTTCCGGTGATCTTGGCGGTGCCTATGTAGGTTTACAGATTCTTGAACGTGAGAAACAAATTTTTCTGGAAAATCCAAATATTCAGCCAGACCTGGAGGGAAAAGATTATATTATTGAAAGACAACTGAAACCTGAGGGACGTAGGGATATTGTGGATTTGTTAGCGCAGATGAAAATACTTCCTACTTCGATGATTGATGTTTCAGATGGTCTTGCATCAGAAATCATGCATATTTGCAAGCAATCTGATAAAGGCTGTACCATTTATGAGGATAAACTGCCAATAGACCCAATGACGTATGAAACTGCAAGGGAACTTGGACTTGATCCTACTGTTTGTGCGTTAAACGGCGGCGAAGATTATGAGCTGCTCTTCACGATCAAACAGGATGACTATGCAAAATTGAAACACGATGTGGATATCACAGTTATAGGGCATATCACGGATAAACCATCCGGTTGTAAAATGATTTCAAAATCAAATGTGGTCCATGAACTGAAGGCCCAGGGATGGAACGCATTTAAATTATAGCAGGTCTTCATCTGCCAGGGCTGGGTCCAGAAATTTATGATCAATCTGTTTCGTAGTTTTTGCACCCAGCCTTTTTATCTTATCTGCTGTTACTGACAAATTTCCTGTACCGGAAGAGAGTTTTCCCAGGGCTTTGTCATAAGCATCCTGGCTCTGTCTGATATTTCTGCCTATACTCTCCATATCATTAAGGAAACCTACAAACTTGTCATACATAGTGCCGCTCAAACGTGCAATTTCCAATACATTGCGGTTCTGCCGTTCTTGTTTCCATATGCTCGAAATTGTACGCAGGGTTGCTAGTAAGGTAGAGGGACTAACAATGACTACTTTTCTGTCCCATGCATAATTGAATAATTCTGCATCTTTTTGTACAGCAATGCCAAAAGAAGATTCGATAGGTATAAAGAGCAGTACAAAATCAGGCGAGTTGATCTGGTACAAAGCATGGTAATTTTTAGAAGCCAGGTCCTGTATATGTCCTTTTAGGGATTGAAGGTGCTGTCTCAGGTACATTTCCCGCTCTTCATCGCTTTCCGCAGCTACATATTTTTCATAGGCAACCAATGAAACTTTGGCATCAACTACAATATGTTTGTCCTCGGGCAAATCGATAATTACATCTGGCTGTATACGGTTTCCGTTTACTGTACTAAAACTTGACTGTATCCTGTATTCACTGTCTTTTACCAGTCCAGACCGTTCCAATACCCGCTCCAGTATTATTTCGCCCCAGTTTCCCTGCTTTTTATTATCACCTTTCAAGGCTTTGGTAAGGTTGTTTGCATCTTCCTGAATTTGTTTGCTTTGATCCATCAGTTGTGAAATTACACCTTTGAGTATATTTCGTTCGTCTGACTCAGCTTTGTACACCCGGTCAACCTTTTCCTCGAATGCCTTAATATTTTCCTTTAGAGGGCTTAAAATGAGATCCATGTTTACCTTGTTCTGTACCGTGAACTTAGAAGATTTTTCTTCCAGTATTTTATTGGCTATATGCTCAAACTCCATTTTAAACTGTTGCTGCAGTTCTGCAATATATTTTTCCTGCTGGATCTGCTTTGACATCTGGGCGGATAACATCTCTTCTGCCTTCACTGCCCTGCTCCTTTCCTCCATAAAGCCTGCACGGAGATCTGTCAGCTCATCCTCCATTCTTTGCTTTTCCTCCCTGTAGTAAGACAATGTTTTCTGATGTTCGGCTTCTTTCAGGTTGAGCATTTCCATCTGGTTGTGAACAGGTGCTGGTTTTTTAAACAGCAGGAGCAAAAGGGCAATCATTACAAGAATCAGCAGGGCAATTATAATACTATTCATTTACTAATATTTTTATCAAAAATCCATATTATAAACCATTTTAACAAACTTATTAGTATGAAGGCTGATAAAATATTTAATTGTTATGCAGGTTTTAAAGGACAACTTTATAAAAGCAACAAGGTCAACTGGCGCCATCAGTAGTGTTTAAGGGTAATTTTTAACTTTATACGCCAAAAAAAGTATTATGGGAACAATTTTTGATTCAGGCTTGATAAGTAAATATACATTATCAAGATGGGGACCTATTTGTTTTTTATTATTCCGATGCTGATTGCAAGTATGTTTGTGCAGTGGAAATTCCGGAGCAAATTCTCGAGATATGCCGAAATGCAGTTAAACTCCGGACTATCCGGGCATGAGGTGGCAGAGAAGATGTTGCATGACAATGGTATATATGATGTGAAGGTGATGAGCGCAGACGGACAATTAACCGATCATTATAATCCCGCTGATAAAACCGTCAATCTCAGTACAGATGTATATTATGGCAGAAGTGTTGCCGCAGCTGCCGTAGCTGCGCATGAATGTGGTCATGCCGTACAGCATGCCAAATCATACCACTGGTTACAGTTTCGTTCGGATATGGTACCCGTAGTAAGTATTTCTTCAAATTTATTACAGTGGGTTTTAATACTAGGTATTCTTTTGATTGGTTTTACTGGTAACCCGATTGTATTGGGTATTGGTGTAGCGGGTCTGGCACTGATCACACTTTTTAGTTTTATTACCTTGCCAGTGGAGTTTGATGCCAGTAAGAGGGCTTTGATCTGGTTAAAAAATAACCGTGTGGTAATGAATACACCAGAGGAAAATGAGCAAGCCAAAGATGCCTTATGGTGGGCAGCAATGACTTATGTAGTAGCTGCATTAGGTGCGCTTGCCAATTTGTTGTATTATGCCTCTATGTTATTTGGAAGAAGCAGGGACTGATCACCAACGCTATCTCGCTTATATAGATGAAAGCCCGAAGAGTCTAATTTAAACGATAGGGAACGATGAGCTGAAATTCAGGAATATCAACAGTAAAATCTGTCTCATCCGCTACACGATGCATCAAATACGTACCAGACATGGCTCCAATGTCAGTTGTCAGGTTGCAGCCAGATACATAAGAGTAACTGTCACCAGGCTCAATCACTGGTTGTAAGCCTACCACTCCTTCTCCTTCTACCTCACGCTGCGTACCGTTAGAATCAAAAATGAACCATTGACGTCGCATTAACTGAATCGAATAGTCGGATAAATTTTCTATACTAATCTGGTAAGCAAACATGAAATGTTCTTTTTCCGGATTGGAGTACTCTTCCTGATACACAGTATCAACTGAAATTTTTACCCCTTGTGTTATAGCTGTAACCATTTTAATGATATTTAATCAGTGTTTTTCAAAAATCAAGCCATTTCACCGTCGGGTAAAATGTATTGATATTTATCTGACACTTCGTCTAATATAGAATGTATTATTTCAATATTGTCTTCTTTGACCAGTAACATTCTATAGTTTTTAAAATCGGGTAGACCTTTGAAGTAATTGGCATAATGTCTCCTCATTTCAAAAACTCCAACCTTTGGGCCCTTCCAGGCAATAGATTTATCCAGATGGGTGCGGCAAACAGCAACGCGCTCTTCCACTGTTGGTCCTGCAAGTTTTTCACCAGTATTGAAAAAATGCCTTATTTCCCTGAAAATCCAGGGATAGCCTATCGCTGCGCGCCCGATCATGATACCGTCTACTTCGTATTCCATCCGCCAGTCAAGTGCTTTCTGAGGGCTGTCTACATCCCCGTTTCCGAAAATGGGAATCTTAATCCGGGGATTTCTTTTGATTTCCCTGATCATACGCCAATCAGCTTCCCCCTTGTACATCTGCGCCCTGGTCCTGCCATGGATTGTTAAAGCCTGTATACCTATATCCTGTAGCCTTTCAGCCACTTCATCCACATTTTTTGTATTGTCGTCCCAGCCCAGCCTTGTTTTTACAGTTACGGGTAAATGTGTTGCTTTTACTACAGCCTCAGTCATTTTAACCATCTTGTCTATGTCCTGCAATAAGGCAGATCCTGCACCTTTACAGGCTACCTGTTTAACCGGACAGCCATAATTGATATCCATTAGATCAGGTCCTGCGAGTGTAGCAATTTCTGTAGCTTCACGCATAGACGAAATATCACTTCCGAAAATCTGTATACCAATAGGTCTTTCATATTCGAAAATGTCAAGTTTCTGGCGACTTTTAGCTGCATCCCGGATCAATCCTTCAGAGGAAATAAACTCGGTATACATCATATCCACCCCGCTTTGTTTGCATACAAAACGGAATGGAGGGTCACTTACATCTTCCATTGGTGCAAGTAATAAGGGAAAGTCCCCCAGGTCAATATTTCCTATCTTTACGGACATTTTTCTATCTTCAATCCAAAATTAAGATACAAAGGTACAAAAATCCGCAATAATGAATTTCAGTTCAAAAGCAAGAGAAGAAAATAGTGCTTATTACCAGTTACTTATAATAGCAGGATATGCTTTGGTTGGTTTGGTTGCCGGCACACTTTTAAGCCTGGCGGTTTTAATGGGTATGTATGGGATTCATGTGCTACAAAATGCAGAGGGACTGTCTGGCGGTGATCCTGCCTTTGCCGCCGGACTGAAAATTACACAGTTACTGACAACTATTTTTACGTTCATAGCGCCGCCAATACTGCTCGCAATGACTGAAAAGATTAGTGTACGGCAGTTTTATCAGTTCAAAAAGCCGAAAGCTTCACTCCTGCTGCTGGTGCTTTTAATAATGATTTGTTCTATGCCGGCAATGGAGTGGCTTGCGCTGGCCAATCAAAAAATGAAATTACCAGGCTTTCTTGAACCGGTTGAGAACTGGATGAAAGAGAAGGAAGAGTCAGCTATGAAAATGACGTTTTTATTACTTAGGATACGGCATTTGGGCGACTTTTTAGTAAATATATTCATCATTGCGCTGCTGCCAGGGGTTTCTGAAGAATTGCTTTTCAGAGGAGCAGTACAACGGTCATTTTACAGGATGTATCAAAACCCGCATATTGCCATCTGGTTATCGGCGTTTATTTTTAGTGCAATACATGTTCAGTTTTTTGGGTTTTTTCCCAGGTTGGTACTGGGTGCCGCTTTTGGATACATCTACCTCTGGACGGGCAGTTTATGGTATGCCATGTTTGCACATTTTTTGAACAATGCTTATGCAGTATGTCAGGCCTGGTATATGCAGGTTCATCATATTCCTTTGGAGCAATCAGATAATTCTTCATTTTTTCCATGGTACGGATGTGTTATTAGTTTACTTTTGAGCATATTTCTATTCAGATATTTAAAGTATAAAACTACAGCACACAATGGAGAACAACTGGACTAAAGTATTTACCACACAAGACCCAATTACTGCAGAAATCATTAAACAGGGATTGATAGAAAATGATATTGCTGCAGTGATAATGAATAAAAAAGATTCGTCTTACCAGACATTCGGTATCATTGAGGTACTTGTAAACAAGAAGGATTTCGATGCGGCGGATGCTTATATAAAATCTACTGAAAAGAATGAAGACTAGGGCTATCACAGCATTTTTTTTTACTATAGTGATGCTGGGATCCATCTTTCTTGGAGCCTGGACTTTTACATTTTTTTATTTGCTGCTCAGCTTATTTGCACTGGCAGAATTCTATAAGCTAATTAAAACAGCGGGGATTAAACCACATACGGTTATCGGTTTGGTTGGTGGGGCAGTTATTTTTCTACTTGTCAGTGGATTTCATTTCTTTGATGTCAATGTGAAGTACCTGCTGCTGCTGATTCCGCTGCTTTCCTCTGTATTTTTATTTGAATTGTACAGGAAGGATAAGTCCCCTTTCTCAAACATTGCCTTCACTTTTCTGGGCTTTGCTTTTGTGACTGTTCCTTTTTGTTTTTACTATTCCCTTGGTTTTTTACAGGACTTCAGCAATTATAATTTTCATCTGCCACTGGCATTTTTATTAATGTTATGGGCCAGTGATACGGGGGCTTACCTTTTTGGAAGAAAACTAGGGGCACATAAGTTATTTGAGCGGCATTCCCCTAAAAAAACCTGGGAAGGCTTTTTTGGAGGGATGTTCACCAGTCTTCTGGTATCGGCAATTGTATCTTACTTTTTTAAGGAGATTTCCCCGCTGATATGGGCTGGTATGGCAGTGATCATTGTAAGCTTTGGAACATTGGGAGATCTGGTAGAATCAATGCTTAAACGAAGCCTGAATGCGAAGGATTCTGGTAATATATTACCGGGACACGGTGGCTTGCTGGACCGCTTTGACGGATTGCTGATTGCCGCGCCGCTGGTTTATGCTTACCTGTACCTGTTGCTAAAATAAATCATACATTTATCTTGCATTTCTGATGGGTTTCAGCAAGTATTCCAGTCCGTTAAGCCTAATCTCATACATAGTACCAATCAGTTCCCCCAGTTTGCCCGGGGGGAACCCCTTGCTATGAAACCATACCAGATAAGATTCCGGAAGGTCGCACAATAGTTTGCCTTTATATTTTCCAAAGGGCATTTGCATGGTAACCAGTTCTGTGAGCATTTGTGGGTTCATAGGATCGTGTTTATTGAGCTACCATTTCCAGCATCTGGATAGCATCGTCTACGGTTTTAAGGTCTTCAAATGCAATCCTCAGTGTATTTTTTACTTCTTTCAGGTTACACATACGAGGGTGCATCTGGGCAAAATTAAGTATGTTGTGGAACATATCAGAATCAAAGAAACGAGACTGTTTATCTGCTATAAAGTACCCTCTGAGTACACCTTTCTTAAAACTGAGCTTTTCAAAGCCTAATTTTTTGGCTGCCCACTGCAGGCGAAGGACGTTGAGCATTGTTTTTACCGCGCGTGGAACGGGGCCAAACCTGTCTTTTAAAGAGATTTCGAAAGCTCCCAGCTGATCTTCAGTTTCCAGTTTGGAAAGTTCTGTGTACAGGTTATATCGCTCTGTTATATTGGTCACATAATCATCCGGAATATAGAGTTCCAGGTCAGTGTCTATCTGTGTAAAAGTGACAAATGGACGCTCTTTATCATCTTTGAAAAGATCTTTAAATTCGTCTGATTTCAGTTCCTGAATGGCTTCATCCAGGATCTTGTGGTACATTTCAAAACCTATTTCTGCAATAAAGCCACTTTGCTCTGCACCAAGCAGGTTTCCGCTTCCACGGATATCAAGATCACGCATGGCAATATTGAAGCCACTTCCAAGGTCAGAAAATTCTTCTATTGCACTAAGCCTTTTCCTGGCTTCTGAGGTGAGTGTTGACAATGGAGGGCTCAGCAGGTAACAAAATGCCTTTTTATTGGAGCGGCCTACCCTTCCACGCATCTGGTGGAGATCACTCAGGCCAAACATATGGGCGTGGTTTATGATAATCGTATTGGCATTTGGGATATCAAGACCTGCTTCAATAATTGTGGTGGCCACTAACACATCCCTTTCACCATTGATAAAATCCAGCATGACATCTTCCAGGGCATCACCATCGAGCTGTCCATGCGCAATTCCAATTCTTGCCTTTGGTACCAGTGTCTGGATCAGTCCGCCCAGCTGCGGTAAATCATTTACCCTGTTATGAATAAAGAATACCTGGCCTCCGCGGTCGAGTTCGAACTGAACCGCTTCCTGTATCAGTTTATCATTGAATACGTGTAATTCTGTATTTACCGCCTGCCTGTTAGGCGGCGGGGTGCTCATAATAGATAAATCCCTTGCGCCCATAAGAGAAAAATGCAATGTTCGCGGAATGGGGGTAGCAGTCAATGTAAGCGTATCTACATTTACACGCAGTGCACGGAGTTTTTCTTTTGCAGAGACACCGAATTTTTGTTCTTCATCGATGATCATGATGCCCAGCGACTTGAATTTTACGTCTTTGCTTAGCAGACGGTGGGTGCCGATTACAATATCTATTTTGCCTTCCTCTACCTGTGCAAGCGTCTCTTTAATCTGTTTACTGGTCTTGAAACGGTTAATGTAGTCAACCTTACATGGAAAGTCTTTTAAACGGCCTGAAAACGTCTTGAAATGTTGAAGGGCAAGGATGGTAGTAGGTACAAGTATGGCAGCCTGCTTACCATTTGCCACTGCCTTAAAGGCGGCTCTGATGGCAATTTCGGTTTTACCAAAACCAACATCGCCACAAACCAGACGGTCCATAGGATGAGGCGCCTCCATATCTTTTTTTACGTCATTGGTTGCCTTTACCTGGTCTGGCGTGTCCTCATAAATAAACGAGGCCTCGAGTTCTGTTTCCAGATACCCGTCAGGATCAAATGCAGTACCTACCTGCGACTTTCTCAGGGCATATAACTTGATCAGGTCGCGGGCAATGTCTTTAACTTTTTTTTTTGTTGTTTTTTTCAGCTTTTCCCATGCTTCGGTCCCTAGTTTATTCATCTTGGGATGTGTTCCGTCTTTGCCACTGTATTTGGCAATCCGGTTAAGGGAATTGATATTTACGTACAGAAGGTCGTTATCGGCATATACCAGCCTGATCATTTCTTGGGTTTTACCGTTTACCTCCACTTTTTCCAGGCCTGCGTATTTTCCAATCCCATGGTCAATGTGGGTCACAAAATCACCTGGTTTAAGATCCCGGAGGTCTTTCATGGTAATCGCCTGGCTACGCTGATACCCTCTTTTTAGTTTGTATTTGTAAAATCTGTCGAAAATCTGATGATCCGTATAAAATGCTATATGTTGCTGAGGGTCAATAAAACCTTCCCTTAACTGTATATTTACAGGAACAAATTTTACTGTTTTATCTATATCGTCTAATATCGCATAGAGGCGTTCTGTTTGCTTTGGCGATGAGCTGGAAATAAAGTTGAAAATCCCGTTCTTCTCATTTTCCCTGATATTGTTGATTAGTAAATGGAAATCCTTATTAAAGGAGGGCTGGGGCTTGGTATCAAACAGGATCACATTTTCGGTTTTGTAAAAAAACTGTTTACCAAACTCTATCAGTGAGAAATCATGAACAATATCTCCAATCATCCTCTCATCTGAAAAGCCAAACTTTGGATCTATCCAATCCAGGTTTTCCTGTTTTTCTTTCGCTGGGAGCGCTTTCCATAGTTCTACGGCTTTTTTATAGCCACTTTTAATGATATCAAGGGTGAATTCCACATCCCTGAACCACAATTGGGTATCTTTCTCTATATAATCCAGCAGGTTTATATTGCTTTCAGTTAGGTATTTCGACTGGACGTTTGGAATAATGGTAAAGCTTTTTACATCCTCAACCGAGAGCTGGCTATCGATCTCAAAGGTCCTGATACTTTCCACTTCGTCGCCAAAAAATTCAATCCGGTATGGAAGATCATGGGAAAAAGAAAAAATATCAACTATACCTCCCCGTATGGAAAACTGGCCAGGTTCGTAAACAAAATCAGTACGGTCAAAATCGTAATCAATCAGGAATTCATTGATAAAATCAATCCCCAGTTTTACTCCAAGGCTAATTTCAAGTGTATTTTTTTCAAGTACAGATCTGTCTATAACCTTTTCGGCGAGTGCTTCAGGATAGGTAACCACTATTTTTCCAAACGATGACTGATGGTTAAGTTCGTTGAGTACCTCGGCCCTGGCAAGAACATTTGCCGTATCCACCTGCGTAAAATCGAAAGCCTTCCGGAAGGAGGAAGGGAACAAGAGCACTTCCTTTTCCAGGATACTTTCCAGATCGGCCATAAAATAAGCAGCCTCTTCCCTGTCAGGAAGGATAAACAGCTGGGGCTGATGTAAGAGAAAATAAGTTGTAACAGCAACTACGGCATCGGCAGAACCGACCAGTCCTTTTAGCTGAAGTTTATTACCTTTACCCGAGTTGAGGGTCTTTGCCAGCGCTTCGATGCGCTCATCAGTTTTATATCTGTTGATCAGGTCACGAATGTTCACTCAGCAAAGGTAAGATTAATGATTTGCTAATATGTAACAATGCATCCATTTATGACTCTAAAATTCAAAAGCGGGAGATTAAAATGGTTGGAACTCATTCCTCTGGAGCTTATTTTATGGGTGGCGGCTTTAATTTTGCTGGGAACATCGCAGCCGGCCGTAAGTCATGAGAGAAAGCATTTTACCTTTTGTCCTCTCGCCAATATGGGACTTAGCTGGTGCCCGGGATGTGGTTTAGGAAGATCGGTAACGCATCTCCTGCATGGGAATATAATGGAAAGTATCCGTTTTCACTGGTTGGGAATTCCCGCAGTACTGATTATAGGCTATAGGATTATTGTCCTTGGGAGTTACCAGTTGAAAAAATAGTATGAACTAGATTAAGAAGGAGTAATAATTATGTATAATTCACCATTTATGATGCTTCCGGGCATCACGCCTCAAGAGTTTTCCTATCTGCAAACTGCAACTACAGGATTTAGTGAGCAGCAGCTGAATGGGTTTTTAATGATTTACAGCAGCAAGCGGAGAAGCCCTGATGACATGATCCTGTATTGTGTACTTGGTTTTTTCGTACCAGGATTGTCCAGGTTTTTGTTGAACCAGATTGGTATGGGGATTCTTTATTTTTTCACCTATGGTCTGTGTGCAATTGGAACCATTATTGACCTGGTGAATTATAAGAGCCTTGCCTTTGAGTACAACCAGAAGATGGTATTTGAAAGCCTTCAAATGGTAAAAATGGGGTATATCAATCAATAATTGAATACGGATCGTATATTTACACTATGAGATTATCCGTGCTGATTAAACATCTTGAAGAATATGCGCCATTAAATTATCAGGAGGATTATGACAATTCAGGCCTTTTAACTGGCGACCCGGGGCAAGAGGTTACAGGTGCATTAGTGGCACTGGACTGCACAGAAGATATTGTTGATGAAGCAATAGCTAACCATTGTAACCTGATCATTACCCACCACCCTATTGTATTCAGGGGCTTAAAAAAGCTGACAGGAAAAAATTATGTGGAGCGGGTAGTTATTAAGGCTATCAGGAACAACATTGCATTATATGCCCTTCATACCAACCTTGACAGCATTCAAAATGGGGTAAATGGAGTTATCTGTGACCGTTTGGGACTACACCAGGCAAAAATTCTCAATCCACGCAGTGGACTGCTTAAGAAGCTGGTAACTTTCTGTCCTACTAACGAGGTTCCGCAACTAAGAGCCGCGCTTTTCGCTGCCGGTGCAGGGCATATTTCAAATTACAGCGACTGCAGTTTTAATGCTGAGGGCATTGGAACATTCAAAGCGGGCGATGGAACCCATCCGTTTGCCGGTGAACAGGGTGTACAGCATCATGAACAGGAAACAAGAATAGAAACTATTTTCGTAGCGCAGGATGAGCGTAAGATATTGCTGGCATTGCTTGAGAATCATCCGTATGAGGAAGTGGCTTATGATATATATCCGCTTGAAAACAAATTAAATAACGTGGGTTCAGGAATGGTTGGATGGCTGGATACAGAACTGGATGCTGTATCATTTTTGGCTTTAGTGAAAGAAAAGCTGAATGTAACAGTGATCAGACATACCAGGGAAACTGGTAAAAAAATAAAAAAGGTGGCTGTTTGCGGCGGTTCCGGCAGCTTTCTGCTGCCCCATGCATTGGCTGCAGGTGCCGATGCTTTCATAACAGCTGATTTTAAGTATCACGAGTTTTTTGATGCGGACGGAAAATTGATGATTGCGGATATCGGACACTTTGAAAGTGAACAATTTACATCTGATTTGTTGATAGATATTATTCGGAAAAAATTTCCTAACTTTGCGATCCGTTTAACGGAGCATAATACAAACCCCATAAATTATTTCATTTAATGGAACAAACTGTAGAGCAAAAGCTAAAAGCTTTATACGAATTACAAACCCTTCATACAAAAATTGATAAAATACGTCAGATCCGTGGTGAATTACCAATGGAAGTAGCTGATTTAGAGGATGAGGTTGCAGGATTGGAAACACGTATACAAAAATTCAAGGCTGAATTGGATGAAACTGAGGATGCCATTGTAACACGTAAAAACATGATTAAGGAATCTCAGAACCTGATCAAAAAGTATGATACCCAATTAAAAGAGGTAAAAAATAATCGTGAATACGATGCTTTAACAAAAGAAGTGGAAATCCAGTCGCTTGAGATCCAGGTTTGTGAAAAGAAAATCAGGGAACATGGATTTGAAATTGCTTCGAAAACTGAGGTCTACGAAAAAGCATTAGCTGATCTTGAATCGAGAAAAGGTGACCTGGAAATTAAAAAAGGGGAATTGCAAACGATTACTTCAGAGACTGAAAAAGATGAGCTTGCGTTATCTAAAAAATCAGAGAAAGCAGAAGCTGGTATTGAAGAAAGACTATTAATCGCTTACAGAAGACTTAGGGGGAATGCAAACAACGGTCTTGCTGTTGTAACCATTGATCGTGACTCTTGTTCTGGATGTTTTAACCAGATACCTCCTCAACGTCAGCTTGATATTCGTCAACGTAAAAAAATCATTGTATGTGAACATTGCGGAAGAATTTTAGTTGATGAAGCTTTAACGCAGGAAACTGTAGAGGCTTAATTTTTTAAACTTCTAGGTTCAAAATATAGAAACGGCCGGGTGTATATCCGGCCGTTTTCTGTTCGTACAGATATTATCCATATGCACAAAAAACAAATGCACAGGTTTCGTCGTTTATCTGACTTATACCTTTATAGAATAAATTGAAATATGCCCGTTAAAAGTAGGTTCAATCTACTGGTTAAATATCCGTTGATTTGTCTTTTTATCGTTCTACCCTATGTCGCCCATGCTAACTTTGACTTTAATCCCAATTGTCTCAAAGCATATCACCTGATATTTGAGTTGAAGCTTAACACTGCCCGTCAGCTCATTGCTTCTGAAAAAAAAATCCACCCGCAGAATGCTATTGTACCTCTTTTAGAGAATTATGTAGATTATTTTTACCTGATTACCTCAGAGAATAAACAGGATTTTGAACGGTTGAAGGATGAAAAATCAAGAAGACTTGATCAAATTAGCGATCAGGATAGCAATTCGCCTTACTTTTTATATGCGCAGGCTGAAATCAATCTTCAGTGGGCACTGCTGAGGAGCAGATATGGAGAATATTTTGCTGCCTCCAGGGAAATCCGAAAAGCAAATTCCCAATTGCAGGAAAACAGCAGGAAATACCCTGGTTTTCATTTAAATGGTAAAGGCATCGGACTTATTAACGTATTTCTCGGAAATCTGCCGGATGGCATACTAAAGAGTGCGCTTTCTACTTTTGGCATTCGGGGAGATGTTCAAAAAGGGCTGAATTTACTGGATAATCTGGCACAGAACCTTCCCAGGTCTGTTTATGAGCCTTTTTATGATGAAGTTGTATTTTACTATTCTTTTGTACTGTCTGATATAGTGCATTCCCCAGAGGCGTATGTGAAAACAATGAAGTATACTGCACGTATTGCGGATAGCAGTCTGCTCAAAGCATATCTGCAGGCTTATGTCTGTGCAAGGAACGCACATAATGATGAGGCTATTGCCATCCTGACAAACAGACCTGTTGGAGACTCGTATCAACCTTTCCCCTATCTGGAGCTGTTAATGGGTACAGCAAGGCTTAATAAACTGGACTATACTGCAACTGTAAATTTTAAGCGCTTTCTGCAGTTGAATAAGGGCGTCAATTACATTAAAGACGCGAACCTACACTTGTCATGGGTAGCGCTTTTAAATGGCGACACAGGCGCTTATAATGCTTATATAGCTAAAGTTAAAAATTCAGGTTTTAATTACGGTGAAAGGGATAAGCAGGCCATGAATGAAGCTACGTATCCGGCACCTAATCCTGAACTGCTGAGATCTCGGTTATTGTTTGATGGAGGGTATTTCGCTAAATCACTCAATGTATTAAGCGGGCATGCTGCTGCGGATTATAAAACAGTTAAAGATAAAGCGGAGTTTTACTACCGTGCAGGAAGAATATATGATGCCCTGGAAAAGTACGACAGTGCACTGGTCAACTATCAAAACGCGATAAATACAGGGAGAAACCTTAAATATTATTATGCAGCAACATCAGCGCTGAATATGGGCAAAATTTATTTGAAAAGAAATAATAAGGCCAGGGCAAAAGCCCTTTTCAATCAGGCTATCGATATGAAAGATCATGAATATGAAAATAGTATTGAGACCCAGGCTAAAAGTGGATTAAAAAATACCGGAAACTAATTTTATTTAATTCTTTTGTCGCCGGATTAGAATTTATATACAAATGCGTTAATATGCATGCCTGCTCCTACTGATGTAAATACTGCATATTCTCCTTTTTTCACCTGATAGCCTTCTACCTGGCCTTTACGCACAAGGTCAAGCAAAGTAGGAATGGTAGCTACAGAGCTATTGCCAAGCCATGAAATGGTCATAGGCACCAGATTTTCCGGAACAAAATCCATATCATACAGTTTAAACAATCTCTTCATGATGGCATTGTCCATTTTGCCATTGGCCTGGTGGATAAAAACAGTCTTTATATTGGTTATGTCTATCCCGGCCTTGTCGATCGCGTTTTTAACTACCTGCGGAACGTGTAATACTGCAAACTCATACAATTTACGCCCATTCATTTTAAGATAGGTATTGCCGTCTGTAACCAGTGGATTGCCACTTGGGCCCATTACCAGCAGTGACGCCCAGTTACCTGCGTAGGTACTGGTTTTATGTGCAATAATGCCAGTTGGTTGTTCAGATGTTGCAGCTTCGAAAATTACTGCTCCTGCCCCATCGGAGAAAATCATGCTGTCACGGTCATGTGGGTCGATAATCCTGGATAAGGTTTCTGCGCCAATTACCAGTACACGTTTAGCATCTCCGCTTTGGATCAGATAGTTCGCCTGTATAGAGCCTTGTACCCATCCCGGGCATCCAAATATGATGTCATAGGCTACACAATCGGGATTAGTGATTTCCAGTTGCTTTTTGACCTTCACGGCCAATGCGGGCAACATATCCATACGGTTACTTCCTTTTTCAATATCTCCAAAGTTATGGCAGAAGATAATATGGTCTATCGTTTCCTTGTCGATTTTGGCATCATCTATCGCTCGTTGTGCGGCAACAGCAGCTATGTTGCTGTTAACCATGTTGTCGTCGATATAGCGGCGTTCCATAATCTCAGTAATTTCCGAGAATTTGGTGACGATTTCTGCTATATTCTTTTCAATGACTGCGCCGTTTTCGTAAAAAATAGAGCTTAAAAATGATTCGCCTGAAATAATATTCTCCGGAATATAAGACCCTGTCCCTGCGATTACTGAAAAAATCTGCTTATTATTCATTTGTTATTTGAACCGTATACTGTTTTGGTCTACGGTATAAACCTAGGATTAATTTCTTGAAATTAAAAATTTTACGAGAAATCATCGATTAAAAAAACAAATAACTCTTTGGGTCCGTGAGCACCCAATACCAGCGTCTTTTCAATGTCTGCGGTTCTGCTGGGGCCGGTAATTGTGCTGATCATAGAAGGTATCTGGGTACCATATTTATTTTTTATCAGCTTAAAGCCGTCTTTCAAATCCATTACCAACTGGCCTGTCCGCGCAATAACAATATGGTGGTGCGGAAAAATGCTCAGGCGTCTGCCGGCTGCGTTGTAATTGGAGACAAGTATGGAGCCATTTCGTGCAATTAGAGCTTCACATAAGGTAATTCCAACCTCGGCCATTTCAAAGTCCTTATCGGTTTTGTAAAACGGGAATTCATAGTTGGTTAGCAGTCCCTGAAGATCAGGCTCCCAGCAATATATTTTACGCCATTTAAACTTTTCGGCAAGCTCAAGGATGTTTTCAATGAATTCGACCCCATTCTCGCAAAAAATAAAATTGCCGGAGACAGCAGTCAGCTGTTCGGCAAATAATATTTCTGGAATCTCTGTATTGGCTTTATAGATGGGGGTTTCTTCTAAATTAGGATAAGGATTATCTCTTTTTTCCAGCAGGGCTTTCCTTATCTTTTTTAGCATTAACTCCTTTGAGGAAATGTTCTCTTGCATAAAAAATGGATTTGCTATCACCCCTCATTCGGGATGATAGCTCCATAAATAAATTATTAAGATTCTGCCTGGGCAGGATTAACAGGTACCGAAGGATCGGTCGTTTCACCAACACCTTCATGTACCAGGCCTTCAGCTGCAGGTTTTTGGTCCCCTGTTCCGTTTACAAACTCGTCATAAGTTGTACGGTTTTCAAAAGGACGTTTACCTAAGATTTCTTCCAGATCAGCCTGGAAAAGAATTTCTTTTTCAAGCAGTTTGGCTGCCAGTTTCTCTAGACCTTCTCTTTTTTCAACCAGTAAGCCCATCGTTCTCTCGTACACTTCGCCTATAAGTTTACGAACTTCAATATCAATAAGCTCTGATGTTTTTTCTGAGTATGGTTTATTGAAATTGTATTCATTCTGCGGATCATGGAAAGATACATTCCCTACAGCGGAGTTCATACCGTAGATTGTAACCATTGCATAAGATAACTTCGTAATACGTTCCAGGTCATTTTGGGCACCTGTAGATATTTTACCAAAAACGAGATCTTCCGCAACACGTCCGCCCATCGTCATACACATCCCGTCGGTTAATTGTTCAGTAGTATAAAGGAACTGCTCTTTAGGAAGGTATTGTGCATACCCTAAAGCCGCCACACCACGTGGAACAATAGATACTTTTACAAGTGGGTCTGCATGTTCAAGGAACCAGCCAGCAATGGCATGTCCTGCCTCATGGTAAGCCACAATGCGTTTCTCTTCAGGTGAGATGATCTTATTCTTTTTCTCCAGTCCACCGATCACACGGTCAATTGCATCCTGGAAATCCTGCATATCTACAGATTCCTTATTTCTTCTTGCTGCAATTAATGCCGCCTCGTTACAAACATTCGCGATTTCAGCACCGGCAAAACCTGGTGTTTGTGCAGATAACTTTTTGGCATCCACTACAACATCAGTTTTAATCGGTTTCAAGTGGACTTTGAAAATCTGTTCTCTTCCTACCAAATCCGGTTTGTCAATAGATATTTGTCTGTCAAACCTTCCAGGACGCAATAATGCGCTGTCCAGAACATCAGGACGATTGGTAGCAGCAAGGATAATGATACCTGAATCGGTTCCAAATCCATCCATTTCTACCAGCAACTGGTTTAGCGTATTTTCGCGCTCGTCGTTGCCACCCATCATGCTGTTTTTACCACGTGCACGTCCAATTGCATCTACCTCATCAATAAAGATGATACAAGGCGCTTTGTCTTTTGCCTGCTTGAAAAGGTCCCTCACACGGGATGCACCTACGCCGACAAACATTTCAACAAAGTCAGAACCTGAAAGCGAAAAGAATGGTACCTGTGCTTCTCCTGCAACAGCTTTTGCCAATAAAGTTTTACCTGTACCTGGTGAACCTACCAGCAGCGCACCTTTAGGTATTTTACCTCCAAGGTTGGTATATTTTTTAGGATTTTTAAGAAAATCAACAATCTCCATTACCTCTTGTTTGGCTTCTTCCAGACCGGCAACGTCATTAAATGTTACGTTAACCTGACTTTCTTTATCAAAAAGAGTGGCTTTAGATTTCCCAATGTTGAATATCTGTCCTCCACCGCCGCCGGCACCACCACCCATTTTGCGCATGATGAAAATCCAGAAGCCAATAAATAACAACACAGGAATGATTACCGTAAAGAACCATGAATTGAAGGTACTTTGTCTGGTTTCTTTTTCTGCAAGAATCTGAGAATCTACAGGAACTGTTTTTTGCGACTCTTTTAGCTGGTTATCCAGTGCATCCATTGAACCTGCAGTAAATGACACTGTTGGTCCTCCTGACGAAGCAAAATTACTTTTTTGCTGATACTTTTTGTATTTTTCCTGGTTCAGGCGATCCGGTTTAATAAAGACGTCAGCTCTGACCAGATCTTCGTATTTGTAGGCCACGATTTTTTGAACATCGCCGGGAATCAACATATTTGTTTCAAATTCCCTGTAGGTAATGGTTTTATTTGTATCATTTGTAAATAGAACGGAAACCAGGACCAGTCCTAAAATGATAGCAGCATAAACCCAAAATATATTAAAGTTAGAGCCTTTCTGAGGCTTTTTCGGAATATTTGGTATTCTCTTAATTAATTTGGGTTTTGTATTTTCTTTCTCTTTCATCGTTGATTCAAAAAAATGTTAAGGTTGTTGTAGGTTATGCGCTTTGATAAGTAGTCGTTTGAGCATCGCCCCACAGGTCTTCAATTCCGTAAAAATCTCTTTTTTCTGTTTTGAATATATGTATAACAACGTCAAAATAATCTAAAATTATCCACTCAGCGTTTTCTAACCCTTCTTTTCTCCACGGGGTGGCCTCCGTGCTTTTGTAAATTTCGTCTTCCACACTATCTGCAATCGCTTTTACCTGTGTTGCAGAATCTGCATTGCAGACTATAAAATAATCTGATACAGCACTATTTAAATCTCTTAAGTCCAGTCGGACAATATCGTGTCCCTTTTTTTCCTGCATGCCATGAACGGCTATTTCTGAAAGGTAGGTAGAAAGGTTTACTAATTTCTTTTTTACCATTAAAATGTTTTATTTTTGATAAATAAACAACTATAAAATCAACTATTGCAAAATAACACTTTTTCAACATTATTTGTTGGTCAAAATCTTATCAAATTATCAGAGGTTGATTCTACCAATAACTTTTTGAAAAGGATGGTGTCAAATTCCGAGCCATTACCAGAAGGTACTGTTATTATGGCAGACAATCAATTTGCAGGCAGGGGGCAGGTAGAAAGCATCTGGCACGCCGAACCGGGCAAAAACCTCACTTTCAGTATTCTCCTGCATCCTTTTTTCCTTCCGGTTATTGCGCAGTTCAGCTTAAATATGGCGATCAGTGTTGGTATCCAGCGTGCATTGAAAGCACTCACAGGGGAAGGATTAACTATTAAGTGGCCAAACGACATTTACTTCGGCGATAAAAAATTAGGGGGTATCCTGATCGAGAATATCATCTCTGGCAGCAGAATTAAAGCGTGTATTGTGGGAATAGGCATTAATGTGAACCAAAATGCGTTTGAACCCGGCCTGGAAGGCCGTGCAGGCTCTATCTTTCAAATTTTACATCAGCATGTTGATTTAATATCGCTTTTGGCACAAATTTGCAGTCATATAGAAGTCGGCTATTTAAAATTGAAAGCGGGAAACTATAAAACTTTACGGGATGAATATTTAAATTTTCTCTACAAGTTTGATATTATAGGATTATACAGACAAAATGGCGACCTGTTTGAAGGGAAGATCGTTGACGTAAGTGATACTGGCATTTTAAAGCTCGAAACCGGAAACGGAATAACGACGTATAATTTTAAGGAAATTGAATTTGTTCAAAATAAATAAACTACATACCAAACACTAACATATAATAACCATGAAAAGAATAACCTTAGTTTTTGCTTTGTTACTGTTTACAGTCCTGGGAGCCTCTGCCCAGATTGAAACCCCCGTAACATGGTCTTATGCACAAAAGAAAATCAGTAATACTGAAGCGATCGTATACATTAAAGCAACCATACAGGATGGATGGCATATCTATTCGCAAAACGTTAAACCTGGTGGACCGGTAAAAACCACCATTAAGTTTTTACCATCAAAAGATTTTGCCAAAGTAGGAATTACTGCTGAGCCAAAACCACTATCCAAATTTGAAAAAGTTTTTGATATGAATGTAGGCTATTTCGAAAATTCGGTTGTTTTTCAGCAAAAGATAAAATTAAATAAGCCAGCCACAACGGTTGCGGGAACCATAGAGTTTATGGTTTGTGATGAATCAAGGTGTCTTCCTCCCGATGAGATCAAGTTCGCCGTACAGGTAAAATAACTGGCTGGAGTTGGCATTGCGGAGGCTGTTTCATTTGAGGCAGCCTCCTTTTTTATTCCTGGTTTTTCGGTTATTGTGGGCTTTCGGCTGCAGATCTTCCTCAAGTTAATACTGCCTGCGAATTCAGTTTTTGGACCGGCAAGTATCGTTGTGGCGTAAAATAACACATATGCCGGCCTTCAAACTTTTTAAACAAGAAATTATAAGTAATTTCACGGCCTCATATCTGGTTGCGCTGGTCCTGATCCTCGTAACCGATAAAAAAACAATTAATCAATGAAAAAGATAATCTTCATGTTTGTTCTATTGCTGGCTATAAGTCTGGTGGGTCCGGAACAAAGTTTTGCTTTTGTTCAGCAGCCAGATTCTACAGCGGTCAGCGACGATATTCAGTTTACGGAAATAGGGTCGGCCGAGGATAGTGCAGCCAATGCCATTGTAAAAGATTCTGTAGTGAAGAAAGATACCTTAAAAACCACTACGGCAATAGTTTCTGCTCCTTTACCACAAAATGAGCAGGAAAAAACATTGTGGCAAACTTTCATACAGGGTTTAATCGGTGGATTTATTGCCTTTTTAATGCCTTGTATATTTCCGATGGTCCCACTTACTGTGAGTTACTTCACAAAAAGGGCCGGAAGTAAGGCAAAAGGAATAGGGCAGGCACTTATTTACGGGTTGTCCATCATTGTAATTTATGTGGCCTTCGGTCTCTTTATTACATTGGTGTTCGGTTCTGCAAAACTCAATGAGCTGAGCAGCAGCGGAACATTCAATTTTACATTCTTTATTTTGCTGGTGGTTTTCGCGATCTCTTTTTTCGGGGCTTTTGAAATTAACCTGCCAAGTTCTTTTGTAAATAAAATTGATCAGAAGGCAGACAATAGCAAAGGGCTTGGTGGGATCTTTTTTATGGCTGCATCGCTGGCCCTGGTTTCATTCTCATGTACCGGACCAATCATTGGTACCTTGCTGGTACAGGCAAGTTCCAAAGGTGAAATTCTCGCGCCCGCCATTGGTATGTTTGGTTTTGCACTGGCACTTGCACTGCCATTTACGCTTTCTGCAGTTTTTCCAGGGTTTTTAAACAGTATGCCAAAATCAGGCGGATGGTTAAACAGCCTTAAAGTTTGTCTAGGCTTTCTTGAGCTGGCGCTTGCGCTTAAATTTTTGTCGGCTGCGGACCTTGTGTGGCATTGGGAGTGGTTTGACCGGGAAATTTTCCTGGTTTTATGGATCGTGATCTTCGCCCTTATGGGAATGTACATCCTTGGAAAACTTAAATTCTCGCATGACAGCGACTTGAAATACGTTAGTGTCCCGCGCTTGTTTTTTGCTATATTTTCTTTTTCTTTTGCCATGTACCTCATCCCGGGACTTTGGGGGGCACCTGTTAATATTTTGAGTGGAATTGCTCCTCCGCTAAATACCCAGGACTTTATTTTGGGAGGTAGCAGCGTGGGAAGTTCTGCAGCCGCTACAGATTTCCCGGCAACGGTTAAATATAATGATGTGCTGCATCCGCCACATGGTTTTAATGCATTTTTTGACCTGGATGAAGGCCTGGCTTATGCTAAAAAGGTGAATAAACCCGTCCTGATAGATTTTACCGGCCATGCCTGTGTGAACTGTCGCAAAATGGAAGATAAGGTATGGATTGACCCGGAAGTGGGCCATTTAATAAAGGATGAATATGTACTTATACAATTATATGTAGATGAGCGTTCTGTTAAGATGCCGGTAGAAAAGGTGCATTATTCGAAAATCCTGCGTACAACAACAGACGACCTGGGAAGATGGAACGGTGATTTCCAGGCTACCAGCTATAATTCCAATTCGCAGCCATTTTACGTATTGGGAGGGCATGACCTGGTTCCATTGGTTGCACCCCAGGGTGCGATTTTTGACGCCAAATTATACGCTGCTTATCTGCAAAGCGGACTTGAAAAATTTAAAGCATCCAAGAAATAATAACGAATGAACAAGATTAAAAACATAGCTGTATTAACATCAGGAGGAGATGCCCCGGGTATGAACGCTGCCATAAGGGCAGTGGTGCGGGCAGGGATATATTACGAACTGAACGTTTGGGGAGTATTGAGAGGGTATGAAGGGTTAATTAATGGTGATTTTCTTCCGATGGAACGTAAATCGGTTGCCAATATCATACAGCGTGGAGGTACGATACTTAAAACTGCCCGCAGTCAGGAGTTCCGTACACCCGAAGGAAGGCAAAAAGCGTACGACCAGTTAAAAAAGCATGAAATTGACGCGCTGGTAGTTATCGGCGGCGATGGTACTTTTACAGGGGCAAATTTATTCACTACAGAATTCGATTTCCCTGTTATTGGCTTGCCAGGAACAATTGATAATGACCTTGCGGGAACCGATTTTACTATTGGATATGATACGGCAATAAATACTGTGGTGAATGCGATAGACAAAATCAGGGATACTGCAGAATCACATGACCGGCTTTTCATTGTAGAAGTGATGGGCCGTGACTCAGGTCTTATCGCATTAAGAAGCGGTATAGGCGTAGGAGCAGAGGCTATAATGATTCCTGAAGCCAATATGGGCGTAGAGGGTTTGATTAAAAGGCTGGAATACGGACGTAAAGACAAATCATCTAAGATTATTATTGTTGCTGAAGGCGACGAAGTTGGCGGTGCATTTAATGTAGGTGAGGTCCTGAAGGAAAATTTTCCTAATTATGATATTCGTGTTTCAGTGCTTGGGCATATTCAGCGTGGTGGTAAGCCAAGCTGTATGGACAGGGTGCTTGCAAGCCGTTTTGGGGTTGTTGCTGTTGAAGGGCTCCTGAGTGGCAGATCTGGTGATATGGTAGGGCAAATTAACGGAGAAATTGTTTTCACTCCTTTTGATCATGCAATCAAACATATTGACGCAGAAGAGGTAAGTCCAGTCTGGCTGAAATTAGTAGAGATCCTTTCGTTGTAAAATTAAAATTGTAGCATCTTGTTAATCAGTAGTATTTTACTTACTTTTGCATCCCCGCAAGCATGAAGCTCCGGGAACTATGTTGAATACATAAACTTATAAAAGAATGGCAACTAAAATCAGATTGCAAAGATTCGGTAAAAAAGGAAAACCTTTTTTCCACGTAGTGGTAGCGGATTCCCGTTCACCAAGAGATGGTAAATTCATTGAGCGTTTAGGTTCATACAACCCAAACACCAATCCTGCTACTATCGAAATTAATTTCGAAAAGACATTAGACTGGGTTAACAAAGGTGCTGAGCCTACTGACACATGTCGCGCAATTCTTTCTTACAAAGGTGTTCTGTACAAAAAACACTTAGAAGGTGGTGTGAAAAAAGGTGCATTAACTGAAGAGCAGGCTGAAACTAAGTTTGCAGAATGGTTAAGTGCAAAAGATGGCAAAATTGAAGGCAAAAAAGACGGTCTGACTAAATCTAAAGATGAAGTTAGAAAAAATGCTCTTGCTGCTGAAGCAAAGAAAAATGCTGACCGTGCTGCTGCCCTTGCAATTAAAAATGCACCTGTTGAAGAAGTAGTTGAAGAAGAAGCTCCAGTAGCTGAAGAAGAAACTGAGGCTCCTGCAACAGAAGAAAACACAGAAGAACAAGCATAGTATTTTGTAATTCTTAATGATAGCGAAGAAGCCTTAACCATAAGGTTCTTCGCTATTTTTATTTAAAAGATAAACTGACAAGACCGTTATGACACAAGACGAGGCATTTTATATTGGATATATCACCAAAACAAAAGGGTTAAAAGGAGAGGTGCAGTTGTATTTTGAATACGACGAACCGGAACTACTTGACCTGGATGTGGTATTTGCCGATATGAATGGTAAAATGGTGCCTTTTTTTATATCAACGTATAAAATGCAGCCCAACAGTACATGCAATATATATTTTGATGATATAGACCATATAGACAAGGCACAGCCCTTGCTGAAAAAGAAGATCTATCTGCCCCTGACCAAAATGCCAGACAGGTCTGATGATGAATTTCATTACACTGACCTTAAAGGGTTCATTGTTACCGATGAAACAAAAGGAGAGCTGGGTGAGATTTTGGAAATTAATGAATACCCCCAGCAATTTGTAGCAACGGTATCTTTTCAGAACAAGGAAATCATGTTCCCGTTGAATGAGGACCTGATCGTTGAGATAGATGAGGAGGAAGGTACCCTTTTGGTGGATCTTCCGGATGGCTTACTGGATCTTTACCTTTCAAATTAATATCATTATGCGTTTCGATATCATCACCGTTTTACCAGACCTGCTACATAGCCCTTTTGCGCATTCCATCCTTCAGCGAGCGCAGAAAAAAGGAATTGCCGAGATTATAGTACACAGTCTTAGGGATTATTCAACGAATAAACAACGGAGTGTAGATGACTATCCCTACGGGGGCGGAAGCGGCATGGTGATGTCAATTGAGCCTTTTGCGAAGTGCATCGAAGCTCTTCAGGCGGAAAGAACTTATGACGAGGTAATTTTCATGAGTCCAGATGGCGTCACATTAAACCAATCTGCCGCAAATGAGCTTTCGGGTTTTAAAAATGTTATTATCCTTTGTGGTCATTACAAAGGTATAGACCAGCGTATCAGGGACATTTACGTTACACGTGAAATTTCCATTGGTGACTATGTGTTGTCGGGCGGAGAACTGCCGGCTGCTGTACTTGTAGACGCTGTGGTAAGATTAATCCCGGGAGTGTTAAATGATGAAACTTCTGCCTTGTCAGACAGTTTCCAGGGCGGATTGCTGGATGCGCCTATTTATACGCGACCGGCCGACTGGAAAGGGCACCATGTGCCGGAAATTCTGTTAAGTGGACATGAATTGAAAATAAATAACTGGAGGCACGAGCAGGCTCTGGCACGTACGCAAAGGCTTCGTCCTGACCTCCTGGAAGATTAACGCAAAATAATATTTCTATAGGTGATATTGTCGGATGGCCTTCGACATACGATATTTCCAAATTTCTGCACTAAGTAATTTTATTTCTATTTTTTTATTTTTAAATGTAATTGTTTATATATTTACGAAACTCTTTCCTGAAACGTGTTTTGGGAAGCATTTATGTAATAAATAATTCAATTTAAAATGGAGGAAACTTTTGAAAAATACAAGATTAATGCAATCTTGGATAATCTTACTGTTAAAGAGTACAAATTTGCAATGAAGACAATCCCAAAGGTGTTGGATGTTTCAATGAACACTTTCCATAATTACCGGAAAATAAAATTGGGTGATGTCCAGGACATTCCTTATGAGAAAGTTAAATTACTTGAAATATTATTTGGTATTGAAAACGGTGGCCTGGCCAATGAAAAATTACGCGGAAAAAGCCTTGTTGAATTGTTTAAGGGTCAAAAAAAGGAATAATTTGATTTATATGAGGGGCGGCTTCCGGCAAGGGGATTTGTGAATTTCCTAAAGAATGTGGAAAAAAATAAAATTCCCTTTTTTTTATAAAATAAAATTCCTAATATTGCAGTCCGATTTTAAACAACAAAAAGTCGGCTTAATAGCTTAAAATCATGGATTTAGTAAAATTTGTTGAAGAGCAGGTAATCGCAAAGAACGAGTTTCCTGCATTCAAATCAGGAGATACAGTGAGTGTTCACTATAAAATTCGCGAAGGTAATAAAGAACGT
>Ga0308164_10000905_pt1 | contig 39355 bp, 42 predicted proteins | sample PhyTR2_FD_201031 | JGI IMG/M metagenome (GOLD analysis project Ga0308164, IMG submission 201031) | Phyllosphere microbial communities from UC Gill Tract Community Farm, Albany, California, United States - DLSLT.R2 | ecosystem: Host-associated > Plants > Phyllosphere > Unclassified | place: USA... | reverse complement strand
TTTTGCTGGGATTTATATGCGCGGTCTGTAGGTTGTATTGTACTAAATCTGCCCTTACGTAAACTATTTAAAAAGATAAAGACTGAGCAAAGACTGTATACTACTAATGCCAGATATAGAAAATCTCCGAGGGCAAAGGGGAACAGGCAGCTAAGGGCACGTAGGACAATAGCAATAATCGGATAAAATCCATCTGAATAGATCAGTTCTACTGCTCTGCTGTTCAATCCGAAAAGGAAAATGAGCAGGGCAATAGCAAATAAGATAAGGGTTCTTTTAAACCGGTTGCTGTCCATTAATCTGTTTAAAGCTTATCTTTTAAATGCAAGTCTTTTACCAGTTTCATTAGTCATAAACTTACCTTTCTGGTAAGCCAGGTTACCAGAAATAAATGTGTGGGTAATATCTGCACGGAAGGTCTGTCCTTCAAAAGGCGACCATCCACATTTGTATAATACGTTTGCTTTGGTCACTTTAATTTGCTCATTAAGGTCAACCAGTACCAGGTCGGCCCAGTAACCTTCTCTGATAAAGCCCCTGCGGTCTACCTGGAAACAGGTAGCAACGTTATGGGCTGTTTTTTCAGCAATCTGCTCCAGAGATATTTTTCCCTGGTGGAAAAGATCGAACAGTGCCGGCAGTGCGTGCTGTACAAGTGGACCGCCCGATGGTGCCTGAAGGTAAGGTAGTGCTTTTTCCTCTATGGTATGCGGGGCATGATCTGTAGCAATTACATCAATGTGCCCATCCAGAACACCTTGTAAAATAGCATCACGGTCTGATTCACTTTTAACTGCTGGGTTCCATTTAATCAGGTTCCCTTTTTCGGCATAATCCTTATCGTCAAACCAAAGGTGGTGCACACAGGCTTCTGCTGTAATCCTTTTATCTTTTAATGGCGTAATTGCATCAAATAAAGCCACTTCTCTCGCAGTTGATATATGGAGGATATGTAGGCGGGTATCGTATTTTTTAGCCAGTGATACAGCCAGTGATGAAGAAAGATAACAGGCCTCTGCCGAGCGGATCAGCGGGTGCATATCAATCGTGATACCGTCACCATATTTTTCTTTATAAGCCGCCAGGTTACGCTGTATGGTTAATTCATCTTCGCAGTGTGTAGCTACCAGTATTGGTGCTTTGCTAAAAATATTTTCAAGTACCAGCTCATTATCAACCAACATATTGCCCGTTGAAGAACCCATAAATACTTTAATACCGCAAACATTGGAAGGGTCAGTTTTTAAAACCTCCTCTATATTATTATTAGAGGCCCCCATAAAAAAGGAATAGTTGGCCAGAGACATCTCAGCAGCTATGGCATACTTGTCTGCCAGCAGTTCCTGACTTAAGGTATTAGGCACCGTATTGGGCATTTCCATAAAAGAGGTTATACCACCGGCCACTGCCGCCATACTTTCAGAAAAGATATCAGCTTTATGTGTTAATCCCGGTTCACGGAAATGTACCTGGTCATCTATCATCCCGGGAAACAGGTGCAGTCCCTCTGCATTTATTTCCAGATCTGCAGTTTTGTTGATGACGGTACTGATCTCGTCAATAAATCCGTCTTTGATAAATACATCTGCAACCAATATTTTATTTTCATTAACAAGCGTTGCGGCTTTTATAAGGATGGTGTTCATACGGTCAAAGCTATGAATTTATTTAATTTACAAATGCCCCGCTGCGTGTTTTTCCGCAGAGCTAATAGAGATTATAGTATATTTGCAAAATGTCGAAACCATTCGAAGAGTTTAACCTTAACAGACAGATTTTAAATGCTGTAGCTGATGCGGGGTTTACAGTTGCTACTCCGATACAAGAAAAAGCAATTGCACCAGTACTATCCGGACAGGATATTTTTGGTATCGCGGAAACAGGTACAGGTAAAACTGCAGCCTATGTTCTACCGATATTGATGAAATTGAAATACGCACAGGGTGATGCCGCACGTGCACTGATCCTGGCCCCAACGCGTGAATTGGCAATGCAGATTGCCGAGCATGTGAAAATATTTTCTAAATATACCGATCTTCGTTCTGTAGTGGTGTTTGGTGGTATAGGGCCTAAAACACAGATAGAACAGATCAAGGCAGGAGTAGATATTATTATTGCCACTCCGGGCCGTTTTCTGGATATTTACCTGGCCGGACATATTAATACGCAGTATCTGAAATTCCTGGTTTTAGACGAAGCAGATAAAATGATGGATATGGGCTTTATTGGCTCTATCCACAGGATACTTGAAGTAGTGCCCCGTAAAAGACAAAACCTGCTTTTTTCTGCAACTATGAGTGACCTGGTTCACAAAATTGCAGGCGATTTTCTGAAAAATCCTACTATTATAGAAGTTGGGGAGCAGGCTACGCCGGCGCAGACAGTTACACAGGTGTTATACGAGGTGCCAAATTTCAAAACCAAGATTAACCTGCTGCAGCATTTGCTTAAGAATGATGTAGACTTCAAAAGACTTATGATCTTTTGTAAAACTAAAACCGTGGCCGATAATATCCATAGCTTTATCGAACGCAGGTTCGGTGCTGAAGCAGTAAGGGTAATTCATGCCAACAAAGGCCAGAACACACGAATAAATTCTATTGCGGCTTTTAAAGAGGGTAACCTGAGGGTACTGGTGGCTACAGATGTAGCATCAAGAGGTATTGACGTGGCAGAAGTAAGCCATGTAATTAATTTTGATGTTCCTATAATCATTGAAGATTACGTGCATCGTATTGGCCGTACAGGGAGGGCATATGCCAAAGGTGATGCCATTACATTCTGTACTGATGCTGAACTGTACTATATCAGGAAGATAGAGAAACTCATGCGCCAGAGCATTCCGGTAATTCCAATGCCGGCAGAAGTGTTTGTGGAAGAAACACCTTATGAAGAACGTCAGTACCTGGCCAGGGAAATTGATATGCAGAAAAGGAAAGATGATCCTGATTTCAAAGGTGCTTTCCACGAAAAGAAACATGCAGCAGCTATTGCAGCCTCGGCCGCAGCGGCAGCTAAGAAAAAAATGGATAAAACTCCAGCCTGGAAGAAAAGGAAATTCAAAAAAACCTAAATTGAAACTTACCCCGCTAAATATTATTACTTCGGCAAGCCTGGTTATTGGTGGCTATTTACTGATTTCAGGTCCGGAAAAACTTCCTGTGCAGCAGGGGATGAATAGCCTGGTGGCAGGTTTATGTTTTATGGCAGCAATTATTGCTTTCATTTCAGACTTGATTTTCCGGAAGTTTATACCTTTGCTGCGGAACTTATGGGTGGTAGAGTGTGCATTTATTGTATTTACTGCCGTACTTACTGTAGCCTTAAAACTACTGTTGGCATAAATTCCCAATTACATAAAAATAACCACTGCCTGCCCGTCTGTAATACAATAGAAGGCAGAGCGCAAGAATAGCTAAAAAGATACATACTGATGAAAACTGCAGAAATTAAAATAACGGTTGAGCTTGATGATAATAACGTTCCCGAAAACTTACTATGGGAATCTACAGATGCAGAATCTCAGGATAAGGTGCCTGTAAAATCTATGATGCTTGCATTATGGGACCATAACTATAAGAATTCGATGCGTATCGATTTATGGACCAAAGACATGCCGGTTGATGAGATGAAAAGGTTCTTTTATGAAACTTTACAGACCATGGGAGATAGTTTCCTGAAGGCTACAGGAGAAAAGTTAATTATTGAAGACCTGCGTGATTACTGTGCGCATTTTGCAGATAAAATGGGTATAGATCCAGGTAAATAGTTTATATATATGAGAGCTCAGGGAATTATTGGTAGCGCATTAATGGCTATAGGGGGGCTTTGTCCTCTGGTCCATGTTACCTTTATAGGAAACTGGAACTACTTTCAGGTTGATACCAGCCTTGGTATCATATTCTATATAATTGTAATGCTGGGTTTAGCGGGCTCCCTGCTTAACAAAACCGGCATGATGCGGACCGCAGGATGGGCCGGAATAGCTATGGTTATTTTAACGCTGGCTGCGGTATGGCTCAAAACACATGATGCTTTTAGTTTTCTGCACTTCAAAAAACTAATCAACGTAGCTTCACATTTGGTCAGTTATAAATGGGGATGGTTTATTATCCTCGCGGGAGCATTGATTCTTGTAATCGTAAGAAAAAAGTCCCTGAAGCAGGCAGTCACGGTTACTGAATTATAACAAGCGGGTATATGCCTACATTTATGCTGAAATGCAATTAGTCAGAGAAGTTAAATTTTTAATAGGAAAAGAATTACTGCTGGAATGGCGGTCTAAATATGCATTGAACGGCGTAATTCTTTATGTGGTCTCTACCGTTTTTGTCTGTTTTCTGTCTTTTGTTTCTTTGAAAGGTGTAACCTGGAATGTTTTATTCTGGATTATTATGCTTTTTGCATCGATTAATACTGTAGCTAAGAGCTTCCTGCAGGAAAGCAAGGGCCGGCAGCTCTACATATATACAATTGCCAGCCCTATAGCACTGATCATCGCAAAAACAATTTACAACATGTTGCTGATGTTACTGGTAACCCTCATCGCCCTTGCCTTTTATACCCTGGTATTTGATTATCTGCCACAGGATATTGGATTATATCTGGTGTCGGTAATTTTAGGAAGTATAAGCTTTTCTACTATTTTTACCATGATCTCAGCTATTGCCTCAAAAGCCGGTAATGGCGGTATGTTAATGGCTATTTTGAGTTTCCCTGTTATCATACCAGTAATCACCATGCTGATTAAACTTTCCAAAAACGCGGTAGATGGGTTAGACAGATCAGTTAGCCTGGATGAGATAGCAACACTTTTAGTTACCAATATACTGGTTATCGTATTTTCCCTGTTTCTGTTTCCATACCTATGGAGAGATTAAAGGAAGTACAATAATTACAAATATATATATAAGCTTTATTACCTTTGAACGCGCAAAATTATGCCGGGATGTGCTTACAAACTGGCGGTCTTTGCACCTTAAAACTTTATTAAATGTATAAATCCTGGTGGAAAATTTTGGGAGCAGTATTAGTTACATACTCTTCTCTTGCTGGTTTCCTGGCCCCCGTGCCTGCCTTACCTATCCTGCATCAAACTATCAGAAACCTTTATTTTCATGTACCAATGTGGTTTTGCATGATTGTCTTGCTCAGCGTTTCTGTCTGGAACAGCATTTTATACCTGAGGAATAATAAGGAGGAAAATGATATTAAAGCTGTACAAAGTGTAAACGCGGGTATAATTTTCGGAATACTGGGAATTGTTACAGGTGCCATCTGGGCCAGGTTTACCTGGTCGCAATTCTGGAGTTTTGATGTAAAACAGAATTTTGCGGCAATAGCGATGTTACTGTATTTTGCATACCTCATACTGAGAAATGCGATAGACGAGGAGCAAAAACGTGCAAAGATTTCTGCCATATATAATATTTTTGCATTCCCTATGATGGTTGTACTGCTCTTTGTGCTTCCAAGACTTTCTGACTCTTTGCACCCGGGCAATGGCGGAAACCCTGGCTTTAATGCCTATGATCTGGATAGCCATATGAGAATGGTTTTTTATCCTGCCTGTGCAGGATGGATACTGATCGGCTACTGGATATATACTCTGCTGTTCAGGGTGTCAGTTTTAGAAAAAAAGAATTTGTTATAAGCATCAATAAGAAAATATACAATGATGAAAAAATTAATGACAACAGCTTTCCTGCTTATGGTAACTATGCAACTATTTGCGCAGGGTGAAGGTTCTGCTGTTGCAGATACACTGGCTGGCTCTGAAAAAATTTATGTAGTAGTGGTATGTGTGGCCATTATTTTACTTGGACTACTGGCATTTCTGTTTTCAGTTGAACGAAGAGTAAAAAAACTGGAAAAAAAATCTCAGCGATAAAATGCTTATTTATAGCCTTTATTACAGGTTTTTGTCAAATTGCAGGCACAGTGTTTGTAATACACTAAGCAATTATTTATTTGTATTAATCGCTTTTTTTAATGCAATTTTGCACCCGTAATAAAAACGAGCAATATAAAATTCTTAAATATTAAATAATGGCTAATACAGCAAACGAGACAAATTTTTTTACAGACGTATGTAAAAACTTTGATAACGCAGCACAGTTTACCGGTCACCCAGAGGGATTGTTATCTCAGATTAAAGCATGTAACAGTGTTTATCGCTTCCAGTTTCCCATCAGAAGAGGAAATGGTTTCGAAGTAATCGATGCATGGCGTGTAGAACACTCTCACCACATGAGTCCAACCAAAGGTGGGATCCGCTACAGTGAAATGGTAAATGAAGATGAAGTAATGGCGCTTGCGGCATTAATGACTTATAAATGTGCCATTGTAAATGTTCCTTTTGGTGGTGCAAAAGGTGGTATAAAAATAACACCTAAGAATTACACTACTGCAGAACTGGAGAATATTACCCGCAGGTATACCACTGAATTAATCAAGAAAAACTTTATTGGTCCCGGTATAGACGTCCCTGCTCCGGATTATGGATCTGGCGAGCGCGAAATGAGCTGGATTGCCGATACCTATATGACAATGAATCCTGGACAGCTTGATGCCCTGGGTTGTGTTACTGGAAAACCTATTGCGCTGCATGGTATCCGTGGTCGTAAGGAAGCTACCGGTCGTGGCGTTGCTTACGCAGTAAGAGAATGCGTAAGGGTAACTGAAGATATGCAGAAAATTGGCCTGACTGCTGGTTTAGGTGATAAAAGAGTAATTGTTCAGGGTCTTGGAAACGTAGGTTACCATTCTGCAAAATTCCTTGCTGAATTTGGTGCTACTATTGTAGGACTATGTGAATATGAAGGTGCTATCTATAATGAAAATGGTCTGAACGTTGATGAGGTATTTGCCCATCGTAAACTGACTGGTTCGATTTTAGGTTTTCCTGGTGCCAAAGAATTCAAAAATTCTATGGAAGGACTGGAGCAGCCTTGTGATATCCTGGTTCCTGCCGCACTTGAAAATCAAATCACTACAGAGAATATCAGAAATATTAAAGCCAAAATTATTGCTGAAGGTGCTAACGGACCTTGTACGCCTGAGGCTGAAGTTATTTTTACAGAAATGGGTGGTATTATTATCCCAGATATGTATTGCAATGCAGGTGGTGTTACAGTTTCGTATTTCGAATGGTTAAAAAACCTATCACACGTAGCTTTCGGACGTATGGAAAAACGTTATGCTGAAAATTCAAATGCTAACCTGATTAATACCCTGGAAAGTCTTACCGGACAAAGTATTCCTTCAGAACACCGTTTAATGATTGTAAAAGGTGCATCTGAAATGGAATTGGTAAATTCGGGTCTGGAAGATACCATGATTCACTCATACCACGAAATCAGGGAAACCCTGATGTCTAAACCAGGTATCGAGACTCTGAGAACTGCAGCTTTTGTAGGCTCAATAGACAAGATTGCTGTATCTTATATGAACCTGGGTATCTGGCCATAGGTTAATTCAAATAATAGAAAATCCGCAGTGTGTTTTACGCTGCGGATTTTTTTATTTAGGAGGTCAGGATTATGACATTGATCTTGAAAACCAGCAATCCTCCTTTTCGTATATTGTAACTATGAAAGGTTACTGGTCTCTTGTTGTAATATTGCTGATCTCTGCCTGCAACGGCGGACAAAAAATTGAGAGTTCAAATGGCTTTGCCGTTTTACCCAAAGCATCGCCGACAGAGTCCGTAGCTACATTTGCAGCTGGTTGTTTCTGGGCAACTCAGGCAAGCATGATACAGCTAAAGGGTGTGCATACCGTCATAAGCGGATATTCGGGCGGGCTTACCGTCAATCCCAGCTATGATGAAGTAGCGCGGCAGGGAACTGGCCATGCCGAAGCCGTTCAGGTCTATTATAACCCTAAGCAAATTTCATTTGAACAATTAGTCCGTGCTTTCTTCCTGGCGCATAATCCTACACAGCTTAACCGGCAGGGACCGGATATTGGGCCGGAATATCGTTCTATAGCTTTTTACCGGACTCCTTCAGAATTAAAGATTATTAGCCGCGTTATGGCAACAATGGAAAAAGAAAAGTACTACTCAGGCAGTTTCGTGACAGAATTGGAGGCTTTTAAAACTTTTTATCCGGCAGAGAGTTCGCATCAGAATTATTATAAACACAATACCTGGGATCCCTATATTCGCAGAGTATCACGTCCTAAAGTAATGCATGTACGTGAAAAAATGCCAAGCCAGATTAAAGCTGAGTACCTGGAATAGTTGATTTACGAGTTCCGTTATCTCCTTGTTGTATCTTTCTTATTTGTCAGCTAACTATCAATATTTTGTCATCTAAAGGATTACCCGCCCTTCTGCCGGTATTAGGTACTTATATTTTTTATCTTTGTGAGCTTCAACAAAACATCTAACCACCATATACCAATGAAAAAAAGTGCAATTATTGGCCTCATTACAATTGCTATCTGTGTTTGTTTTCTGGTTAGCTTAAATGCAGACACCAGCAACTATTCCACATTCACCGAGGCAGCCAAAGATTCCAGAGAGTTTCATGTAATGGGTCACTGGGCAAAGGAAAAAGGTATCTATTATGATGCTTTTAAAGATGCCAATCATTTTTCCTTCTACATGAAAGATGAGAAAAATGAAATCAAAAAGGTGATCTATAGCGGAACCAAGCCACAGGATTTTGAGCGTTCTGAAAAACTGGTACTCATCGGCAAGATGAACAATGATACCTTCTATGCCTCTAAAATTTTAATGAAGTGCCCTTCAAAGTACAATAATGACCTGGTAGAGATCAATCAGGACGGACAGGTTAAAAAATACAAATAATTTTAATGGACATACAATTCTCAGGAGAGACCCTCCTTCCCGGTAAAGTTGGGCAGTTTTTTATTGTTTTAGCATTTGCAGCTTCACTACTTTCTACAATCTCGTATTACTTTGCTACAACCAATAAAGAACTTGCAGACAAGTCATGGCAACGCTTGGGAAGAATTGGGTTCCTGGTAAATTTCTTCAGTGTAATTGCCATTGGTTCAACCCTTTTTTATCTTATCCTGAATCATTATAACGAATATTATTACGTTTATTCGCACTCTTCCAAGGCATTGCCTGTTTACTATATTGTTTCTGCCTTTTGGGAAGGGCAGGAGGGAAGCTTCTGGTTATGGGCGTTCTGGCAGTCACTGCTTGGCACCATCCTCATCTGGAAAGCTAAAACCTGGGAAAACGGTGTAATGACTGTAATCTCTTTCTCACAGGTCTTTTTAACTTCCATGTTACTAGGTGTACAGATATTTGGCGAACGTATTGGTAGTTCACCATTTATCCTCTTGAGGGATGCTATTAACCTAAAAGAAGAAGCTCCCGTAGTATTTGCTGATGCAGAGAACTATAAAAACTACCTCAAGTTTATTACAGATGGAAGAGGCTTAAATCCCCTATTACAAAATTATTGGATGGTAATCCACCCGCCAACATTGTTTCTTGGTTTTGCCAGTATGATCGTTCCTTTCGCTTATGTGATTGCAGGATTATGGCAAAGGAAATACAGAGAGTGGGTAAAGCCTGCAATGCCCTGGGCTTTGTTTGCTGTTATGATCTTGGGAACAGGTATTATAATGGGGTCGTTCTGGGCTTATGAAGCACTTAATTTTGGAGGTTTCTGGGCATGGGACCCGGTAGAGAATGCTTCGTTAATTCCATGGTTAACCCTTATTGGCGCTGTCCATGTTATGATCGCATTTAAAAATACAGGTCATGCCTTTTTCACATCTATTGCATTGGTTTTATTAAGTTTTGTACTTGTATTATATGCCTCATTCTTAACCCGAAGCGGTATTCTTGGTGAAACCTCTGTACATGCCTTCACCGATTTGGGTATGTTCGGCCATCTTGTATTGTATAATGTGGTTTTTCTGATCATCCCCGTAGTATTGATTGTTTCGCGCTGGAAAGAATTACCTATAACCAATAAAGATGAAGAAACCTATTCCAGAGAATTCTGGATGTTTATAGGTGCCCTGGTGGTAACAGTTGCCTGTATCCAGGTTATCTTTTCTACCTCTGTACCGGTTTTTAATAAAGCCTTCGGAACCAACTTTGCACCGCCAATTGATGCAGTTAAATATTATAATCAGTGGCAGGCACCTTTTGCTATTCTGGTTACCCTCATATCGGGTTTCTCTCAGTTCCTGAAATATAAACGTACAGATACCCGTAAATTCTACAGCAGCCTGATCGCTACGATAGTGATTTCTATTGTAGTAACAGCAGTTTTTGTATACGTTACTAATGTGTACAGCAACCTGATTTACATCCTGCTTTCTTTCAGCTGTATGTTTGCTATTCTTTCCAATGCCCGGGTAATTTCACAGGGAGTTTCCGGCAAGGGTAAATTGATTGGTGCAGCAGTGGCACATATTGGTTTTGCATTATTACTGGTAGGTGCATTGGTTGCAGCCGCCACCAACAAACCAATATCAATAAACACCACTAATTTTATCCCGGTCAAAGACTTTGAAAAAGGGGAGAAGCCAGGTGAAAATATTGTACTGTACAAGAACGAACCAAAGAAAATGGGACGCTTCACCGTTACCTACACTTCAGACACAACTATAGCTCCCAATACGTACTATAAACTGAATTTTAAAGTTCTGGATGAGAAAACCGGCGCCGTGAAAGAAGATTTCGATCTTAATCCGAGGGTACAGGTAAATGAAAAGATGGGACTGATTGCTTCGCCAGATACCAAGCATTACCTCACCTATGATGTTTATACACATATCACCAGCGCTCCAGAAAAAAAGGATGAGCATGCCGACGCTGATGCACACAGTGATGAGCAGAATTACAAAAAACCACGGATAGTTAACGTAGTAGCGGGCGATACTCTTCATACCAGCAGTGGTATAATCAGGGTGAAAGATCTTAACTTTAAACCTACCGCCAAAAGTCTTGCTTTAGCAGAGGGTGATCTTGCAGTAGGTCTTCCGCTCGAAATAGATCTGAATGGTAAAATTTATAAAACAGAACCTATCTTCCTGGTAAAAGGAAACAATACATTTGATTTTGCAAGGAATATCCCTGAGCTTGGCTTAAGAGTACGTTTCACCAAAATACTGCCAGATCAGAAAAAGGTAGAGCTGCAGGTATTCGAAAAACCTCAGCAGGCGAAAGACTGGGTAGTATTCAAATCTATTGAATTTCCTTTCATCAATTTATACTGGCTGGGCTTAATCGTCATGGTGATAGGTTTCCTTATTTCCATCGTCCGCAGGCAGAAAGAAATCAGATAAATCATGAAAATTGTCTTCATAGGCTCAGGAAACGTCGCCACTCATCTGGCTATTGCCTTTAAAGCGATGGGTGCCGACATTGCCCAGGTATGGAGTAAAGACAGCCGCAATGCGGAGCTACTTGCTGCCTTGAGTAAAGCAGAGCCTATTAGTAAATGGGAACATCTGGATTTACATGCAGACTGCTATATTATCTGTGTGAAAGATGACGCCATACAAGATGTAGCAGTGCAGCTATCAGAGGTAAACGGAATTGTAGTACATACCGCCGGAGCGGTATCTCTGGAGGTTCTTCATGGCTGTGGCTCTGGGCATGGTGTGCTATACCCGCTGCAGACCTTTTCAAAATCTAAAAGTGTCGATTTGAAAAGTGTGCCTTTTTGTATTGAAGGCGACAGGCAGGAGACCTTGGAAACAATTTCTGCTATCGCCCATTTATTAAGTGCCAATGTAACCGAAGTTAGTTCTGAACAACGCAAGATCCTGCACCTTGCTGCAGTATTTGCCTGTAACTTCAGCAATCACTTATACCATATCAGCAATGAATTGTTAAAGCAGCATCACCTTACGTTTGACCTGCTGAAACCTCTCATTCTCGAAACCGCATTTAAGGTACAGTCTGCTCTCCCTCTGGAAGTGCAAACCGGTCCCGCAGTCAGGAATGATAGCAATACGATGGAAGAACACCTGGCTTTATTAGCTGATACTCCTGAAATGCAGCTTATCTACCAGATGCTGAGCAATAGTATTATCCGGTCAACACAATAACGTAGTAAACAACACATATGCCCATGCTGCTGCAGAGATTAAAAGACATAACAACATTCATATTCGACGTGGACGGTGTATTAACCACAGGAGATGTACTTGCTTCAGAATCTGGAGAATTATTACGCACCTTCAATATTAAAGATGGTTATGCAATGCAGCTGGCTGTGAAAAAGGGATACCATGTATGTATTATTTCCGGTGGCCGCGGACAGGCTATGGAAAAACGTTTTGCAGGTTTGGGTATCCCGGAAGTCTTTTTAGGCGTATCTGATAAGGTAGCTGTCTTTGAAGATTATCTTTACAGAAACCAGCTGAGCGCCGCAGAGGTACTGTATATGGGTGATGATATTCCTGATTTATATGTAATGAAACGCGCAGGCGTATCAGCATGTCCTTCAGATGCTTCTTCTGATATCAAGGCCATCAGCAGCTTCATTTCGCCTTTTGCTGGCGGTAAGACTGCGGTCAGAGACATTATTGAGAAAGTGATGAAACTGCAGGGCAAATGGTTTGATGCCAGCCCTAATGCTGCTGATGCCAGTAAATAATTTTCTATACCCATTAAACTATTCCTGTTCTTTTTGATCTATCTCAAAAAACAAAGACAATATGAAAAAATTATTGATTATCTGCGGATTGTTATTTAGTACAATAGCATTTGCAAATGCACAAGGTGGTGGCCGTCAAATGGGAACTCCAGAAGAAAGAGCCGCTAAAACACTAACCATGTTGACCGAAAAATTAACACTTAATGCTGATCAGCAGACAAAAGTAAAAGCAATCCTGTTAGATCAAAACACACAGGTAGCTAAGGCACGTGAAGAGGCTGGCGACGACAGACAGGCTTCAAGAGCTAAAATGATGAAGATTATGGAAGATAATAATGTTAAAATCAATGCATTATTAACTGATGATCAAAAGAAAACCTATGCATCTTATCTTGAAGAGCGCAAAGCTGCAATGCAGAACCGGGGCGGTGGTCAAGGCGGTAATAACTAAACTGTTTGAAAAAAAGATAAATAACAAAAGCGGCTTTAGGCCGCTTTTGTTATTTTAGCAGAATATGTATAAGCAAACCCTTCCACTGATACTCGCTTCAAAATCACCCCGCAGACAGGAACTCATGCAATTAATGGAACTTCAATTCCAGGTTATGCTGAAAGACGTTGATGAAAGCTATCCGGCAGGCTTATCGCCTGCAGAAATTGCCTGTTACATCGCAGAGAAAAAAGCACTTGCATTTAAAGACGAGCGCTTGCATAGTCTGGTCATTACTGCTGATACCATTGTGGCCTACAATGGAGAGATCTTGGGTAAACCTGAAAATGAGGCTCATGCCTTTGAAATGCTTACAAAGTTGTCTGGTACTACTCATCAGGTTTATACGGGGGTTAGTATAGCCTATCATGATAAACTTAATACGTTTTATGACGTTACAGAGGTATGCTTCAGAATATTAAGCCCTGCAGAGATAAAGCATTATATAGAAAAATACAAGCCGATGGATAAAGCAGGATCATATGGTATACAAGACTGGCTGGGGTTCATTGCTGTAGAGAAGATCACCGGCTCATATACCAACGTAATGGGCCTTCCTACAGAGAAACTTTATTCTGCTCTTTTAAATTTCTGATCTTCCCACATCTGATAAAGAATTCCCATTTTGAGATCATAGGTTGAGAGGCTTAACTTCCTTACCCCACTATGAGCAATAACATAATTCGTTAAGATAGAAGCCAGTACAATCATATCTACCCTTAAGGGAAGAAGGTCAGGCATAGATTCCCTTTCGGCATGACTGGAGTTGATCAGTTGTTGGGATAATTCATGGAAAGCATTAAAGTCAATTTCAGCTGAACTGAGTGCTTTAATATCTATACCATCACTAAGCATCCCAGCAAAGGTTTCGAAAGCGCCTGCAGAGCCTATAAGCTGCTTGGGCTGATATTCGCAACACGCTGCAATGAGCTCTGGTAATTCTTCATCTAGTCGCCCTTTAATTTTGTTAAGATCTTTACTGCTGATAGGATCAGAATGGAAATAAGCCTGCATTAATCGCGCAGCACCAATATTATAACTTCTCTTCCAAAGCTGTCCAGCTGCAGGATCGCATAAAATGAACTCTGTACTTCCGCCACCTATGTCCATAATGAGAGAGCGCTCATTAATTAGCCCGGTAGCTTTCACCCCATTATATATAAATGCGGCTTCTTCCTCGCCTGTTAGTACCCTAATGTCTATACCTGCCCTGTCTCTGGCGGCATCTACAAAATCTTTTCCGTTGTCGGCACTACGAACGGCAGAAGTAGCTGTTGCAAATACTACCTCTGCCTGTTGTTTATTTATTTCCTCTTTGAAGCCTTCCAGGGCTTTAATTCCTCTTTCAAATGCTTCGGGAACAATGATATTGTCGTTTATTCTTCCCTGTCCTAGTTGAACTGGGAGGTTAATCTTATAAATTATTTCTATCCCGGCAATACTGAGTTCAGCAATAACCAGATGGAAGGTATTGGTACCCATATCAATAACTGCTGCTTTCATATCCTTTATTTTGCTTGCAATTTATTAATTACTGCCGGTCATCAAACTAATTTTTATAAGTAAACCATTTCACCATTTCCTTGAAGGTGGTTTTCTTACCATACATTAATATTCCAACCCTGTAAATCCTGGCGGCAATCCATACAGTTAATATAAATCCTGCAATCATTACTACCATAGAAACTGCAAGCTGCCAGTCGGGCACACCATAGGGTAGTCTCACCATCATAGCTATAGGAGAGGTGAAAGGTATCATTGATAACCAGAAGGCAATAGTTCCGTAAGGATCCCTGTTTACTACGCTTAATGATAAAGCATATCCCAGCAAAAGCGGCATCATAACGGGCATCATGAACTGCTGGGTTTCAGTTTCACTATCTACAGCCGATCCTATTGCTGCATATAATGCACTATAAAACAAATAACCTGCAATAAAGTAGAATACAAACACGAGGATAATTTTTGTGAAATCCATGTTAGCCAAACTTTTCTGCACATAAGAAATAGGGCTATTAGCTGAAATTTGCTTCTCCAGATCTTTTCCGCTAACAGATGCAGCACCGGCTTTCAACTTCTTACCCGCCTCCGCTGTACTTTCCTTAACAGAAGTAGTATTAACAAATGCCTTTACCGCCACTGTAGAAATGGCTGTTGTAAGCACAATCCATAAAATAAACTGGGTAAGTCCTACCAGGGCTATACCTATAATCTTGCCCATCATCAACTGGAAAGGCTTAACAGATGAAATCATCACTTCAATAATCCGGCTTGTCTTCTCTTCAATTACACCGCGCATAACCTGTATCCCATATAACAGGATAAACATGAACATCAATACGCCTGCTGCAGAGCCTATGATGGTATTAGCTCCCGCACTTGAACTCTGCTCTTTACCGCCTTCCACTATTTTTTTATTTTCAAGATCAACTGAAGATTTCAGACGGTCCAGATCTTTCTGTGCAATACCGCTTTCTTTTAGCTTCTGAGTCTTGATTATATTTTCTACATCACTTTCCACACGGTTGCTTAGTGACAGCCCCGCCTGTTTTTCACCAAGAAGCTGTATCCCCGCAGGGGTATCAAGACTAAACTCAGGCAGATACAGTATATAATCATAACCGCTTTTCAAAAAGCCGGTTTTCATCTCCGACAACGGTTTGTTTACATACTCGTAAATAGTGTTTTTTGAAGAGGGCAGTTTTTCCGTCAGCGTTTTATTCTCGCTTACTACTGCTATCCTGTCTTTGGTATCTGAAGCAGAATTTATGCTGAAATAGATCATTATTCCATAAAATGCACCTATCAGTATAGGGGTAAGTAGCGTCATTACAATGAACGACTTTTTCTTAACGCGGCTTAAATATTCTCTTTGTATAATAAGTAAAATCTTGTTCATAGCCTTAGTTTTTTGTTTTAACCTGGTCAATAAAAATATCATTCATGGTAGGTATCACCTCGTCAAGCCGCTGTATGTTCACAACTGGTAACAAGACCGAGAGTAACTGATTGGCAGACTGTCCTTCTTTTAGCTGAACTTTCAGTGTCGTCTTACCTTCAGTAACAGATTCATGAACAACATCAAATATTGCTGAAGGCTGTGCAGTATTGTACTCACCAGTATATTCCACCCAATAGGTATTATTGCGGTATTTATCTTTAATAGATGAGACTGTACCATCCAGAATTTTCTTAGATCGGTTAATCAACGCAATACTGTCGCATAGCTCCTCAACAGATTCCATACGGTGGGTAGAAAAGATGAAGGTTGCCCCTTGCTTGTTCAGCTCCAGAATTTCGTTTTTGATTACATCTGCATTTACGGGATCAAATCCTGAGAAAGGCTCATCAAGAATAATCAGCTCTGGCTGATGAAGAACAGTGGCCACAAACTGTACTTTTTGCTGCATACCCTTACTCAGGTCTTCCACTTTTTTGTTCCACCAGCTTCCCATCTCCAGCTTTTCAAACCAGTACTTCACCCTTTTGGTCGCTTCGGCGGTACTCATTCCCTTAAGCTTCGACAGGTAAAGAACCTGTTCGCCGATTTCCATTTTCTTGTAAAGTCCACGTTCCTCCGGCAGATAGCCGATCCGCGAAATGTGGTTTGCATTAAGACGTTGCCCGTCAAAGATTACTTCTCCACTGTCGGGCGCCGTAATCTGGGTAATGATTCTGATCAGCGAGGTTTTTCCTGCTCCGTTAGGGCCGAGGAGGCCGAAGATTTTTCCCTGCTCAACCGTCAGACTTACATCATCGAGAGCACGGTGCGCTGCATATTGTTTTACAATATTGTTTACACTTAGCATGGTATAATTTCTTTAGTTTGTTTTAGTCCTTAGTTAGTAGTAAAATAAGGAAAAATGTTACATCCTAAAAATGAAATTATTAGTATGATAGTAAAAATATTGTGAGACTAGCCGGGTTCTACTTAAAAACCGTCTTTAACTTATCTATAACGCTGGTTCTTTTGATGTGAGGCTTTTCAGGGCCAATCAAAAACCCATAGGGCTGCAGCTCAGGGATATGGTCGCAAATGATTTTAACAATGCCTAGCAGTGGGATGGCAAGGATCATTCCCGCTACTCCCCAAACCATTTCGCCCAGCACAATTACAAGGATAGTAAAGAGTGGATTAATATTTACCTGTTCGCCTACTACTAATGGCTCCAGAATATATGTTTGTATAAACTGGACCATAGCATAGGTTACCAGTACCGCTATAATCATTTTAGTATCGCCACCTTGTGCTACTACGGCAAGGAGGGTAACCGAGGTTCCGGTTATATTACCGATAAATGGTATAACCTCCAGAATTCCACATAACACAGCAAAAAATATAGCACTTTCCACACCTGCAAGACTGAAACCTATGCCATACATAATCCATAACATCACAATCATCGCAGCCAGACCACTAAGGTATTTTTGCGCTACTTTGCCAGCTGTATGTACCACTTCATCGGCAGTTCCTTTTTCATCACGTGGTACCAGTTTTAAAATAAACTTCTTAATATGTGAACGGTAGAGTAAAAACAAGAACATGTAAACAATAACCAGAATGGTATTCACCATGATACCCATTACACCGCCTGCAAAACTTGCCAGCATAGCTCCCGCACCACCGCCAGCACCTTCACTTTGCTGCTTTACCATTTCATTCTGCTGGTGTTTGGTAATACCCGCCTGCTGTTGAAGCCATTGCTGCAGGTCTCTGAACATATTTACAAGCCGCTGCTTCATAGCATCCATATTTTCGGTCAAACCGCTCAGCTGCCAGGAAAGCAAAAATATAATTACAGCAATCACCCCTAGAAAAAGTACCACCGATAAAAGTGAGGCCACTCCACGGCTAAGGCCCTTGCTTTCTAACCAGTTGCACAATCTGATGAACAGCATCGAAAATACGGCTGCCAGCGCTACTGGGATAAGAAACTCTGCTGCAAAATATAAGCCGGCAAAGGCAAGACAGAAAAATAATAAAGTATATACGCTATGTTGAAGTTTGTCCATAATCTGATTTTATAGAGAACAACACTTTTACTTTAAAGTTTGAGTGTTATGTTCGAGCAGCCGCAATTTATTGCTTTAATTATAGTTTCAATGTTAGCCTTGTACTGAAGACAATAAAAAGCAAGTTAAATAGAAAGAGCCCGGTAATTACCGGGCTCTCGCAAAAAAAAAACTTAATATTGTTATATGTATAAATTTTAGATTCACACCAACTTGGGTAATTTCCCCAACTCCGGTGGAGGCAAAAATGTATTAGTATTACCTATTCAAAATATTCTTTCATTTTTTCAAAGAAGCTCTTGTCATTCTTACCAGGCTGTGGTTTGAAATTTGGAGACTCACGTAATTTTTCAAGAATACTGCGTTCTTCGCTGCTCAGTGCTTTAGGAGTCCAGATGTTCACATGGATAATTTGGTCGCCGCGATGGTATGAATTTACCTCTGGAATACCTTTGCCTTTCAGACGTAAAAGTTTTCCGCTTTGTGTACCAGGTTCAATCTTGATCTTAGCTTTACCGTCAATAGTCGGTACTTCAGCACTGTAACCTAAAGCTGCATCTGCAATGCTCAAGTGTAAATCGTAAACGATATTATTGCCTTCGCGTTTCAGGAATTCATGAGGGGTTTCTTCAATCAAGATGATGAGGTCTCCCGGAATGCCTCCGTTAGGCGCCGCATTTCCTTTGCCGCTCATGCTTAACTGCATACCGTCACTTACGCCTGCAGGGATATTGATAGAGATTGTTTCTTCACCTCTAACCGTTCCTTCACCATGGCATGAGTTACATTTAGACGTAATCTGTGTACCAGAACCATTACAGGTAGGGCAGGTAGAAGTAGTCTGCATCTGTCCCAAAATTGTATTGGTTACCCTTCTTACAGAACCGCTTCCGCCGCAAGACTTACATGTACTGATTGATGATTTGTCTTTAGCACCAGAGCCATCACAAGTTTTACAAACTACCTGTTTGTTTACCTTAATTTTTTTCTCAGCACCATGTGCAATCTCTTCAAGGGTTAATTTAACCTTGATACGCAGGTTTGAACCTTTCGCTACACGTCTGCCGCTTGAGCCGCCACGTGATTGCTGTCCGCCAAAAAAGCTTTCAAAGGGACTGCCGCCGCCGCCGCCAAAGATATCACCAAACTGGCTGAAGATATCTTCCATGTTCATACCGCCGCCGCCGTAACCGCCGCCGCCAGCAGCTCCGCCAACACCTGCATGCCCATAATGGTCATAACGCTGTTTCTTCTCCGGACTGCTCAGTATTTCGTAAGCCTCAGCGGCTTCCTTAAATTTATCCTCTGCAGTATGGTCATCCGGGTTCTTATCCGGGTGATACTTAATGGCCAGTTTTCTATAGGCTTTTTTGATTTCTTCCGGAGAAGAGCCTTTAGAAACGCCAAGTATATCGTAATAATCTCTCTTACTCATAATTAACTACCTACAACAACTTTTGCAAAGCGTATCACTTTGTCATTTAAAGTATATCCTTTTTCCAGTTCATCCATTACCTTGCCTTTCATATCTTCTGAAGGGGCAGGGATTTTGGTAATTGCTTCGTGGTGGTCGGTATCAAAAACTGTATTGATACTTTCCATTTCTTTAAGGCCTTTCTGTAACAAAATGCCTTTTAATTTACTATGTACTAATTGTATGCCTTCACGGATTGCGCTGATATCAGTCGCATTTTCTGTTGCCTTGTTTGCCCGGTCAAAATCATCCAGTACCGGAAGCATAGAAACAATTACGTCTTTACCTGCGGTTTGCAGTAACTCTACACGTTCTTTTTGGGTACGTCTTTTATAATTATCAAATTCAGCAAAAAGGCGCAGATATTTGTCGTTCAAAGCAGCATTATCTAATTTCAGCTGCTCTTCGGCAGATATTTCCACAACAGCTTCCGCTGCGGTTTCTTCTGTTTCTGCAGTGTTGTCTGTATGATTGTTTACTTGCTCTTCAGCAGTGTTTTCAGTAGTGGGCATTTCAGGATCGTTTTGTTTCTTCTTGCTAAACATGGGATAGTAGAATTTTAGGGTGTAAAGTCAAAAGTTTTGCCAATAAAAAAAATCAGCCATGCTGTCAGTTTTGTTTAATGAACACTGTACAGATTGGCTGAAAGGTAAATGTTTTGTCAGATTTATTAGCTGATGGTGGCGTCTTCATGTACTACACCAGCTTCGCACTTGATAATACGTGAAGGCAGCGTACGGATGATGTGGTAATCGTGAGTGGCCATTACAACTGCTGTACCATTCTGGCTGATTTGTTTCAGCAGCATCACAATCTCTTCAGAAGTATCAGGATCAAGGTTACCTGTAGGCTCATCTGCAAGTATAATGTCAGGATTATTGAGCAACGACCGCGCTATTACAACCCGCTGCTGTTCGCCACCAGATAACTCGTGTGGCATTTTCCTGATTTTTGATCGCAGACCAACTTTTTCAAGTACATCTTTGATCCGCTCTTCAATCAGGTTCTTGTCTTTCCAGCCTGTAGCTTTCAATACAAAATCAAGGTTTTTCTCTACGGTACGGTCTGTCAGCAGCTGAAAGTCCTGAAAAACTATACCCAACTTTCTGCGCAGATACGGAACATCTTTCTCTGCCAGTTTTTTCAGGTCAAAGCCTGCAATTTCGCCGTTCCCGTTACCAATATGCAGGTCGCCATATATGATCTTCAGCAAACTGCTTTTTCCCGAACCGGTCTGCCCGATCAAAAAAACAAATTCACCTTTATCAATATTGAGGTTAACATTAGATAAAACGAGGTGTTTTTGTTGAAATACATCTACGTTTTGTAAGTTTATAACTGCGTTTCCTGTCATGTCTTAAAAATCTAATTTTGCAATCTGGCCAAATGGTAAATCTTGTACCACACTCATGATATACGGCAGCTTGTCTCCCAAACCTAGTTTGTCTAAAGATTTGTCTGGCCGGTCCACCCTAAAATAAGCCAGCAGGGTAAATTTATCATCCCTTAGCTGAACATAATCTGGTATTTTAGCGATGCCTTTAACTTTGATTACATACATTTTGTTCAAAAATAGTGTTTCAGAATGAAACCTGCATAGGCTGAAGGCTTACAAAATGAAATAATTTATAATTTTTAACCAGCTACGACAGTACCTGCATTAATTCTGTTCAGAAAATCGATCGTATTTATATTATCTGCATAATCCCATAGTTTAGGGTGCTGACTGTCCCCAAAACCTACCAGATTAGTTGATGCTTCAAGTGCAGTTTTTGTAACAATGCACTGTATGCTCTCTTGCAGTGCTGTCAGTTTGATGTTTAATTCAGCTAACGAACTGTAATACTCAAAATACAGAACCGCCAGTGGCGATGAAAGACCTTCGTCCGGTTTAAGCAATACAAAGCCATTGTCAAAATGAGGTTCTGCATTTACCAGATAGATGGATTTGTTATAGTCGTAGTTGTTGTTGTATTTAAAATGGTTGATGATGCCCTGAAAGCCCTCCAGAGGCTCAAAAAAGTTTTTGATATCATAGCCTTCTGGCAGGTAGATCTTCGAAACACTGCGGCAGCCCATTCCATAATAATCAAATATATCATTACCCAGTAAGCTAATATCTTCCGCAGTTTCAGTACCATCCAATACGGCTATGCTGTTTCTGTTTTTCCTGATAATATTTGGAACTTTACCAAAATAGTAATCAAAATACCTGGAAGTATTATTGCTTCCGGTAGCTATAATGGCATCAAAATCCTTTAAACGCTCTGCATAAATAATCCTTTCCTGTAACAATGGCTCAAATATTACCAATTGTTTAAGTAATGCCGGAAGCAGCTGGTTATCAGAAGAGGATAGCTTGATCATTGCCTTATTACCTGTGGCAAGCACGCACAGTACATCGTGAAAACCTACCATAGGGATATTTCCTGCCAGTATCAGTCCGATGGTTTTAGGTTCATCTGTCACATTAATCTGCTCAAACCATTGCTGCAGGGCAGCAGGTTCCAGCATCTCATGAAGGGACGATAAAGCCTTGTTCACCTCATCAGCTTTAAACCATGCGTTATGATTTGATGCTGAATCGATAAACCGTCTGAAATCTTTATCCGGATTTCCGATAAAATCGCTTAGTTTATGAAATGCAATAATTAACTTTTCAGCGCTTAGGATTGGCATGTTTCAAGTAATTTTTAAAGTATAAATGTTATATTTGCAGGGCAAAGGTAACTTTAGCAAATAGATTTATACGAAGACATGGCTATTAAAATAACAGACGAATGTATTAATTGCGGAGCATGTGAGCCTGAATGCCCAAATAATGCAATTTATGATGCAGGCACAGCCTGGCGGTTTTCTGATGGTACCAATTTAGATGGTATTATTGATTTCGGTGATAAGGAAGTTGACGCAGGAGCATCTCAGGAAGCAGTTTCTGATGAGGTTTACTATATTGTATCAGATAAATGTACAGAATGTAAAGGTTTTCATGATGAGCCCCAGTGTGCTGCCGTTTGTCCGGTAGATTGCTGTGTGGACGATGAAGACATTCGTGAGACCGAAGAAGAATTACTGGCCAAAAAAGCCTGGCTGCACCAGGAAGGCTAGTCTTATATCGCCTACATTGACCTTTAGTTCATAAAAAAAGCAGTAGTGAAAACTACTGCTTTTTTATTTTAAAGACCCGGTTATAAGATCGCTCAAATGTCCGCTTTATTAGGGATAATTAATACCGGACAAGCAGATTTCCTTGCAACATGTTCAGCCACACTGCCCATTAAAAAATGGTACAGACCTGTTCTTCCATACGTTCCTATAACTATCAGGTCTGCACCCCAGCTTTCAGCCTGGTTAATAATTCCATGTGCGGCACTGTCTACCACACTGAGGTAAGTTGTAGATATGCCGGCACTAAATTTGGTTTCAATCTCCTTCAACAGTACATGGCTGTTCTCTTCACTGTTATCATATGTTTCCAGAAATACCGGTGCCAGCGTAAGATCCTGGTTCATGGTTGCCGGCATAGGTTCAATAATATTTACCAGCGCCACTTCTGCACCAAATTTATTAGCCATTTCGTACCCTGTTTTAGCTGCTTTTTCAGAGCAGGTACTATTGTCAACGGCAATTAAGATTTTACTGAAATTCATAATATATTCCATTAAAGTATATGTGTATAGATAACAAATTTATGATTCAAATGTTTAATGTGGCAATTATTAGTTTAGCTTCCTTAATTTTACATATTGAAAATTAGCTATGGAACAAAAATTTGCGATGTGCAGGGTTGCAGTGGCACCTTTACGCACAGCAGCCTCAGATGCAGCAGAAATTGCTACTCAATTATTATTTGGTGATCAGGTTGAAATCCTTGAAAGGGCCGAACCATGGTACCGTATACGCAATTCATTTGATCATTATGAAGGATGGATGGATTTCAAACAGTTAAGCGCTATTTCTGAAGAAGATTACAAGGCGAGTCAGCAACTGGCATATCTCGCTCCGCCCGCAATATATAATCCTATAGAAGCGGCTGATGGTTCATTGTATTATTTGCCTGCTTCATGCAGTCTGCCCTTCTACAAGGACGGGTACTGCAGGGTTGGGACTGAAAAATTTAAAGTATTATTTGAACCTTACGCAATATCGGGAGCTGCAGAACAGGATCTTACAGCGCTCTCCCTGTTTTATAAAAATGCTCCCTATCTGTGGGGCGGGCGTACAATGTTTGGAATCGATTGTTCTGGTTTTTCACAGGCAGTACTAAAAATGCTTGGAGTCAATATTTTGAGAGATGCTGCACAACAGGCACAACAGGGTGAAACGGTAAATTTCCTGCCTCAGGTAAAGCCTGGTGATCTTGCATTTTTTGATAATGCTGCAGGTAAAATTATCCATGTTGGAATAATCCTTGGCCCAGGTAAAATTATTCATGCTTCAGGAAGGATAAAGATTGATACGATCGACGATCAGGGAATATATAGTGCAGAGCTCGGACGTTACAGTCACCAGCTCCGGATTATTAAACGTTTTGCTGTTCCCAGTTCCATACAATAACCAGCTTATCGTCGCCTGTACTGAGTAAATACTTGCCATCTGCCGTCCAAACCAGTTTGTTTACAGAATGGGTGTGGCCTTCTGTACCTTTCTCCAGGCTAAGAATCTTGTAAAGTTTCAAATCATCACTACCCCAGATTTTTATGCTTTTATCCTGACTGGCAGTAGCAAAATAGGGGAGCGAAGGATGAAAAGCTATGCCATATACACTGTACATATGTGCCGGTATAGTATGTCGGGGTTCATAGTCGGGGAGCGACCAAAAATTTAACTGCGCATCCCTGCTTCCTGAAATTAGATATTTGCCATCTGGCGAATACTGTACAGCTGTTACCGGCAGGCTATGTTTGTCAAGAACATAGAGTAAACTATAATCTAACAGGTCATAAATCCTGATCAGGCCATCTTTACATCCTAGGGCTGCATGTTTGGCATCCGTACTGATTGCTATCGCCCGCACTGTATCAGCCGACACCCTTATGCGATATAACATGCTGAAGTCTTTCAATGACCAGACAGCCACAGTTCCATCTTCACTTGCAGTTAGCAATTCCTCTTTAGAAGGAACTGCCACTACATCAAATACTGGTTTTTCATGTGCCTGAAACTGCGCGGCAAGCGCTTGGGTCTTGAGGTTATATACAATCAGTTCACCATTTCTCAACCCTGCAAAAAGAAAGTCGTTGTATACATGCAGACTATATACCGAGGTTTTAACATGTAGCAATACTTTGTGAAAGGTCATTTTATCGAGCGACCATTCCACAATACCTTTGTCATTTCCTGCAGTATAGAAAATGCCTTCTTCCGCAGAATTAGCTAAAGCATACACCGGATTCTGATGTCCGGTAAGTGATTTCAGATGTTTCAGCATAGTTTACTTATGTCTGCCTTCCAGGTTAAGGCCTATATCCGAAAGTGTTTTTCCTTTTTCGCGGAGCAATACCAACAGGTGAAATATCAGATCAGAACTTTCATTTACAAAATCCACATCAGTTTCGTTAAGTGCCGCTATTACCGTTTCTACACCCTCCTCACCAACTTTTTGAGCAATCTTATTCAGACCTTTTTTTCTTAAGCTGTTCACATAAGATTCGGCGCTGGGATTATCATACCTGTCGGCAATAATTTTCTCCAGTTCAAAGATGAAGTTCTGGTTAAAATTAGTTTTAAAGCAGCTTCTGCTGCCTGTATGACAAGTTGGTCCTACTGGTGTAACTTTAATCAGAATAGTATCCTTGTCACAATCTATATGCGTTTCTTTCACAAACAGAAAGTTACCACTTTCTTCGCCTTTAGTCCATAACCTGCCTTTAGAGCGCGAGTAAAAGGTTACTTTGCCTTCCTGCTGTGTTTTGGTCCAGGCATCCTGGTTCATATAACCCAGCATCAGCACTTCTAACGTCTGTATATCCTGTATAATCACAGGAACCAGGCCATCAGTTTTTTCAAAATCTATATTCATAACCTTACTGGGATATTGTGTTTTTTTAGTTCTTGTTTCAATACCGGAATGGGGATTTCACCAAAATGAAATACGGATGCAGCCAGTGCAGCATCTACGCCGGTTGTCTGAAAAACTTCGGTAAAGTGTTCCATCTTGCCGGCCCCGCCCGAGGCAATCACCGGGATGTTGATCATTTTGCTGACAGTTTGTAATAAGCCGCAGTCAAAACCCTGCTTCGTGCCATCATGATCCATCGAGGTAAGCAAAATCTCGCCGGCACCAAGGTCTTCAGCTCTTTTAATCCAGTTTTCGGTTTCCAGTTCAGTAATCAAACGGCCGCCGTTCAGATGCACCATATTTTTACCTGCTACAAGTTTGGTGTCTACTGCTACAACTACAAACTGCACACCAAATACTTTTGCCAGCTCTGAGATCAGTTTTGGGTTTTTTACTGCCGCAGAATTAATGCTTATTTTATCTGCTCCGGCATTCAGTAACGCTTCTGCATCGGCAATCTCCGTAATGCCGCCCCCTATAGTAAAAGGGATATTCAGCTGCGAAGCAACTGCCTTTACCATTTCGATCATCGTTTTACGACGTTCGTTTGTTGCAGTTATATCTAAAAATACCAGCTCGTCTGCTCCCTGCTGGGCATATTGCCAGGCCAGTTCCACCGGGTCGCCAGCATCTTTAAGATCTACAAAATTTACGCCTTTAACAGTTCTTCCATCTTTTACATCCAGACAGGGAATAATTCTTTTACTTAACATCTGATTATAATGATGTCAGGGCGCGCAGGTTCCATTCTTTGATCTCTTCTATGGTGATCCTGTTTTCGTAAATTGCTTTACCTACCACTACAGATCTGATGTCAAGCTTAGCCAGCTCCTCAATGTCTTCCATAGAACTTACTCCTCCTGATGCAATCAGTTTAATAAAGGGAGAATGCTCTAGTAATTTTTTATACAGATCTATTGCTGCACCGCCTAATTTCCCATCCTTATTAATATCCGTACACAGGAACCTGAAAAAGCCCAGCTGTAAACATTTATCCACATAGTCCATCAGTTTGATCGGCGAGCTTTCCATCCATCCAGAATATTTAATTACCTCGTCCAAAACATCAATAGCAATCACTATCCTGTTTGCATAATCATATTTTTTGCCAACCTCCTTACTTAATTCCGAAAGGAAATCAGGGTTTGTAATCGCCTGCGTGCCAACAATCACACGGTGGATGCCTGCATCAAGCAGATTGGTTACCTGCTCAATTGTGCGGATACCGCCTCCGTACTGTACGCGCATATCAGTTTTCCTGATAATTTCAAATAACTCTGCCTGATTGCTGAAATCGCCTTTGGCGCCGTTTAGATCAATAATATGTATGAATTCTGTTCCGTTAGACCGGTAAGTTTCGATCATGTCGGCAATCGACACTTCGTATACTGTTTTCTGACTGTAATCGCCTTCGGTTAAGCGGACAACTTTGCCATCCAAAATATCTATAGCAGGAATAATGTACATTCTATTGTTTTAAGTTTGAAAAATTCATTAATAAACGTTCTCCGGCAGCGCCGGACTTCTCTGGGTGAAACTGCACCCCGTAAAAATTATCTTTTTGTACTGCAGCAGCATATTGCAGGCCATAATCAGCAGTAGCGATTTCAAAAATAGCGTTATATTCAATAAAGTACGAGTGTACAAAGTAAAATTGTGCAGCATTCTCAACACCTTCAAAGAGTGAATTGTTTTTGATCTCCACATTATTCCATCCCATGTGCGGTATTTTGATACCCAGCGCTTTATCAAATAATTTGGTCTGCAAAGGGATAATATTCATCATCTCAGCATCGCCTTCTTCAGAATGCGCCGTTAAAAGCTGCATCCCTACACATATGCCCAATACAGGTTTTTTCAATTGTTTGATAGTTTCTACCAAACCACTTTGCTGCAATTTCTGCATCGCAGCACCGGCATGGCCAACGCCCGGGATAATAATGTGTGAATACAGTTCAAAATCTTCTTCTGCATTAATCATTCCATATGTAAGTCCCAGCCGGTTAAGCGCAGAGGTCAGAGAGAATATATTTCCGGCGCCGTAGTTAACAATTCCAATCATCTTTATAATAATCCTTTGGTACTTGGTAAAACTAATTTTTCTGCATCTCTTTTTATGGCAGCTCTAATGGCTTTGGCAAAGGCCTTAAAAATACTTTCAATTTTGTGATGCTCATTATCCCCTTCGGCTTTAATATTCAGGTTACATCTGGCTGCATCACTAAAAGATTTAAAGAAGTGGTAAAACATCTCTGTTGGTACATCGCCAACTCTTTCACGTTTAAACTCAGCATCCCATACTATCCAGTTACGTCCGCCAAAATCTATAGCTACCTGCGCAAGGCAGTCGTCCATTGGCAGGCAGAAACCGTATCTTTCAATACCCAGTTTGTTACCTAAGGCCTTCCCAAATGCTTCGCCCAGGGCAATCCCGGTGTCTTCCACAGTATGGTGCTCGTCAATATGAAGGTCTCCTTTGGCAATTACTTTGAGGTCTATACCACCATGCCTTGCAATCTGGTCCAGCATATGGTTAAAGAAATTCAGGCCAGTTTCAATTTCCCCTTTACCGCTTCCGTCAAGATCAATAGTAATCTCAATAGCTGTTTCATTGGTTTTTCTGATATGCGTAAATTGCCTGCTTCCTGCTCTTAAAAAGGTGTAGATGTCAATCCAGTTCTGTGTTTCAAGCGCTATAACCGGTTGCAGGGTTTCTGCCTTTTCAATCTGTTCATTTGCCCCCAGCAGGTCGTTATTACGCAGCCAGATAGCTTTTGCTCCAAGATTTTTAGCCAGAACTACATCATTGATGCGGTCACCAATTACAAATGAATTAGAAAGATCATACTCTCCGCTCAGATAATGCTGCAGTAATCCCGTGTTTGGTTTACGGGTCGGCGCATTTTCGTGTGCGAAAGTTTTATCAATAATAATTTCTGAAAATACTACCCCCTCACTTTCAAAGGTGTCTATAATGAAATTATGTACCGGCCAGAAATTTATTTCCGGATGTGAATCCGTTCCCAGACCGTCCTGGTTGGTTACCATTACCAGATCAAAATCCAGTTCGGCAGCTATTTTTGCCAGATAGTAAATTGATCTTGGATAGAATTTCAGCTTTTCAAACGAATCAATTTGCTCATCTTCTGGTTCAAGGATTAATGTGCCGTCCCGGTCTATAAAAAGTAACTTCTTCATCTTTAATTTAATAACGATTTTAGTTCGGTTAATAGTATCTCATTTTCCTGTGGGGTACCAATGGTAATCCTCAGGCATCCCTCACATAAAGTAACTTTAGATCTGTCGCGGATAATTATACCACGCTCAATCAATCCATTGTATGTCTCCAATGCATTTTCAACCTGTATCAATATAAAATTAGCATCAGATGGATATACTTTCCTCACTTTAGGCAAGGCCGCAAGTTTAGTTCCCAGTAACTCTCTTTCAGCTACTGTAAGTTTAATCCAATCGTTTACCTGTCCTACATTCTGCAGGGCCGCCAGCGCAAGGTCTTGTGTACTCTGACTAATATTGTACGGAGATTTAACTTTGTTCATAATGTCAATTACCACCGAAGAAGCGAAAGCCATCCCCAGACGTAAACCGGCCAGGCCCCAGGCCTTTGAGAAAGTCTGCAGAATCACCAGGTGCGGGTATTCTGTTAATTCCTGTATAAAGGTACGCTGTTTTGAAAAATTGATATATGCTTCATCTATCACCACTAAACCATTAAAATTTGCCAATATGGTTTCTATATCTGTGCGGATAATAGAGTTACCTGTTGGGTTATTTGGTGAGCAGATAAAGATCAGTTTGGTGTTTTCATCAATGGCTTCAGCTATGCCTTCAAGATCTAACTGGAAGTTAGGCAGCAGGTTTACTTTTCTTACTTCTACATCATTGATATTGGCCGATACTTCGTACATGCCATAGGTAGGAGGGAGGATAACTACATTGTCTTTGCCCGGATTACAAAAAGCACGGAACAATAAATCAATCGCCTCATCACTGCCGTTTCCTAAAAAAGTATTTTCAATCGGTACCCCCTTAATTTTGCTTAGCGCATCTTTAAGGTCCAGCTGCAAGGGGTCTGGGTAGCGGTTAAAATTCTCCGGAAGTGGTGAGCCAAAACTATTTTCATTTGCATCTAAGTATACACTTGCCTGTCCTTTGTATTCATCTCTTGCAGTAGAATATGGACGAAGGTTCTTTATATTTTCGCGTTGTAAGTTCTTAATATCCATTTTGTGATTTTAAACGAATGGTAATTGCATTTTTGTGCGCCTCCAGCCCTTCAGCCGTAGCGAGGGTTTCTACTGTTTGTCCTATCGCTGTTAAACCAGCGGGACTGATATGCTGAAAAGTAATCTTTTTTATAAATGAATCTACAGACACGCCAGAATAGGCTTTGGCAAATCCGCTGGTAGGTAGGGTGTGATTTGTACCAGAGGCATAGTCTCCCGCACTTTCCGGTGTCAGATTGCCTAGAAATACAGAACCCGCATTCACTATCATAGGGGTCAGTTCGGCAAAGGCATCAGTAGCAAGGATAAGGTGTTCAGGGGCATAAACATTGCTGAAATCCATAGCCTGTCTGGTATCTTCCGTCAATACGGCGTATGAATTGGCCATCGCCTGTGCAGCAATTTCCTTTCTTGGCAAAGCCTGAAGCTGAATTGCGATCTCCTTTAATGTGGCTTCAATAATAGCCGCAGAGGTAGAAACCAGTATAGCCTGACTGTCTGGTCCATGTTCTGCCTGGGCAAGCAGGTCTGATGCTATAAATGCCGGGTTAGCAGAGTCATCTGCAATGACCAGTACTTCAGATGGCCCTGCAGGCATATCAATAGCCGTCATACCTGTAGATAATACCAGCTGCTTGGCTAATGTCACATAGCGGTTTCCCGGACCAAAAATCTTATATACTTTCGGTACGGTTTCAGTTCCAAAGGCCATTGCCGCAACGGCCTGCGCCCCGCCTGCCAGGTAAATTTTTTCTATACCCAGTTTCAGTGCACAGTAAGCCAGGTAACAATTGGTTTTTCCATCCTTCTGCGGAGGCGAGCAGACTACAATTTCTTTGCATCCTGCCAGTTTTGCCGGTATGCCCAGCATTAAAAAGGTGCTCGGTAAAACCGCTGAGCCGCCCGGTATGTACAAGCCCACCCGCTCAATGGGTCTGGCTTCACGCCAGCAGGTTACGCCTGGCATAGTTTCTACCTGCTGTTCCCCGTATAGCTGGGCAGCATGGAATTTTTTAATATTTTCATATGCAGTATCTATAGCAGCTTTTGCATCAGCAGGTATAGCAGCTGCAATAGCTTCAATCTCCGGCTGATCAATATAAAGTTTTGATAAGCTTACATTATCAAAATCCTGCGCATATGCGGTCAAAGCCTGGTCTCCCTTGTCTTTTACCCGCGCTATAATTTCCTTAACCCTGTCTGCAATGGTGGTATCATCAGGCAGCTGCCTTAAACAAATGTCTTCAATCTGCTGCGCTGATAAATCTGAATAACTATATATTTTCATTATTAAATCTGTAAGGATAAGAGCCTGCCCTCTGCGGCGCCCGTTATAAATGAAAGGTCTGCTATGAGATTATTTTCTCAATCGGCATTACCACAATTCCTTCTGCTCCGGCAGCCTTCAGGCTGTTAATCTTTTCCCAGAAATCCTGTTCGGCAATCACTGAATGTACTGCTACCCAGCCTTCCTCAAAAAGCGGAACTATTGTAGGGCTTTTTACACCGGGCAATAAACTCACTACCTTATCAAGGTTAGATTTGGCAACATTTAACACTACATATTTGGTGGCTTTGGCATGCAGTACCGAGCGTATGCGCTGTAAAAGTTCAATCACATCCTCATTCAGTTCTATTCCTTTTTTACCAATCAGAACAGCTTCAGACTTCATTACTTCTGCAAAGGGCTTCAATCCATTACTTTTCAAAGTTCCGCCAGTAGAAACTATATCACAGATGGCATCACTAAGACCTAATCCCGGCCCAATTTCTACAGAACCTGATATGGTGCGCACTACAGCATTTACATTATTTTCTGCAAGATATTTTTCAAGGATTACCGGGTAGGAGGTAGCAATTGCCTTACCTTCCAGTCCGGAGATATCAGTAATCTCACTGTCGTTAGGAATAGCAATTTTCAGTGTGCATTTCCCGAAACCCAGTTTTTGCAGATAGGTAACGTCAGCGTTTACTTCTGTAATTACGTTTTCTCCAACAATACCGAGGTCAGCAATGCCATCCTGCACGTATTCAGGGATATCATCATCACGGAGAAATAAGATCTCCAGCGGGAAATTAGTAACAGTGGATATCAGGGAACTCTTGTAGTTTTCAAATGATAAACCACAGTTCTTAAGTATTTCTACAGATTTTTCGTTTAGTCTTCCAGATTTCTGGATAGCAATTTTAAGTGTTTTCAATGTATTGAAATTATTGAATGGATCAGGAAAATATTTCGGAAACAAGTTTTGAAGTACAAAACATTACATATCTATCGCCACAACTGGCGATGGTGCAAATGTAAGTGATGGTTCAAATGTTTGTTCATATTATTTTTGTCCTTCAATAATGCTATGGCACTAGGGAGGTTGCAAATATATAGATTGGATTGATAAATCAAAAAATATATGGCATTTTATTTGAGTAACCCTCTGCGGAGCAATTCCAAATCCTTAATTGTTATTTAACAACACCTATTTTGAAAAGATTATTTTATCTGATATTTCCTGCCTTCCTGTTCCTTTCTTCCTGTAACTGGTTTAAAACCACCCCAGAAATAGGCCTCATTCTGGCAGAGCATTTTAAAGATAAACGTTATAAAGATTTCGATACCGCAAAGTACAATATGGCCTTCAGGTCACAGCTTGATTCATTGGCTGCCAGCCTAAATAATACTAAAATCATTACTGAGTTTTATGCCACGGATGAGCGTAAAGTAAACCTGGTAAGCCGTTTCTATGTAAATGGACAGCTCGATACGCTTAAAGCTTTTTTAATCAGAAGCACTGAGCACGGTTTTAATCCGAATGTCTTCGCTTATCAGAAACTTGATCAGCAGCTTTCATCATTATCAGCCAATAAATTTAAATCACTGGATGAAGTTTATCCTGTAATTGCCCGCCTCGAACTCTATAGCGCTTCCAGTCTGCTTAAGTACAATACCTTTTTAGCTTATGGTAGTATTAATCCCAGGAAAGTTCTTAACAGGTATTATGTTACGACAAAAAGACCTGACAAAACGAGTATGGACAAGGTATTGGAAAGCACAGATCTTATTAAATTATTAAAGGATATACAGCCTAAATCAGAAAACTACCAGTCCCTGCAGCGCCAATTTCTCAGCCTTAAAAAACAAGGTCGCGCAGATGCCGAAACCATGAAAAAACTGGAGGTAAATATGGAAAGACTGCGCTGGCAAATCCCTTTCGGCAAGGAATATGTGGAAGTAAATATCCCAGATTATTCCCTAACCTGGTTTAATGGTACAGACACGGTTACCCATATGAAAGTTTGTGTTGGAGGCCGGCGAGAAAGTAACTACGAGGAAAAGATGAAGGTTTACCAGGTTTCCCGTCAAATGGATGATAAACCTAAAAATCACCAGACACCTATTTTGCTGAGTAAGTTCAATGCGATACAGGTTAACCCTGTTTGGAATATTCCGGTTAGTATTGCTCAGAATGAAATTTATGTACAGGCCATGAGAGATCCCTATTATCTTTCCAACAATAACATGAAAGTATATTATAAGGGGAAGCAGGTAAACGATCCGGATACTATACAGTGGAGCAGATACTCAAGGCAGCATTTGCCATTTCAATTTAAACAGGGTTCTGGAAATGGCAATGCCCTTGGTAAGTTCAAATTTATCTTTGATAATGGATCCAGCATCTATCTTCACGATACCAATAACAAGTCAGCATTCAACAGGAGTACACGTGCTATCAGCCATGGCTGTGTACGGGTAGAGAAACCGCTTGAGTTCGCAGAAAAGCTGGTAAATGATCCTTACCAGTATGATCAGCTGAGGATGGAAGTGAACCTGCCCCCGGTTGATACTAGCAGGATGGCTGTATATAGAAAAAAACTTGCGAGGAAGGCCGATACAGTAAATGTATTTCAACTGAAACCCAAATGGTTCGGTACCAAAAAAAATGTATACGTCTTCATTAACTATAAAACGGCCTGGTCACAGGGTGGAACAATTGAATACAGAGATGATATCTATGGAATGGACGAGGCACTTTATAATGCGATGAAAAAATACAGATAATATTTCTACCTTTGGTTTTTAATGAATTTCCTCTACCCAGGTTTTCTTTTTTCACTGCTGGCGGTAGCCATTCCTATCCTTATTCATTTATTTAACTTCCGGAAATTTCAAAAAGTATACTTCAGTAATGTTCAGTTTTTAACAGCTGCACATGCTGCTCAGTTATCCAGAAGCAGGCTTAAACACTTGTTGGTATTGTTCTGCCGCATTTTTGCCATAATTTTCCTGGTATTCGCATTTGCCCAGCCTTTTCTGTCTTCTGATAATGATGATAATAGCGCAGGAGGGAAGCTGATCAATATCTATATAGATAATTCCTACAGTATGGCTGCTGTAAACATAGAAGGCAGCCTGTTTGATGAAGCCAGGCGCAGTGCTAAAGAAATTGTACAGCATTCTGGTCCAAATGATAAGTTCCGTTTAACTACTAATGACTTTGAGGGTAAGCACCAACGCCTCGTCAATGCAGAAGAACTGATCAGCATGATGGATGAACTTCAAATCTCGGGCGCGCAGCGTACCCTGCAGCAGGTGTACAACCGAATCGATCAGGCAGATCCTGGTCATCAGAAAAGCCTTACCTATATCCTCTCAGATTTTCAGAAAAATTTTACCGGTCATCAAAGCCTCTCTGCAGATAAAAGCAAACCAGTTATTTTTGTTCGCATCCCTTCTGCTGCTGTTCCAAATATCGCGGCAGACAGTGTGTGGTCGCTAACGCCGGCCCACCGTCCGGGAACGCAGGAAAAATTTGTGGTCCAGCTCCATAATTATGGAGAAGCTGGTGCAAATAATATTCCCTTAAAATTAATGATTAACAACCAGCAGAAAGCTGTTGCCCGCATTCATATACCAGCAGGTAAAACAATAAGAGATACACTTATCTTTAGTGGCTTATCTGCCGGATGGCAGAAGGGCATAATCAGTATTAAAGATTATCCGGTTGTGTTTGATGATGAGCTATTGTTTAGCTTCAAAGTAAATAGCCATCTAAAGGTTTTACAAATCAGCGGAGATCCTGGCGAGAAATATATCAGTACATTATTCGCCGCTGATCCATATTTTCAGTTCAGCAGTATGGCCGAAACCAGTATAAATTATTCAGGGTTTGCCGCTTATGATCTGATTATACTTTCTGGACTGAAAAATCCTTCCAGCGGTTTGGCTCAGCAACTTAAAAGTTATGCTCAAAATGGGGGTAACATCGTGGTATTTCCTGATTTAGAATGCAGCATACCTGCTTTTTCAGCATTCTTACGCAATCTGTCACTTCCTCCTGTTGCATCGCTTAATACAGATTCATTAAGAGTTACAAAACTAGATCTAAAGAACACTATTTTTGATGATGTATTTGAAAACATACCGGGCAAAATAGACCTGCCCAGGTTAAACCGGCACTTTAATTATGCCAATATCAATAACAGCACCCGCGAAGATATAATGCAGCTCCCTATGGGCCAGGCTTTCTTCAGCAGCTACCCTCTGGCAGCCGGCCGGATATACCTCTCAGCAGTTTCTTTAAAAAAAGAAGATAGCAATCTGGCAGAGCATCCTTTGTTTGTTCCTCTACTATATAAAATAGCATTCAATAGCATCCATCAGGCTCCACTATATACTGTTGTTGGTAATAGCACCTTACCATCGCCAGTCCAGCTCAGCCTCAATCCTTCTCAATCATTAAGATTAAAAAGTAACAAGCACGAGATCATTCCTCAATTAAATCAGCAGCCTGGCAAAACCATGTTGTATATAGCCGATCAGGTTAAGGAAGCTGGATTTTATGAGTTGCTAAAAGGGACAGAACTGCTAAGTATTTATGCCTTTAATGACACAAGACTGGAATCTGACATGCATTATTCAGATAACAATAACCTGCAGCAATTGTATAAAAGGAAAGATTTGAACATTACTGATTCTACAGCCGCAGTTTCTTTAAAAGCTGTTGAAAACAACCACACGGAGTTATGGAAACTTTGTCTAGTTTTGTGTGCTGTTTTTTTGTTCACTGAAGTCCTACTGATTCGATTTTTTAACAATTTAAACTATAAAAAAACATGAACCTTCTTCTCACAAATGTAACTATTGCAGACCCTAACAGTGGGTTTAACCAAAAAACTTGTGATGTTCGGGTGAGCCAGGGAAAGATCGTTGAGATCGGAAATTCGTTAGCAGCAGCACAGAATGAAGAACAGTTCGATGGTACGGGTTCTTATCTGTCACCTGGTTTTTTTGACTTAAACTGCTCTGTTGGCGATCCCGGGTTTGAAACTAAAGAAGATATCAAAACAGCAACTGCCACTGCACAGGCGGGTGGCTTTACCGGTCTGGCCGTACTGCCGCACACCAAACCTGTAGTACACTCTAAGGCAGAAGTAGCGTACATTATCAATCGGGCAAAGAACAACCTTGTTGATGTTTACCCCCTGGGGGCTATCAGTCATGATCTTGAAGGTAAAGAACTTGCCGAGCTGTATGATATGCAGCAGGCCGGTGCAGTAGCTTTTTCTGATGGGAGCAAGCCGGTTACCGACGATGGTTTTATGAGCCGTGCGCTGCAATATGCCAAAGGTATCAATGGCCTGCTGATGGTTTACCCTGAAAATAAATCTATCGCTGGCAAGTCACAGGTTAATGAGAGTGCAGCTAGTGTCCTTCTCGGTATGAAAGGCATGCCTGCACTTGCAGAAGAAATGCATATTTCCAGAGATATCTTTCTGGCTACCTACCACGAGGCGCCTGTTCATATCAGCAATATTTCCACTGCCGGTTCGGTAGCAATTATCAAACGCGCAAAGAAAAACGGTGTCCAGATCAGCTGCGATGTGGCTGCTCATCACCTGGTATTTACCGAAGAGCTCCTCAGTAATTTTGACAGCAATTATAAAGTAAAACCACCGCTGCGCGGTAAGGCAGATGTAAAGGCCTTACTGGCAGGATTAAAAGATGGTACTATTGATGCAGTTTCTTCACAGCACCGCCCGCATGAGCCGGAGTTTAAAGATGTAGAGTTTGAAATTGCCGCCTATGGTATCATTGCCCTGCAAACGGTATTGCCACTGCTGGTTAAAGCCGGACTGGATGCGGGACAAATTGCCGAAAAACTGAGTGTTAACCCCCGCAAGCTGCTTAAGTTAAATGTTCCTCATATTAATGAAGGTCAGAATGCTAATTTTACTGTATTCAATACCACAGAAAAGTGGGAATATACATTGGCAAATAACTATTCAAAATCAAAGAATACACCACTATTAAACCAAACCTTAACAGGTAAGGTTAAACTCGTTTATAACAACAATCAATTTCAAGTATATGGATAATAAAGTACAAAGCGCGCTAATTGCCGCCCTGGATAAATTCGCAGCTACTTCTGGCAACGACTCAGTTAAACTGGAACAAGACCTGATCGATGTATTTAGCAAAGACCTTGGCTTCCTGGAAAAGGTCGAAGAGTTTGATGAAGTATTTGATGAATATCCTGCATTTGATGAGCTGAGAGAGGTTTTCTTCGACCTGCTGATGATCAACTTCTTTGCCAGTGATATTAAGAAACTTGAAGAAGATTATCTTGATACAGACGAATGGGCAGATATTGAAGAAGATACGATAGACAGGGGTACCGAACTCTTAAACCTCCTGCTGTACATCAATGAATGCCATGATGAAGGTATCAAACCTGAATTGGGAGATTTCTTAAGAGAGTTCCTGTTGGTAGAAGAAGATGAGTTTCAGGATGAGTACCATATCTATGAAGATCTGATCAGTAACCAGCAGCTGGCAGAAAGCAGCATTGAAGATATCTGCAGCCACCGCGGAATGATAGAACTGGGCGAAGAAATGGAAGATCTTTTTGTATCTTTCATGAGCTTCTTCAATCAGCCTAAGGCCGATGAGCAGGCTTACAAAGACCTCGAAGAGTTTAGTGCAAACAAGGAATTTGATGTAGCAGTGTATGCGCTGATAACGGTATTCAATGAAAAAAACTAAATCTGATTAAATATGGAAACTCTCAAACAACATCCGGTTAATTTAAAAAATGAAGCTTTCAAAAACGGCTTCATCATGGCTATCGTCAGTATAGTTATATTTTTGGTTACCAATTATGTAATGCCAGAATTGCAGGGCTCAACCTGGCTCAGTGTGCTCACCGTAGTTATCGGTATAGCACTTGCCGTTTTCTTTAGCCTTGACATGCGTAAAAAAGCGGGCGGCTTCTGGACATTCAGCGAGGCCTTAAAGCATATCTTTATCATGTTTATTTTGTCAGCAGGTATAGTATATATCTTCACTATTCTGTTTGGAAAATATATCGATCCCACTTATCCTGTAAGAATGAAAGCCATGATTATGGAAAGTACAGAAAGCATGTTAAGTAAGTTTGGAATGGATGAGTCTAAGATGGATGAAGCCCTCCGTAATCAAAGCGAAAAAATGGACAAGCAATTAAATCCTTCTTTTGGTGATGCAATTGCGGGTTTTGGAATTCAGGCCATCTTTTATGCCGTTGGTGCACTGATCTTCGCTGCCATATTTAAAAAAACCAGACCAGTGTTCCCCCAAAATGCTGAGTAACACAATAAAATACCCAACGTGCAGGTTTTATCATTTTAATTGATAAAATTTGCACGTTAATTTAAGCCTATTACACCCGCATGGATATATCCGTTGTTGTTCCCTTGTTTAATGAAGATGAATCACTGCCTGAGTTAACCTCCTGGATAGCCAGGGTAATGTCAGACAATAATTTCTCTTACGAAATCCTCTTTGTAGATGATGGTAGTACAGACACTTCATGGAAGGTTATAGAAGAACTCAAAATTAGCTATCCAGCTGTAAAAGGTATCAAATTCAGAAGAAATTACGGTAAATCGGCAGCTCTTAATGTAGCTTTCGAGGCGGCACAGGGCGATGTGATTATTACCATGGATGCCGATCTTCAGGATAGCCCGGATGAGATCCCTGAACTTTACCGCAGGCTGCGTGAAGAAAAGCTGGATATTATTTCCGGCTGGAAAAAGAAACGCTATGATCCGGTCACCAAAACTATTCCAACAAAATTGTTTAATGCTGCCACCCGCATAATGTCGGGCATCCAGCTCAATGATTTCAATTGCGGCCTTAAAGCTTATCGCAGTGATGTGATCAAAACCATTGAAGTTTATGGAGAGATGCACCGCTATATCCCGGTTATAGCCAAATGGGCAGGCTTTAAAAATATTGGCGAGCAGGTAGTAGAGCACCGTGCCAGAAAGTATGGCGTAACCAAATTTGGTATGAGCCGCTTTGTTAATGGTTTTCTCGATCTGCTCTCTATCTTTTTTGTAGGTAAATTCGGCAAACGTCCCATGCACTTTTTTGGTTCTATGGGGGTCCTTAGTTTCCTGATCGGCACAATCATGACTTTATGGATTATC
>Ga0308164_10000904_pt1 | contig 39380 bp, 34 predicted proteins | sample PhyTR2_FD_201031 | JGI IMG/M metagenome (GOLD analysis project Ga0308164, IMG submission 201031) | Phyllosphere microbial communities from UC Gill Tract Community Farm, Albany, California, United States - DLSLT.R2 | ecosystem: Host-associated > Plants > Phyllosphere > Unclassified | place: USA... | reverse complement strand
ACGACAGGCCAGGGACGGCCCGTCGTGGCGACCCCCGGAACCGCGCCGGAGCGAGGGAACCCGTAGCGAAGCGAAGGGCCAAGGGCGGGCGGGAACCCCAAGGCCGACTCGGAAGCAGAGCCACGCGGTCGAAAAAACGACATCCCCTACGACCAAAGTAAAAATCGCCCTCAGCACACACAAGGGAGCGAAGCGCGATCAGCTCAAATCAAATGTTCAAAACACGAACATGAGCCAGTCAACAATTGCTGTTAGAAGTGCGCCGAGCACAGATCCAACCAATAGCCAGTTCAACATCACCAGTTTTCGTCTAAGCGCCGCTGGAAGGTTGGCCAAGTCTTGAACATCAACGTGCCCCCGTTTCTGGTGAAAGTCAGGAAATGCCACATGGGACGCGACAAGGCTGATCCACATCAAGCGCATCAAAGGCGTCCCCCACCAGGAGGGAGCCAATGCATTTATCCTCGGATTATCTGGCATCACCCGGACAATTTCGTCCCGAGCCGCATAGGACAAATACAAACCAGCTACGGACCAGACCAATATCCCGAAAAAGCAGAGCCAACTAAGTGAGCCCACAATGCCTATCCCGCTCATCGAGTTGACCTGTAGATGACCTCTCCTAATTGCTCACCCTTCCCTTGCCCGTATAGTCCTCCAACCAAGGACGCCCCGCCGACAACGACGACTCCGCAGCCAACAAGTCCTACTCCAGTCCAGCCCAACCCCACACAAATACCTTTGGTCACCAAGCCTGCTGCGGCCGCACCAGCCATACCTCCAGCAGCGGTACCAAAAAAGCTCGCGGACTCGGTAAATTTCACCTTCTCGCAGGCCTCGGCATCTCCGGCTGCGCAGACTTCCTGGACTTTCAAATACGAAGCGGTTGCACCAATGCCGAATCCTACCCAACCTCCCGCTGCAATAATTTTCGATGCTTTCGCTACACCGCTGATTTGGGTGGCGTAACCAGGAATCTGCCCGGTCGCTCCAGCCTCACGCCAGTGATGAACCAAGCTCCGCGTAGAAATACCAAGCGCGCTCTTGAGCTTCGGATGGTCGGATAAACCAATGCCCTTTCTAGTCAGACTCCCAAGATGCGAATCAAGCTGCGCGAATAATTGCTTGCGCTCAGCAAAAAACAGCGGTGAGCGCAGATGCCCATCCCGTTGAAAAGCCTGCTGATGAAGGGCCTGAATATCAATCATCGTCTTTTTCAGATTGTTCAGGTGGCTCGCGAGCATCGCTTCCCCTACCCCAATTGAAGTCGAAGCATTTGCCAGGAACGTTGCAATCTCTTCCCGGTGGTCCATCAAAAAGTCAGCTTCGTGAGGGCTAAGCGGTGCCAATGCTTCTTGGGTGGCTGCTGCAACGCCCATTAGCATGGCTTCCTCGCGAGAACAGCGCATATTCGCGGGTTCGCTTAATACAATCATCGAACCGGCCTTGACCAGATCAGATACTGGATTGAGCGAATAAAACTTACTCATGATTGCGTCCGTAGGTGACGCAAACAAGGCCGCGACCAGTTCTTCGCGAGTCGTAGTTTTCGGCACCACGAAGAAACCAGGATCTTCCCCCTTGAAGCCCGTTAATACAGGTGTAACAGGCACATCCGTACGTGCTGGAGGGAGAGGCTTTGGAGCAGCCATCTCCTGAGATAGCGAATCAACAGCGAGCACCGCGGACCGGGTGCTGAGCGACCCGCCAACTTCTTTACCCTGATACGAAGCAGAGGTATTGGACGGAATCAACTGTGCACGGCAAGGACAGGTGCTGAGGCTATCCAGCGTGCCCGCTGCTCGCTTTCCATTGATTCGAAAACTATCGATGCCACCAGCGATGGAGTAGCTTTCGCCATCCTTTCCGCAGCTGACCCGATGCCCTTCGTAGGCGCGAGGAACGCTACTGAACATCATTCCTGTCTCGCCTTCCAGCACCTTCCCACCGCAGCTGGTCCTGTCACCAAGCCCAATGAAATACCCTGTAGCCATCGGTCCTTACTCCCACTCTTGTTGAGCGGGTCCACGCAAGGGCAACTCGCCCCACCAGGGCGTGAACCCAAGGAGAGCGAGACTAGAGAGGTCGGCAATCAAAAAAAATCAGGCAATTCTGAAAGTTACTGCGAAAATTCCTACACGCCTCCTGAAAGACCCGCAATCGTAGGGCTTCGGCGCGAAACCGCTTACTTCCTGTAGCAAAAAACACCTCTACCGAGCCCGCAAATACCCCACATACCGATCCCCCAAATACTGAATCCCGCACACCAGCACCACCAGTATCGCGATCACACACAGCATCACCTGGGTGTCATACCGCTGGTACCCATAACGTATCGCCAAATCCCCCAACCCGCCCGCCCCAATAGCCCCAGCCATGGCCGAAGCACCGATCATCGCCACCAAGGTAATGGTGAACCCACCAATAATCCCCGGCAGCGCCTCTGGCAACAGCACGTTGAACACGATATGCCGCCGCTCGCAGCCCAACGCCTGCGCCGCCTCGATCACCCCCGAGCCCACCTCCCGCAAGCTCACCTCGGCGATCCGCGCAAAGAACGGCGTGGCGCTCAAGGTAATCGGCACCACAGCCGCCCAGACCCCAATCGTGGTCCCCGTCAGAAACCGCGTCAGCGGAATCAACGCCACCAGCAAAATGATAAACGGCGTCGCCCGAAACCCATTGGTCAGACCACCCAGCACCCGGTTCACCACCGGCGCCTCGAAAATCGCCCCACGGGCCGTGGTGATCAACACCATCGCCAAGGCAATCCCGGCGAACCACACCACCACTGCCGAAATCCCCACCATCGTCAGCGTGTCCAACAACGCCTTCCACAACGCCTTAAGCATGAAATCAGACATGGTCCAGCTCCCTACGCACAACCGAAAGAGATATCGCCTTCAACGAGGCCATCAACATCAACCCAGCCATGACAACCCCTTTCACAGCCCGAAGAGGCATCGCCTCCACCGCAGCACTCAACTCAAACATGACCAATCACCCGCGCGCTGCTGAACAACGTCGTCTTCTCCAGAAACGAAGCCACCCGCGCCGCAGCCGCCGACGTCGCAATCAACAACCGCCCCTGCGCCCGCCCCTGAATCCGATCGATCCCCCCATGCAGCAACTCCACCGGCGCCCCCAGCGCCTGACCGATGGCAAACACATCCGGCTCCCGCGCGCTGTGGCCATCGAAGGTCAACTCCAGCACCGTCTTCCCGGCGCTGGCGCTGTCCGTCAGCCGCGCCGCCAGATCCGCTGGCAACTCCGTCGACAAGGGCGCCAGCAGCGAACGCGTCGCCTCCGCCTGCGGCCGGCCGAAGATCTGCCACACAGGCCCCTGCTCCACCACGCGGCCCTGCTCCAGCACCACCACGTGATCGCAGATCTGCCGGATCACCGCCATCTCATGGGTAATCAACACCACCGTCAGCCCCAAACGCTCATTGATCTCCTTCAACAACGCCAACACCGACTGCGTCGTCTCCGGGTCCAGCGCACTGGTGGCCTCGTCGCACAGCAAAATCTCCGGCTCCAGCATCAGCGCCCGGGCAATCCCCACCCGCTGCTTCTGGCCACCCGAAAGCCGCGACGGATACACCCACTCCTTGCCCTCCAGCCCCACCAGCGCCAGCAACTCCCGCGCCCGCTGCTCGATGATCGCCCGGCTCGCGCCGCTGGCCTTCAACGGCAAGGCCAGGTTCTCCAGCACCGTCTGCGAAGCCAGCAAATTGAAATGCTGAAAAATCATCCCGATACGCCGGCGCAGCGCCACCAACTCACTGCCCTGCAACGCACCGATATCTACACCGCCAATCCGCACACTGCCCACCGTCGGCGCTTCCAGGCGGTTGAGCATGCGGATCAAACTCGACTTGCCCGCCCCGCTGCGCCCGATCACCCCGAAAATCTCGCCACGGCGAATACTCAAATCCACATCAGTCAAGGCCGTGACTGGCCCACTGCCCGCCTGGTAGGTCTTGCCCAACTGGCTGATCTGGATATGCACCGGCCCCGGGCTCAAGGCCACGTCCACCGGCTGCGCCAACGGCCGCAAGGAAATCACCTGGCTCATCTGGACGCCTCCTTAGGCTGATCAAGCCAGGCCAGCGCGTACAGCTTCGGGTTGCCATACGACTTCTCGATCGCCGCGCGCACGTCCGGGTCGGTCTGGAAAATCTTGATGAAGGTATGGATATCGGCGTTATCGACGTTCTTGCGCGCGACCACGAAACGCAGCGCATACAAGTGGTCCCCCGGTGCGCTCTTGCTGAACAGCAACGCGTTGTTCGGATCCTTGCCCGCCGCCAGCATGTGCGATGGATAGCTCTGGGCGATGGTCACGTCATCCAGCACCCGCGCCAGTTGCGGCCCTGGAAGCTCGATGAACTTCAAATGCTTCGGATTGGCAGCGACGTCCTGCAGGCCGGCCTTCGGACCGGCATCGGCGCGCAGGGTAATCAACCCAGCCTGCTGATACAGATGCAGCCCACGGCCCTGGTTGACCGGATCATCAGCCACCGCCACGGTGTCGCCGTCCTTCACTTCAGCGAACGACTTCACCTTGTTCGAATACAGCCCCACCAGGTTCTCCACCCCGTAGGCCAGCGGCACCAGATCGTAGTGATTCTGCGCGATGGCGTTCTCTAGGAACGGCTGGTGCTGGAAGTAATTGATATCGATATCGCCATTGGCCAACGCCAGGTTCGGCGTGTTCCAGTCACTGAACGACACGATCTCCACGTCCAGCCCCTGCTCGGCGGCGCGCTTGACCGCCACCTCGATGGCAGCGTTCTGGGGGCTGTCGTTGATCCCGATGCGCAGGTGCCCCGCCGCCATACCAGCCAACGGCGCCAACAGCAGCGAAGACAACAGAGAGAAACGAAGAATGGACCTGATGGACACGGCGAGGCTCCTGAATAAGGAAGCAACTCCGGTGGTCCGGTCGAAGCCTGGATGTATTAGATGGCACTAACGTTATCCGAATAAGCCACAGCTTTTAAATACTCAAATGGCATATAAATATAGCCCTCACGCGACGACGCGCAGCAGCTCGTTCATGACAGCGCCGCCTTGGCTTGCACCGCCGCTTGCCGCCATCCAGCGCCGATATGTTCGCTCGGCAGCCGGTCACCCTGGCCGAACAGCTTGTGCCGCAGGCTGCCCTCGGCGTAGGCGGTCTTGTACAGGCCGCGTTGCTGCAGCACCGGGATCACCAGGTCGATGAAGTCTTCATAGCTTTCCGGGGTGACGGTGCGGGTCAGGTTGAAACCGTCCAGGCCGGTGTCTTCGATCCAGGCTTGCAGGGAATCGGCGACCCGTTCGGGATCACCCACCAGCGCCGGATAGCGGCCGCCGAGGGCGTTTTCTTCAAGGATGCGCCGCACGGTCCAGTCGTTGTTGCGGGTCAGGGTTTTCACCGCCGACTCGATGGCGTTGTTCTTCTCGTAGCGGATCGGTTCGTCCAGTTCATAGCGCGACAGGTCGATACCGGTAGACGCCGCATAATGGGCCAGGCCCGCTTCGGGATTGGCGTAGCGCAGGTACTCGGCATGCTTGTCGCGGGCCTCGGCCTCGGTCGCCCCGACCACCACGCTGATGCCCATGAACACCTTGACCCCTTGCGGATCGCGCCCGGCGCGGCGGGCACTCTCGCGAATGCCGTCCACCGCCTGCTTGACTGCGGCGCGGCTCTGGCCGCTGATGAACACGCACTCGGCATGGGTGCCGGCGAAGCGCTGGCCGCGCGCCGATGAGCCGGCCTGAAACAGCACCGGCGTGCGTTGCGCCGACGGCTCGCAGAGGTGGTAGCCCTCCACCTGATAGAACTCGCCACGGTGCTCGACCTTGTGCACCTTGCCCGGCTGCGCATACACGCGCCGTTCGCGGTCCTTCACTACCGCGTCGTCTTCCCAGCTGCCTTCCCAGAGTTTGTACAACACCTCCAGGTATTCATCGGCCTGGTCGTAGCGGCGGTCGTGCTCGACCTGCGCCGGGCGGCCCATGGCGGTAGCGGCGCTTTCGAGGTAGCCGGTGACGATGTTCCAGCCGACGCGGCCGCGGCTCAGGTGGTCGAGGGTGGACATGCGCCGGGCGAACAGGTAAGGCAACTCGTAGCTGAGGTTGGCGGTCAGGCCGAAGCCGAGATTCTTAGTCACCGCGGCCATGGCCGAGACCAGCAGCAACGGGTCGTTGACCGGCAGCTGGATGCTCTCCTTGAGCGTCAGGTCGATGCCCTTCTGGTACACGTCGTATACGCCGACGATATCGGCGATGAACAGCCCGTCGAACAGCCCGCGCTCCAAAGTTTTCGCCAGATCGGTCCAGTACTCCAAGGTGTTGTATTCGCTGGAACGGTCCCGCGGGTGGGTCCAAAGACCGTGGTTGATATGCCCCACACAGTTCATGTTGAAGGCGTTGAGAAGCATCTGTTTGCGGTGCGCCATAGGGTGGCCTCGTTGGCTGGGCAGGCTTGGATCTAGCCCTTGCGGGGCGGCAACTGCTGGTTGTAGGGGGTAGTTGCCGATGGCGTGGAATTTCCAGCGCACCGGGTCGCGCAGGGTGTGTACCCGGGCGTTGCGTTCAAGAAAAGGAAGCCGATGTCCAGTGGACCGATGCGCTTAGGTTATGCGGGAATAAGCGATTTCATAAATAGCGTTTTAGAATATATATAGACCGCCTGTTGTAGCGTGGCGGGTGCGCGGCTGACCTGGACAAGCGACGTAAAAAAAACTAGCGGATTTTGACAAACGGTATTGAATGATAGCGCTATCAGTATATTATCGAACCCATGTTGTACGACGACGTACGATATACCTCGTACTGTCTACGCCCCCAACAAGACCCACGACGAGCACCTAATAACAATGAACGTACTCACTCAGCACACCACCACCGGCACCCCTGTCATCACCGACCTGCAAGTGGTCCCGGTCGCTGGCCATGACAGCATGTTGATGAACCTCAGCGGCGGCCACGGCCCTTACTTCACCCGCAACGTGGTAATTCTCAAGGACAGCGCCGGCCACACCGGCGTGGGCGAAGTGCCCGGCGGCGAAGCCATTCGCAAAACCCTCGAAGACGCTCGCGCGCTGGTGGTCGGCTCGTCGATCGGCCGCTACCAGAACACCCTTGAACAGGCCCGCCAGGCCTTCGCCGACCGCGACGCCGGCGGCCGCGGCCTGCAGACCTTCGACCTGCGTATCGCCATCCACGCCGTCACCGCGTTGGAAGCGGCGTTGCTCGACCTGCTCGGTCAGCACCTGGAAGTGCCCGTGGCTGCCTTGCTCGGCGAAGGCCAGCAGCGCGATGCCGTGGAAATGCTCGGCTACCTGTTCTACGTCGGCGACCGCACCCGCACCGAGCTGCCCTACCGCACCGAAGACGACGCCGACAACGCCTGGTTCGTGCGCCGCAACCACACCGCCATGACCGCTGAAGGCGTGGTCGAGCTGGCCGAGGCCGCCTACGCGCGCTACGGTTTCAAGGACTTCAAGCTCAAGGGCGGTGTACTGCGCGGCGCCGAGGAAATCGAAGCGGTCACGGCGCTGGCCGAACGTTTTCCGCAGGCGCGCATTACCCTCGACCCCAACGGCGCCTGGTCGCTGAAGGAAGCCATCAGCCTGTGCCGCGACCAGCATCACGTGCTGGCCTACGCCGAAGACCCCTGCGGCGCCGAAAACGGCTACTCGGGCCGCGAGGTGATGGCCGAGTTCCGCCGCGCCACCGGCCTGCGCACCGCCACCAATATGATCGCCACCGACTGGCGCGAAATGGGCCACGCGATCCAGCTGCAATCGGTGGACATTCCCCTCGCCGACCCGCACTTCTGGACGATGCGCGGCTCCGTACGCGTGGCGCAGATGTGCCACGAGTGGGGCCTGACCTGGGGTTCCCATTCCAACAACCACTTCGATATTTCCCTGGCGATGTTTACCCAGGTGGCCGCCGCGGCGCCGGGGCAGATCACCGCGATCGACACCCACTGGATCTGGCAGGACGGCCAGCGCCTGACCAAGGAACCGCTGAAGATCGAAGGCGGCCTGGTGCAGGTGCCGAAGAAACCGGGCCTGGGGGTGGACATCGACATGGATGCCCTGGCCAAGGCCCACGAGCTGTACAAAGGCATGGGCCTGGGCGCGCGGGACGACAGCGTGGCCATGCAGTATCTGATTCCGAACTGGAAATTCGATAACAAGCGGCCTTGTATGGTGCGCTGAAACCTGACCCGGCAGGCGGGCCCCATCGCGGGCCTCGCCCGCTCCAACAGTGTTCGCCTGCCCGCACCGTTGAAGCTACGGCGCAGTCTTGTTAGAGCAAGCGATGCCCGTACCATTGAAGCTGCGACGGAGTTTTTTTAGAGCAAGCGATACCTGCACCGTTGAAGCTACGGCGCAGTCTTCGTTGGAGCGGGCGATGCCCGCGATGAGGCCGGTAAGCCGAACACCGATTTCGCTCCATCCACCCAATAACAATGCTCGACCATTCTCACGAATGAGGAGGCAACATGGACACAAGAATAATAATTATCCTGGCACTGACGGCGGGCTATTTCGTCGTCATGTCGTGCATCGGCTACGGAGTGCGCAAACACGCCAAGAGCAGTGAAGGCTTCACTGGCGGCGGGCGCAGTTTTCCAGCCTTCCTGATCGGCGCCCTGCTGCTGTCGGAATTCATCGGCAGCTCGGTAAGCATCGGCACCGCGCAAAAAGGCTTCGAATCCGGCATTTCCGCCGCCTGGAACCTCGTCGCCCTGGCCCTCGGCTTCCTGCTGCTGGCCTTGGTACTCGCCAAGAAATACCGTGAAACCGGCCTCAACACCATCTCCGGCATCCTCGCGCAGAACTACGGCCAAGGCGTGCGCTACGCCGCCTCGGTACTGACCATCTGCGCCCTGAGCATCGTCTCCGTGGCGCTGTACGCTAGCGGCGGCGCGGTGCTTGCGGCGGTGCTCAACATCGACAAGACTGTGGCCATCCTGCTGGTCGGCGTGGTCACGGTGTTCTACGTCAGCCTGGGCGGCATGCGCTCGGTGGTCTACACCAACTTCATCCATGCGCTGGTCAAGTACGTCGGCATCGTGCTGGCACTGGTGTTCGCCCTGAAGGCCAGTGGCGGCATCGCCAACCTGCAGGCCAACCTGCCCGCCAAGATGTTCGACACCACCGGCGTGGGCTGGGGACAGATCTTCGCCTGGATGATCGGCGGTATCGGCTCGATCTTCGCCACCCAGTACGTGATCCAGGCGCTGGTCAGCACCAAGGATGAAAAAACCTCCAAGCGCGCCTGCTTCTACGTGTCTTCGCTGATGATCCCCTTCGGCCTGATGGCCGCGACCATCGGCATGTGCAGCGCTTACCTGTACCCCGGCATCAAGTCCATCGACGCCTTCCCGGCGCTGATCGCCCACATGCCGACCTTCTCCGCCAGCCTGGTGGTGATCGGCCTGGCCGGCGCGCTGTTCGGCGGCATCTCGGCCAACACCCTGGCTTCGGCGACCTTGGCGCTGAAGGACTTCTACGACCCGTTCTTCAATAAAGAGAAGAACGACCTCAAGTCGGTGATCTTCGTCAAGGTCGCCATCGTGGTGATCGGCTTCCTGCCCCTGGTGCTGGCGCTGTACGCCGACAAGATCCTGTTGATCGCCTTCCTCGGCAAGGCCCTGCGCGCCACCCTCGCGGTGATCGTACTGATGTGCTTCTACGCGCCGAAGTTCGGCACCGCCGGTGGCGCCCTCGCTGGTGTGATTCTGTCGGTGTTCTCCACCATCGCCTGGTTCCTGATGGGCAACCCCTACGGAATCGACAGTTCCTACTTCGCCCTGTTCAGCCCTATCCTGACCATGTGCGTGTCGCATCTGTTCAAGCCAAAAGGCGCTACACTGCAGCCGTCATCGGACGACACACAACTCAGCCGTTCGACACACTGAGACCTTTCATTTTCTGACGACGGCCCTGCTGCGGGGCCGTTTTTAGCGGAGCAAAGCATGACTGACAAGACCGTCGACGTTCTGGTCTGGGGCACACTGAACCCCAGCCTCATGGCCAACCTGGAACGTGAATACATTGTGCACAACCGCGCCGACATCAAGGACCTGGCCACCTGGAGCGACGCCCATGGTGCCAAGATCGCCGCCGTGCTGACCAGCGGCGTGCTCGGCACCGAAGTCGACGTACTCGAACGCTTGCCAAACCTCAAGGTGGTGTGCAGCTTCGGCGTGGGCTACGACGCCATCGATATCGCCTACCTGGCCGACCGCGGCATCCCCGTGAGCAACACCCCGGACGTGCTCAACAATGCCGTGGCCGAAACCGCCATGGCGCTGATGTTGGCATTGACCCGCCGTATCAGCGAGGCCGAGCGCTTCGTGCGGGCTGGCGCCTGGCCCACTGGCAAGTTCCCATTGGGCCGCCAATTGACCGGCAAGACCTGCGGCATCGTCGGCCTGGGCAAGATCGGCAAGACCATTGCCAAGCGCGCGGCGGCGTTCGAGATGAACATCGCCTATTTCCGCCGCGGCGAAGCCTACCCAGATGTCGACTACACGCACTACGGCGACCTCGCCGAACTGGCCCGCGTCTCCGATTACCTAGTCGTAATCGTGCCCGGCGGCGCCAGCACCCTCAAGCTGATCAACCGCGAAATCCTCCAGGCCCTGGGCCAGGACAGTTACCTGATCAACGTCGCGCGCGGCACCGTGGTCGACGAGCAGGCGCTGATCGCTTCCTTGCAAGCCAACGAGATCGCCGGCGCGGCGCTGGATGTGTTCGAGAACGAGCCCCATGTTCCGGCCGAGTTCATGAGCATGGACAATGTGGTGCTCGCACCGCATATCGGCAGCGGGACGCACGAGACGCGCCAGGCGATGGCCGACCTGGTGTTCGCCAACCTGCAAAGCTTCATGAGCGAAGGCAAGTTGATCACCCCCGTGGAGTGAGGCGAACCGCAGTGCCGCGCCAGGCGCGGCACTGCATTCCTCAACGCTGCACCAGAATCATCCCCGCGCCTGGCGAAATAGCCAAAACGGTGCACGCCAGCTTGGCTTTCCGCCCCCTCCCGCCGCGCCAATCGCGGGCATCGCCCGCTCCAACGGGATTTCATCTACGCTGCTAAAGCGTGCTCTGTCATCCGGAAGGGCCCGGAATACGGGGTTCTGCCTGCTTGTCTGCCATCACTGCGAAACAATTTGGAGCTGAAATTGGCACGTGCGCACAAGGGCTTTGTATTTCTGGCAGGCTAACTGCAATAATTGACCGAACGATCAGCTTTTAAGGCGCGCCATCGCCCCGCCGCTGGTCACTCTGTTTTCAATATTACGGTGCATCGCCATGTCTCTTCCTACTTCGACCTCACAGCCCTTGGACATCGTCATCATTGGCGCCGGCATCGGCGGGCTGTCGGCGGGCATCGCCCTGCAGCAGCGCGGCCACCGGGTACGGCTGTTCGACCGAGTACCGGACCTGACCCCCGCTGGCGCCGCTATCTCGGTATGGTCCAACGGCGTCAAGGTGCTGAAGAAGCTGGGCCTCGGCGCAGCGATCGAGGCGGCCAGCGGCGACATGACCAGCATGAGCTACAGCACCCACCACGGCGAACTGCTCACCCGTTTCAGCCTGCAACCGCTGTACGACGCCCTGGCCCAGCGCGCCTGCCCCATTGCCCGCACGGCGCTGCAGAAAATCCTGCTGCAAGCCTGCGGCCGCGACAAGGTCACCCTCGGCGTCAGCTGTGAAGGCGTCGAGCAACAGGATGATGGCGTGCTGGTGAAGCTGTCCGACGGCCAAGCGATCAAGGCCGATCTGGTGGTCGCCGCCGACGGCACCCACTCCAAGCTGCGCAACTACGTCGTGGGCAGTGACGTGGTGCGTGATTACTGCGGCTACGTCAACTGGAACGGCCGCGTCGACATCGCCCCCGAACTGGCCGACGCCAATGAGTGGACGCAGTTCGTCGGCGACCACAAGCGCGTGTCGTTGATGCCCATGGGCAACGGCCAGTTCTACTTCTTCTTCGACGTGCCGCTGCCCGCCGGCACGCCGAATAATCGTGACGGCTACCGCGAAGAACTGCGCGCGCACTTCAAGGGCTGGGCCGCCCCGGTACAACACCTGATCGAGCACCTGGACACCGCCATCGTCAGCCGCGTGGAGATCCATGACATGGTGCCAGTGGCCAGCTTCGTCAAAGGCCGCGTGGTGCTGCTGGGCGACTCCGCCCACCCGATGGCCCCTGATCTCGGCCAGGGCGGCTGCCAGGCCATGGAAGACGCCTGGGTGCTGGCGCGCTGCCTGGACCTGGACGCCGGGCAGATCGACGCCGCCCTCGCCCGCTACACCGAAGCCCGCGCCGAGCGCACCGCACAGATCATGCTGCGCGCCCGTGCCCGCTCGGAAGTCACCCACGGCGGCAAGCCGCAGGAGACCCAGGCCTGGTATCAGGAGCTGGCCGAAGAGACCGGCGAGCGAGTGATCGCCGGCATCGTCAAGACCGCAGTCGGCGGGGGTGAGTTGTTGGCTGGCTGAAGGCGTTGCGCTCTTTAGTGGGAGTCCGGCCGGCAAGCGGATCGCCGGCCGGACTCCTACAAATACGGGCAATGAAAAGCCCCGCCAGGCTCACACCTGGCGGGGCTTTTACGTATCAGAACAAGCCGCTTACAGCGCCATGTCCCGAGCCGGTTTGCTTTCCTGCGGTGCAGCTGGCTTGGCAGCCGGTGCAGCGCCGGTGGCGTAGGCGTTCACGTCGATCACTGGCGGCTTGGTCAGCTGCAGCACTTCGGCGGTGTAGTTCCACTCCTGCTGGACGCGCTCAGGCGAGCCGTTCAGCTGGGTGCCGTAGCTCGGCACGATTTCTTTCATCTTGGCCTGCCACTCTGGGGTAGCGACCTTGTCCTTGAAAGCCTTCTCCAGCACGCTGATCATGATCGGCGCGGCGGTCGAAGCGCCAGGCGAAGCGCCCAGCAGGCCGGCGATGCTCTTGTCCTGGGAGACGACGATCTCGGTACCCAGTTTCAGCACGCCACCCTTCTCGGCATCACGCTTGATGATCTGCACGCGCTGGCCGGCTTGCCACAGGCGCCAGTCTTCTTTCTTGGCGTTCGGGAAGTATTCCTTCAGGGCCGCGAAACGGTCGTCGTCGCTCATCATCAACTGGCCAGCGAGGTACTCGACCAGTGGGTACTGCTCGATACCGACCTTGGTCATCGGCCACACGTTGTGCGTGGTGGTGCTGGTCAGCAGGTCGAACAGCGAGCCGTTCTTCAGGAACTTGGTCGAGAAGGTGGCGAATGGGCCAAACAGGATCACGCGCTTGCCGTCCAGCACGCGGGTGTCCAGGTGCGGCACGGACATGGGCGGCGCGCCAGTGGAGGCGATGCCGTAGGCCTTGGCCATGTGCTGCAGGGTGATGTCCTGGTTCTCGGTGACCAGGAACGAACCACCCACCGGGAAGCCGGCGTAGTCGTTGGCTTCAGGAATACCGGACTTCTGCAGCAGGTGCAGGGCACCGCCGCCAGCGCCGATGAACAGGAACTTGGTGTCGGTCGACGTCTCGGTACCGTCTTTCAGGTTCTTGTAGGTAACGCGCCACGAACCGTCCTGGTTACGCTTGATCTCTTCGACTTCGCTCGACAGTTTCAGGTCGAAGTTCGGCTTGGTCTTGAGGTTGGCGACAAACTGGCGGGTGATCTCGCCGAAGTTCATGTCGGTGCCGATCGGCGTCCAGGTGGCAGCGATTTTCTGCTTCGGATCGCGGCCTTCGATCATCAGCGGGACCCACTTGCGGATCTGCTCCTGATCTTCGGAGTATTCCATGCCGGCGAACAGCGGGCTGGCCTTGAGGGCCTGGTAGCGGTCGTGCAGGAACTTGATGTTGTCGTCGCCCCACATGAAGCTCATGTGCGGGGTGGAGTTGATGAACGAGTGCGGGTTCTTCAGCACACCGTTCTTCACCTGCCACGACCAGAACTGGCGGGAGATCTGGAAGGCTTCGTTGATTTCGATAGCCTTGGCGATCTGCACCTTGCCGTCTTTGTCGACTGGGGTGTAGTTGGACTCGGCCAAAGCGGAGTGGCCGGTACCGGCGTTGTTCCAGCCGTTGGAGCTTTCTTCGGCGACGGCGTCGAGGCGCTCGACCATCTCCATCGACCAGCTCGGCTCCAGCTCGTTCAGCCAGGTGCCCAGGGTGGCGCTCATGATGCCGCCGCCGACCAGCAGCACGTCGACCTTCTTGACCTCTGCCGCGTGTGCCTGCATCAGGCCCATCGACAGGGCGAGGCCCAGCAGAGCCTTGTTCGCTTTATTCAACATACAGTGATTTCCAGGATAGAACGTCATCCGCCCGCCTGCCTCGCTCGCGAGGTGCCCTGGTTCACGGGTTGCCAGTAATACCGGCAAGCAAGAACAGGCGGGGTGGACATACAAGGCCGATAAACTGCAATCGTCCTCAGTTTCATGCCCCCTGCGCTGACTTCTTGTACGTTGTCTTCAGCTACTTGAGAAACATTGATCCGCGGCGCCGCTTCACGCGCCCATCATGAACTTTATGAAGCTTTGTTTAGAATGCGGCGCACCTTAGCGGCTTGTCGGACAGTTTGCAATGCTGGGGTGCGTCCAAATGCCACTAGGTGGCGAATTTGGCTGAAGCGTTTTAGTTGACGCGCGCAAACCACTGCCATTGCTGGGCGCTGCAAGCCAATGATGGCACTAAGATATTGTTAGCAATCAGTCCCTTAGTGCCGTTCGTCGCCCCGAAATATTGTCCGAATGAATTTTGCGTGCGGCCCCGGATCACTAGATCATCGTCGCCTAAGGAGCCTGAAAGATGCCCAACGCAAAACTCTACATCATCGATTACGCGCTTCATGGCGAGCACAAGTCGTTCATTCTGCGGGCCGATAAAATGGACAATGCCGAAGCCTGGCATTGGGCAAGTTGCGATGCCGGTGTGGGGCGCATTGGCCGGTTTGGCCGCAGTGAAGTGAAGAAGACGAGCAAGCCGACGGCGGAGAAATACGGGATTACCGAGGTGACCTGGCGCGCGGCGGAAATGGCGCCGCTGGTGCCGGAGTAAGCACCCGCGCGCATTGCGTTGCGCGCCGGTGCAGAGTAGTCAGGCGCGCAATTCGTTAGGCACGTTGCCGCCATTGACCGCGAGTTTTTCCATGACGGTGCGGTGTAGCCACTGGTTCATGTGGGCGGTGTCTTCGGTCGAGTCCTTGTAGCCTAACTCGGCGGCCAGCGTCTTGCGGGCGGTCAGGCTGCTGTCGATGTCCAGCAGTTTTAGCAGGTCGACGATAGAAGTGCGCCAGTTGCTTGGCTCCTTGCTCGCGCGAGCCAGGCCCTCCAGTTTCGACACCACGTCCACACTGCTCATGGCGGTCGGCGGCGGCGCAGCCTCTGCTGCGGCGGTGCCAGGGCTAGGCGCGGGAGTGGCAGACGCGGCCTGGGCATTGGCGCCCAGTCCAAGTTTTTCCAGAATGGTGCTGAACAAGCTCATTATTATTCTCCGGGCAGTAAAAAATCCAAGGGGCGCGCAAGCTTCGACTGCCGACTGATGCTTCCTGCGTTTATGCAGTGTAGCGGCTAACCCCGTAAGCGCTATTCGCGCTCAGCCGTCGCCGCGCGCATTGGCGATCAATATCTGCGCGAATTCCTGCGCTGGGCCCACCAGTGCCTCGCCCTTGCGGGTCAGAATCCCGTAATCCTGTGGCGCCAACCGCAGTGGCGTATCCAATACCTTGAGCAAGCCACTCTCGATATGGGGCCCGACCATGGAGTCGGGCAGCATGGCGATCATCGGCCCTGCCTGTAGCACCTGCAGGAAGGTCTGCATGGAAATGGTGTCGATGGTGTTGTTGGGGATCGCGCTGCCGGCCCGCGCGAACGCCTGTTCCATGCGTGCGCGAATCGGCACCCCGACCGGGTACAGAATCCACGGCCACTTGCCCAGTTCTTGCAACGGCGTCGGCCCGGCCTCGCACAGCGGGTGGCGGCTGTTGACCACCACACTGAACGGCTCCGGCCCCAGGGGCGTGAAATCATAACGGTGCTGCTGGCGCTCGTCGGTGTAGCGCGCCACGGCGAGGTCCAGGGTGCGCTCGTCGAGCATTTCCATCAGGTGGTCGCTGGTCTGCTCCACCACTTCGATGGACAACAACGGCGAGCGCTGCTTGATGGTGACGATGGCCGCGGGCAGCGATACCGCGGTGGCCGCGAAGATGCCGCCGACCTTCAGGTAGCCATGGCCGCCGTCGCGCAGGCTGCCAATTTGCTCGACGAAGGCGCGCGCCTCGTTCAGGGCGATCTGCGCATAGCGCACCACGCTTTCGCCCAGTGGCGTGGGTGGCATGCTGCGCGGCAGGCGCTCGAAGATGGCGAAACCGAGCAGGCTTTCGATCTCCTTGAGCATCTTGCTGATGGCTGGCTGGCTGAGGTTCATCTGCTCGGCGGCGGCGTGCATGTTGCGGGTGCGGCCCAAGGTGTCGATCAACACCAGGTGGCGAAATTTGAGCCAGTTGCAGACGTTGGTAAAGGACAGATCCGACATGCATGCACCTTGGCCGGCAATAACCGGGCGTTATCGATAACTGAATATAAGTCATTGGAGTTTATCGGCAACGGCCTCTAGCGTGAAGGCTTCACAGAATAAGGAATACCCGCGATGTCGATCACGCTCACTGCCCACAATACCCTGCCGGCTGACGGCCTGGCCGGGACCCTGATTGGCCGCGCCTGGGTGCCAGGTGCCGTTGGCGGCCCGTCGCCGGTGGTACTGCGCGCCGACGGCGTGTTCGACCTCAGCGAACGCTTCGCCACCATCAGCCAGTTGCTGGAACATGAAACGCCCCTGCAGGCCGTACGCGACACGCCCGGCACCCGCATCGCCAGCGTCGACGCATTGCTGGCCAACTCCGGCCTGGCGCGCGACCCCCAGGCGCCGTACCTGCTGGCGCCCATCGACCTGCAGGTGATCAAGGCCGCCGGCGTGACCTTCGCCGCCAGCATGATCGAACGGGTGATCGAGGAGCAGGCCAAGGGCGACGCCGCCAAGGCCGACAGCGTGCGCGCCCAGGTGCACCAGGCCATCGGCGACAACCTGCGCAGCATCCAGCCCGGCTCCGAGCAGGCGGCCAAGCTCAAGGCCCTGCTGATCGAGCAAGGCATGTGGTCGCAATACCTGGAGGTGGGCATTGGCCCCGACGCCGAGATCTTCACCAAGGCGCCGGTGCTGGCGGCGGTCGGCACCGGCAGCGAGATCGGCATCCACCCCAAATCCGAGTGGAACAACCCTGAGCCGGAAGTGGTGCTGGCGGTCAACAGCCGCGGGCAGATCCACGGCGCCACCCTGGGCAACGACGTCAACCTGCGCGACTTCGAAGGCCGCAGCGCCCTGCTGCTGAGCAAGGCCAAGGACAACAACGCCTCCTGCGCCCTGGGGCCGTTCATTCGCCTGTTCGACGAACACTTCAGCCTCGACGACGTGCGCAACTGCGTGGTCGAACTGGTGGTGCAAGGCACCGATGGCTATACCCTCAAGGGCTCCAGTTCGATGGACCAGATCAGCCGCGACCCGGCCGATATCGCCGGCCAGGCGCTGAACGCCAACCACCAATATCCAGACGGCTTCGTGCTGTTCCTCGGCACCCTGTTCGCGCCCACCGAAGACCGCGACCACCCGGGCGGCGGCTTCACCCACAAGCTGGGCGACCGCGTGAGCATCGGCTCGCCGCTGCTGGGCACCCTGCACAACCAGGTCACACATAGCAGCGATGCCCAGCCCTGGACCTTCGGCGTCGGCGCCCTGCTGGGCAACCTCGCCGCGCGCGGGCTGCTCAAGGCCAATCTGCGCTAGGATGGCGCCAGAGCGCACGGAACGCTTCCAGGCCACACGCCGTGATTTTTACAAATACAAGAGAACATGGACATGAGCGATACCCCCAAACGCACCCTGCGCAGCCAGCAGTGGTTCGACGACCCCGAGCACGCCGACATGACCGCGCTGTACGTCGAGCGCTACATGAACTACGGCCTCACGCGCCAGGAACTGCAATCGGGGCGGCCGATCATCGGTATCGCCCAGACCGGCAGCGACCTCACCCCCTGCAACCGCCACCACCTGGAACTGGCTGAACGGGTCAAGGCCGGCATTCGTGACGCTGGCGGCATTCCGATGGAATTCCCGGTGCACCCGATCGCCGAACAAAGCCGCCGGCCCACCGCCGCCCTGGACCGTAACCTGGCCTACCTGGGCCTGGTGGAAATCCTGCACGGCTACCCCCTCGACGGCGTGGTGCTGACCACCGGCTGCGACAAGACTACTCCTGCCTGCCTGATGGCCGCCGCCACCACCGACCTGCCGGCCATCGTGCTGTCGGGCGGGCCGATGCTCGACGGCCATCACAAGGGCGAGTTGATCGGCTCCGGCACCGTGTTGTGGCACGCGCGCAACCTGATGGCCGCGGGCGAGATCAACTACGAAGGCTTCATGGAAATGACCACCGCCGCGTCGCCGTCGGTGGGCCACTGCAACACCATGGGCACCGCCCTGTCGATGAACGCCCTGGCTGAAGCCCTGGGCATGTCGTTGCCCGGCTGCGCCAGCATTCCAGCGCCGTACCGCGAGCGCGGGCAGATGGCCTATGCCACCGGCCGGCGCATCTGCGACCTGGTGCGCGAAGACGTGCGCCCCTCGAACATCATGACCCGCGAATCCTTCGAGAACGCCATTGCCGTGGCCTCGGCCCTGGGCGCCTCGAGCAACTGCCCGCCGCACCTGATCGCCATCGCCCGGCACATGGGCATCGAGCTCAGCCTGGACGACTGGCAACGCATCGGCGAAGACGTGCCCCTGCTGGTCAACTGCATGCCCGCCGGTAAATACCTCGGCGAAGGCTTCCACCGCGCTGGTGGCGTGCCGGCGGTGATGCACGAACTGCAGAAGGCCGGGCGCCTGCACGAAGGCTGCGCATCGGTCAGCGGTACCACCATCGGCAACATCGTGCGCGATGCCACCAGCAGCAACCGCGAGGTCATCCTGCCCTACGATGCACCGCTCAAGCACCGCGCCGGTTTCATCGTGCTCAGCGGCAATTTCTTCGACAGCGCCATTATGAAGATGTCGGTGGTCGGCGAAGCCTTCCGCAAGACCTACCTCTCCGAGCCCGGCGCCGAGAACAGCTTCGAAGCCCGCGCCATCGTGTTCGAGGGGCCGGAGGACTACCACGCGCGCATCAACGACCCGGACCTGGACATCGACGAGCGCTGCATCCTGGTGATTCGCGGCGCCGGCACCGTGGGCTACCCAGGCAGCGCCGAGGTGGTGAACATGGCGCCGCCCACTGCGTTGATCAAGCAGGGCATCGACTCGCTGCCGTGCCTGGGCGATGGCCGCCAGAGCGGCACTTCAGCCAGCCCGTCGATCCTCAACATGTCGCCGGAAGCCGCCGTGGGCGGTGGCCTGGCGTTGCTCAAGACCAACGACCGGCTGCGCGTGGACCTCAATACCCGCAGCGTCAACGTGCTGGTGAGCGACGAAGAAATGGCCGCCCGCCGCGCCGCCTGGGCACCGAACATTCCCGAATCGCAAACGCCGTGGCAGGAGCTGTATCGCCAACTGGTGGGCCAGCTGTCCACCGGCGGCTGCCTGGAGCCGGCGACCCTGCACCTGCGCGTGATCGCCCGTGAAGGGGGCATGCCGCGCCACTCCCACTGATCATGTGAACCCCTTGGCGCCCTTCGTGGGCGCCTTTTTTGTGGGCGACCGGCGGCATTGTCACGGCACCTTCGATCCTATACTGTATATGCACACAGTACAGGATAAATACCCATGCAGCTGATCGACAAGCTCAGCATCCTCGCCGACGCCGCCAAGTACGACGCGTCTTGCGCCAGCAGTGGCGCCCCCAAGCGCAGCTCTGCGGGCAAAAGCGGCCTCGGCGCCACCGACGGCATAGGCATCTGCCACAGCTACACCCCCGACGGCCGCTGCGTGTCGCTGCTCAAGGTGTTGCTCACCAACTTCTGCCTGTACGACTGCCAATACTGCGTGAACCGCCGCTCCAGCGACGTGCCACGGGCGCGCTTCAGCCCCGAAGAGGTGGTGCGCCTGACCCTGGATTTCTACCGGCGCAACTGCATCAGCGGGCTGTTCCTCAGCTCCGGTATCATCCGTTCGGCCGACTACACCATGGAGCAGCTGATTCGCGTCGCCAAGCTGCTGCGCGAGGAACACGAATTCCGTGGCTATATCCACCTCAAGACCATCCCCGAGGCCGACCCGCTGCTGATCGAGGAAGCCGGCCGCTACGCTGACCGCCTCAGCGTCAATATCGAACTGCCCACCGACGCCAGCCTGCAGACCCTGGCCCCGGAGAAGGACACAGCTTCGATCAAGCGCGCCATGGGCACCATCCATGTTGGCCAGCAGGCGGTGCGCAACGAGCCCCGCGCGCCGCGTTTCACACCCGCGGGGCAAAGCACGCAGATGATCGTCGGCGCCGACCTGACCGACGACAGCACCATCCTCCACAGTGCCGAGTCGCTCTATGGGGACTATGGCTTGAAGCGGGTCTATTACTCGGCCTTCAGCCCCATCCCCAACAGCCCGAAAAGCGTGCCCCTGGCCGCCCCGCCACTCCTGCGCGAACACCGCTTGTACCAGGCTGATTTTCTCCTGCGCAGCTACGGCTACCGCGCCGACGAACTGCTCGCCGGCCCCGGCGACCTGGCCCTGGATATCGACCCCAAGCTGGCCTGGGCACTGGAAAACCGCAGCGTGTTCCCTCTGGACCTCAACCGCGCCGAGCCCGCATTGATCGCGCGCATTCCCGGCATCGGCCTGCGCACCACCCAGCGCCTGGTGGAACTGCGCCGCCTGCGCCGTATCCGCTACGAAGACCTCACTCGCTTGCGCTGCGTGCTGGCCAAGGCCAAACCGTTCTTCATCACCAGCGATTACCACCCGCGCCAGGCGGAAGTCTCCACCGTGCTGCTGCGCGACCAGTTGCGCGACCGCCAGGCGCCACAGCAGATGGGGTTGTGGGGATGATCAGCCTCGATTGCGACGACCTCTTCAGCACCTGGCGCGAACAGGCACGCTGGCTCCTCAGCCATCAGGTAGACCCGGGGCTGGTCAGTTGGAGTCGGGTGGCCGACCTGTTCGCCAACCAGGTGGACCTGCCGCAAGGCCAGGGCCCTTACCAGGCGCGCATTCCGCTGGCCTTGGTCGAGAAGCTGGAGACCGCCTCGCGCTACCGCGGCGAGCAGCGCTGGAGCCTGCTGTACGAGGTGCTCTGGCGCGTCAGCCATGGCGACCGCACCGCGATGCTGGCCGGCGACAAGCTCGGCAGCGAGCTGCAGCGGCGCATCAAGCAGGTCACCCGCGAAGCCCACCACCTGCATGCCTTCGTGCGCTTCATCGAAGTGCCCAGTACCGCGGTCGGCCCCGAATACGTGGCCTGGCACGAACCTGCCCATGACATCCTGGCGACTGCCAGCGAACACTTCATCGGGCGCATGGGGCAAAAACGCTGGATGATCGCCACGCCCAGGGATGGCGTGTTCTTTGACGGCACCACGCTGGTCCATAAGCGCCAGTGCCCCGCCACCTGGCAGGAAATGGCCCAAGGCGCGGAAGACCCGCAAGGCGAACTGTGGCTGACCTACTACAGCCACATCTTCAACCCCGCGCGGTTGAACGAGAAGGTGATGCAAGGCCATCTGCCCACCCGGTTCTGGAAGAACCTGCCAGAAGGTGCATTGATTCCAGGGTTGATCAGCGAAGCCCGTACCGGCAAGCAACGCGACGGCCAGGCACGCGCGATTGCGGCAAGGCGCGGCAAGCGTATCGGCAAGGCGTGAAGGCCGGTCGCGCTACGCCCATCGCCAGTGGCAGCACCCCGCCGTACAGGCGTGGGTGAACAGGGCGCGCCCACCGATCTAGGCGTGGGCCTCGACCACCCAGCGCACGCGTGCCAGCGCCCGCGCGAGGGTCTGGGTGTCTACCGAGCCAAGCGCCAGGCGCAAGGCGTGGGGCACTTGGGCGCCGGTGGCGAAGGGTTCAGCCGTGGACACGGCGATCTGCTCGCGCATCAGGGCCATGGTGATCAGGTCGGCGCGCGCGTCTTCAGGCAAGGGTAGCCACAGGAAGTAGGACGCCGGGTGAGTGACGGTCGGCATACCTGCAAACACCTTGGCCGCCAACGCCTGGCGCGCCTGGGCGTCGGCGCGTTTCTGCGCTTCCAGGCGCTCCACGGTGCCGTCCTCGATCCAGCCGCAGGCGATCGCGGTCAGCACGCCGGCGGTGTTCCAGGCACTGGCGCGGATGCAGCGTTCCAGCGCTGGGACATGCTCAAGCGGCGCCGCCATGAAGCCCACGCGCAGGCCGGTGGCCACGCTCTTGGACAAACCGGAAACGTACAGCGTGCGCTCCGGTGCCAAGGCCGCCAAGGGTGTTGGCGGGCTATCGGCGAGGAACGCATAGGCAGCATCTTCGATGATCTGCACATCGTGGCGGCGGGCGATGGCCACCAGCTCCAGGCGCTGCGCCAAGGGCGTGACCCAGCCCAAGGGATTGTGCAGCGTCGGCATGCAATACACCGCCCGCACCGGCCGCTGCTGGCACAGGCGTTCGAGGGAGGCGAGATCCGGCCCATCCTGCCCCACGGGAATGGCGACCACTTCCAGGCGCAACGCCTCCGCCACCACCTTGAAACCGGAATAGCTCAAGGCATCGGCGGCAATCACATCGCCCGGCTGCAACAGTGCCAACAGGGCCACGGTCAGGCCATGCTGGGCGCCATTGACGATCAACACCTGCTCGGCGGCCACCTCCAGCCCGCGCAGGCGCAAGTGCCCGGCCACGCAGGCGCGCTCGTGCAGGCGGCCGCCATGGGGGTGGTAGCGCAGCAGCGACTCCAGGTCGCCAGACAGCGCCAATTGCCGCAACGCCTGGCGCAGCAACTCAGCCTGCCCCGGCAGCGACGGGTAGTTGAAATTCAGGTCGATGATGCCGGGCACCGAGTCCTTCTGGTCGATGCCCAGCCCCGGTGGCAAGGCGGTCTCGCGCACGAAGGTGCCGCGCCCGGTTTCGCCGCTGACCAGGCCCATGCCCTCCAGCTCGGCATAAACCCGGCTCGCGGTGACCAAAGCCAGGCCCTCGCGGCGGGCCAGTTCGCGGTGGGTGGGCAGCCGCGTGCCCGGCGCCAGGTCGCCGCTGCGGATATCGGCGGCGAAGCGGTCGACCAGGGTTTTGTAGCGTGCGCGGGCCATCGGCAATGTATCCATGACAATTTTTTGATTGTGCTGATCTTCAGCCATAGATTGGCGCCTTGGCAACCCACCCGAGCACGAACCCATGCAAGCCACCACCACGCTGCACTCCAGCCCAACACCCGCGCCTGGCTCAACGGCCTGGTCGGCGTGATCATATTCAGCGGTTCGCTGCCGGCCACGCGCCTGGCGGTGCTGGAATTCGACCCGTTGTTCCTGACCGTCGCGCGCGCCACTCTCGCCGCGCTCCTCGGCCTGGCCCTGCTCTGGGGCTTGCGCCAACCACGCCCGAGCCGCGCGCAGGTACCTTCGCTGGTTATTGTGGCGCTGGGCGTGGTGGTCGGTTTTCCGCTGCTCACCGCCCTCGCCTTGCAATACGTGACCTCGGCCCACTCGATCGTGTTCGTCGGCCTGTTGCCCTTGGCCACGGCAATCTTCGCCGTGCTGCGCGGCGGCGAGCGGCCACGGCCGGCGTTCTGGCTGTTTTCAGGTGTGGGGAGTCTATTGGTCGCGGGTTATGCCCTGACCCAAGGTGTGCACGCCGCCTCGCTTGGCGACCTGCTGATGCTGCTGGCGATCATCGCCTGTGGCCTGGGCTATGCCGAGGGCGCCAAGCTCTCGCGCACCTTGGGTGGCTGGCAAGTGATCTGCTGGGCGTTGGTAGTGGCGCTGCCCTTGATGGCGCTGCTGACAATACTGCGCTGGCCGGCCAGCGTCACTCACATCAGCGTTACGGGCTGGGCGTGCCTAGCCTATGTGTCGCTGTTCAGCATGCTGATCGGCTTCGTGTTCTGGTACCGCGGCCTGGCCCAGGGCGGAATCGCCGCCGTGGGCCAGTTGCAGTTGCTGCAACCGTTTTTCGGCCTGGCCCTGGCGGCAGGTGTGTTGCACGAACAGGTCAGTACGGGAATGCTCGCCGTGACCGCCGCAGTGATTCTGTGCGTGGTCGGTGCACGGCGCTTCGCCCACTAAGCGGCGAGGTGTTCGTAGAGTATGGTTGCGCCGACCAGCATCAGCACCACGCCACCGACGATCTCGGCACGCTTGCCGACCACGTTGCCCAGTACTCGGCCGAGCATCACGCCGATGGTGACCATGGTCATGGTCGCCAGGCCGATGGCACCGGCGGCGACGAAAATATTCACGTCGACGAAGGCCAGGCCCACGCCCACGGCCAGCGCATCGATGCTGGTGGCGAAAGCGGTAACCGCGAGGATCATGAACGAGTGCTGGTTGGGCTTCTGCTCTTCCTCGTCGTCTTCTTTCACGCCGTTGTAGATCATGTGCAAGCCCAGCACCACCAACAGGGTGAAGGCGATCCAGTGGTCCCAGTTCTCGACCCAGCGAGTGGCGGCATGGCCGATGGCCCAGCCGATCATGGGCGTGATGGCTTCGATCACACCGAATATAAGACCGGTGCGCAGGGCTTCGGAAAAACGCGGTTTGTGCAGGCTGGAGCCTTTGCCGATCGCCGCCGCGAAAGCGTCGGTGGACATGGCCAGGGCCAGAAGAATGAGGGAAATGGGATTCACGGTGTACGTCCAGTCGGGCTATGAGTCAACGACACAACCACACGCCCGACTTTAGGCATGGATGTGTCGCTGGTCTCACCAACCCGAAGGTGTTCGTACCACGGCAGGTTGCCGAGAATGTTGATACGAACGCTGGCCGACAAGGCATCGGCAGCAGGCTACTCCCCAACGAAGGCCGCGATAATAGACAGGCCTTGATGAAAATTCAATGACCGCCTCGAGAAAAAGACGCGGCCGCCAAACCGCGCCCCTGCACTCACGGCGTGATGTCGGCCTTGAACCACTTCTGCGACAGGCGCTTGACCGTGCCATCGGCCAAGGCCGCGGTCAGCGCTTGGTCGAACCTGGCTTTCAAGTCGCCATCGCTCTTGCGAAAGGCCAGCCCCTCCCCCGGGCCCCAGATTGGCCCGCCCAGTTTCGGCCCGACCATCTGCACGCCCTGGTTCTCGGGCTTGCCTAATACCGAGCTGAAGAAGGTCACGTCGTCGAAGGCGAAATCGATGCGCCCGGCGCTGAGGTCCATCATGTGCTCGCCGGATTTCTTGTACTCGCGGATGGTGGCGATGTCCTTGAAGTTGCTGTACACGAAATCGGTGTAGGCGGTGCCGGACTGGATGCCGATGGTCTTGCCCTTGACCATCGCGCGCAGCGAGTCGATCACCGGTTTGTCGGCCTTGGCGTCACCGCTGAGCTTGACGCTGTCAGCGCTGGGCAGGCTGGCGACCAGCTTGGGATCGGCGCTCACGAACACGCCCGGGGTGGCCGCGTAAGGTTGCGAGAACGCCACCACTTGCTGGCGGTCCGGGGTAATGACGATGGCGTCCATCAGCATGTCGTACTTGCCGGCGTTGAGGGCGGCGATCATGCCGTCCCAGTCCTGGGCTTCGAGCTTGCATTCGAGCTTGAGGCGGCCGCACAGATCGGTCAGCAGCTCGGGTTCGAAGCCGTCGATCTTGCCGCCCGGCAAGGTCATGTTCCAGGGCTCGTAGGCGGCCTCGGTGGCGATGCGCACGGTGGTCCAGTCCTTGGCGCTGGCGGCCTGGGCCGAGAACAGCGTGGCGAGGGCAAGTGCGGTGAAGGTCCAGCGGCGGTTCAAGAGCATGGTGTTCCCCAAAATGGTCGGCAAGGCGGCAGGGGCAAACAGGGATGAAGCCTTTATCGTTATTGTTCTGCGCTACTGCACGGGCGCTTACGAAGCGCGCCCGTAGAAGCCCGTGCGTTCTTCGGCGCTGAACAGCACGCCGGGTTGCTCGTAGTAGGAAAACACCGCGACCATGCGCTCGCGGCTGCCTTGCACCGGGGTCACCCGGTGCGCGGTGTGCTTGCCGCGGAACACGTTGAGGGTGCCGGGGCGCAGGGTCAGGGTGCGCACCCGGGGGTCACGACCTTCGAGCAGTTCGGCGACGCCGGCATAGTTCGGATCGTCGGCACTGCGCAGGCCGCTGCGGTACTGGAATTCACCACCCTGGTCGGGGGCCTGCAGCAGCAGCGTGGTGGTGAATTCTGCACGGTCGAAGTGCCAGTTCAGCGCTTCGCCAGCGCGGTAGCTCATCACATTCACGCGCGCAAGCGGGTCGTCCATAACGTGCAACGCCTCCTTGCCCATCACCGCGGCCAGGAAAACCGGCAGCGGCGGATACTGGTACACATCCATCACCGTGCTGCGCAGCAACTGATCGGCGCACAGCGTGTGGTTCACCGTCTCGACCTTGCGCAGCGCCGGGTGGCCGGCCTCCAACCCGTCGATGCTCGGCTTGAAATAGATATTGTGCAGGCGCTTGTGAGTGTAAGACTCGCTGTTCATCAACGGCTGCACCTGGCCGGCGGCGTCCAGCGCCACGGCCGGGTCGATGAAGCCTTCGAGGTTGAACATGCCGTGCTCGGCCATTTCGGCTTGCGCCCATTCGACCAGCCGCTGCCAGGCAGGGCTGCCGATCTGGTCCAAGGGATAGCGTTGCAAATCGATAAGCCCGTGCATGGCAGCCTCCTGTGCGAGTGATGATGCCAAGCTACGCTATGGAAAACTTCGCCACAACGGCATAAATTGTTGCCCTTCCCGTAGAAATTCTTTCGCAAGGATCGGAACAGCATGCAGCGCCTGCCGCCCCTAAACGCAGTCAAAACCTTCGAGGCCGCCGCGCGGCTCGGTAGCTTCGTGCTTGCCGGCAGCGAACTGGGGGTCTCGTCGGCGGCGGTCAGCCAGCAGGTTCGCCACCTGGAACAGTACTTCGGCAAGCAGCTGTTCGTGCGCAACGGCAACCGCCTGACGCTGACCGACGCCGGCTTGGCGATCTACCCGCAAACCGCCCGTGCGCTCAACGATATCGCCGCCATGACCGGGCGCATCCTCGAAGGCGAACTGCGTACCCGGCTGATCGTCAGCGTGCCCTTTTCCCTCGCCGAACACTGGCTGGCGCCCAAGCTCTGCGAGCTACTGGAGGTGTACCCGCAGTTGTCGGTGGACGTGCGCGTCGAGGACGACCCTGTCGACCTCGCGCGGCACGACGTCGACCTGCGCATCAGCTATGGCAGCTATCACTACCCCGCCGTGGACGTCGTGCCCCTGGCCCACGACGAGGTGCAGCCGATGTGCGCGCCAGAGTTCTGGTACCGCTATGGCAATCAGGATTTCGACCTGGCCAGCGTCGACGAAAGCCTGTTCATCCACACCCACTGGGGCCCGAACTTCGCTTCGCATCCGACGTGGGGGGATTGGTTCGCTGCGGCTGGCCAACACTTCGCGCCGGACCCGGCTCGCGGGCGTCGCTCTGGGTTGTCGAGCCTGTCCGTCGCGCTGGCCCGGCAGGGCGTGGGGATCGCACTGGGGCAGAAGCTGATCGCCCGCGCCGACCTGGAGGCCGGGCGTTTGATCGCTTTGAGCCCGGCCGCGCTGAAGCTTGGCCATGGGTATTGCGCTTTTGTCCCTGCGGCCAAGGGCGAGCGGGTGGATGTGAAGCGCTTGATCGCCTTGCTGGTCTAGTTGGCCGCCACCTGGCCGACTTCGCCAGGCGCTACCAGGCTTTGCAGCGAACCGTCGAACTGTTGCAGCGCCTGCACTTGCAGCTCACGTTGACGGTCGATCTGCGCGGCGATCTCGGCGGCACCCTTGTTGTGCACCCACACGGCGCCAAGCTGCTGAGCCATATGCCCTTCGGCCTGGCCGATGTACTGCAGGTCGGCATCATAGAACTTGGCGATATAGCGGGCCTCGACCTGGGTGTTGCGCTGGGTGACCAGCTGGCTGTAGGTGTCGAGCATCACGGTCACGTCAGGCTTGGCCTTCATCAGCGCGTCGAGGTTGTCGTACACGGTGACCGAGGCGAAACGTTTCTGCAGCGAGGCTTTCAGCCAGTTCACCGCCAGTTGCGGGTCCGAGCTGTTGATGAAGGCTTCACGAATGCGGCCGTCGAGGGTACTGTCCTTGGCGCCTTGCTGGGCCATGGCGTGGTAGCGCGACAGGTAGTCGATGGTGCCCAGGGTGTTTTCGCTGTAGAGCACCCCGACCGATTGGTTGGGTTTGAGCTGCACGCCGCTGTCTGCCGCTGGAAGGAAATGGCAGCTTTGTTCCGCGCGAGTGGCTGCCGAGGCGGTGGCAGCAAGCGCACCGGTCATGACGACTACAAAGGCCAGCAGGGTTGAAACTCTCATCGCGCGTTTCCTTCTAAAACAGGGTGGTGACGGAAGTCATCTTCCTCCTTTTTAAAAAAAGCGAAACGCGCATTCGGTGATGGTCATTATCAATTTCTGCAATGATGGCAAAAGCGCCATCTGCCGGCCTGCAAGGTTTCTATCGTGGGAGCAGGCGCTGGCCTAAAGCTGCGACTCGACGGCGCCTTTGTCGATCACCGACCACACCTGCCAGATCTTGGCGTCACGCATTTCATAGAACACATTCTCAGAGAAATGGAGCCGTTTACCGTCCACCGCCAGGCCGAGAAATTCGCCCCGGGGGCTGCAATCGAACAGCAGCCGTGCGGCGATCCCCGGTGGGTCGCAGATGAGCAGGCCAATGTTGAAATGCAGGTCCGGGATGTCGGAAAAGTCCTTCTCCAGCATCTCCCGGTAGCCCTTGAGGCCAAACTGGCGGCCGTTGTGACGCACGTTGTCGTGCACATACTGGCCCAAGGCCCCCCAATCCTGGCGATTGAGGCACGCGATGTAGGCGCGATAGAAATCGGTGAGCACGGTCTTGAGCATGGTGACTCCTGTGCAGAGAGTTGCCCCTAGCTGTGACTATGTTCCAGGAAGGCGGCGTTTGGCAAATGAAGGGATAGTCACGACCTGGCCCAACAGTGACATCTGCGGCGAACCTGCAAAAAAGCTCGCAGCCAAGGCAGCTCCTACGCCGATCGTACTTCACCTCATGGTTCAGGTTGTCGATGCGGTCGGGGTAGGAGCAACTGCCTGCCGACATCTGTGTCGAACCCACCGAGGCCAAGCTCGCAGGCTTGCGCCAGCTCCTACCCCGACCGTGTTCACAACGCCAATTGTTGCGGTGGAATGCGATCAGGGTAGGAGCTGGCGTAGCCTGCGAGCTTTTCAGTAGCCATACCGCCGCGAAAAGCTCGCAGCCAAGGCAGCTCCTACCCGGATCGTGTTCGACCCCGAACTGGCGTGGCGAACGCGGTCCGGGTAGGAGCTGCCTTGGCTGCGAGCTTTTGATCTTTCAAGCGAGCACCAGTTCGACGCGCCGCTCAACCAGCCCGGTGGCGAAACCCGGTGCCAGCGCATCCGTGCACCAGACCTGACTCGCACGCCCGCTGAGAGCCTGCAACTGCTCGGCGAACTGGGCCAACTTGCCGGCGTCACGTCCCGAAATGACCAGCTCCACCTCGGCCAACTTCGACAGATGCTGGCAGATAAGCCGGCCAAAGTTCCCGTACCCGCCGATGACCAATACCCTGAACGCCATTGAGAGCTTCCCTGTCCTGCTACACGCGAAAAATTTCCGCGAGCCTCGCTAAAAATACACGGTGGCGCAAGCGGGATTTGGTTGGAACTGATTGCCGGGCTGTGGTTTCACGCACATTTAAGGCATTGCACTGCCGTACCCATAACCATCCCCGCGTTATACTGGCCGCCTGTTCCATTTATATCCGAGAACTACCATGGGTCTTTCCGTTTCCACCACGCCCCAGCGACGCGTTGGGGCGCCGTTGTTTGCGCTCGCGCTGCTGCTGATCGGTGCCGTGTTTCTCAATGCCAGCGTCGGCAGCAAGCAGGTGCTGTTGCTGATCGTCGGCGCCGCGCTGGGGCTGACGCTGTATCACGCGGCCTTCGGTTTCACTTCGGCCTGGCGGGTGTTCATCAACGAACGCCGTGGCGCCGGCCTGCGCGCGCAGATGGTGATGCTCGCCATCGCCGTGGTGCTGTTCTTTCCCGCCCTGGGCGCGGGCACGCTGTTCGGCCAGCCGGTGACCGGGCTGGTGGCGCCTGCGGGCGTGTCGGTGATTTTTGGCGCCTTCATCTTCGGCATCGGCATGCAGATGGGCGGCGGCTGCGCTTCGGGTACGCTGTTCACCGTCGGCGGCGGCAATGCGCGCATGCTGGTGACGCTGCTGTTCTTCATCATTGGTTCGGTGGTGGCCACGCACCATGCCGATTGGTGGTTCGCGCTGCCATCGCTGCCCGCGACTTCGATGGTCAAGAGCCTGGGGGTGATCCCGGCGCTGGTGCTCAACCTGGTGCTGTTTGCGGTGATCGCCTGGTTCACTGTGCACCTTGAGAAGCGCCGCCACGGTGCTCTGGAAACCTCGCCAGCCAGCGCCCATGTTGGCCTGGGCCGTTTCCTGCGCGGGCCTTGGCCGCTGGTGTGGGGCGCCGTCGCCCTGGCGCTGCTGAACTACGCCACGCTGGCCCTGGCCGGCCGCCCTTGGGGCATCACCTCGGCATTCGCGCTGTGGGGCGCCAAGGCCCTGACCGGCATGGGTGTCGACGTCGCCAGCTGGGCGTTCTGGCAGATGCCGGCCAATGCCAAGGCGCTGGCCGCACCGGTGTGGCAGGACATCACCACGGTCATGGACATCGGCATCATGCTCGGCGCCCTGCTGGCGGCGGGCCTGGCCGGGCGTTTCGCGCCGAGCCTGAATATCCCGACCCGCTCGCTGGTCGCCGCCGTGATCGGTGGCCTGCTGCTGGGCTACGGTTCGCGCCTGGCCTATGGCTGCAACATCGGCGCGTACTTCAGCGGCATCGCCTCGGGTAGCTTGCACGGTTGGCTGTGGCTGATCTGCGCCTACGCCGGCAACGTGGTCGGTACCCGCCTGCGGCCGCTGTTCTTCGAAGGCGAGCGGCGGCCGGTGGTGTTGAGCGGCTGCTGACAGGCCCGGTTCACACGGCGAAGCCGGCAGCCAACCATTGGCCTGCCGGTTTCGAGACCACCAACAGCTGGTCACCCCGCCCTTCCAGCGCGCCCACCAGGCGCCCTTCCGCATCCCAAAACGCGCTGCGCCCAGCCGCCTGCCAGCCTCCCGTCGGGCCGCCGTGATTGGCCATCAGCACGGCCATTCGGTGGTCCCTGGCGTAGCCGGACAACAGCCCCGCATCGTGATCGTAGCCACCGTCGCCGATCAGCACGCTGGCAGCGTATACCTGCGCGCCTGCCGCTGCGGCATTGGCCGCGTGGGCCGCGCAGCTGAAATCGGCGCAGACGCACAGGGCGAGCTTTCCGGCGCCAGTTTGGACGAGCGAGCCGCCCGCACCGGCCTGCACATACTGCCCCTCGCCGTCATGCAAATGCTGCTTGGTATAGACGGCCTGAGTGCCGTCGGCGCCAAGTACCAACGCCGCGATCCGCGGCTTGCCGCCATCGTCTGCACGCAACGGCAAGCCCACCACCGTCGTCATTGCGGTCTGGCAGGCGAAATCGCGCAACGGCTGCAGCAACGCACTGTTTGCCGGTTGCGCCAAAGCGCCCGCCAGCGCCAGTTCATAGCCGGTCAACGACAATTCGGGGAACAACAGAAAGCCGACGCCATGCTCACCGGCGCGTTGCATGACACGCAGGTGAGACGCGACGTTCGCCGCGATATCACCTTTCACGGAACAATATTGGGCAGCGGCCATGGCGGGCATCGGTACATCCTTGTCGGTGGCATTGGGTAATAAATTCGAGCGCGTCGGCGGTCTCGCCGAGCGCATCGTTCCAGAGCGATTCTATGAAAACGCCACATCATACGGGGGTGCAGGACGATTCGTCTTGGGCGAAAAGCTGGCATCCTGTCGAACTCATGCACCCATCAGGACCCCGCCCATGCCTGCCCACCCGCCCTTCTCCGGCGCCAAGATCGCCCTGCTCTGCCAAGGCTGCCTGCTCACTTACCAACGCGACGACAAACCGGAAATCCCTTGGCCCGGTCTGTGGGACCTGCCCGGTGGCGGCCGTGAGCAGGGCGAGACGCCGTTCGAGTGCGCGACGCGGGAAACCCGGGAAGAGTTTGACCTGGTGCTGGACCCGGCTTGGCTGACCTGGACCCGCGTCTACGCCGGCCAGGGCGCCAACGGGCTGGACACCTGGTTTTTCGTCGCGCAGGTGCCGGAGGGCTTGTTCGATGAGGTGACCTTCGGCGACGAAGGCCAGCGCTGGCAGGTGATGGAGGCCGCTGCCTTCCTGCAGATGGACGACGCGGTAGTCCATCTGCAACAGCGCCTGCGGGAGTACTTCGAACATCCAGCGGCCGACTGAGCGGATCGCGCTACGATCAATGGCCCTGTCGCGCCGCAGCCCTCAGCGCACGAACAACGGGAAGATGCCGGTCAGCAACGACACCGCCAGCAGAATCAGGCAACTGACCAGCGACCAACGCCACCATCACCACCGCCCACCCAAAGCCGGATCCGACTCCTGACGCAAACACGTCAAAACCACCCTTGGTCCCCCATCAACTAGCCTCTAGCATCACCCCCAATAAAAACAACATCGCAGGTCTGGAGACTCCGCCATGAAAATCGCCCTCGACCCCTACATGCACCGCCACTTGAGCCTGCCCGAGCTGTGCCGCAAGACTGCCGAACTCGGCTTCGAGTACCTTGAGCTGTCCCCCCGCGACGATTTCCTGCCCTGGTGGGTGCACCCGCGTGCGCACAAGGAGCGCCTGGCCGAGTTCAAGAAGGCCCTGCGTGATCACGACGTGCAGCTGGCCTCGTTGCTGCCCATGTACCGCTGGGCCAGCCCCCACGAGGATGAGCGCCGCGCTGCCGTCGAGTACTGGAAACAGGCCATTCACATCGCTGTGGAAATGGGCTGCACCACCATGAACTCGGAGTTCGGCCGTGGCCCCTCCCCCGACCGCGGGCACAAGATCAGCTGCTGCGGCGGCATGCACAGCCATGAATCGAGCGAGGCGGCCTGGTGGCGTTCGATGGAGGAGCTGGTGCCGATCTTCGAGCAGGAAGGCGTGACCCTCAACGTCGAACCGCACCCCGAAGACTGGTGCGAAACCCTGACCCCGGCATTGGACATGCTCAAGACCGTCGGCTCCGACAACGTCAAGTTCCTGTACTGCGCGCCCCATACCTTCTACTTCGGCGCCGACATGGCCAACATGATCACCGAGGCCGGCAGCATGATTCGCCACGTGCATATCGCCGACACCTACAACCACAAGGCCTCGTCGGGCCTGCGCTATATCGTCAACCCGCCGGGGGCCCAGGTCACGGTGCACCAGCACATGGACATGCACCAGGGCGAGATCGACTGGGATGTGTTCTTCGGGTCGCTGGCCAAGACCGGCTTCGACGGCATCGTCACCGCCTGCGTGTTTGGCTGGGAGGAACGCGCGGATGAGTCCGGGCGCTTCATGCGCCAGGAAATTCAGCGGTACGTGGACAAGTATTTTCGCTAGGGCAGATAGAGGGTGAACAACCCGCCACCCAGCGGCCCGCCGTTAGCCAGCACGATGCGCCCAGCGACGCCGTTGCGCTGGTGGCGCTCGGCGATGCGCGCGGCGAAGTACAGGCCCAGCCCGGTGCTGCCACTGACCGGGTTGATGCCCTGCACGTAATCGGACTGGTGCTCGATCAAGGCCGCCGGGTAGCCTGGGCCGTCATCGTTGATGCTGATGAACAACTGCCCGTCCACCTCGCCCGCGCTGATCTGAATCGCCCCCCGCGCATAGCGGATGGCATTGATCAGGATGTTGGCGACCACCGACCCCACCAGCTCGCGGTCGAAAAAGCCCAGCGGGCAGAAACTGTCGATATCGTGCTGCGCGGCGATGCCGCGGCTGCTCAGCAACTGCTCGTGCCCGGCCAGTTGCGCTTCGATGAAGTCGTCCATTTCATGGTAATCGGGGCGCAGCGGCAACTGGTTCACGCCCAGTTTGTACAGCCCCAGCAACTGCACCATCATGCCGTTCAAGCGGGCGAACTCGAACTCGATCACCGCCCGCTCGGGTTGCTCCTGTTGCGCCGCCGTCAGCCGTTCGAACATTTGCCCGTGGGCCTGCATGACCGTGGTCAGGGTGTTTTTCATGTCGTGCACGGTCGAGGCGATGACCATGGAAAAATCCAGCCCCGCTTGCTCGGCACTCATGCGTCCAGCGCCCTGATCTTGAGTTTCTGAAAGCGATCGTAGCGCGGGTCGTTCTCGGCGAGCTTGCCCACCGCTTTTAGCGCCGCCAGGCATTCCAGCCGGGTGGCGTCGTCGAAACCGGCGCCCTTGCCCGGCAACAGTGCCTGGGCCAGGTTAAGGGCGAAGCTGATATTGCGCGGCTGCAACGCCAGGGCCTTGCGGAAGGCTTCCTGCGCCTGGGCGACGTCGCCCGTCTTGTAGGCTCGCACGCCTTGCAGGTTGGACTCGACGGCGGCCGCGGCGGCGCCGAGGATCTCCGGGTCGTCGGTCAACAGGGCGATGTTCTGCATCACTGCGGTGTCGTCGCCGTAGATCTGTGCGCAGCTTTTCAGCACGCCGCTGCCGGCTTCTTCCCGCCCCAGTTTCTGTAACTGCTTGGCCACGGTGAGGGCGACGTTGGCACTGAAGAATTCGTCCATGCCGCTCATGCGCGACAGGGCTTCCTCGGTCAGCTTGGCAGCCGCCTCGGGGTCGGACTGGGCCAGGCTAGTGGCTTTCATCAAGCCGGCGCGCACTTGCAGGGCGTTGTCGCTGCCGTGTTCCTTGGTGACTTCACCGAGGGTCTGGTTGAGCTCGGCGCGGCTGCGCATGTCCAGGCCCTGGCCGCCGTTGCGGCTGAGCAGCGCCTGGGCGAAACCGAGGTTGGTTTCCGGGCTCTTGAAGCGCGAATGCTGCCCTTGGGCCACGGCCTGGCGGAAGGCCCGCGAGGCGCCGTCGAAATCTTCGTTCTCCAGCGCCAGCTTGCCCAGCAGGCTCTGCCGGCGCACCGCCAGCGGCGACAGGCGTACGGCATCTTCCAGCACGCGCTGGGCCTTCTTGTTCTCGCCACGCCCGGCGAGCACGTCGGCCAGGCCGTCGTACAGGGCCGGCATGGTCGGGAAGGTCTTGACCGCCAGCTCGTACACTTCCTGGGCCTTGGTGATCTTGTTGCGCTTGAGCAGCAGGCTGCCCAGTGCCTTGAACGCCCACGGCGTCGGGCGGTCGGCGAGGATGGCGTCCAGCAGTTGCTCCAGCGGCTCGTGCTGGTTGAGGTCGCGCAGGGCATCGGCCTTGTAGCGCAGGCACAGCGGCGCCAGGCGTGGGTCCTGCTGGGTCAGCTTGACGCAGGCGGCCAACACCTCGGCCGGCTTGCCGCGGTCCAGGGCCTGCATGATCGGCTTGAGCATGGTTTTGCGCTGCACCAGTTTTTCCAGGCGCTGGGCCAGGCCGGCGCGGTTGAACGGCTTGGTCAGGTAAGCGTCGGGCTCCCACTCCAGGGCGCTCATGACCATGGCCTGGCTGTTTTCGGCGGTGACCATGATGAACACCGCTTCGTGGCTCAGCAGCTTGTCGACCATCAGGTCTTCGAGCACCTGCTGGCCATTCTTGCGGCCGTCGCCGAGGTTGAAATCGTGGAGCACGAAGTCGTAGCGCTTGACCGCACACATCTTCAGCGCTTCTTCGCCAGTGTCGGCGGTGTCGACCTCGCGCACGCCGAGGTCGCGGAGCATGGTCCTGACCGAGCTGCGAAAATCGGAAAAGTCATCGACGATCAAAAACTTTTTGTCGTTGTACGTCAAAGGGAGAACCCTGTCAGGAAAGTGGTGGGGAGCCGGTCGAGGCCTCGCAATAGCCACTCTATCGGCCGCCCCGAAGATTACTGAAGCCTGGGCGGTATCAGGCGTTGTGGTTGCCCGGGCGCACGTAGGAAAAACGCTGGATATCAGTGCGCAACTGCCAGCCGCTGGCCTGCCAGTAGTCGGCGGCACTGCCGTTGGTGGTCAGCACCTCAACGTGGAATTTGTGGATGCCGTGGGCTTCGAGGCTGCTGATGCAGCGTTCGACCAGGGCGCTGCCGATGCCCTGGCGACGATAGGCCGGGAGCACCAGCAAGTGTTGCAGGTAACCGCGCCGGCCGTCGTGACCGGACATGATGCAGCCGCACAGTTCACCGTCGGCCAGGGCGACGAAGCTGAGGTCGGGGTTGCGCTGCAGGTAACGGGCGGTGGCTTCGCGCGAGTCGGCATCGCGCAGGGAGATACCGGGGGTGGCCTGCATCAGGGCGATGACGGCGGCATGGTCGTCGAGGGTCATGGGGCGCAAGGTGAACATGGGTGGCAACCTGGTCGGCATGGAAGGGTGATGTTAGCAGATTGGCAATCTGCCATCACCCGCCAAGCCGTCTGGCAGAGGGTTGTACGAGCAGCGCCGGTGCGCTGCGCAGCTGCTTTGCGTGCCGCCCCTCAGCGATTCAAGCGCCACAAGCGGGCGATATCTCGGGCCCGCTCGCGCAGCAACCGTGGCGCCTGTTCGCACGCCTGGGCCAGGGTCATCGGGCCGGGCACGACAGTGAAAGCGGCGGCGATGCCATGCTCGTACAGCGCCTCGTAACCCTCGCCCAAGGTGCCGGCCAGAATCACCACTGGTACCCCTTGCTGGCGGGCAAACCGGGCGACGCCAATGGGCGTCTTGCCACGCAGGGTTTGCGCGTCGCAGCGCCCCTCCCCGGTGATCACCAGATCGGCGCCTTCGAGGCGCTCGGCCAAGCCCACCAGCTCGGCGACCACTTCCACGCCCGGGCGGAATTTGGCGCCCAGGAAGGCCTTCGCGGCGAAGCCCATGCCGCCCGCCGCCCCCGTACCCGGGAAGTCGCGCAGGTCCTGGCCCAGTGCTTCAGCGGCGCAGTCTGCATAGTGCGCCAAGGCGCTGTCCAGCCATTCGACCTGCTCCGGGGTGGCGCCTTTCTGCGGGCCGAAAATGTGCGAGGCGCCGTGCAACCCGCACAACGGGTTGTCGACATCGGCCGCGACTTCTACTTCCAGGCCCTTGAGGCGCGGGTCCAGTTGGCTGAGGTCGATACGGCTCAGCGCCGACAGCGACAGGCCGCCATCCTGAAGCTCACCCCCCGCGGCCGTCAGGAAACGCGCGCCCAGCGCCCTGAGCATGCCGCTGCCGCCATCGTTGGTCGCGCTGCCGCCAATGGTGAGGATGATTTTTCGCGCACCGGCTTCGAGCGCTTCGAGCATCAGCTGCCCGGTGCCGAAGGTGTGGCTACGGCAGGCATCACGCTGCTCCAGGCTGAGCAACTGCAGGCCGCTGGCTTCGGCCATTTCGATGATCGCCGTGCGTGCTTCCGGCAGCCAGCCCCAGCGCGCGGTCACCGGTGTTCCCAGGGGCCCGCGCACCAGCGCACTGCGGCGCTCGCCGGCGACGATGGCCAGAATCGCCTCGACCGTGCCCTCGCCACCGTCGGCCATCGGGCAGCGCACCAGTTCGGCGTCGGGCAGCACGTCTTGCAGGCCCAGGGCGATGGCGTCGGCAACGGCTTCGGCGCTGAGGCTGTCTTTGAAGGAGTCTGGGGCGATGACGATTTTCACAGGCGCTCTCCGGCGGCGTTATTCTAAGGTTCTGGCAACTTGGCGATTCGGTTGCCCGACGATAATGGCGATAGAAAGGTGCCAATTGCAACCCGAAGCCAAGGTGCGAATGTAGTGAATTGCAAATCCGCTGCCGGGGACGAGCCGCTCTGAATTCGTACGCGGACCATTGCTCAGGGAGATTTGAGAACTGCGCCGTGAGGCTCGGCAATCAAGGGGGCGTGCAACCTCATAAGTTCGATTACCCAGCCGATGAATACCCTCAGCTTCCTGCTGACATGCCGGTTAAGTGAAAAGGCGATGTGCATCGGCATCAGCGACTGATCATCTCGACCACTGGATACGCCTAAGTATTTCGTCAGCTTCCCGCTGAATATCGCGCTGCTACTGGTTGCGGACGTAACGGTTTCAAACACGGCTTCAAGCTCCCCGCAATCCCTATCGGCGATAAACACGGGCCCCGTTATTCCCGCACTTGCACTTCGAAATACGCTAAACACCGCGACGCCAAATAAACCCAATCGCCGCTATCTCGTCGTTGGTAAGTTGCTCTGAACTTACCGCCTCAGCGCTCTCTCCATTGTCTATCACTCCTAGAAAGGCTGACCGATCATGAGAGCACTTACCTACCACGGCGCTCACGACGTCAAAGTCGACAACGTTCCAGATCCAGTACTGGAGCAACCCGACGACATCATCCTGCGTGTCACGGCGACTGCCATCTGCGGCTCGGATTTGCACCTGTACCGAGGCAAAATCCCCGCGACCGAGCATGGCGATATCTTTGGCCACGAGTTCATGGGCATCGTCGAAGAAGTAGGCTCCAGTGTCACGGCGGTGAGCCGTGGCGATCGCGTGGTGATTCCCTTCGTGATCGCTTGCGGTAGCTGCTTCTTCTGCCAGCAAGACCTGTTCGCGGCTTGTGAAACGACCAATACGGGACGCGGCGCGATTCTCAACAAAAAGGCTATTCCACCAGGCGCTGCGCTTTTTGGATTCAGCCACCTCTACGGGGGCATCCCGGGCGGCCAAGCAGAGTACGTAAGAGTCCCCAAGGCAAACACTGGCCCCTTCAAGGTGCCTGGCACGCTGGCTGATGAGAAGGTGCTGTTCCTTTCCGACATCCTCCCTACTGCATTCCAGGCCGTGAAGAACACCGAGATCGGCGCAGGCTCAAGCATCGCCATCTATGGCGCCGGCCCGGTCGGTCTTCTCTGTGCCGCCGTAGCTCAAATGCTCGGCGCCGAACGGATCTTCATGGTCGACCACCACCCCTATCGGCTGGCCTATGCCCAACGCACCTACGGCGTCATCCCCATCAACTTCGATAAAGATGACGACCCGGCCGATACCATCATCCGGCAAACACCCGGCAATCGCGGGGTCGACGGCGTTGTCGACGCTGTTGGCTTCGAGGCCAAAGGCAGCACTACTGAAACTATCCTGGCGACATTGAAGCTTGAGGGCAGCAGCGGCAAGGCGCTTCGCCAATGCATTGCGGCGGTAAGGCGCGGTGGTGTGGTCAGCGTGCCGGGAGTCTATGCCGGATTCATACACGGCTTCCTGTTCGGCGACGCCTTCGACAAGGGGCTGACTTTTCGTATGGGCCAGACCCATGTGCAGCGCTACCTGCCTGAGCTGCTCGAACACATCG
>Ga0308164_10000903_pt1 | contig 39385 bp, 32 predicted proteins | sample PhyTR2_FD_201031 | JGI IMG/M metagenome (GOLD analysis project Ga0308164, IMG submission 201031) | Phyllosphere microbial communities from UC Gill Tract Community Farm, Albany, California, United States - DLSLT.R2 | ecosystem: Host-associated > Plants > Phyllosphere > Unclassified | place: USA... | reverse complement strand
AGGCCCTCGAACGCTGCTATAGTCGAGGGCTTCGCGGAGCGGTGGATGAGCGGTTTAAGTCGCACGCCTGGAAAGCGTGTGAGGGTTAATAGCCCTCCGCGGGTTCGAATCCCGCCTGCTCCGCCAAATCATTGTTCGCGATCCGTCGCGAGCATCCAGAAAGCCCGGCCCTCCACAGGGAGCCGGGCTTTTTCTTTGGATGACGCGCGACCGGGTGCGTCCTCGGCACCCAGGCCCCACAAGCCTCGAGCGGCTTTCCAGGATGGCCTTTCCCACCCGCATCCTCGCTCCGGCGCGCTGGCCTTACGATGACGCCGGATGTCCGCCTTCGACCGGCACGCGACGGTCGGCGATAGTCGTCGGCGGCTGCCTGGTCGGAAAGCCGCCCATCCCTGACTCGACCCCCGCATTGCTCGACCGACTCCCACGTGTCCTTCCTGTCCAACCTCCTCATCGTCCTCGCCACCGCCGCCGGCATGGAGGCATTCGCCTGGGTGGCGCACAAGTACGTGATGCATGGCTTCGGCTGGGGCTGGCACGCCTCGCACCACGAGGCGCGGCGCGGCTGGTTCGAGGCCAACGACCTGTATGCGATCGTATCCGCGGGCGTGGCGATCGCGCTGGTCTGGTTCGGCATGCGTGGCGCCTGGCCATTGCAGTGGGTCGGTGCCGGCATGACGCTGTATGGCGCGCTGTATTTCGTCGCCCACGATGGCATGGTGCATCGGCGCTGGCCATTGCGCTGGACGCCGCGCAGCGGCTACCTGAAGCGGCTCTACCAGGCGCATCGGCTGCACCACGCGGTGCAGGGCCGCGAAGGCTGCGTGTCGTTCGGATTCCTGTGGGCGCCCTCGCCCCGGCGCCTCAAGCAGCAGCTGCAGGCCGCCCAGACCCGGCGCGCCGACCAGCGCCGCTCGATCGACGCCGGCCACTGAACGGTCGAGCCGGTCGCCGCCTTTCCTGAATCTACCGCGCTCCGGCCACCGCGACGGACCGGCCGCGCGCCCACCGGATCGGCACGGCCTCAGGCCCCTTGGATCAGACCGGCCGTCGCCACAGCTGCGGCGCCCGCGAACGTGGCGGCAGCGCGCGCGACAGCAATGCCACCGCCCCGCCCCGTACCACGAAGCGCAGCTTGTCCCAGCGCGACGTCGCCGCCCGCTGGTCCCAGGCGTGGGGACCGCGCTGGCGCACCAGATGGCCGATGTGCCGGTACACCCCGCGCGCCGTGGCGATCGACCAGGCCGAGCGGATCGGCAAGGTGGCGATGCCGGTCATCGAGGAGCGGTAATACGGCTCCGCCGCCTCCACCAGCCGCGCCGCGACCATCGCCAGCGCCGCGCGATGCTCGCGCCGCGTCAACGCCATCGGATCGCCCACGGGCAGCCCGGCCTCGCGCAGCCACTGCGCCGGCAGGTAGACCCGGCCGATGGCGGCGTCCTCGACGATGTCGCGCGCGATGTTGGTGAACTGGAAGGCCACGCCCAGGTCGCAGGCGCGGTCCAGTACGTGGGCCGGCACCGAGGCGCCACCGCGCGTGCCCATCAGCAGCGCCATCATCACGCCGACCACGCCGGCCACGCGCCAGGCATAACGCAGGGTGTCGTCGATGGATTCGTAGCGCGTGGCGGGATCGACATCCATCGCGAAACCGGCCAGGTGCTCCATCAGATAGTGCTCGGGGATCCCGTGCGCCTGCACGATCTGCTGCAGCCCGACGAAGGCCGGATGCGTCATCGGCTCGCCCCGGCAGGCGCCGAGGGTGAGGGCCCGCAACTCGGCGATGCGTCCGGCGCCATCCTCGCGGTCGCCCCCGACCTGCCCATGGCCGAGCGACTGCCCGTCGATGACATCGTCGCAATGGCGGCACCACGCATAGAGCTTGACGGCGCTGTCGCGCGTCGCCGGGTCGAACAGCCTGGCGGCGGCGGCGAAGCTCTTGGAGCCCTGGCGGATCGCCTGTTCGGCATGGATCGAGGTCGAATCGACACGGGGCCGACCGACGGGCCTGCGAGGGTTCATGCATCCTCCTCCAGCATCAGCCCGGCCGTCGCCTTGGCCGAACCCACCACGCCCGGCACTCCGGCGCCCGGATGCGTGCCGGCGCCGGCGATGTAGAGATTGGGGATCAGGCGGTCGCGGTTGTGCGGGCGGAACCAGGCGCTCTGGGTCAGCAACGGCTCCAGCGAGAAGGCCGAGCCCAGGTGCGCGCCCAGTTCGTCGCGGAAATCGGCGGGGGTGAAGATTCGACTGGTCACGAGGTCGGCACGCAGGTCAGGGATGTAATACTTTTCTAGGTACTGAAGAATACGATCCCGGAAGCGCGGACCCTCGACCTCCCAGTCAATATCGGCGTTGCCAAGATGGGGAACGGGCGCCAGCACATAGTGCGCGCCGCAGCCCTCGGGCGCCAGCGACGGATCGGTGACGCAGGGCGCGTGCAGGTAGAGCGAGAAGTCGTCGGCCAGCGTCTTGCCGTGGAAGATCTCCTGGATCAGCTCCTTGTAGCGCGGACCGAAGCACACCGTGTGGTGGCGCAGGTGCTCGTGCCGGCGCTTGAGACCGAAGTGGATGACGAACAGCGACATCGAGAAATTCTTGCGCTTGAGCCGCTTGCTCTCGAGCCGGCCACGGGGCTCGTGGCCGAGCAGTGCCTCGTAGGTGTGGACCACGTCGGCATTGCTCGCCACCATGTCGGCCGGGATGCGTTCGCCGGCGAAGGCGCCACCCAGCACCACGCCGCTCGCGCGCCGGCGTTCCAGTTCGATCCGGGCCACCGGGGCATTCAGGCGCAGCGTGCCACCCAGGTCCTCGAACAGGCGCACCATGCCCTGCACCAGCGCGCCGGTGCCGCCACGCGGGAACCACACGCCCCACTCGCGCTCCAGCGCGTGGATCAGGGCATAGATCGACGAGGTGGCGAACGGATTGCCGCCCACCAGCAGCGAATGGAAGCTGAAGGCCTGGCGCAGGTGCTCGTCCTTGATGAACTTCGACACCATGCTGTAGACGCTGCGCCAGGCCTGCAGCTTGGCCAGCGCCGGTCCGGCCTGCACCATGCTGCGGAACGACAGGAACGGCACCGTGCCCAGCTTGAGATAGCCCTCGTCGAAGACGGCGCGCGAATAGGCCAGGAAGCGGCGATAGCCCTCGACGTCCTCGGGCGAGCGGGCGGCGATCTGCGCATCGAGGTCGGCCTGGTCGTTGGCGTAGTCGAACGGCGGCGCGTCCTCCCAGCACAGGCGATAGAACGGCGCCACCGGCAGCAGCTCGACATAGTCGGACATGCGGCGCCCGGAGAGCGCGAACAGTTCCTCCAGGGCCGTGGGATCGGTGATGACGGTCGGTCCGGCATCGAAGGTGAAGCCCTGGTCGCGATAGACATAGGCGCGGCCGCCGGGCTGGTCGCGGCCCTCGAGCAGGGTGGTCTGGACGCCGGCGGACTGCAGGCGGATGGCCAGCGCGAGTCCGCCGAAGCCGGCCCCCACGACGATGGCGCTACGAGCGGGTTTCATAAGGGATGGGTTCCTGGGTTGCGGGCGGTCCGCGCAGGTCGGTGGCCAGGGCGGCGCGCAGCGCGGCACCCAGTGGCACCGGCGGCTTGCCCGTGAGAATGCGAAGCTGGTCGGCGAGCGTCGGTCGCGCGGCATAGAAGCGCGCGACCAGCGGCGCCGGCAGGCCATAGAAACGTTGCATCACGCGCCAGCGCCGGGTCGGCTCGGCGGCGCGGAACAGCATGCGGTTGAGCAGGCGGAAGAAGCCCCGGTCGCGCCAGGTGCGCAAGGCGTGGTCGCGCACCGCGCCACGCACCGCGTCGAGGTCGAGCACCGGCAGCGTGGCGACGAGGTCGGCCAGCCGGACGGCATCGGGCAGCGAATATCCGGTGGTCGGATGGAACAGCGCCGCCGCCAGGCCGACCGGCACCGGGCCCGCGCCGGCATCACGCCAGAACGCCTCCATGTCGCCGGCCAGCACGATCGGCAGCACGCCCCGCTCCTCGCGCAGCACCTCGGCGATGCGCCAGCCCTGCGCCCGGGCATAGGCGGCGATGCGCTCGCGCAGCACGGCATCGTCGAGCGCGGCGCCATCGGCGTAGTAGGTGTCCTCGATCAGCAGGGTGTCGGGCGAGAACGGCAGCAGGTAGACGAAGCGGTAGGCATCGTGCTGATCGACCGTGGCATCCATCAGCACCGGCTCGACGAGGCCGTGCGGCGCGGCCGTGCGGATCTCCTGGCCGAGGAATTTCTGGAAACCGAGCGCGATGTGCGGGCTCGGCCGCGCGCCACGGCCATCGAGCACGCAGCCGGCCGTCAGCACGCGGCCATCGGCCAGGGTGACGGATCGCGCATCCAGCCGACCCACCGGCGTGCCGAAGCGCAGCCGGTCACCCAGGGCGTCGCGCAGCACCGCATCGAAGCGGCTCGAGGTGACCGACGCATAGCCGCCTTCGACGCGGCGCCGGCGCTGCGGGAAGCGCACGGCATGGGCCGGCCAGCGATGCGCCACCAGCGGCGCGATCCAGGCGTTCTGCGCCGCGTCCAGGTCGGCGTCGTGGAACGACCAGGTGTGGTTGCCGCCCGCCACGTCGTCGCTCTCCAGCACGATCACGCGCAGTTCGGGACGCCGCTGCGCCAGCCGCCAGGCGATCAGGCCGTTGCTCAGGCCACCGCCGACCAGCAGCAGGTCGCAATCCGTTGCCGGTCCGGTGGCGGTCGGCGCGCCGGCGCCGGTGGTGGCAGTGGGAATGGCTGCGTCGGCGATGCGCGGGCACTCGGCATCGGGTCGCGTCTCGAGTTGCGCCTCGACGAGATCCGCCGCCAGCGCCGTGCCGCCAGCGGCATGCACCCGGGGGGCCAGCGCCCGGGCCGCCAGGGCGAACCGGGGCTCGTCCAGCAGCCGACGGAGGGCCTGGCGGATCGCCCGGGTGGTCATCAGCCCCGGGAAGAGCCGCAGGCCGACGCCCGCATGCACCACGCGCGCCGCGCAGCCCGGCTGATCGAAGGCGATCGGCAGCGCCAGCATCGGCTTGCCGGCGGCCAGCGCATCCATGACGGTGTTGAGCCCGGCATGCGTCACCACGACATCGGCCCGCGCGATGGCCGCCCGCTGCGGCGCGAAGCCGGTGACCCAGGTCGCGCCGGCGCGCCGCAGGGCCTCGGCCTGGCGTGCGTCGAGCCGGTCGCAGTGCGCCGCCAGCAACTGCACGCCCTCGGCCCGGCAGGCGCGTGCGATCCGCCGGAACAATCGGAAGCGCCCGCCCTGCAATGTGCCGAGCGAGGCGAAGACGAAGGGTCGGTCGTCGGCGAGGCCGGGCGCATGCCGGTCGAGCGCGTCCTCGGCGGTGGTCGCGCCACGCAGCGGACCGACCGCATGGAGCGTCGCCGGCGCGGCCTCGCGCGGGAAGTCGAAGCCGGGCACGGTCTGCGCGATCTCCAGCGATGGCGACAGGCACTGGTCGAGCCGGGTGCGCGGCGACAGGCCGAAGGCGGCCGCATGTCGCGCGATCACCTCGGCATGGGGCCGCATGAGCCAGTCGTAGACGCGTTCGCTGCCCTGGTTCATCTGCAGCCCGGCCGGGTCGGTGGCGGCGCCCCAATGCATCACCGGCAACGGCACGCGCGGCTCGCGATCGACCGGCAGCGCGCAGGCCACCGAGACGAACGGCAGGCCCAGGTGGGCCGCCACCAGGCCACCCGCCGCCTCCATCTGGTCGGCGATGACCAGGTCGACGCCCTGGGCGCGCAGACGCGCCGGAGCCTCGCGGCAGAGCATGTCGGTGGTCGCGGCGACATCGCGGATCACGCGGCGCAGGCCCGACGGGCCTGCGGGATTCGCCGCCCGTGCCACGATGGCATCGAGCGAGCCGGCCGGATGCGTGTCGGCGCCCAGCGCGTGGAATTCGATGTGGGGGCTGCGGATCAGCGTGCCGACGTCGGCCTGATGGAACCAGCTGATGCGATGTCCCCGCTGATGCAGGGCGTCCGCCAATGCCTCGAGTGCCCGGATGTGGCTGGTGAAGGGCGGCGCAATGATCGCGAGGTGAGGCATGAGGGGGAACTGACGATCGATCGATTCTGGGGAGTCGGAAGAGCGTGCGCTGTCGGCCGACACCGCTTTGAAGGTTGTCACGTTATAAAAACCGCTCATGCTGACCTCTCCCGCCCTCCGACCCTCCCCGGCACTCGACGCGCTCGCCTCGCTCGGCTTCGCGTCGCACGTGGATGCGCTGCGCGCGCGCGTCGACGAACGCCTGCTGGCCTGGATCCCGGCGCCGCAGCCCGACACCGACACGGTGTCCTGCGCGATGCATGCCTGCGCGCTGGCGCCGGGCAAACGGTTGCGCCCGCTGCTGCTGCTGCTGGCCGCCGAGGACCTCGGTGTCGAAGCGGGCGATGTCATCGATGCCGCCTGCGCGCTGGAGATGGTGCATGCCGCCTCCCTGGCCCTGGACGACCTGCCCTGCATGGACGATGCGCAACTGCGCCGTGGCCGGCCGGCGCTGCATGTGCTGCATGGCGACGACGTCGCCATCCTGGCGGCCGTCGCGCTGCTCGGGCAGGCGTTCGCCGCGGCCGGCAGCAGCAGCCTGGCACCCGCCGTGCGGGTGCGCTGCATGACCGTGCTGGCCGAGGCCATCGGCCCGCGTGGCCTGGTCGGCGGCCAGTGCCGCGACCTGCGCGACGGCCGCGTCCAGCGCAGCGCCGAGTCGATCGTGCAGACCAACCAGCTCAAGACCGGCTCCCTGTTCACCGCGGCGGTGGAGATGGCCGCGCTCGCCGCGCATGCCGATGTCGCGACCCGGGCAGCGTTGACCGCCTTCGCGACCGAACTCGGCCAGGCCTTCCAGCTCGCCGACGACATCGCCGATGCCTGCGGCAGCACCGTGGTCCTGGGCAAGGACGTCGGCCGCGATGCCGGCAAGTCCACCCTGGTGGCCCTGCTGGGACTGAAGGCCGCGCGCGAATGCCTGGCCGGTCACATGGAACGGGCCCAGGCCTCGCTGCAGCTGGCGCTGGGTCCCGACGCATCGCTGGCGCGCTACGTGGCGCGCCTGATCCCGACCGGCGCCTGAACGGCGCGGACGAAGAAAAAGGGGCGCGAGGCCCCTTCGTTCCTTTCCACCGGCGCGTGGCGCCGATGTCTTCCGGTCGATCAGCGCACCACCGAGATCTGGGTGCGGGCACCGCCCTTGTACGTGTAGAGCGTCAGCGCGCCATTCTTGACGTCGCCCTTCTCGTCGAAGGCGATCGGGCCGGTCAGGCCCTTGTATTCGATCTTGCCGATCTCGGGCAGGTACTTCTCCGGATCGGACGAACCGGCCTTCTCCATGGCGGCGGCCAGGATCTGCACCGCGTCGTACACGTAGGGCGCATAGAGCTGCACATCGACGTTGTTCTTCTCCTTGAACTTCGTCTTCCAGGCATCGAGCGGCGCCTTCAGGTCGCCATCGACACCGCCGGCCTCGGCACAGACCACCATGTCCTCGCCCACCGCGTCGCCCGCGAGCTTGGCCAGCTCGCCGGTGCACAGGCCGTCGCCGCCCATGAACTTGACATTCATGCCCAGCTGCTTGACCTGCTTGAGCATCGGGCCGCCCACCGCGTCCATGCCGCCGAAGAACACCACGTCGGGCTTGGCGCCCTTGAGCTTGGTCAGGATGGCATTGAAGTCGGTCGACTTGTCGGTCGTGAACTCGTGGCCGACGATGGTGGCGCCGGCGGCCTTGGCGGCCTTCTCGAACTCGTCGGCGACGCCCTGGCCATAGGCCGTGCGGTCGTCGATGACGGCGATGTTCTTGGCCTTGAGCGTGTCGACCGCGTAGCGGCCGAGCGTGCCGCCGAGCTGCGTGTCGTCGGCGACGACGCGGAAGGTGGTCTTGAAGCCCTGGCGCGTGTACTTGGGGTTGGTCGCCGAGGGCGAGATCTGCGGGATGCCGGCGTCGCTGTAGAGCTTGGACGCGGGGATCGTGGTGCCGGAGTTCAGGTGGCCCACCACGCCGTTGACCTTGCTGTCGACCAGCTTCTGCGCCACGGCCGTGCCCTGCTTGGGATCGCCGGCGTCGTCCTCGGCGACCAGCTCGAACTTGGCGGTCTTGCCACCGAGCTTGATACCACGGGAATTCAGGTCCTCGATGGCCATCTTGGCGCCCAGCTCGTTGTCCTTGCCCAGGTGCGCGATCGCTCCGCTGACCGGCCCGACGTGGCCGATCTTCACGACGACCGTCTCACCCGCGGGAGCGGCCGCCGGCGCGGCGGCGGTCGGCGTCGTGGCGGCGGGGGCGGCCGCTTCTTCCTTCTTGCCGCAGGCCACCAGGGTCAGGGCGGCCAGTGCGACCGCGGTCCATTTCAATTGCATGAGAAAACTCCAGGGAAACGAGTTGAGGGTGATGGAAAAACCGGCCGCCGAAACCGCCTGGGACATCCGAGCAAGTTCCGCGCCGTCCTGTGGCCGCCGCATCCGCGCGTGTTTGAACCGCGCGCAGTGTAGCCCGCGCCCGGAGGCGTTCAGGGCGGGGGCGACTGCGGGTTTTCCGCAAGTTCGCGCGCCAGGGCCTCGGCGATCAGGGCACGCAGCGCGGCCTGCATGTCGCGCCGCAGACGCGGCACCATGACGTCGAGCTGGGCCTCCACCGCGGCCGCCACGGCATCGCCCAGGCGGGTCTCCAGATCGGCGTCGAGCCGCGACATGACGCGCTGCAGGACGCGCGCCTCGATCGAGCCGGTGTCGCCCTCGTCGACGACGCCGGGACCGGGCTCGAGCACGGCCGTCAGGGTCGGCACGAAGGCCGGCGGCGTGCGCCCGGGAGGATTCGCGCTCATGCCCGGCCTCCGGCGTTGAAGTCGTGCCGGGTGATGGCATAGCCCCGGTCGGCATAGTGACGCCAGCGCGAGCGCGCCATCCGCCGGTCCTCCTCGTCGTCGCTGACGATGTCGACCAGCCGCTCGAAACGGCCGAAACCGGCCGGGACGTCGGCGCCCAGGTTCACCAGCACCTGGTGGTGCGGCGCCCGTGCCTCGCCGCCCGCCGCCAGCACCACCGGCGAGCGCGACAGCATGCCGGGCGCGGCATCGTCGCGGCAGTGCGCGATGAAGTCGGCCGGCGAGAGCTGCCACAGCGCGACGTCGATGGCCTCCAGCATCGCGGCATCGCCGACCACCACCACCCGCGCGCCGCGCGCCGCCACCGCCTTGCGCAGCAGCCGGCAGGCGTGGTGGATCTTGTCGGGCGTGTTGAAGTGGAAGTCGATGCCGGTCACGACGCCGATCGCCCGGTCTTCGCGCCCGAGCGGGAGGCCCGCTTGGCGCCCGCCTTGCGCGTGCCCGGGGCCGCTGGCGCGGTGGTGGCGACCGTGTCGTCGGTCGCGCCGGAGGACCCGGCCTCGGCCTGGGCCATCAGGTAGGCCAGCAGCAGGCCCACCGGGCGTCCGGTGGAGCCCTTGGCGGCGCCGCTCTTCCAGGCCGTGCCGGCGATGTCGAGATGCGCCCACGGGAAGTCGGCGGCGAAGCGCTGCAGGAACTTGGCCGCGGTGATCGCGCCACCGGCCCGGCCGCCGATGTTGGCGACGTCGGCATAGCTGGTCTTCAGGCCGTCGGCGTACTCGTCGTCCAGCGGCATGCGCCAGCAGCGGTCCTGCGCGCGCTCGCCGGCGTCGGCCAGGGCCTGCGCCAGGGCGTCGTCGGAGGCGAACAGCCCGCTGCGCACGCCGCCGAGGGCCACGACGCAGGCGCCCGTCAGGGTCGCGATGTCGATCACCGCGCGCGGCGAGAAGCGCTTGGCGTAGGTCAGCGCGTCGCACAGCACCAGGCGTCCTTCCGCGTCGGTGTTGAGCACCTCGATGGTCTGGCCGCTCATGCTGGTGACGACGTCGCCGGGCTTGAGCGCCCGGCCGCTGACCATGTTCTCGCACGACGGGATCAGGCCGACCACGTTGATCGCCGGGCGGATCTCGCCGAGCGCGCGGAACACGCCCAGGACGCTGGCCGCGCCGCACATGTCGTACTTCATCTCGTCCATGTCGCCGGCCGGCTTGATCGAGACGCCGCCGGTGTCGAAGGTGATGCCCTTGCCGACCAGCACCACCGGCGCGTCGCCCTTGGCGGCGCCCTGGTAGCGCAGCACGATGAAGCGCAATGGCTCCTCGGAACCCTGCGCCACGGCGGCGAAGGAGCCCATGCCCAGCTTGGCCACTTCCTTGGGGCCGAGCACCTCGCACTGGATGCGCGGCAGCGCGGCGAGCTCGCGCGCGGCCTCGCCCAGCAGCGTCGGTGTGGCGTGGTTGGACGGGCGGTTGCCCCATTCCTTGGCCAGCTCGATGCCGGCGACGGTCGCCTGCGCCTGGGCGAAGGCATCGGCCGTGGCGCCCGAATCGGGCAGGCCCACCACCAGCTGGCGCACGCTGCGCGCCTCGGCCTTGGGCTTGGTGGTCACGTAGACATAGGTGGCATCGGCCGCGGCGAGGACCGCCGCATGCACCGCCGGCGCCTGCGTCGGGCCCGCGAAGACGATCGTCAGGCGCTTGGGATCGAGGGCCTTGGCCGCGCCGACGCCCGCCAGCACGGCGCTGCGCACGGCCGCCGGCAGGCCGTCGCCGGCCGAGACCAGCATGACGCGCGCCGCGGCGATGCCGGCCGGCCGGTACAGCGCCAGCAGCTTGCCGGCCTTCGCCGGCAGGTCGCCGGCCTGCCGCACCTGCGCGATCAGGGCCGCCAGGGCGTCATCGCCGGGCGTGGGAGAGGTCTTCTGCGTCGCCTCGACCCCGGGTGATTCGGCGACGAGCACGATCAGCGCGTCGGTCTTTTCGTTCGCCGCCTGGGCGGTCGTGAGGGTCTTGAGCTGGAAGTCCATAATCCTTTTTTTCCTCCGACGATGTTATTTCATTCCACTCTTCGCAAGGAGCTGTCGCGCAGCTTCAGCGCCACCCTGGTGGTCCTGGCCACCATCGTGATGACCATGATGCTGATCCGCACGCTCGGACTGGCGTCCAAGGGCAGTGTCGATCCGTCGGACGTGATGCTGGTGATGGCCTACACGGTGCTCGGCTACATGCCCACCATCCTCAGCCTGAGCCTGTTCGTGGCCATCGTGGGCACGCTCTCGCGCATGTACGCCGACAGCGAGATGGTGATCTGGTTCTCCAGCGGGCGCGGACTGGTCGACTTCGCCAAGCCGCTGTTCCGCTTCGCCTGGCCGGTGCTGGTGCTGGTCGGACTGCTGGCGGTGTTCGGCTGGCCGTGGGCCAACTCGCAGACCCAGGGCATGCGCGACCAGTACGAGCGCCGTGGCGACCTCGAGCGCATCACGCCCGGTGAATTCCGCGAATCGGCCGGCCGCAACCGGGTCTTCTTCATCGACAAGGACACGCCCGACGGCGCCACGGCGACCAATGTCTTCATCTCCTCGATCGAGCGCGACAAGCAGCTGATCACGTCGGCGCGCAGCGGTCGCATCGACACCGTCGGCGACGGCCGCTACCTGCTGCTGAGCAACGGCCAGCGGCTCGAGCGGCCGCTGGTGCCCGGTCCCCTGAAGATCAGCGAGTTCGGCACCTATGGCGCCCGGGTCGGCGGCGACACGGCGGCGGCGCTGCAGGACAAGCCGGCGCGTTCGCGGCCGACGGCGCAGCTGCTGGCCGATCCGACGCCGGTCAATCGCGGCGAGCTCGGCTGGCGCCTGGGCATGCTGCTGGCCGGCGCCAACTTCGTGCTGCTCGCCCTGACCCTCACCAGCGTCAATCCGCGCGTGGGCCGCAGCGGCAACCTGATGCTGGCCTTCTTCGCCTTCGTGGTCTATCTCAACCTGATCAACCTCGGCCAGAGCTGGGTCGCCTCGGGCCGCGTCGGCATGGCCACCTACCTGATCGGCCTGCATGGCGGCGTGCTGGCACTGACCGCGCTCTGGCTGGCCAAGCGCAACAACAACTGGGTCCGCCGCGCGCGTCGCGCCGCCGTGCCCGCGACCCCGGACCCGCGCCCGTGAGAACCATCCGCCGCCTGATCTATGCCGAGGTGCTGAAGTCGGTCGCCTTCGTCGCCCTCGGCTTCCTGGCCCTGTTCTTCTTCTTCGACTTCATCGACGAGCTCTCGAGCATCGGCCGCGCCGACAGCCTGGACTACGGCGTGCCCCAGGCCCTGCTCTATGTCGCCCTGCTGGTGCCCAGCCACCTCTACGAGCTGCTGCCCATCGCGGTGCTGATCGGCACCATCTTCGTGATGGCGCGGCTGGCCCAGAGCTCCGAATACACCATCCTGCGCACCAGCGGCCTGGGGCCCTGGCGGGCCTTGCGCACCCTGCTGATGCTGGGACTGGGCTTCGTGGTGCTGACCTTCGCCGTCGGCGACTACGTGGCGCCCTACGCCGACCGCGGGGCGCAACTGGTCAAGACCCGCTACCGGGGCGAGATGTACGCGGCGGCGGCCGGCATCACCGGCGCCTGGCTGAAGGAGAAGCAGGGCGACATGTCGTATGCCGTCAATGTCTCGGCCCTCAACCGCGACGGCGTGCTGGTGGCGCCGCGGATCTTCGAGTTCGACGCCAAGGGCTATGTGTCGTCGCAGACCTCGGCCGCCTCGGCGCGCATCGTCGACGGCGCCTGGGTGCTGTCGCAGGTCGAGCGCCAGCGCTACGACACGCGCGGCGCCAAGGACACGGCGCGCATCGAGACCATCGCGCTGCCCGAATGGAAATGGCCGACGTCGCTGACCAACGAGATGATCTCGGTGGCGCTGCTCAAGCCCGAGCGCATGCCCACCATCGACCTGTTCGAGTACATCCGCCACCTGGAGGCCAACGCCCAGACGGCGCAGCGCTACGAGATCCAGTTCTGGCGCAAGGTGTTCTATCCGCTGTCCTGCCTGGTGATGGTGGTGCTCGCCCTGCCCTTCGCCTACCTGCACTTCCGCCAGAAGGGCATCACCAGCTATGTCTTCGGCGGCGTGATGATCGGCATCAGCTTCTTCCTGCTGAACAACGTGTTCGGCTACATCGGCAACCTGAGCAACTGGCTGCCCTGGCTGACGGCGGCGGCACCGGGGCTGATCTACACCGTGCTGTCGCTGGCGACCTTCGGCTGGCTGGTGCTGCGGCGCTAGCGCCGCAGGCAGGCTGCCGCTCCTCCTCCACCGTCCCCTCCGCACCCGGCCGTCCCGCATGAACGATTCCCCTCCCTCCCCGACCGAGTCGCGCCGCGGCGTCCTGCTGTTCGCCCATGGCTCGCGCGACGCGCGCTGGCGCGAACCGGTCGAAGCCGTGGCCGCGCGCATCCGGCTGCAGGATCCGCAGGTCCTGGTGGCCTGCTCCTACCTCGAGCTGGTGGTTCCCGACCTGCCCACGGCGGCCGCCCGACTGGTGGCCGACGGCGCCGGTGCGTTGCGCATCGTTCCGCTGTTCCTGGGCATCGGCAAGCATGCGCGCGAGGACCTGCCGCTGCTGGTGGAGGACCTGCGCGCCGCGCACCCCTCGGTCGACATCACGGTGGCCTCCGCGGTGGGCGAGGATCCGCGCGTCATCGAGCTGCTGGCGAACATGGCATTGAACGGTTAATAGGAAAGTTTCTATAGATTATTACGGCATAATGAATTACACAAAAAAACATAATTCGTTATGAACTTGCATCAATTCAGATTCGTTCAGGAAGCGGTCCGTCGCAATCTCAATCTGACGGAGGCCGCGAAGGCCCTGCACACGTCGCAACCCGGGGTGTCGAAGGCCATCATCGAGCTCGAGGAGGAGCTCGGCGTCGAGATCTTCGCGCGCCATGGCAAGCGCCTCAAGCGCGTGACCGAACCCGGCCAGCACGTGATCGAGAGCATCGGCCTGATCATGCGGGAGGTCGGCAACCTGAAGCGGATCGGCGAGCAGTTCAGCGCCCAGGACAGTGGCACGCTGTCGATCGCCACCACCCACACCCAGGCCCGCTATGTGCTGCCGCTGCCGGTGGTCCACCTGCGCGAGGCCTATCCCAAGGTCAATGTCAGCCTGCACCAGGGCTCGCCCGACCAGGTGGCGCGCATGGTCATCGACGAGGTCGCGGAGATCGGCATCGCCACCGAGTCGCTCGACGGCTATGCCGAGCTGGTGACGCTGCCCTGCTATGAATGGCAGCACGTGCTGGTGCTGCCCAAGGAGCACCCGCTGGTCGCCAAGGAGCGCCTGTCGCTCGAGGACCTGGCGGCCGAGCCGATCATCACCTACCACCCCTCCTTCACTGGCCGCACCCGCATCGACCACGCGTTCGCGCAGAAGAAGCTGACGCCGCGCATCGCGTTGGAAGCGATCGATTCGGACGTCATCAAGACCTATGTCCGGCTCGGCCTGGGCATCGGCATCGTGGCCGAGATGGCGGTGCGCGACGATTCCAACGCCGACCTGGTGGTGCGGCCGATGGGGCACATCTTCGGCAGCAACATCGCGCGCGTCGCCTTCAAGCGCAGCGCCTACCTGCGCAACTTCGTCTTCAAGTTCGCCGAACTGCTGAGCGACCGGCTCGACCGCAACCTGATCGCCAAGGCCTTGAGCGGCCACCCCGAAGACTACGAACTCTGAACATGCCGTCGACGTCGACCTCCCCCGTCTCCACGCCCCGCGCGCCCCGCACGCCGAGCGTCGCCACCAAGCTGCCCGCCGTGGGCACGACCATCTTCACCGTGATGTCCGCGCTCGCCACCGAGCACCATGCGGTCAACCTCGGCCAGGGCTTCCCGGACTTCGCCTGCGATCCGGCGCTGCCCGCGGCCGTCGGCGCCGCGATGGCGGCCGGCCACAACCAGTACCCGCCGATGCCCGGCGTGCCGGCGCTGCGCGAGGCCATCGCCGCCAAGATCGAGACGCTCTACGGCCACCGCTACGACGCCGCCAGCGAGATCACCGTCACCGCCGGCGCCACCCAGGCCATCATCACGGCGGTGCTGGCCGTGGTGCGGCCGGGCGACGAGGTGATCGTGCTGGAGCCGTGCTACGACAGCTACGTGCCGAACATCGAACTCGCCGGTGGCACCGTGGTGCGCGTGCCGCTCACGCCCGGCACCTTCCGGCCGGACTTCGACCGCATCGCCTCGGCCCTCACGCCCCGCACGCGCGCGATCATCGTCAACACGCCGCACAACCCCAGCGCCACGGTCTGGACCACCGAGGAGATGCGCGCGCTGGAAGCGCTGCTCGCGCCGACCGACGTGCTGCTGATCGCCGACGAGGTCTACGAGCACATGGTCTTCGACGGCGTGCGCCACGAGAGCGCGGCGCGCTTCCCGGACCTGGCGGCGCGCGCCTTCATCGTCAGCAGCTTCGGCAAGACCTATCACGTGACCGGCTGGAAGATCGGCTTCGTGGCGGCGCCGGCGGCGCTGATGGCGGAATTCCGCAAGGTCCACCAGTTCAACGTCTTCACGGTCAACACGCCGATGCAGTACGCGCTGGCGCAGTACATGACCGATCCGCGGCCCTATCTCGACCTGCCGGCGTTCTACCAGCGCAAGCGCGACCTGTTCACGGCCGGCCTGGCGGGCACGCGCCTGCGCCTGCTGCCCAGCGCCGGCACGTACTTCCAGTGCGTCGACATCCGCTCGGTGACCGACCTCGACGAGGCCGCGTTCTGCCAGTGGCTGGTCAAGGAGATCGGCGTCGCCGCGATCCCGCTGTCGGCCTTCTATGGCGATGGCTTCGACCAGCGCGTGGTGCGCTTCTGCTTCGCCAAGAAGGACGAGACGCTCGAACTGGCGCTGGAGCGGCTGGCGCGCCTCTGACGCCGTCCCGGGGCCGGGCTCCGGCGATGGCCGGGCCGGCCGCGCGAGGCATCGGCGGCGCGCGTCCTCAGTGGGAGAGCTGTGCCCAGGCCTTGTCCAGGCGCTTGACGCTCACCGGCTGGGGCGTGCGCAGTTCCTGGGCGAAGAAGCTCACCCGCAGCTCCTCCAGCAGCCAGCGGAATTCCAGCATGCGCTCGTCCGCCACGCCCTTGCGCTCGGCCACCAGGCGCCAGTAGCGCTGCTCCTGTGGCTGAAGCTCGGCCAGGCGCGTGGCATCGCGCGCCGGATCGCTGCGGATCTTGTCCAGGCGCAGGGTGATGGCCTTCAGGTAGCGCGCGACATGCTGCAGCTGCGTCCAGGGCGTGTCGGCGATGAAGCGCTTGCCCATCAGTCGCTGCAGCTGCTGGGCGGCATCGGCCGTGGCGGCGGGATGCGCCTTGGTGTCCTTGATCTTGCGCGTGGCGGCCGCGTAGTCGACCAGCACCGCGCCGGCCAGGCGCGCGACCTCGCTGGCGATGAGCGTGAGGCGGCCACGCCCCTCGTCGAGCCGGCGCCGGAACGCGGCCTCGTCGGTCGGCAGCGGCTCCTGCAGGAAGGCGCGGTCGAGGGCCACGTCGACGATCTGCTGGCGCAGCTCCTCCGCCGTGCCCAGCGACATGTAGGCGGCGGCCATCTTCTGCAGGTCGGGGATGTTCTTCTCCAGGTACTTGAGCGCGTCCTTGAGCTGCAGCGCGAACAGGCGGCGCAGGCCGACGCGGTGCCTGGCCGCCGCGACGGCCGGCTCGTCGAAGACCTCGATGGTCACGCCATCGCCGCCGTCGACCAAGGCCGGGAAGCCGATCAGCGCCTGCGCCCCGCGCCGCACCTCCATCAGCTCGGGCAGCTCGCCGAAGGTCCAGGCCGTGTAGCGCGCCCCGGCCGGCAGTGACGAGGATGCGGTGGCGGCCGCCGGCGCGGCCGGGCGCCGGGCGCCGGCCGTGGCCGTGGCGGCGACCGGCTCGGCCGCGGCCGGCGTCGCGCGCACGTTCAGGCCCGCCAGCGCCTGGAAGGCGCCGCGCGCCTGCGCCCCGAGCTCGGCCTTAAGCGCGCCCAGGTTGCGCCCCATGCCCAGCTGCCGGCCATGCTCGTCGACCACGCGCAGGTTCATGAACAGGTGCGGCGGCAGCATGTCGAGCTTGAAGTCGGCGCGCAGCACGTCGATGCCGGTGATCTCGCGCACGCGCCTGAGCAGGGCATCGGTCAGCGAACCGGCGCCGAAGACCTCGGGCGCGCAGAGCGCCTCGGTCAATCGCGCGGCCGACTCGGGCAGCGGCACCAGGCGCGAGCGCGGGCGCTGCGGCAGGCTCTTGAGCAGCGCCTGCACCTTGTCGCGCAGCATGCCCGTCACCAGCCACTCGCAGCGCTCCTCGCTGACCTGGTTGAGCACGAACAGCGGCACGGTGGCCGTGAGTCCGTCCTTCGGGTCGCCGGGCTCGTGCAGGTACGCCGCCACGCAGTCGACGCCGCCCAGGCGGATCGTCGGCGGGAACGACTGCGTCGTGATGCCCGCGGCCTGGTGGCGCATGAGCTCGTCGCGCGAGAGGTAGAGCAGGCGCGGCTGGGCGCGCGAGGCCTCGCGGTACCAGTGCTCGAACGAGGCGCCGCTGGCGACGTCGGGCGGCAGCTGGGCGTCGTAGAAGGCATAGATCAGCTCGTCGTCGACCAGCACGTCCTGCCGGCGCGACTTGTGCTCCAGCCCCTCGACCTCCTTGACCAGCTTGCGGTTGGCCGCCAGGAACGGCAGGCGGCTCTCCCACTGCCCGGCCACCAGCGCCTCGCGGATGAAGATCTCGCGCGCGCCGACCGGATCGATGTGCGCGAAGTCCATGCGCCGGCCGCTGTAGACCACCAGCCCGTAGAGCGTGGCGCGCTCCAGCGCCGTGACCTGCGCGCCCTTCTTCTCCCAGTGCGGATCGAGCAGCTGCTTCTTCAGCAGGTGGCCGGCGACCTCCTCCAGCCATTGCGGCTCGATGTGGGCGATGCCGCGACCGAACAGACGCGTGGTCTCGACCAGCTCGGCCGCCACGATCCAGCGCCCCGGCTTCTTGCGCAGGTGCGCGCCCGGATGCGGAAAGAACTTGATGCCGCGCGCGCCCAGATATTCGCCATTGCCGCCCGAGCCCGAGGGCCGGCCCTGGCCGGCCGCCGGCGCCGCGCCACCGCCGCCACCGCCCGGGTCCTCCATCTTCCAGCCGATGTTGCCCAGCAGGCCGGCGAGCATCGACAGGTGCAGCGCCTCGTAGCTCGCGGCCTGCGCGCCCATCGGCCACTTGTGCTCGGCCACCACGGTCAGCAGCTGCGAGTGGATGTCGCGCCACTCCCGCACGCGGCGGATGTTGATGAAGTTCTGCCGCAGCAGCTGCTCGTACTGGCGGTTGGTGAGCTTGTGCGTGGGCGCCGTGGCGGCCGCCGCCGGCAGGGGCTCCACCGCCGGACGCGCCAGGCGCTGCGCCACCGGCAGCACCGCCGCGCTGGCGCGGCGCGGGCCGCCCTGCTGCTGCGCCATCTCGCGCCGCGAGGTCGCCACCGGCGCCCCGCCACGCGCGTCGCCGAGCCACTTCCACAGGGTCAGGTAGCCGCTGAATTCGCTCTTCTCGTCGTCGAACTTGGCATGCGCCTGGTCGGCCTGCTGCTGGGCCTCCATCGGCCGGTCGCGCACGTCCTGCACGCTCAACGCGGAGGCGATCACCAGCACCTCCTGCAGCGCGCCGCGCTCGCGCGCCTCCAGGATCATGCGGCCCACGCGCGGGTCCAGCGGCAGGCGCGACAGCTCGCGCCCGACCGCCGTCAGCTCGTTGGCATCGTCGACCGCGCCCAGCTCGTTGAGCAGCTGGTAGCCGTCGGCGATGGCGCGGCGCTGCGGCGGCTCCAGGAACGGGAACTGCTCGACATCGCCCAGGTGCAGCGACTTCATGCGCAGGATGACCCCGGCGAGCGAGGAGCGCAGGATCTCGGGGTCGGTGAAGCGCGGCCGGCTCTCGAAGTCCTTCTCGTCGTAGAGCCGGATGCAGATGCCGTTGGCCACGCGGCCGCAGCGGCCGGCGCGCTGGTTGGCCGCGGCCTGGCTGATCGGCTCGACCAGCAGCTGCTCGACCTTGCTGCGGAACGAATAGCGCTTGACGCGCGCCGTGCCGGTGTCGATCACGTAGCGCGTGCCGGGCACCGTCAGCGAGGTCTCGGCGACGTTGGTGGCCAGCACCACGCGGCGCCCGGTGTGGCCCTCGAAGATGCGGTCCTGCTCGGCCGGCGACAGACGAGCGAACAGTGGCAGCACCTCGGCGCCGCGCATCACCGGCTGGTTGGCGAGGTGGCGCCGCAGGTGGTCGGCGGCCTCGCGGATCTCGCGCTCGCCGGGCAGGAAGACCAGGATGTCGCCGGCGTTGTGCGGATCGCGCCAGAGCTCGTCGACGCCCTCGGCGATGGCGTCGTTCAGGTCGTGGTCGCGCGACTCCTCGAAGGGCCGGTAGCGCTGCTCGACCGGGAAGGTGCGGCCCGACACGTAGATCACCGGCGCCGGCCCCCGGGCCGACCTGAAATGCTGCGCGAAGCGCTCGGCGTCGATGGTGGCGGAGGTGACGACGACCTTCAGGTCGGGCCGGCGCGGCAGGATCTCGCGCAGGTAGCCCAGCAGGAAGTCGATGTTCAGCGAGCGCTCGTGGGCCTCGTCGATGATGATCGTGTCGTAGGCCTTGAGCAGCGGGTCGGTCTGCGTCTCGGCCAGCAGGATGCCATCGGTCATCAGCTTGACCGAGGCATCACGCGATAGCCGGTCCTGGAAGCGCACCTTGAAGCCGACCACGTCGCCCAGCGGCGTCTTCAGTTCCTCGGCGATGCGCTTGGCGACCGAGCTCGCGGCGATGCGCCGGGGCTGCGTGTGGCCGATCAGCCGGCCCTGCCCCGGCGGCTTGCCGAGCTTGCCGCGTCCGAGCTGCAGGGCGATCTTGGGCAGTTGCGTGGTCTTGCCCGAGCCGGTCTCGCCGCAGACGATGACGACCTGGTGGTCGGCGATGGCCTGCGCGATCTCTTCACGCCGGGCCGAGACCGGCAGGGATTCGGGGAATTCGATCCTCAGCGCGGCCAGTGGCGCGCGAGCGTCGGAAGAAGGGATGGAAGCGGACAAGACAGGTGGTCGTGCGCGGGGCACATCGGAGAGAATCCCTGATTATCCCAGTCCCGTCGCCGAACCACGCGCCTTCCCGGCCAGTGGCCCCGCCGGCCGCCGGACGTTCGGCCCGTCCACCCCACTTCGCCGCTTTCCGCGCCATCCTCCGCCGTCACCACCCGCATGTCCGCCGTCTTCAACTTCACCTTCGTGCCCTGGTTCCGCTCGGTCGCGCCCTACATCCACACGCATCGCGGCAAGACCTTCGTGGTCGGCGTCGCCGGCGAGGCCATCGCGGCGGGCAAGCTGCAGAACATCGCCCAGGACCTGGCGCTCATCCAGTCGATGGGCGTGAAGATCGTGCTGGTGCACGGCTTCCGGCCGCAGGTCAACGAGCAATTGCGCGCCAAGGGCCACGAGGCGCGCTACTCGCACGGCATGCGCATCACCGACGAGGTCGCGCTCGACTCGGCCCAGGAGGCCGCCGGCCAGCTGCGCTACGAGATCGAGGCCGCCTTCAGCCAGGGCCTGCCCAACACGCCGATGGCCGGCTCCACGGTGCGCATGATCTCCGGCAACTTCATCACCGCGCGGCCGGTCGGCGTGATCGACGGCATCGACTTCAAGCATTCGGGCCTGGTGCGCAAGGTCGATGCCGTGGGCATCCGCCGCACGCTCGACTTCGGCGCCATGGTGCTGATGTCGCCATTCGGCTTCTCGCCCACCGGCGAGGCCTTCAACCTGACGATGGAGGAAGTCGCCACCAGCGTCGCGACCTCGATCCAGGCCGACAAGCTGATCTTCCTCACCGAGATCCACGGCATCCGCGTCGACAGCGAACTGCCCGAGAGCGAGGACAACCCGATCGACACCGAGCTGCCGCTGGATGCCGCGCGCAAGCTGCTGGCGACGCTGCCGCCGGCGCAGCGGCCGACCGACACCGGCTTCTACCTGCAGCACTGCGTCAAGGCCTGCGAGGCCGGTGTCGAGCGCAGCCACATCCTGCCGTTCGCGGTCGATGGCGCGTTGCTGCTGGAGATCTACGTGCACGACGGCATCGGCACCATGGTGATCGACGAGAAGCTCGAATCGCTGCGCGAGGCGACGGTCGACGACATCGGCGGCATCCTGCAGCTGATCGAGCCGTTCGAGCGCGACGGCACCCTGGTCAAGCGCAGCCGCACCGAGATCGAGCGCGACATCCACCAGTACACCGTGATCGAGCACGACGGCGTGATCTTCGGCTGCGCCGCGCTCTACCCCTACCCCGAGGCCCGCACCGCCGAGATGGCGGCGCTCACGGTGTCGCCGCAGGCGCAGTCGACGGGCGACGGCGAACGCATCCTCAAGCGCATCGAGCAGCGCGCCCGAGCGCAGGGCTTCGACAGCATCTTCGTGCTCACCACGCGCACCATGCACTGGTTCATCAAGCGCGGCTTCGTGCAGGTCGACCCGGACTGGCTGCCGGAGGCGCGCAAGCGCAAGTACAACTGGGACCGGCGCAGCCACGTCCTGGTGAAGAAGCTCGCCTGAGGCCTACTGGCCGGTGAGCGTCCGGTAGGCCTCGCGCGTGGCGGGCGAGACCGAGTCCAGCAGCAGCGCGTAGGAGGTCTTGTGGCGCGCCATCATGCGGGCCGAGGCCACCGCCTTGGAGCGGCAGTACCAGTGGCACGTGTGCTGCATCAGGAACAGCTCGGCCGACATGGTGAAGGCGCGCGCCTTGGGGCTGAGCCCGCGCGTGTTGGCCGCCGCGTCGGCGATGCCGCGCGCATGGATCGCGAAGGCCTGGCGCACGTCGAAGGTGCTGCCCGGGAACGCATGGCCGACATAGGGCACGGTCACCGGCAGCTTGCTGACGCGGGCCTGGACCGGATCGACATCGGAGAAGCCCCGGGCGAAGCGGCTGAACTGCGACGCCAGCGATTTCTCGCTCGGCTCCAGGAGGTGCCAGATCTGCTCGCGCCGCACGGGATCGTCCTCGCCCAGACAGCGCAGGTAGCCCTGCGTCACGGTTTCCATGAGCTTTTCGATCTGGAACTGTCCGAGATGGCCGCCCAGCAGGGCGATGCGCTTGCGCTGGTCCCTCGACTTGAGCACGAAGGCGCCGGTGGCGATCAGGGCCGCCAGAATGAAGAAGTCCATGAGCGAGGGGAAAGAGACGGATGCGTGGGAAGCCGGGGGCCGATTGTCCCCGACTTGAACGCCCGACCAGCCGGGTGTCAGCGCTGGCGCATGGGCATTCGATCGATTTCGGCGAACACGGCGGCGAGGTCGACATCGGCGCCCTCGGTCATCTTGGTGCCGCCATCCTTGCCCACCAGCACGAAGGTCGGCGCGCCGGCGGCATCGAGCCCCAGGGCCTCGAGCAGGGCCCGGGTCTGGCGCGCCGACAGGGCGACATCGTTGCGCCGCCCCTGTCCGGCGACGACGGTGTAGAGCACCATCTCGCGATCCAGGAAGGCCTCGCGCGTGGCCGTCTCGCGCAGGGCGCCGCGCACCCGGCGCAGCAGCGGATGGTCGTCCACCGGCACCACCAGCACCACCGGCCGCGTCTTCCAGCGCTCGGCCGCGAGCGGGTTGTCGGCGGTCGCGGCCGTGGCCGACGATGGCGCCATCCACAGCGGCAGCGTCGCCAGCAGGGTGGCCAGGCCCCACAGCAGGAGGCGCAGGGCGGGGAATTTCAGAGGATTCATGGACGGGTCTCCGGCAGGGCTTCGATGCGGGTCATCGTCGCCCCCGCAGCGAACCCCGGCATGGCGGCCGGATCGCCACGCCGCGTGGGGTTATGGCCCCCCGCGACGTCGCCGGCCGCCGACGCCCTCTCACTTGGGCAGCAGGACCTTGTCGACGACGTGGATGACGCCGTTGGACTGGATGACATCGGCGATCGTGACGTTGGCGGTGCCGCCCTTCTCGTCGGTGATCATGACCTTGCCACCGCTGCTCTTCGCCGTCAGCGTGCCGCCGGCCACGGTCTTGAGCATGGCGGTGCCCTTGCCTTCGGTGATCTGGCGCGTCAGCGCGGCGGCGTCGATCTTGCCCGGCACCACGTGGTAGGTCAGCACGCCGGTCAGGGCGGCCTTGTTCTCGGGCTTGAGCAGCGTGTCGACCGTGCCGGCCGGCAGGGCCGCGAAGGCGGCGTTGGTCGGCGCGAAGACCGTGAACGGACCCGGACCCTTGAGCGTGTCGACCAGGCCGGCGGCCTTGACGGCGGCGACGAGCGTGGTGTGGTCCTTGGAGTTGACGGCGTTGTCGATGATGTCCTTGGTCGGCGACATCGGAGCGCCGCCCACCATGACATCGGCGGCCATGGCGGATGCGACGCCCAACGACAGTGCGGTGGCGAGGGCGATGGAGGCGAGACGGGAGAGATTGCGTGTCATGGAGGACTCCTGGGTTGGGATGGGAACGGCTGCCACCTGTTCGCGGGGCAGTCCTGATCGATACGGTCCGATGCGCCGCCTGGATTCGATCCGCGTGAAATAAATCGTCCCCGTCCGCGTCGCCAGCGCCGCCCTAGCGGCCGGGCGCCGGTGGCGCCGGGGGCAAGGGCGAGAACTCCGCCGGCACCCAGGCATAGGCGCCGCGCTCGGCGCGCACGTGGCCCAGTCCGGGAAACGGCAGGTGCGCTCCCGCCACCCACCAGCCCTCGCGCAGCGCGCGGCCGAGCAGGCCGCGACGCGAGGCGATCGCCTGCGCCCGGTCGACGTCGGCCTCGAAGCTGGCGTCGGGCCGGGCGAACTGCACCGCGTGGTAATGGACCACGTCGCCCCACACCAGCAGCCGGTGCGCCGGCGCGCCGCCATCGACCAGGAACGAATCGTGGCCCGGCGTGTGGCCGTGGGAAGCCAGCGCCTGGATACCGCCGGGCAGCGCGTCGCCCGGCCGGAAGCTGCGCAGCCGGCCGGCCGCCTCGTAGGGCGCCAGCGCCCGCCGGGTCTGGTCGACGACGAAGCGCAGCGCGGCGGGCGTGCGCGCCGTCGACTCCGGACTGCGCCAGTAGCCGAGCTCGCGCTCGTCGATCCAGAGCGTGGCGCGGGGGAAGGCGCGCGCGCCGGCGGCGTCGAGCACGCCGCACAGGTGGTCGGGATGGGCATGGGTCAGCAGCACGTCGTCGACGTCCGCCGGCATCACGCCGGCCGCCTTGAGATGGCCCACGACCTGGCCCAGGCCGGGACCGAAGCAGTCGGCGGTGCCGGCATCGATCAGCACCCGGCGCCCGCCCACTTCCACCAGATAGGCATTGACCGCCGTCTGCAGGCCCTGCGGGGTCTCGGGCACGTGGCGGTCGCGCAGCAGCGCGTCCCGGGGCGCCGGCGCCAGTCCCTGGAGCTGCTGGCGCGGCAGGCTCACCACGCCGTCGAACAGCGCCGTCACCCGCAGGTCGCCCAGGACCTGGCGGTAGTAGCCCGGCACCTGGCGCGCCGGCGGTGGATCGGCGGCCGGCTGGGCCCCGGCGCCGCCACCCGCCATGAGCAGCGGCAGCAAGGCGGACGCGAGCAGGCCGAGGCCGGGAGCGCGACGACGCGGGGTCGGACGCGACCGGGCGGAGGACGGGAACGGGGAATGCAACGGCGACATGGGGCGACTCCTGGGGAACGACGATCGGACACGCGGCGGCAGGGGCGCCGCGCGTTCCCCATCATGTCGCCCGGAGGTCGCGCGAGGCGCTCGAATTCCTGCGCGATCCGCTCACGTGCCCGGCATGCGCCCGTCGGCCACGGCGGCGGCGGACTGGGCCTCGTCCTTGCCGATCTGCAGCGGCTCCGCGCCATAGCGCCGCGCGAAGCGGCGCGAGAAGGTCGCGGCGGAGCGATAGCCGACCCGCGCGGCGATCGTCTGGATCGGCCATCGCGTGGTGTAGAGCCAGTGCAGCGCGCAGGCCAGCCGGGCGTCCGTGATGGTGTCGCGCAGGCCGACGCCTTCGATGGCGAGATGCCGGCGCAGCGTGGCGCCGCTGAGTCCGAATTCGGTCTCGAAGTCGCTCGATTGCCAGGCCCGGTCCGGCGTCTCGGCGACGCGCGCCCGGATCCGCGCCGCCAGGGTGGGCGGCGTGGGCGCGAGGATCGCCGAATGACCCAGGGCGCACAGCGCCACCAGCGCGCTCGCCAGGGCGGCGCGGGCGGCGCCGGGGTCGTCGCGCCGCAGGGAGGCGGCCCAGGTGGCCAACGACTCCGACAGCTGCAGCGCCGGCAGCGCGATGGCGTCCGGGCCGCCGCGCGCCCCGGGACGCGCCCACAGCAGGCGGGCGGCGGCGATCACCTCGTCGCACAGCGGCACCACCAGGGCCAGGAAGACCCCCGCCGCGTCGGGCTCGTTGATGGTGTCGACGCTGCAGGCGCGCGTGAAGACGAAGGCATCGCCGGTCGTCATGGACAGCGCGTTGTCGTCACCGCGCAGGCGCATGCGCCCGCGCAGCAGCACGCCCAGGGTCGGCCGTTCGATCCGCAGGGCCCGCACGCCATGCGTCTGGTGCGCGCAGAAACAGGTGTAGGCCTCCGCGTGCGGGGTCCCGACCAGCGCTCCCAGCGCATCGAACAGCTCCGGGCGCGTGTCCAGTGTCGCTGGCGTCATGTCGCCCACCGCCCGCCGTGCGTGGACGCCGGCGGCCTCATTTGCGCAGCCCCTGCAGCTTGGCGAACGCGCTCGCCATCTGGCCGGCCGGTGCCGGCGTGGCGTCGCGCCGCGCGGGAGCCGCCTGGCGGCCACGGCCGGCGCTCTCGAAGCGGTTGTCGCGCGGGGCATCGCGGCGCGCCGGCGCGGCATCGAGCTTCATCGACAGCGCGATGCGCTTGCGCGCCGCATCCACCTCCATCACCTTCACGCGCACGATGTCGCCGGTCTTGACCACCTCGCGCGCATCGGAGACGAACTTGTGCGCCAGCTGGCTCACGTGGACCAGGCCGTCCTGGTGCACGCCGATGTCGATGAAGGCGCCGAACTGGGCGACGTTGCTCACCGTGCCCTCGAGCACCATGCCCTCGACCAGGTCGGCGATGTCCTCGACGCCGTCGTTGAAGCGCGCCACCTTGAAGTCCGGGCGCGGATCGCGCCCGGGCTTCTCCAGCTCGCCCAGGATGTCCCGGACGGTGATGACGCCGAAGGTCTCGTTGGCGAAGAGCTCGGGGCGCAGGGTGCGCAGCATCTCCGCGCGGCCCATCAGCTCGGCGATCGGCCGGCCGGTGCCCTCGATGATGCGCTGGACCAGCGGATAGGTCTCCGGATGCACGCCCGTCATGTCGAGCGGATCGGCGCCACCGCGGATGCGCAGGAAGCCCGCGCTCTGCTCGAACGCCTTCGGTCCGAAGCCGCCGACCTCCAGCAGCTGCCGCCGGGTCGAGAACGCGCCATGCGCCTCGCGCCAGCGCACCACCGCGCGCGCCACGCTCGGCGACAGCCCGGAGACGCGCGACAGCAGCGGCACGCTGGCCGTGTTGAGGTCGACGCCGACCGCGTTCACGCAGTCCTCGACCACCGTCTGCAGCGTGCGGGCGAGCTCGCCCTGGTTGACGTCGTGCTGGTACTGGCCGACGCCGATCGACTTGGGGTCGATCTTCACCAGCTCGGCCAGCGGGTCCTGCAGCCGCCGCGCGATGCTGGCCGCGCCGCGCAGGCTGACGTCGACGTCGGGCATCTCCAGCGAGGCGAACTCGCTGGCCGAGTAGACCGAGGCGCCGGCCTCGCTGACGACCACCTTCTCCAGCGCCTTCGGTCCCGTGGCCGCCACGGCGGCGGCGCCCTCGCCCGCGCGCCCGGCCAGGCGCTTGATCAGCTCGCCGGCCAGCCGGTCGGTCTCGCGGCTGGCGGTGCCGTTGCCGATGGCGATCAGGTTGACGCCATGGCGCAGGCACAGCCGCTCCAGGGCATGCAGCGCGCCATCCCAGTCGCGGCGCGGCTCGTGCGGGAAGACGGTCGCGGTCTCGACCAGCTTGCCGGTGGCATCCACCACGGCCACCTTGACGCCGGTGCGGATGCCCGGATCCAGCCCCATGACCACGCGCGGCCCGGCCGGCGCGGCCAGCAGCAGGTCGCGCAGGTTGTCCGCGAAGACCTTGATGGCGGTCCGCTCGGCCTCCTCGCGCAGCCGGGCGAACAGGTCGCGCTCGGTCGACAGCGACAGCTTGACGCGCCAGGTCCAGGCCACGCACCTGCGGATCAGGTCGTCGGCCGGGCGCCGGGCGTGGCTCCAGCCCAGGTGCAACGCGATGCGGCCCTCGGCGATGGAGGGCTGGCCCGGCTCGGGCTCGACCGGCAGCACCAGCCGGGCATCGAGGATGTCGAGCGCGCGCCCGCGGAATACCGCCAGCGCCCGGTGCGAGGGCACGCGGCCGATCGGCTCGTCGTAGGCGAAGTAGTCGCGGAAGCGGGCCACCTCGGCATCGGCCTCGTTCTTGCCGCTCATGAGACTGGAGCGGAACAGGCCCTCGGCCCACAGCCATTCGCGCAGCTGCTGGACCAGCACCGCGTCCTCGGCCCAGCGCTCGGCCAGCAGGTCGCGCACGCCATCGAGCACGGCGGCCACGGTGGAGAAATCGGGACCCGGCTTGCCATCGTCGAGGGTGGTGGCCGGTCGCAGGAAGGCCGGGGCCTCGACGGCCGGGTCGCGGCCGGGATCGGCCAGCAGCAGGTCGGCCAACGGCTCGAGGCCGGCCTCGCGCGCGATCTGGCCCTTGGTGCGGCGTTTCTGCCTGAACGGCAGATAGAGATCCTCGAGCTCCTGCTTGGTCGGCGCGGCGGCGATGGCGGCGCGCAGGGCATCGGTCAGCTTGCCCTGCTCGTCGATGCCGCGCAGCACCACGGCGCGGCGGTCCTCCAGCTCGCGCAGGTAGGACAGGCGCGCCTCGAGCTCGCGCAGCTGGACGTCGTCGAGGCCGGCCGTCGCCTCCTTGCGATAGCGGGCGATGAAGGGAACCGTGGCGCCGCCGTCGAGCAGTTCGACGGCGGCCTTCACCTGGTGTTCGCCGATCCGGATTTCGGCGGCGAGCTGGCGAATGATCTGTTGCATGGCGAGGTGGATCCGGGGGAAGCGCCGGCGACCACGGGGCCCGGCGACGAAAGCGGGAAAGTTTGCCATAGCGTCACATCGGCGGGACGATGCGTCGTGGCCCCGGGGGCCGCCGGTCGGCTCGATCTTTCGGCTACATTCCCTGGCGATGTCCGATCCCACTCCATCACCCAGCCCCGAGGATCAGCGCCTGGACGCGCTGCGCAGGCTCGACCTGATGGACAGCCTGCCCGAGGAGGATTTCAACGACATCGTCACCCTGGCCTCCGAGATCTGCGGCACGCCGATCGGCCTGGTGTCACTGGTGGATGGCGAGCGCCAGTGGTTCAAGGCCCGCATCGGCCTGGCGGTCGAGCAGACGCCGCGCGACCAGGCCTTCTGCGCCCATGCCCTGCTCGAGCCCGACCGGCTGATGATCGTCGAGGACGCGACGCGGGACGAGCGCTTCGCGCGCAATCCGCTGGTCACCGAGAGCCCCGACATCCGCTTCTATGCCGGCGCGCCGATCTTCTCGCCCGATGGCTTCGCGCTCGGGACGGTGTGCGTGATCGACACCGTGCCGCGCACCCTGAGCGACTCGCAGGCCGCCGCCCTGAAGGCCCTGGCCCGCCAGACCTCGGCGCTGATCCGCCTGCGGGCCATGAACATCGCCCAGCGCCGACACTCGGAACAGCTCCAGCGCCAGGTCACGGCCGCGCTGGCGGACGACTCCGGCGCCCACGCGGCCTTGCAGCAGCGCCATCGCATCGCCTCGGTCGGCCAGCTCACCAGCGGACTGGCGCACGACTTCAACAACCTGCTGCAGACCATCAACGGCAGCCTGCAGCTGATCCTGCGCAAGACCGAGCGGGCGGACCTGCGGCGCTGGGCCGGCGGCGCCATGGATGCCGTCGCCCGCGGCGCCAAGCTGACCTCGCACCTGCTGGCGTTCTCGCGCTCGAACGTGACGCAGCGCTCGGTGGTCGAGGTCGACACCTTCGTGGCGGGCATGCGCGACCTGCTCGAACGCGCCCTGGGCCCCGAGATCGAGCTCACGCTGCGCCCGGACGCCCACGGCGTCACCGTCAACCTGGACGTGACGCAGCTCGAGGCGGCGGTGCTCAACCTCTGCGTCAATGCCCGCGACGCCATGGAAGGCGCCGGCAAGCTGGGGATCTCGACCTCGGTGCTCGATTTCGAGGGCGACGCCCTGCTGACGCGCGGCCGCTTCCTGGTGCTGGAGGTCGGCGACAACGGCCCGGGCATGCCGCCGGAGGTGGTGCAACGCGCCTTCGAGCCCTTCTTCACCACCAAGGTCGACGAGGGCGGCACCGGCCTGGGACTGGCGCAGGTCTATGGCTTCGCGCTGCAGGCCGGCGGCATCGCGCGCATCCGGGTGGTGCCGGACCAGGGCACCACCGTGGCGCTGTGGCTCAAGGCGTCGCCCGGCACGGGCCCGGCGCGCGACACCACCGAGACGTCCCGCCCCAGCACGCCGGCCTCCGGGGCCCGGGTGCTGCTGGTGGACGACGACGCGGTGCAGTGCGCGACCTGGTGCGAGCTGCTGGCCGACGCCGGCTACCGCGCCCGTGGCGTGTTCACGGGCCGCGCCGCGCTCGACGCCATCGCCAGCGAGCCATTCGACGTCGTCATCGTCGATCGCGGCATGCCGGTCATGAACGGCTCGATGCTGGCGCAGGAGATCGGCGCCCGCTGGCCGGCGCTGCCGCTGATCTTCGTCACCGGCCAGGCGGAGGTGGATGGCGCGCATCCGGCCACGGCCGATGGCGCCCCGATGCTGACCAAGCCGCTGCTGCTCGAGCAGGTGATGCACGCGATCGAATCCGCGCTCGGGCGCTGACCGGCCTGTGGCCGGCGGGGCTCGCCGGGCAGCCGCGACGCCCGGCGCCAGCCGATCGACAATGGCCGCCATGCCCGCCCTCCGCAAGCTGCTGCGATCCCTCCTGGCGATCCTGCTCGTCCCGCTGCTGCTGTTCGAGGAATGGGGCTGGGCTCCGCTCGCCGCGCAGGCCGCGAAGCTGGCGCGGCTGCCGCTGTGGGCCCGGCTGGAGCAGCGGGTGCGCGCCATGCCGCCCTGGGCCGCGGTGGCGATCTTCCTGCTGCCGGTGGTGATGCTGCTGCCGGTCAAGCTGCTGGCGCTGCTGCTGTTCGGCCATGGCCACTACGCGAGCGGCCTGGCGCTGCTGGCCGGCGCCAAGCTGGTGGGCACCGCGCTGGTGGCGCGCCTGTTCCAGCTGGTGCAGCCGACCCTCATGCACGTGCCGTGGTTCGCACTCTGGTACCCGCGCTGGACCGCCTGGAAGAACCACTGGCTCGGCCTGGTGCGCCAGAGCGCCGCCTGGCGCGCGCTGCGGCGGCTGCGTTCGGGCACGCGGCGCCGCTGGCGGCTGTTCCAGCGCGGGTTCTGGCGCGTATCCTAGGCGCGCCCGGGTGCCGCCGCCGGGGCGCCTCTCCACCCCCTGCCCCGCATGACCTCCTCCCTCCCCTCCGCGCTCGCCGCCGGCCCCGCCGCCGGGCGGCCCCTCTGGAAGACCTTCGCCTTCTTCCTGGCCCCGATGCTGCTGAGCAACATCCTGCAGTCGCTCTCGGGCACCCTCAACAATGTCTACGTCGGGCAGATGATCGGCGTCGGCGCGCTGGCGGCGGTGTCGAGCTTCTTCCCGGTGATGTTCTTCTTCATCGCCTTCACCATCGGCCTGGGCGCGGGAGCCTCGGTGCTGATCGGGCAGGCCTGGGGCGCGCGCGACACCGGCCGGGTCAAGGCCATCGCCGGCACCACGCTCACGGTGGGCATCGTCTTCGGCCTCGCGGTGGCGCTGTTCGGCGGCTTCTTCACCACGCCGCTGCTGCAGGCGCTGGGCACGCCGCCCGACATCCTGGCCGACGCCACCCGCTATGCCCGCATCATGCTGGTGGCGATGCCCGGGCTGTTCGTCTTCCTGCTGTCCACCGCCATGCTGCGCGGCATCGGCGACACCGTGACGCCGCTCTACACGCTGGGCATCTCGACCGCGCTCGGGCTGGTGCTGACGCCGGCACTGATCCGCGGCTGGGGCGGGCTGCCGATGCTGGGGGTGGCCAGTGGCGCCGCCGCCACGGTGGTGTCCTTCGTCGTCGCCACCGTCTGGCTGGCCTTGCGGCTGCGGGCCCGCCGCAGTCCGCTGGCGCCCGATGCGGAGTTCGTGCGCCACCTGCGCGTCGACCCGGGACTGCTGCGCGCGGTGCTGCGCATCGGCGTGCCCACCGGGGTGCAGATGATCGTCATCGCCATCGCCGAGATCGCCTTGCTGTCGCTGGTCAACGGCTTCGGCTCGCAGGCCACGGCGGCCTATGGCGCGGTCAACCAGGTGGTGGCCTATGTGCAGTTCCCGGCCATCTCGATCGCCATCACGGCCTCGATCCTGGGCGCCCAGGCGATCGGCGCCGGCCGCGTCGACCAGCTCGGCGCCATCGCGCGCACGGGCCTGCTCATGAATCTCGTGCTGACCGGCGCCCTGGTGCTGGCCGGCTACCTGTTCTCGCGCCGGCTGATGGGCTTCTTCATCACCAGCGAGCCGGTGATCGAGGTGGCGCAGACCCTGCTGCACATCATGCTGTGGAGCACGGTGGTCTTCGGCATGGCCTCGGTGCTCTCGGGCGTGATGCGCGCCAGTGGCTCGGTGCTGGTGCCGACGGCGATCTCGATCCTGTGCATCCTCTGCATCGAGGTGCCGGTGGCCTGGGTGGCGAGCCGGCGCATCGGCCTCGACGGCGTCTGGGTCGCCTATCCGGTGACCTTCATGGCCATGTTCGCGTTGCAGGCGGCCTACTACCGCCTGGTCTGGCGCAGGAAACCGATCCGCAAGCTGCTCTGACCCTGGGCCGGGCCGCGCGGGCTCAGGCGCCCGGGCAGGCCGCGGCCGGGTCGGCCTGGAGCGCCTGCACGTGGCGGGCGATCTGCGTCGAGACGCGACCCGTCAGATGCCGCGCGCCCAGCGCCAGGGCCTCGATGCCACCACCGGCCACGGCTTCGGTGCCACTCCAGCGGCAGGCCGTGCCGCGCTCGGCATCGGCGCGCCGCACGGTCCAGGAGAACGCGGCATCGGCACGCTGGTCCTCGATCAGGTCGAGCCGCTGCAGCTGCACCGCCACGCGCCAGACCGGCGCGCCCGCCAGCCGCGCGCCCTTGGTGACATCGGTGGCGCCCAGTCGGGTGGCGATGCCGGCGGCCAGCGCGTCGCGCAGTTCGCTCTCGAAGGACGAGGTCCAGCGATGCTGCTCCAGCAGCGCCACCTCGGCGCCCGGCATGCCGGTGCGGCTGACCACCAGCTGCGGTCGCGCGAGGCGCTCGGGCATGGCGACCGGGGCGATGTCGATGAACAGGCCCGAGGCCGGCACCGGCCCGGCCGCGCCGGCGGTACCAGCGGCACCCGGGATGGTGGCGGCGACCGGTTCGGCCAGGGTGTAGTAGCGGTCGGGCGCGCTCGCGCAGCCGGCCGCGAGAGCGGCCGCCGCGAGCGCCAGCAGCATCCTCGCGCCGCGCGGGGCGGCTCGGGTGGGGGTCGGGACCATCGTCGACGCGCTCTTCATTTCTTGTCCTCGGGTTTGCCGCGCAGCAGCGATTCGGGATGGCGCTCCAGGTAGTCGGTCAGCACCCGCACGGAACCGGCGGCGCGCGTGAGCTCCTGCAGCGTCTGGCGGATGTCCTGCTGCAGCGGCGCGTCCTGCTGCAGCAGCGCGCGGTCGGCGCTGTTGAGGGCGCGGTCGGCGCTGTTGATGGTCTTGCGCGCGTCGGTCATGGCGGCCTTGATCTCCGGCGAGATGTCGTCGTTGAGCGTGCGCGTCAGGCGCTCGGCGCCCTTGAGGGTCTTGTCGAGCGTGGCCAGGGTGGTGCGCAGGTCGTTGCCGATCTGCTCGAACGGCACCTTGTTGAGCTTGCTGGCGATCTCCTGCACCTGCGACTGGATCTCGTCGAGGCTGTTGGGCACCGTCGGCAGTTCGACCGGATCCTTCGAGAAATCGATGGTCCTGGCGGGCGCCTTGGGGAAGAAGTCGATGGCGACATAGACCTGGCCGGTCAGCAGGTTGCCGGTGCGCAGCTGGGCGCGCAGGCCCTTGGAGACCATGTAGCGCAGGCGCTGCTCCTCGGTGTAGCGCGACTCGGGCGGCTGCGCCTTCATGCCGCGCCGCAGGCGTTCGGGATAGATCTGCACCAGCACCGGCATGCGGAACTCGCGCTCGCTGCGGTCGAAGTCGACGCCGATGGACTTCACCTCGCCGATCACGACGCCCCGGAAATCGACCGGCGCCCCGGGCGACAGGCCGCGCAGCGACTGGTTGAAGTACAGCAGCACGGTCTGCGCCGGGCCGTCCGGCCGTTTCATGGCCGCGCCCTCGTCGCTGGCCAGCAGGAACGCGGTGTTCTCCGAGGCGACCGGGCCGGCGCCTTCCTCCGGCGCGCCGATGGCGATGCCGCCGAGCAGGATGGTCGCCAGCGACTGCGTGCGCAGTGTCAGGCCGCTGGCGCTGAGCTGCATGTCCAGGCCGCTGGCATGCCAGAAGCGGGTGTTGGCGCCGACGAACTTCTCGTAGGGTGAATTGACGAAGACCCGCAATGTCACGCCGCGGCCGTCGGCATCGAGCTCGTAGGCCGCCACCTGGCCGACCTTGATGCGCCGGTAGTAGATCGGCGAGCCGACGTCCAGCGAGCCGATGTCGTTGGCGCGCAGCAGGAACTGCCGGCCCGAGGCATCGCGGGTCACGGTCGGCGGCGCCTCGAGCCCGGTGAACTCGGAGGCGCTCTCCTCCGACACGCCGGCATCGGCGCCGATGTAGGCGCCCGAGAGCAGGGTTCCCAGGCCCGAGATGCCCGAGGTGTCCAGGCGCGGCCGCACGACCCAGAACGCGGTGTCCTGGGCGGTGAAGGCATCGGCATCCTTGTTGAGCTGGACCTGCACCCGCACGTGCGACCGGTCGCGCGCCAGACGCACGCGCTCGACCAGGCCGATCTGCACGTCCTTGTACTTGACGATGGTCTTGCCGGCCTCCAGGCCCTCGGCGGTGCGGAAGTTCAGCATGATCTCCGGCCCGCGCCCGAGCAGCGTCTTGGCCACCAGCGTGATGCCGACCAGCGCCGCCACCACCGGGATCAGCCAGATCAGCGAGGGCAGCCAGGCGCGCCGGCGGGCGACGCGCGGCGCCGACAGCGCCGGCGGCGCGGCGGCCACGGCCACCGGGTCGTCGCCGGCCGGGCGCCCGGGCGGTCCGGAGGGTTCGGGGGATCCAGGTGTCGCGGGGGGTTCGCGGTCGTTCATCGGTCGAGGGTCCTTGCCGGCGCGCTGGCCGGCGTCTGCGGGATGGGCCGGGGGGCGATGGCGTCGTCGACGACATCGTCGTCGTCGTCGTCTTCGCCATCGGGATCGCCGGCGGCGCCATCCCAGGTCAGCTTGGGATCGAAGCTCAGCGAAGCCAGCATCGTCAGCACCACCACCATGCCGAAGGCGGCGATGCCGGCGCCGGCGGTGATCTCGGCGAAGCCCCGGATGCGCACCAGGCCGGCCAGCAAGGCGACGACGAAGACGTCGAGCATCGACCAGCGGCCGATCAGCTCGATCACGTGATAGAGCCGCGAGCGCTCGCCGCGCCGCCAGTTGGTGCCACGCTGGGCATTGAACACCAGCACGAACAGCGCCGCCAGCTTGAACAAGGGCACCAGGAAACTGGCGATGAAGACGATCGCCGCGAGTTCGTAGTCGCCCGAGATCCAGAAATAGATGATGCCACTGAGGATGGTGTCGTTCTGCGTGCCGAAGATCGAGCGCGTCACCATCACCGGCAGCAGGTTGGCCGGCAGGTACATCGCGCAGGCGGCGATCAGCAAGGCCCAGGTCCGGTTCAGGCTGTCGCGCTTGCGGGTGCGCAGCGGCGTGCCGCAGCGCCCGCACGGGGTGCCCTCGGCGGCGCCATCCCAGACCGTGCCGCACTGGCGGCAGCCGATCAGGCCGACCTCGATGGCGCGCGGCGCCGCCAGGGCCAGCGCGCGCTCCTCGGCCGAGACCGGCCGGTGCAGGCCGCGCAACGGATGCCTGAGCAGCCGCAGCGTGCTGGGCTTCACGTGGCACGCTCCGATGTCGACGAGGCCGAGGCCGACGCCGGGCCGTCGGCCGGCCGGGGCGGCGCGGTGTCGTCGAGCTTCTTCTCGGCCATCTCCCAGAAACCGCGCGGATCGAAGGCCAGCACCGCCGTCAGCACCACCGTCAGCGCCATGAAGGCCCACAGCGCCGGCCCCGGCAGCACGCTGGCGATGCTCGAGAGCTTGACCAGCGCCACCAGCACGCCCAGCAGGAAGACCTCGATCATTCCCCACGGTCGCAGGGCCTGCATCAGCCGCACCAGCACGGCGAAGCCGAGGGCGCGCCGATGGCGGCGCAGCGGCACCAGCAGCCAGGCCAGGATCAGCAGCTGCATCAGCGGGAACAGGATCGTCGTGGCCAGCACCAGCAGGGCCACCAGCGAGCGGTCCTCCCCGGTCAGGGTGATGACGGCGCCGGCGAGCGTGGTGTGGCTGCGCAATCCGCGCAGCTCGATCTCCACGATCGGGAACAGGTTGGCGATCGCGAACAGGATCAGGCAGGCCAGCGTGAGCGGGAGCATGCGGTCGCGCTGGGCGCCGGCGTGGCGGTCGAGCTCGGTGCCGCAGCGCGGACAACGCGCGATCTCGCCCTCGGCGAGGCGTGCGCGTCGCCAGACGGCATCGCAGCCGTCGCAGACCATCGCGTCGGGCACTTCTTTCATGGGCGGGCGGGCACTCGCATCGATTCGTAACTCCTGAATCTAGGGGTGAACGACGGCGGGAGCCCTCAGACGCAGACTACTGAAGATGCCAGCCACCGCCGCGCAGGCCGCCGCCAGCACCAGGGCGATGAAGGGCCCGCGCCCCTGATGCGGATTCCAGATGCTGAACACCGCCGCCACCGCCACCGCGCCGATGGTCTGCCCGGTCAGCCGCGCCGTGCCCAGCATGCCACTGGCCGCGCCGCTGCGGTGGCGCGGCGGCGAGGTCACGATGGTGTGGTTGTTGGGCGACTGGAACAAGCCGAAACCGGCGCCGCACAATGCCAGCCGCCAGGCGATGTCGAGGTTCGACGGCGCCGCCGGCAGCATCGCCAGCAGCGCCAGGCCGAGCGCCAGCAGGCCCAGTCCGATGCCGCCGAGCAGGCCGTCCGGATAGCGGCCGATCAGCCGCCCGGCGATCGGCGCCATGACCACGATCGCCAGTGGCCAGGCCGTGATCAGCAGGCCGGCCTGCAGGTGGCTGCGGCCATAGACATCCAGCAGCAGGAACGGCAGCGCGATGTACGACAGCATCTGGGCGCAGAACGCCGCCACCGAGGTGCCCATCGACAGCGCGAAGACCGGGATGCGCAGCAGGTCGACCGGGAACAGCGGCAGCGCCAGCGTGCGCTGGCGGCGCAGGTAGAAGAAGCCCACGCCGAGCCCGCCGGCGAGCAGCGCCCAGGCGATCGGCTGCGCGCCCGATGCGGCGGCATCGCTGCGTACGCCCAGGCGATCGACGCCGATGAAGATCAGGGCGAACATCAGCACGTTGAGCGCCACGTCGCCCCACGAGAAGCGCGCGCCGGCGGCTGGTTTGGCGACGTTGAAGGGCAGCGCCCGGCGCCCGATCAGCAGCACCGCCAGTCCCAGCGGCACGTTGAAGGCGAAGAGCCATGGCCACGACGCCACCGACAGGATGCCCGCCGCCACCGAGGGCCCCGCCACCGAGGCGATCGCCACCACCATCGAGTTGATCGCCACGCCGCGTCCCAGCCGGTCGGACGGATAGATCAGCCGCACCAATGCGGCATTGACGCTCATGATCCCGGCCGCGCCCATGCCCTGCAGCATGCGCGCGGCGATCAGGGTGCCGAGCGAGTCGGCCAGCGTCGCTCCCAGCGAGGACACCGTGAACAGCGCCATGCCCCACAGGTAGACCCGCCGGTAGCCGATCAGGTCGCCCAGCGAGGCCAGTGGCAGCAGCAGCACGAGGGTGGCGATCTGGTAGGCGTTGATGACCCAGATGGCATGCGACGCGCTGGCGTCGAGCTCGCGGGCGATGCCCGGCAGCGCCAGGTTGACGATGGTGCCGTCGAGCACCGCCACGGAGATGCCCAGCACCATCACCACCATCGCGCGCAGGCGCTGCGGCTGCGGCAGGCCGTCGCGGACCGGCGCGGCCTCGGGTGCGGCGGTGGGTTGCCGGGCGCCGGGGGCGCCGAGGGTGTCGTCGGTTGTCATGGGATGTGGGGCATGGGGCCGGGGTGTCGCGGGAGGATGCTCGGGCGGATGGCGCTCAGGGAACGGCGCAGGTCGCCGGACGCTCGGCGCCGCCCAGCGTCGTCCAGGTCAGGAGGCCCGCCACCAACGCGCCGCCGGCCATGCCCGCGACCATCGGCAATGGCGTGCCGTCGGTGAACAGGCCGACCACGCCCATGACGACGGCGCCGGTGAGCATCTGCAGCGTGCCCAGCAGCGCCGAGGCCGTGCCGGCGATGGCGCCGTGGCGTTCCAGCGCCAGTACCGCCGTGGTCGGGATCACCAGGCCCATGCAGCCGCTGGCGATGAAATACAGCACGATCAGCACCCACAGTGCATCGCCGCCGGTGGCGTAGTAGCCGAACATCGCCAGCATGACCGCGCAGGAACCGGCGACGCCGCCCTGCACCACCCGCGTCAGCCCGTAGCGCTCGCCCAGCGCGCCCGTGAACTGCGAGACGGCGATGAACGCCGCCGCGTTGACGCCGAAGGCGATGCTGTACATCGTCGGCGTCAGCCCGTAGTGGCCGATCATCACGAACGACGAGTTGGCCAGGTAGGTGAAGAAGCCCGCCATGGCGAAGCTGCCGATGAAGACCAGGCCCAGATAGTGCCGGTCGCGCAGCAGCAGCGCATAGGCCGCCAGCGCGCTGGCGAGGCTGCTCTCCACCCGGTCGGCCGCCGGCCGCGTCTCGCGCAGCGAGGTGGCGATGAGCACGATCCCGGCCAGCGCCGCCGCGCACACCACCCAGAACACGGCGCGCCAGCCAGCCAGTGCGATCACCGCGCTGCCGGCCAGCGGCGCCAGGATCGGCGAGATGCTGAAGACCAGCATCAGCAGCGCCATCAGGCGCGCCGCGTCGTTGCCGGTGTGCAGGTCGCGCACCACCGCGCGCGGGATCGCCATGCCCGCCGCGGCGCCCAGTCCCTGCAGGAAGCGCATCGCGATCAGGACGCGGATGTCGCCGGCCAGCGCGCAACCCACGCTGGCCGCGGCGAACAGCACCAGGCCGAAGACCAGCGGCGCGCGGCGCCCGACCATGTCCGAGACCGGCCCGTAGAACGGCTGGCCGACCGCCAGCGCCAGGAAGAACGCCGTGAGGCTCCATTGCACGGCGCCGATCTCCGCACCCAGGCTGGCGCCGATGGCCGGCAGCGCCGGCAGGTACATGTCGATGGCGAAGGGGCCGATGGCCGAGAGCAGGCCCAGGACCAGGGCCATCCGGAGGAAACGCGGAGAAGTCATTGCCGACGATTGTCGCCAACCGGGCGCCATGGCCCCGGGCCGGGGCCTTTGGAGCGAGCCGGGCGCGCCGGCCTCACGCCGCCGGCGACGCCGGGGGCACCGGGGAGTGCGCCTCCAGGCAGGCGGTGGTGTCGACGGCGCCCATGCTGCGCGCCAGGTCCAGCGCCGACAGCCCGTCCGAGCTCCGGGCGTCCATGTCGATGCCCTGCCCGAGCAGGAGCTCCACGATCTCGCGCCGGTTGAACATGGCCGCGAACATCAGGGGCGTCTTGCCGCCCGGCGGCGCGAAATCCGGCCGCGCGCCATGCGCCAGCAGCAGTTCGACGATCGGCAGGAAGCCCTTGAAGGCGGCGCCGCCCATCGGCGTCTGCGCCATGTCGTTGTAGCGGTCGGGTTCGGCGCCGGCCTCCAGCAGCACCCGGGTCGCCTCGACCTGGCCATGGTAGGCGGCGAGCATCAGCAGCGTGTCGCCCTTGTGGTTGCTCATGTTGGGCGGCAGGCCCTTCTGCAGCAGCCGCTCCAGCATGGGCGCGTCGCCGGCGCGCGCGACCTGGAACACCTCCTGGGCGAACTGGATGAATTCGGCGCTGGCGGGGGCCGGTGCGGCCGATGCCGACGATGCGTCCGGCGGGCTGTGGGGGGTGCTGGGATGGTCCATCGTTGATCCGGGATGTGGGGGCGCGTCGGCGGGCCGCGAGCGCGAATCCTGGGTATACCCGCCCCGCCCGCCGGCGGATGTAGGTCGAGGTGGCCCGTTCGCGCGGTCGCTCCCGCAGGACGCCATGGCCGGCCGACGGCGCGGCGGCGCCAGGGCGTCGGCGTCAGCCCGGCGGAGCGCCGCGCGCACCCGTCGCGCGCGGATGCAGCGCCACCTCCGCCACCAGGAAGTCCAGCACGGCCCGCACGCGCGCCGGCAGGTGGCCGGGCTTGCCGACATAGACCGCATGGATCGGCTCGACGTC
>Ga0308164_10000902_pt1 | contig 39389 bp, 33 predicted proteins | sample PhyTR2_FD_201031 | JGI IMG/M metagenome (GOLD analysis project Ga0308164, IMG submission 201031) | Phyllosphere microbial communities from UC Gill Tract Community Farm, Albany, California, United States - DLSLT.R2 | ecosystem: Host-associated > Plants > Phyllosphere > Unclassified | place: USA... | reverse complement strand
GTGTGCGCAAGCGCGGCAAGATCCACGAGGAAGTTGAAAAGTTCTCGGTGGTCAAGACGCTGCAGGCCATCAAGGACGCCAACGTGGTGATCTTTGTGATGGACGCCCGCGAAGGTGTGGTCGACCATGACCTGAACCTGCTGGGCTTCGCCCTTGAAGCGGGTCGTGCGCTGGTCATCGCGCTGAACAAGTGGGACGGCATGACGCCGGGCGAACGCGATTTCGTGAAGATCGAGCTGGAACGCCGCTTGTTCTTCGTCGACTTCGCCGACATCCACTTCATCTCCGCGCTGCACGGCACGGGCGTGGGCAACCTGTATCAGTCGGTACAGAACTCGTTCAAGTCCGCGGTCACACGCTGGCCAACCAGCCGCCTGACGCAGATTCTCGAAGATGCGGTCAGCGAGCATGCACCACCGATGGTCGGCAGCCGCCGCATCAAGCTACGCTACGCCCACTTGGGTGGTGCCAACCCGCCGCTGATCGTGATCCACGGTAACCAGGTCGAGAAGGTACCCAAGTCCTACGTCCGCTACCTGGAAAACACCTACCGGCGTGTGCTCAAACTGGTCGGTACGCCGATCCGTATCGAGTTCAAGGGCGGCGAGAACCCGTATGAAGGCAACAAGAACACGCTCACTGACCGTCAGGTCAACAAGAAGCGTCGGATGATGTCGCACCACAAGAAGGCCGACAAGAAGCGCCGCGACAAGCGCTGAGTCAGCATCGGGAAAAAGGCGCTTCGGCGCCTTTTTTTGTGGCCGTTTAATGGGCTATCCTGCTTGACCCGTGCCGCCCGGTGCCGGGAGATTGCAGGGAAAGGGTTCCATGATCGACAGCAAGTTGCCCAACGTGGGCACCACTATCTTCACCGTCATGTCACAGCTGGCCGCCGAAACCGGGGCTATCAACCTGTCCCAGGGGTTTCCCGATTTTGACGGGCCGCAGGCGCTGCGTGATGCGGTCTGCCGACATGTCACCCAAGGCCACAACCAATACTCCCCGATGACCGGGCTGCCTGCGCTTCGTCAGCAAGTCGCGGCAAAGATCGCCCGCAGCTATGGGCGTACGGTCAATCCGGACAGCGAAATCACTATCACGCCGGGTGCCACGCAGGCGATTTTCTGCGCGATCCACAGCGTGATTCGCGCTGGCGACGAAGTGATCATTTTCGACCCTTGCTATGACAGCTACGAGCCCGCCGTCGAACTGGCCGGTGGGCGCTGCGTCCATGTGCAACTGGGGCTGGATGACTTCGCCATCGACTGGCAAAAGCTGAGCGATGCGCTGAGCCCGCGTACCCGCATGATCGTCATCAACAGCCCGCACAACCCCAGCGGCGCGTTGATCAGCCGTGCAGAGCTCGATCGGCTGGCCGCGCTGATCGCCGATCGTGATATCTACCTGCTCAGCGATGAGGTCTACGAACACCTGGTGTTTGACGGCGCACGCCATGTCAGCGTGCTTGACCACGAAGCGTTGTATCAGCGCGCCTTCGTCGTCAGCTCGTTCGGCAAGACCTATCACGTCACAGGCTGGAAAACCGGTTACGTGGTCGCGCCGCCTGCGCTGACGTCCGAGCTGCGTAAGGTGCACCAATACGTGAGCTTCTGCGGTGTCACGCCGTTGCAATACGCGTTGGCCGACTTCATGGCCGAACACCCGGAGCATGTCGATGAACTGCCAGGCTTCTATCAGGCCAAGCGCGACTTTTTCTGTGGTCATCTGGCTGAGTCGCGTTTCAGCTTCCGGCCGGTGGGCGGGACTTATTTCCAGTTGGTCGATTACTCGCAGATCAGGCCCGACCTCAACGATGTCGACATGGCCTTGTGGATGACCCGCGAGCATGGGGTGGCGAGCATTCCGATTTCTGTGTTCTACCAGAGCCCGCCAGCAGGGCAGCGCCTGATCCGCCTGTGCTTCGCTAAACAGGAAGAGACGCTACGTCTGGCGGCGGAGAAACTATGCGCGATATAAGCGGGCTGCCGAACCTCAATCTAGCGCTGATCCAGACCACGCTGGCGTGGCATGATCGCGAGGCCAACCTCGAGCATTTCGAGCCATTGCTGGATCAGGCGCGCGGCGCGGACCTGGTGATCCTGCCAGAGATGTTCACCACCGGGTTCTCGATGGAGTCCAAGGCCCTGTCAGAACCTGAAGCCGGGCCTACATCGGTATGGTTATTGGCTCAGGCCAAGCGTATCGGCGCCGTGGTGACCGGCAGCGTCATGATGCGCGCGGCCGATGGTAGTCATCGCAATCGCCTGCTGTGGGCGCGGCCAGACGGTGAGCTGCTGCATTACGACAAGCGTCATCTGTTTCGCATGGCCGGTGAACACCAGCACTACACGCCGGGCGATCGCCAGGTGATGTTTGAACTCAACGGCTGGCGCGTACGGCCGCTGATCTGCTACGACCTGCGCTTTCCGGTCTGGAGCCGTGACGCTCAGGACACCGACCTGTTGCTGTACACCGCCAACTGGCCGGGTGCGCGGCGCCTGCACTGGAACCGCCTGCTGCCTGCCAGAGCCATTGAAAACCTGTGCTATGTGGCGGCAGTCAATCGCGTTGGGTCGGACGGCAAGGGCTTTGCGTACACCGGTGACAGTCAGGTCCTGGATTTCCAGGGCGAGAGCCTGTTGAGCGTGGGCGAAGCGGACGGGGTGTTCAAGGCGACGCTTGGCGCGGCAGACTTGCATGCCTACCGCACACGGTTTCCAGCGGGGCTGGATGCTGATTCGTTTAATATTGAATAAAAGTACTTCAGAATGTTTCAAGTCGGCCGATAGCTGTTCCAGACCTCCAGGAGACCGTTATGACTATTATCAACACCTCCACGCTGAACAGTTACACAAGCTCGTTGACCTTAGCGATCAAACCTACTGACGCTGAAACAGCCAAGGCCGCGACTGCTGCTGCCACCACGACTACTGAAACAGAGAAAAGCTCTGATCAGGCGTCCACCGAAGGTGGCAAGGCCGGTGCGGCGGGTGGTGGTGGCAGCGTGGGTGGTTCCAGCGAATCGTCGCTCAATCAGACCATCGAACAGATAAAGCAGCAGATCAAGGACGCTCAGAAGCAACTCGCCGAGCAGAAGGCGCAGTTGGCTGCTGCTCAAAGCGGTAACGGCTCAGCGGAAGAAAAGGCTCAGAAATCCATGGCGATTCAGGGCCAGATCGCGACCATCAGCGCCAACCTGCAGACGTTGCAGGCCTCGTTGCTGCAGCTGGAAACCGGTGGCGGTGTAAACACCACCGCGTGATATCGCCTGCTTTGCGTCCGCAGTGACGCTCATCATGCCCGCGCACAGTGTTGCGCGGGCATCCAGCTGCTTGCGCCCCTGATCAGGCGGCGCAGCGTCCAGCGTTGCCTGTCACTCGTTGACGTTCATGAACTTGCGGGCCCACTCTACGTAGTCTTCAGGCTGCGTATAGGTGTGGGTCAGTTCGGTCGCGCTCATATTCGATTCGCTGCCCAGGATCTGACGCTGCTCGCGCAGGCAGTCATAGGTGGCCTTGATCGCAGCGAAGTACGCCGCGTGACCATGTACGCAGACCCTCACGCCCATCTCGGCAAGACGCGCGTTGTCGTGCAGTTCCGGGTTGCCGTATGTCACCAGCATCAGCGGCACGGTCACGCCTTCGGATATCTGCGCCAGGTGATCGAAGTCACGAATGCCGACGATGGTAATACCGTCAGCCCCGGCAGCCTGGTACTGCTGAACCCGGCTGATGGCTTCCTGAACCGGAATGATTGCCGCGTTGGTGCGAGCGAAAATCGACATCTCCGGATCGACACGCGCTTCCAGCGCTGCGCGGATCTTGCCAACGCCTTCCGCAGTGGAAATCAGGTCAGTGGATTTGCGTCCGAACTGCGCCGGCAGCAGGGTATCTTCGATCGTCAGTGCAGAAATACCGGCACGTTCCAGTTCGACAACGGTGCGCATGACGTTAAGGGCATTGCCATAACCATGGTCTGCGTCCGCGATGACCGGGAGCTGTGCGACACGGCCGATGCGCGTGGCCTGTTCAACGAATTCGCTCAGGGTGATCAGGGCGAAGTCAGGGGCTGCCAGGACTTGCAGCGACGCCACGGAGCCGCCGAGGATGCCTACTTCAAAGCCCAGATCCGCTGCGATTCGCGCGGACATGGGGTCGAACACCGAGGCTGTGTGAAAGCAAGCGTTCGACGAGGTGAGCGCACGGAAGCTACGGCGCAAATCTTGATGGGAAGCCTTGGGCATAATCGCTCCAAATGTGATTGGATCAGCTCAGCGTACCGAGGCCGATGGTAATTTCAATGCACGGTGGGTCTGCCCGAGCATTCTTTTCGTCCGGAAATCAATGCAATAGTCGTCTTGGTTTTATAGGAAAGGTGCAGCTGGCAGGTAAGTCCGAGCAGGCATCGTCAGCATATGAATTGCTGTTGGATTGGGCGCGCTCTGGAGTAAGGGCAGCATGCTACCACAGCATAAATGAAAAAGATTATGCCGAAACAGGCAGGGTCATGCGCGGAATGCAAGAGGTGGGTGCAGCGTGAGGCGGGGAGGGAAGAGTGCGATGCGGATGACGGACCTGCGTCCGCCATCCGGCTATCGAATCAGGCAGCCTTGGCTTGCGTCTGACTGATTGAACGATTCAGAGCACTGAACAGGGCGCGGAAGCTCGCCGTGGTGATGTTTTCATCGATGCCCACACCATGCACGGCGCGTTCGCCATTCACGCGCAGCTCGATGTAGGCAGCTGCCTTGGCGGTGGTACCCGAGCCGATCGCATGCTCGTTGTAGTCCATGATTTCCACGGCCAATGGCAGGCCGGCCACCAGTGCTTCCAGGGCGCCCTTGCCCTTGCCGCGCCAGTGCTGGGTTTCACCGTCGACGTGCACCTCGGCATCAACCGAGCTGTTGCCGTTCTCTTCCTGCAACTTATGGCTGATCAGCGCATAAGGAACGTTGGCTTGCAGGTATTCACGACGCAACAGCGAGTGAATCTGCTCGGCCGTCATCTCCAGACCCAGACGATCGGTTTCACCCTGAACCACCTGGCTGAACTCGATCTGCATGCGGCGTGGCAGGGAAATGCCATATTCCTGTTCCAGCAGGTAAGCGATACCACCTTTGCCCGACTGGCTGTTGACGCGGATCACCGCCTCGTAGCTGCGACCGATGTCAGCCGGGTCGATCGGCAAGTAAGGCACTTCCCACAACTCGCCTTCCTTCTGCTGGGTGAAACCCTTGCGGATCGCATCCTGGTGCGAGCCGGAGAACGCGGTATGAACCAGATCGCCAACGTACGGGTGACGTGGGTGAACCGGGATCTGGTTGCACTCTTCGACGACCTTGCGCACGCCGTCGATGTCCGAGAAGTCCAGCCCGGGATTGATGCCCTGGGTGTAGAGGTTCAGCGCTACGGTGACCAGATCGACGTTGCCGGTCCGCTCGCCGTTACCGAACAGGCAGCCCTCGACGCGATCCGCACCGGCCATCAGGCCCAGCTCGGTGGCGGCAACGCCCGTGCCACGGTCGTTGTGGGTATGCAGGCTGATCAGCACGCTGTCGCGGCGGGTAATATTGCGGCCGAACCACTCGATCTGGTCGGCGTAAATGTTGGGTGTCGCTACTTCCACGGTCGCCGGGAGGTTGAGGATCACCTTGTTCTCGGGCGTCGGGTTCCACACCTCGATTACCGCATCGCAGACTTCCTTGGCGAATTCCAGCTCGGTCGCACTGAAGGTCTCCGGCGAGTACTGGAAGGTCCATTGGGTTTCCGGCTGTTGTGCTGCGTATTTAACGAACAGCTTGGCCGCGTTGACCGCGATCTCTTTCACCCCGGCCTTGTCCTGATTGAAGACAATGCGGCGGAACGACGGGCAGGTCGCGTTATACAGGTGAACGATGGCTTTCTTGGCGCCGCGCAGTGATTCGAAGGTGCGGGCGATCAGGTCTTCGCGAGCCTGGGTGAGTACCTGGATGGTGGTGTCATCCGGGATGTGGCCGTCTTCGATCAGAGTACGCACGAAGTCGAAGTCAGTCTGCGAAGCCGATGGAAAGGATGCCTCGATTTCCTTGACGCCGACGCTGACCAGGGCTTTCCAGAAGCGCAGCTTCTTGGCCGCGTCCATCGGCTCGATCAGCGACTGGTTGCCATCACGCAGATCGGAACTGCACCAGATCGGCACTGCGTCGATGATCTTCGAAGGCCAGGTGCGGTCAGGCAGATCGATGGTCGGGAACGCACGGTACTTCTTCGAGGGGTCTTTGAGCATGGTCATCAGGAAATCCTTTTGTATTCACGGGGCCGGGGTTGGGCGGCCTGCCGTTCTGGATAGATAGCACAGGGAGTTGCGAACACAGGGACGAGGCACAGCATGCTAGCCAGGCAGTCGGGCGCTGACCAGGCTGAGGCACCGATGTTGGCGCAACAGAATAAGGGTTTGAGAGGTTTTCATGAGGCCAACCGTAACCATTGGCATGGATGATGGCAAGCATTTGAAAAAGATTGGAATAAATTCTCGAAAAGGCGTCTTTAGCGATTTTTTATAGCGGGATATTAAGCTTTATGTGCGGGTTATTGTTGGGCGAAAGCGATGTGCGCAATGAGGGGGCAGGTGAGCGAGCGCCGTAACGCTCGCTCACCAACAGGCTCACGGCTGAAACGCGCCGATGAAGATCGCCGGGTCCACGCGCGCATCGTTGAGGCTGACGTTCCAGTGCATGTGCGGCCCGGTTGCGCGACCGGTTGCGCCGACTTTGCCAACCACTCCGCCACGCGGGACGAGGTCGCCGACCTTCACGTCGATCTTCGACATATGGCAAAACATGCTGATGAAGCCTTGCCCATGATCAACGAATACCGTGTTGCCATTGAAGAAGTAATTGCCGGTCAGGATGACCTTACCCGCTGCCGGAGATTTGATCGGCGTGCCTGCAGGAACCGCGAAGTCGAGGCCCGAATGCGGGTTGCGCTCTTCGCCGTTGAAGAAGCGACGCACACCGAACTTGCTCGACAACGGGCCGTTGACCGGCTTGTCCAGAATCAGATTGCTTGGCGTGCCCGGGCTGAAACTGCGGTAGGCACGCAGTTGCTCGGCCAGTTCGCCCTCGATACGTTTGTTGTCTTCGGGGTTGGGATTGACCTGACGTTTGTTCTTGAGCGTGATGTGCTGTTCCGGGTACTTCTTGCTGCCAACGGTGAAGTTGAGCGTGCGCCCGCCGGACGTGACTTGCTGGGTACCGGGTTTGACGGTCAGCGGAATGCCGATGATGGCCAGCCAGCGTGTGCCCTGTTCCTTGACCACCAGCACCGGTTTGCCTTGATAGGTGGCGGTCGGTGCCTGAGCGCCCGTGCCCAGGTCGATAACCGCGACACCGCCGGGCACCGGCTTGTCGAGTGCGCGAGTGATGAAACTGTCGGCGTGGGCGGGGAGACAGAGCAGCAGGGCGAACAGCGGGGCGATAAAACGTAGCATCAGGCAGTCAGTCCAGAAGGGAGAGGGTCACGGGTGTGAGGTGATTGTCTTCGACGCGCACGTGCAGTTCGCCTTCGCCGAGCCTGGCGGTAAGCCGTTGGCCCGTTTGCGTCTGTGCAGCGTTGCGGATCGCGTGGCCGCGCTCGTCGAGCAGGATGCTGTAACCGCGTCCCAGTGTGGCGAGCGGGCTGACCACGTTGAGGGTCTGCACCTGACTTTGCAGTTGCAGCTTGCGCGCCTTGATCTGTTCGCGAATGGCTCTCGGCAGACGCTCGGCCAGGGCATCCAGACGCTGGCGCAAAAAGGCCAGGGTCCGGCCTGGATGCTGGGCAGCAAGGCGGCTTTGCATGTGCGACAGACGCAGCTGACGTTGATGCATGTTCTGTTCAAACGCGCGGCGCAGGCGCATGTCCAGGTCGTCCAGCCGTTGCGACTGCTGACGCAAGCGCTCGCCAGGATGACGCAGACGCCGGGAAATACCCTCAAGACGCAACCGCTCGCGCATCAGACGGTCCTGCATGCGGCTGACCAGTCGCCGGTGCAGGTTGTCGACGCGTCGATGCAGGTCGCTGGAATCCGGGGCGAGCAGTTCGGCCGCAGCGGAGGGCGTCGGCGCACGCACGTCGGCGACAAAGTCGCTGATGGACACATCGGTTTCATGCCCGACAGCGCTGACGATCGGCGTCACGCACGCGTCGATGGCGCGGGCGACGGCTTCTTCGTTGAAGCACCACAGGTCCTCCAGCGAGCCGCCGCCACGTGCCAGGATCAGCGCATCGAAGCCTCTGCTGTCGGCCAGCTTCAGTGCGCGGACAATCTGGTTGATCGCCTCGCGACCCTGAACGGCTGTGGGAATCAAGGTCAGCTCGACCCGTGGCGCGCGACGGCGGAACACGCTGATGATGTCGCGGATCACCGCACCGGTCGGAGAACTGATAATCCCGATACGTTGCGGGTGCAGCGGCAGCGCGACCTTGCGCTCGGCGCTGAACAGGCCTTCATCGCTGAGCTTGGCTTTCAGCGCATCGAACGCCAGGCGTAACGCACCATCACCGGCAGGTTCCACCGTATCGAGAATCAGCTGATAGTCGCCACGGCCTTCAAACAGCGAGACCTTGCCGCGCACCTTGACCTGCAAGCCGTCCTTGAGTGCCTGACGCACCCGCGCCGCGCTCTGCCGGAACAAGGCGCAGCGGACCTGCGCGCCAGAGTCCTTCAGCGTGAAGTACACATGGCCCGAGGCCGGGCGCGAGAGGTTGGAGATCTCGCCCTCGACCCAGATGCTGCTGAACACGTCTTCCAGCAGCACGCGGGCGCGGCCGTTGAGCTGGCTGACAGTAAGGACTTCCCGGTCGAGGCCGAGTCTTGCGAAAGGGTCTTTGATCATGTCGGGCATCATAATGGCAATGCCGGTCTGGCGCACAGGTCTGTCTCGTCGGTAAAGGCAGGATTGCTTCTTGACCTGAATGGCCAGCCCATTAAGCTGCGGCCTCGAACAGCTTTAAGCGACGCTCCTTTATGAACACCCAAAGCATCATCGTCCCGCAAATCTCCACCTTTCCCGGGCACGAGGCCAGGGCGCGGCTGATCCTGCGCTGGTTGGTCAAGCTCAATGTGGTCGAGCCAGAGCTGACCACGTGCGGACGCACCTATAACAAGATGGCCTACGCAGTGGCACCGGGAGCGAGGCGGGTGGTGAAGAATCCCGATGCGTTGCCGTTCGGACAGGTCGTCAACGGGCTGGAAATCGTCACCAAGCGCTGCATCTATACCCCGCTGAACGACTTTGCCGAAGAGGCCGGTTGCCCGGAGTGTCGCCGCGAAGTGGGGGAGGCGCTGTTCGACAGCCTGGAAGACTGGATGCCCGGTCATACCGATAATTTCACCTGCCCCGAATGCCGCCACGAAGATGACATCAACGGCTTTCTTTTTCTCGACGCCTGCGGGTTTTCCAACCTCGGTTTCATCTTCAATAACTGGCTGGATGCGTCGTTCACGCAGACCTTTCTGGATGACTTCGCCGAACGTCTGGATCGCCCGGTCTCCTGCGTTAATGTGCGTCTATAAACAGCTTTGATAATAGGCTGAGGTTTACATTGAGCCGGGCGGGGTCTGTGGGTATAATGGCGCGCTTCCAATTTCCCGCCCGGGAGCCCCCGCGATGCTGCGTATCAGTCAAGAAGCCCTTACATTCGACGACATTCTCCTTGTGCCCGGTTATTCCGAGGTACTCCCTAACGAAGTCAGTCTGAAAACCCGTTTGACCCGTGGCATCGAGCTGAATATACCTTTGGTCTCTGCTGCAATGGATACAGTCACCGAGGCCCGTCTGGCAATTGCCATGGCCCAGGAAGGCGGTATCGGTATCATCCACAAGAACATGACCATCGAGCAGCAAGCTGCCGAAGTGCGCAAGGTCAAGAAGTTCGAGGCCGGTGTCGTCAAGGACCCGATCACGATCGAAGCCGACGCCACTGTCCGCGATCTGTTCGAACTCACCCGCATGCACAACATTTCCGGCGTACCGGTCCTGCACAATGGCGACCTGGTCGGCATCGTGACGTCCCGCGACGTACGCTTCGAAAATCGTCTTGATGTCCCTGTCCGCGAAGTGATGACGCCCAAAGAGCGTCTGGTCACCGTGCGTGAAGGCGCCGACAAGAACGAAGTGCGCGAACTGCTGCACAAGCACCGCCTTGAAAAAGTCCTGATCGTGGATGCTAATTTCGCGCTCAAGGGCATGATGACCGTCAAGGACATCGAGAAAGCCAAGGCTTACCCGCTGGCCAGCAAGGACGATCAGGCTCGCCTGCGTGTCGGCGCTGCAGTCGGTACCGGCAAGGACACCGGCGAGCGCGTCACCGCACTGGTTGCGGCTGGCGTTGACGTCGTGGTCGTCGATACCGCTCACGGCCATTCCAAAGGCGTGATCGACCGCGTCCGCTGGGTCAAGGAAAACTTCCCGCAGGTGCAGGTCATCGGCGGCAACATCGCCACTGGCGAAGCAGCCAGGGCACTGGTTGCCGCAGGCGCCGATGCAGTCAAGGTCGGTATCGGCCCGGGCTCCATCTGCACCACGCGTATCGTTGCTGGTGTCGGCGTGCCGCAGATCAGCGCCATCGCCAACGTCTCCGCTGCCCTTGAAGGCACTGGCGTGCCGATGATCGCCGACGGCGGTATCCGCTTCTCCGGTGACCTGTCCAAGGCCATCGTGGCTGGCGCCTCCTGCGTGATGATGGGCTCGATGTTCGCCGGTACTGAAGAAGCGCCAGGCGAGATCGAACTGTTTCAGGGCCGTTCCTACAAGGCCTATCGCGGCATGGGCTCGCTGGGTGCGATGTCCCAGGCGCAAGGCTCGTCCGATCGCTACTTCCAGGATTCGTCCGCAGGTGCCGAGAAGCTGGTGCCGGAAGGTATCGAAGGCCGTGTGGCCTATAAAGGTCCGTTGTCGGCCATCATCCATCAGTTGATGGGCGGCCTGCGTTCCTCCATGGGTTACACCGGCAGTGCCGATATCGAGCAGATGCGCACCAAGCCCGAGTTTGTTCGCATCACCGGTGCCGGTATGGCTGAGTCCCACGTCCATGACGTGCAGATCACCAAGGAAGCGCCGAACTATCGCGTTGGTTGATCCGGACTGCATCGGGGTGTTTGCCTCGATGCAGGCCAACAAGTTTCATAGCCGGGGCTGTTGACGCAGCCCCGTGTCGTTTCTGTTTTTTGACGAGAATGAGTCATGGCCCTCGACATTCACGCCCACCGTATCCTGATCCTCGACTTCGGTTCCCAGTACACCCAGCTGATCGCCCGCCGCGTGCGCGAAATCGGCGTGTATTGCGAGCTGCATCCGTTTGACATGGACGACGAAGCGATTCGCGAATTCGCTCCAAAAGGCGTGATCCTCGCCGGCGGCCCCGAGTCCGTACACGAAGCCGACAGCCCGCGCTGCCCGCAAGCGGTATTTGACCTGGGTGTGCCGGTTTTCGGTATCTGCTACGGCATGCAGACCATGGCCGAGCAGTTGGGCGGCAAGGTTGCCGGTTCTGAGCTGCGCGAGTTCGGCTACGCTCGCGTTGACGTAGTCGGCAAAAGCCGTCTGCTCGATGGTATCGAAGACCATATCGACGCCGACGGCCTGTTTGGCCTCGACGTATGGATGAGTCACGGTGACAAGGTCACCAAACTGCCGGAAAACTTCCACATTCTGGCCAGCACCCCGAGCTGCCCGATTGCCGGTATGGCTGACGACGCTCGCGGTTACTACGGCGTGCAGTTCCACCCGGAAGTGACCCACACCAAGCAGGGCGGTCGCATCCTGTCGCGCTTCATCCTCGACATCTGCGGCTGTGAAGCGCTGTGGACCCCTTCGAAGATTGCTGAAGACGCCATCGCTCAGGTTCGCGCTCAGGTGGGTACTGACAACGTGTTGCTGGGCCTTTCCGGCGGCGTTGACTCCTCCGTGGTCGCGGCGCTGCTGCACAAGGCCATCGGCGATCAACTGACCTGCGTATTCGTCGACAACGGCTTGCTGCGTCTGCATGAAGGCGAGCAAGTGATGGCCATGTTCGCCGAGAATATGGGCGTCAAGGTGATCCGCGCCAACGCCGAAGAGCAGTTCCTGAACAACCTGGCAGGCGAGAGCGATCCAGAGAAGAAGCGCAAGATCATCGGCCGCACCTTCATCGACGTGTTCGATGCCGAGTCCTGCAAGCTGGACAACATCAAGTATCTGGCGCAAGGCACCATCTACCCGGACGTCATCGAGTCGGCTGGCGCGAAAAGCGGCAAGGCCCACGTCATCAAGTCACACCACAACGTGGGCGGCCTGCCGGAAGAAATGAACCTCAAGCTGGTCGAGCCACTGCGCGAGCTGTTCAAGGACGAAGTCCGCCGCCTGGGCCTCGAACTCGGCCTGCCCTACGATATGGTCTACCGCCACCCATTCCCAGGCCCAGGCCTGGGCGTGCGCATCCTCGGCGAAGTGAAGAAGGAATACGCCGACATCCTGCGTCGTGCCGACCACATCTTCATCGAAGAACTGCGCAAGGCCGACTGGTACCACAAGGTCAGCCAGGCATTCGTAGTGTTCCAGCCGGTCAAATCAGTCGGCGTCGTCGGCGACGGCCGCCGCTACGCCTGGGTCGTCGCGCTGCGCGCTGTCGAAACAATCGACTTCATGACCGCTCGCTGGGCACACCTGCCTTATGAACTGCTGGAGACGGTGAGCGGCCGGATCATCAACGAGATCGAAGGGATCTCGCGGGTGACTTACGACGTGTCGAGCAAGCCGCCGGCTACTATTGAGTGGGAATGATTGGACGTCCGGCATTGTCCGGCACTCACTAGCAAGAAATGCCATGGAGCCCGCTTAATTGCGGGCTTTTTGGGTCTGGCCGATCTCTTTTTGAGAATGATGTGATTACTTTTCACGCAATATGCTCACCCCCAGCCTACCTGCGAGCCGAGTCAGGTTCGCGCGATCCAGATTAAGACCTCTAGCTGCAGCAGAAACATTGCCTTCTGAAAGCCTGAGAGCCTCTTCCAATATCGCTTTCTTGTATCCGTCGACAGATGATTTGAAATCGTGAGACGGGAGCTGCTGTGCAAGGATAGTGCATGACTTTTCCGCAGCCCTCTCGGAGGGCGATTCCAGGAGGTCAAGGTCCTGCAATTCCAGCGACAAGACACTCTGCCTTTTCAAAGACGCCGCTCTTTTTTTTGCCTTCAGCGCCGCCCTTGCCATCAGGTGTTCCAGTTCCCGGATATTCCCTGGCCACGAGTAGCCGACTAATGCTTGGCGGGCAGAGTCGGAAAATCGCAACGAAGGTACGCCGACCCTCCAGCGGTTTTCTTCCGCGAAAGCTCCGGCCAGCAACATGATGTCGTCCCGACGTTCTTTCAAAGAGGGGACGCGTAATGGGTAGACGCTTAGTCGGTGATACAAGTCTGCTCGAAAGCGACCCGCACGCACTTCTTCAATCAGGTCTCGGTTGGTGGCGGCAATCAAACGAATATCGACAACATGGAGCTTGTCGGAACCGACCCGCTGAAGCTGGCCGCCCTGAAGTACGCGAAGCAGGGTGGCTTGCGCGGCCAACGGCAGCTCGCCGATCTCATCCAGAAATAGTGTGCCAGTGCTGGCCACTTCAAATTTACCCAGCCGATTTTCGATGGCTCCCGAAAAGGCACCTTTGACGTGTCCGAAAAGCTCGCTTTCAATCAGGTGCTCAGGAAGGGCGGCGCAATTGACCGTTATGAACGGTTTGTCCGCTCGCGCCGAGAGATCGTGCAGCCGCTGGGCAACCAGTTCCTTACCTACTCCGGTTTCGCCGGTAATCAAAACCGTGAGGTCGCTTGAAGCGACCAGATCGATTTCAGAGAGGAGTTGCCTGAAACTATCGCTGTTCCCAATCATTTCAGGTTTGGGCCTGCGTGCAGAGAGTCGATAGGCTTCTGCTCGTTTCCGTTCTCCGGCAACGGTGCGCAATAGATCATCAAATCGGGATGCCGCTACGACGGTCGCCGCGGCGAACATGGCAAAGGTCTCGACGGTTTGAAGATCCTGCTCGGAGAACTGCCCCACGGTCAGGGCGTCCAGGGTCAGAACCCCCCAGGTTTTGTCATTGATCCGCAACGAGCAGCCCATGCAGTCGTGCACGGGCAAGGCGCTTGAACCGATCAGGCCGTCATAGGGATCCGGGAAATCACAGTTTGTGGGGAATAGAACGGCCCCCTGCGCTTCAATGATTGCCTTCAGTCGAGGATGGTTTGCGACACGGTAGCGTCGCGCCATTGCGTCACCGGCCAAACCATGCGCGGCAACAGGAATAAGTTCGCCCTGCTCCAAGCGCAGTAATGCCAAAGCATCCGAGGGGACCAGCTCTCGTAACGCGTCCAGAACACGGTAGTAACGATGCTCGGCAGGCAGCTCTACTGCTAAATCCCCCAAGAGCGGAAGAAGGGCATGCAACGCCTTCAACTGATGAGTCGAAATGACATCTTTTTTCATGGATCAGGTCTTAATAACACAGTCATAAAGACTCTATACGCCTTCGGCTTGCTGTTTTACAAGGCTTTTATGCTTGGCACGGCGGTTGCTCTAGCCAAGGGTATAGATTCCTACCCTCTGGAGCCCACCATGCTGACCTCAGCCCAGCGCGACATCATCAAAGCAACTGTGCCTCTGCTTGAAACAGGAGGGGAAGCGCTGATCACTTATTTTTATCAACTCATGCTCGATACGCACCCTGAGGTGCGTCCGTTGTTCAATGAGGCGCATCAAGCTAACGGGACGCAGCCCCGTGCGCTTGCCAATGGCGTGCTGATGTATGCCAGGAACATCGACAGGCTCGAAAATCTGGGAGGGCTGGCGAGCCAGATAATCAACAAGCATGTGGCGCTGCAGATCCTTCCCGAGCATTACCCTATTGTCGGCTCCTGCCTTTTGCAGGCTATCCGCGAGGTGCTGGGCGCAGAAATCGCGACAGATGAAGTCATCGCAGCGTGGGCCGCAGCCTATCAACAGCTTGCAGATATCCTCATCGCCGGTGAGCAGAGTGCCTATGACGCCATTGCTGCAGCACCGGGCGGATGGCGGGGTGCCCGCCCATTCACAGTCCTGAGAAAGGTGGCCGAAAGCGCTGAAATTACGTCATTTTATCTTGCGCCCACTGATCATCAGCCCGTTATCCGGCATAAAGCCGGCCAGTACATCGGCGTACGGCTCATGATCGATGGTAAGGAAGTGCGGCGTAACTACTCTTTGAGTGAGCAGGCTAACGGTGTTCGATATCGAATCAGCGTCAAGCGTGAGCTGGGGGGACTCGCGTCTACTTATCTGCATGATTATGTGGAAGAGGGAAGCACCCTCGATGTGTTTCCTCCCTCCGGGGATTTCACGCTTAACGACCATATCAAGCCACTGATACTTATCAGCGGCGGCGTCGGTATCACGCCAACGTTGGCAATGGCCGAGCAAGCGCTGGAGTCCGGGGAGCGACCATTAACCTTCATTCACTACGCACGTAATGGTCAGGTGCATGCGTTCTCAGACCTCCTGCGAGACTGGCAACAACGCTATCCGCTGTTCAGGGCTCATGTCGTTTATGCAGAGCGGGCCGATCATGAGGTCTACACGCCAGACGCCATTGGCTTTCCCTTAATCACTCACCTTGAACAATGGCTGCCGGCCGACCGCGATGTCGACGTTTATTTCCTGGGACCCAAACCATTCATGGCATTCATGAAACGGGCCTTAAAGGATCTGGGAGTACCAGAGAAGCAGGCCCGGTATGAGTTTTTCGGTCCCGCAGAAGCCTTGGCGTGAGGTTGTAAGGCAAACGTCTAACCAGGCAACAATGCTGCTGATGTGCGGCGCTTCAAGCTCTATCTGCGCTGACCTTTAAGCGCACATGGATCCAGGTAAGCGGTTAGAGTTCGAACCTGTTTTGGCCTATTTGACTTTGCTGATCGCCGTAGGCGTTGGCCTATTGCTCTCAACACTGCTGACCGTTCGACTTCCTTCCCCACTCCAGACAGACAGGTAGTTAAATGAACACCACTAATTTCTGGTCCAGCATAGGGGTTCGACTACCCATTATTCAGGCGCCGATGGTTGGCGTTTCAACTCCAGTACTTGCTGCTGAGGTTAGTAACGCAGGAGCCTTGGGATCGATCGGCCTTGGGGCCAGCACCCCGGACCAGGCACGAGCCCTTATAAAACAGACGCGCGAACTGACTGACCAGCCGTTCAACGTGAACATGTTCTGCCACAGACCTGCCCGTTTTAACCAAACGCAGAACGATACCTGGCTGGCTTATATTGCAAAATGGTTTTCAGAATTCGATGCAGCGCCTCCTCAAGAAATACGCGAAATTTATAAAAGTTTTCTGAGTGACCGTGCGATGCTTGAAGTGCTATTAGCCGAGCGGCCCGCCGTAGTCAGCTTCCACTTCGGCACACCCGACCCGACATGGGTAGCTGAGCTGCGAGAGGCTGGCATTGTTACGCTGGGTTGTGCCACCACGCTTAAAGAAGCACAAATGCTTCAGAAGGCCGGCGTAGATGCCATTGTCGCGCAAGGCTATGAGGCAGGAGGGCACCGTGGTGTATTCGACGATGCGCCCAATCAGGACCACGAGCTTGGGTTGTTCCCATTGACCCGCATGCTGACAACGCACATACGCTTACCGGTGATCGCAGCCGGTGGGATCATGGACGGCGCAAGCATTAATGCAGCATTGGCACTAGGGGCCGCAGGGGTACAAATGGGAACCGCCTTTATCCTGTGTCCGGAGTCCTCAGCTACGCCCGAGCATCGCGCAGCGCTTATCTCCGCAAGAGCCCATGAAACTCGAGTAACCAGCTATGTATCCGGCCGTCCTGCCCGTGGCTTGGCGAATCGTTTATACCTGGAAAGCACTGGACAGCAGATCCCTGTCCCAGCCGAATATCCCTTGGCTTATGATGTGACCAAAGCACTGCACGCCGCCGCTGTTCTAAAAGGCTGTCATGATTTTGCCGCTCAATGGGCCGGGCAAGGGGCGCCGCTCGCACGCGCACTCCCTGCAGCAGAATTGATCAAAACCCTGGTGGAAGAGATGCGTTCAGCGTCTAAATCCACAACCTTCCTGTAGAGAGACAATCAATGCCATTGCTGAAAATTGATGTAATAGAGGGCCGTTCGGATCAGGAAATCGAGACGTTGCTGGATGCGATCCACGACGCGATGGTGAACGCATTCCAGGTTCCTGAACGTGACCGATACCAGGTGTTGAATGAACACAAAAGAAATCGACTGATCATTCAGGATACGGGGCTTGGATTTACGCGGTCCGACAAAGTCGTTGTCATCACCGCCATTAGCAGGCCGCGTCCAGCAGAGATGAAAAAGCGGTTTTATGCCCTGATAGCAGAAGGATTGGAGCGCAACTGTGGCATCGCAGCAGAGGACGTCATGGTTTCGATAGTGATCAACAGTGACGAAGACTGGAGTTTCGGTCTGGGGCGCGCTCAATTTCTAACAGGTGAGCTATAAAGGCACTTCCGCCAATCACCACCTCGAACTTCACGCTAGATGCTGGGCAAAAATCAATCAGGGTTGGGGCTTATGTGATCTATCAAACGGCCCGAGAACGCAAAGGAATCAGCGCTACTTTACCCGCTGGTGATACGTCCCAATGAGCACTTTCGCATAAGAGGCTGCCGTCGTGACGGACGTCTCAGCTCCTTACCGACCGCAAAGCACCTCATTTGAAACTGGCTTGAAGTTCGAGGAAAATCGCTACGGAAAATCCGCTCAAAGGCACCCCCAGACCCAACGTCGACCCAGGGGACACCCAGCAAAAAGATTCGATATTCACATCCCCAAAAACCAAGGACCCCGGTTCATGAAATCCCGATTTTCTCTCAGTTCATCTTTCCTGATCCTGTTGTCGCTGACAGGATGTGCAGCGAATATGGATGCTCCAAAGCACGATCAGCCTGGAGAAAGTGCGCTTTACGGCAGTTGGCATGTTGCAGGCGTAGCGGTATCAGACTCAGGCGTGCAGGCACTGGGGGATGATGATCCGAGCTTTATGGGGCGACGTCTCAGCTTCAGTCACGACCAGCTGGCATGGAAAGCGTCCACAGACTCTGCGGAGGATGTGTGCAAGGGGCCTGTTTTTCATGAGCTTCCGGCGATGACTGGAGCTGAACTGGAGCCGCAACTCCACAAGCTTGGCATCGAAAAAGCTGTGCGCTATAGCGTTGAATGCAAATCTGGAAGCTGGGGTCCTTTTGATAAAGAAACGCCGGCATTTTTCCTGGCACAGGACGGGGCGTTAGCTCTTTCCTGGTATGACGGCGGACTGCTGAAGCTCGTGCGAGACTGATCACGGGCAGGCCCTTCGCATAGCGCTGTGAAGGGTCTACTAGAAAAGAAACCCGCGCTGTAACCAGATGCAGCCGTAAATCCACCAGCCACCTGAAAAGCTCACTGGACCCATGACGCCAACGGTCCCGGTGAGCAAGAATATCGCTGTCGATACTTGCCTGACCGTTCGTGCGTCCGGATCGTAAATAGTGCTCATCTCGGCCAATAATCCTTTTTTGTGTCATCCAGCAGCTTGTCCTGGCCGACTCTGGGCGTGCAGCATTGCGCATCGCGCGAGCAGGTCGACCGCTGTAACTGTACTAGGCTATGACGGCTGCTCCCTGGGTGCCAGCCTGGCCGGGTCCAAACGCCACAATATCACCAGTGGCGAATGTACACGCTAGCCCTCCGCACACGTTATGACCTGAAGCACCTGAAGCCACTTGCCCATTAACCCCAAACTGCGGCGACTCCATTTATGTTCAAACGCATTCTGTCCGCTCTCAGCGGCAAGAAATCTCAAGCTGCAACAGATAACGCGCCTGCTGCTACGACGCCGCCAGAAGCTCACGACGGCGAGTTGATCACTGCCTACGACAGTTACGGACGCGAGATAAAGATCACTCGGAGCGAGTGGCGCGAGAAGGTGTTCCTGCCCAATCTGCAACAGCAGTGGGGTGATGCTGACGAGCTTTACAACCTCATTGTTTCGGGGCTCAACGATGGATTTGCGACTGACCTCATGCCTGCCGCCGAACGACTGGTCGAGATCGACGCTAATCCCGAGCGCAGTTATGTGGTGAACGGCATCGTGCTGATGCATAACGCCCGGCTCGATGCTGCAGAAGCCACGCTGCGCGAAGGGCTGGCTAAAGTCGGCGTGTCGGGAATCATTCTGACCAATCTGGCCAAGGTGTTTGCCGAGCGTGGTGATCAATCAGTTGCAGAGGCAACGCTTTGGCAGGCGGTTGAGGCCGATCCGAATCAGGAAAACGGCCTGTTGTGGTGGCTGAGCATTCAGCAGGAACGGGGCGGTGAGGCCGCCTATCTCGATGCTCTACGCACTGCAGCGGCGTTGCCGGGCAGTTGGCGTGCGCAGTTGTGGATGGCGCGGCATTACCTGCAGCAGCAGAACGTCGCGCAGGCGCGTGTGTTGTATGAGGAGGTACTGGCAGGTGGTCATTTCGACCGCAGTGCCTTGCAGATGATATCGGGTGACTTGGGCAACAATGGGCACATTCCGCTGATCATCGAGCTTGTCGGGCCTGCTTATGATGAGCACAAACATGATTCGACGGCAGGTCTCAACTTGCTGCGTGCCTATCAGGAACTGGGCAGGGTGGATGAAGGCGAGGCGTTGCTTACTCGCTTGTATGCACTCGGCTTTGCGCCTATCAAAAGTCATCTTGACCAGTTTGCGCATGCTTTCGAGGACGTGCGCAGGCAGGAAGACAAAGGCATTCCGATTGATCCTGCCAGCGTGACGATCAGTACCTTGGCGCTGAACAAGCCGGTCTGGCACTACGGTTTGCGCAATGCTGACTGGCTCTTCGCGCAAAAACCGGAAGGTGCGCCAGAAATCGGTTTCTTCGCCTTGTCCAAAATCATGGAGAAAGCAGAGCCTGCCGAATCGCAGCGCGAGGATGATGTCGGGCGCTATACGCGTGCCATTCCTCTTTACATGGCGGAGTCGGTTCACTACTGGAACGACTATGTAGCCAATTGTTATGTTCAGGTCGCGGAGGGTGCGGGGCCGGTTGTTTCGGGGGTTGAGGTCGACGGCAACACACTGTTCGATATCGTCCCGCCAACGACGAAGTATTTCGTGACGGGCGAAGTGGGTTGTTCGGGTGAGGGCGATCAGGCCCGGTGGCGGATTTCACTGAGCCTATGGAATTGTGCGACCCGCACCCGGCAAACCGTTGAAAATGGTAGTGCAGGCAAGGCAGAACTTGGTGCGTTGGTACTTGATCTTCAGCAGCGCTTGCTGGCCGGTATCGGACTCAAGCGTGAGCAGCCACTGGATGTGTTTTACCAGCAGCCTGCAGCCGAGGTTTTGCCGGTGTATCTGACCCAGTTGGGCCAATCATTCATGCTGACGTTGCTTGCGAACGACCATTTGCCCAAGTCGTCAATGTGGGGTGAGCGGGCCATGCTCGAATGGCCCCTGAATATGGCGCTCCAGTGGCCTGAGATGGAGACCGCAAAACTGATGTACATCTCAGGGCTGGGAAAGGCGTTCGGTTACAAGTCGGAGACAGTGGCCGAGCACCAGCAACGATGCCTGCAAGTGCTGAGCGAACTGGAACGGGCAAACAGCCCGGCATGGCGCCTTGCACCGTTGGTGTGGAAGGTGTTTGGCATGCAGGAAGAGCTGGAGGATTACCGCGCCAATCTACCGCTTGACGCAGAGCCGGCCTATATCGAATGGCTGGAGCGGGTTAGTCAGGCATAGCGTTTGATGGATACAAAAAGCCGGAGCGGGCGTCACTGCCTTGCCCGGCTTTTTTACGCCTCGACTTCAGTTCGTGGTATCCACCCTTATCTTTACGCAAATGCAGGTGTATCGTATTCGCCCCTCGCATTTGCTCGCAGATGCGCTCAGTCGTCGTTTTCGAGGTTGCGCCGTTCATGTCCTTTACCCGTCGTCAAATCCTTACAGGCATCGCCGGTCTGGCCGTAGTCGGCCTAGGCGCGGGTGGGGCTTCGCGTTACTGGATGGGGCGTCGCGAGTCTGAAGCTGGTACGGACTTTGTGCTGATCGCCGCGCCGCTGGATGTGGAACTGGTGCCTGGCCACAAGACGCCTGCCTGGGCCTTCGGCGGTTCTGCGCCGGGTACTGAGTTGCGCGTGCGGCAGGGTGAGTGGCTGCGGCTGCGTTTCATCAATCAGTTGCCGGTCGAGACGACCATTCACTGGCACGGCATCCGCTTGCCGCTGGAGATGGACGGCGTGCCGTATGTGTCGCAGTTGCCGGTCAAGCCGGGTGAATACTTCGATTACAAATTCCGTGTGCCGGACGCCGGTAGCTACTGGTATCACCCGCACGTCAGCAGCAGTGAAGAGCTGGGCCGCGGGCTGGTCGGGCCGCTGATTGTCGAAGAACGCGAGCCGACCGGTTTTGCCCATGAGCGCACGGTCAGTCTGAAAAGCTGGCATGTGGACGAAGTGGGTGCGTTCACCGAGTTTAGTGTGTTGCGTGAAGCGGCACGTGAGGGCACGGCTGGTCGATTGTCGACGCTGAACGGCATTCCGCAGGCGGTGATTGAGTTGCCTGCCGGGCAGATCACTCGCGTGCGCTTGCTCAATCTCGACAATACCGTGACCTATCGACTCAACCTGCCGGACGCCGAGGCGCAGATCTATGCGCTGGATGGCAATCCGGTGAAGCCGCGTCCCTTCGGCGACGAATACTGGCTGGGGCCGGGCATGCGCATCTGTCTGGCAATCAAGGCCCCGCCGGCGGGCGAGGAGATCTCGCTGCGTAACGGCCCGGTGCGCCTGGGTACGTTCCGCTCGGTCGCCAATAATGACGCACCTGGCCAGTGGCCGCCCGAGCTGCCGGCCAATCCGGTGGCTGAGCCTGACATGGAAAACGCCGAGAAGATCAATTTCAACTTCGAGTGGGTGGGCTCGATGTCGGTCAACACCGACAATGGCAAGCCGCCCAGCCTGTGGCAGATCAATGGCGAAGCGTGGGACATTACCGACAAGACCTGCGCCGATCGGCCTATCGCCAGGTTGAAGCTGGGCAAGAGCTATATCTTCGAGTTGAAGAACATGACTCAGTATCAGCACCCGATTCATTTGCACGGCATGAGTTTCAAGGTGATCGCCTCCAATCGGCGCAAGATCATCCCGTACTTTACCGACACCTTCTTGCTGGGGCGTAACGAGCGGGCGCGAGTGGCGCTGGTGGCGGATAACCCCGGTGTATGGATGTTTCATTGCCACGTGATCGATCACATGGAAACCGGCCTGATGGCCGCCATCGAGGTGGCATGATGCGGCAACCGCAGATCATCGACCGCAGCAATGATCAGTACTTCATGCGCGAGGCGCTGGCGCTCGCCGCGCAAGGCGCGCTGTTGGGTGAAGTGCCAGTCGGGGCAGTGGTGGTGCAGAACGGCGAGATCATCGGTCGTGGTTACAACTGCCCGATCAGCGGTAGCGACCCCAGCGCGCATGCCGAAATGGTCGCGATTCGTGACGCCGCCAAGGCGCTGGACAATTATCGCCTGCCAGGCAGCACGCTCTACGTGACGCTGGAGCCGTGCAGCATGTGTGCGGGGCTGATCGTGCACTCACGGGTGGCGCGTGTGGTCTACGGAGCGCTCGAACCCAAGGCCGGCATCGTGCAGAGCCAGGGGCAGTTTTTCAGCCAGGCATTTCTTAATCACCGCGTGCTCTTCGAAGGCGGGGTGCTGGGCGAGGAGTGCGGGACGATGTTGAGCGAGTTTTTCAGGATGCGACGGGCAGCCAAGGACGCTGGCAAAGGCCAAGGCAACGTTTAGAGCGCAGATTCGTCCGTGCTGCTGGACGAGGGGACGGGCGAGGCTGGCGGGACGGGCGGTTGGGTCTTGTCGACGCCAGGAACATGCAGATTGCCGTCGGCGACCTGACTGCCTTCAAGCTGTGGCTGCGTCACCCAGGTCAGAATGTCGTAATAACGGCGGATGTTGGCCACGAAATGCACCGGCTCACCGCCTCGGGCATAGCCGTAACGCGTTTTGCTGTACCACTTCTTCTGTGCCAGACGCGGCAGCATTTTTTTCACGTCGAGCCATTTATCAGGATTCAGCCCCTCGTTCTGGGCCAATTTGCGCGCATCTTCCAGGTGACCGCTGCCAATGTTGTAGGAAGCGAGAGCTAGCCAAGTGCGATCCGGCTCCTTAATTGAGTCGTCCAGTTGATCCTTTATGTAGGCAAAGTACTTTGCCCCGCCCTGAATGCTCTGGCGCGCGTCCAGCCGGTTGGATACACCCATGGCTTGCGCGGTGTTCTGGGTGAGCATCATCAGGCCGCGCACGCCGGTTTTAGAGGTCACGGTCGGCTGCCACATCGATTCCTGATAGCCAATGGCGGCCAGCAGTCTCCAGTCGACCTGTTCTTTCTTGGCCGATGTCTGGAAGTGTTTTTCGTATTTGGGCAGGCGTTCCTGAAGGTGCTGGGCAAAGGTGTAGGCACCCACATAACCGAGTACATCGACGTGACCGTAGTAGCGGTCTTTCAGGCGTTGCAGCGTGCCGTTCTTTTCGACCTTGTCGAGGTAGGCGTTGATTTCGTTGAGCAGGCTGTTGTCTTCCCCCGGCGCGACGGCCCAGCGCTGCGCGCGCGCTTCGCCCAGATCGAAGGCGACGCGCACGTTCTGGAAGTAGACCTGGTTCATTGCCAGCTCATTGGAGTCGACCAGGGTCAGGTCGAGCTGGCCTTCGTCGACCATGCGCAGGAGATCAACGACCTCGACCGCGTCAGATTCTTCATATTCAATGCGGGGATTCTGCGCCTTCAGCGCCGCCAGTTGCTCGGCATGCGCGCTGCCCTTGAGCACCATGATGCGCTTGCCCACCAGATCGCCGGGATCGGTCGGCCGCGACTGGCCGTTGCGATAGACCACCTGAGGGGTGACTTCCAGATAAGAATGCGAGAAACGCGCCTGCGATTTGCGCTTTGGTGTCTCGATCAGCCCGGCGGCACCGAGTACCGGACCGCCTGGTTTGTTCATCTGGTCGAAAAGATCGTCGAGATTGTCAGCCGTTTCTATCTTCAATTCGACGCCCAGGTCCTTGGCAAAACGCTTGACCAGCTCGTATTCGAAGCCGGTTTCACCGTTGCGATCCTGGAAATAAGTCGCCGGGCTGTTGCGAGTGATCACCCGCAGTACGCCGTCCTCCTTGACTCGCTCCAGTGTGGTGGGTTTTTCCACACAGGCGCCGAGCATCAGGAAGAGTCCGGTTGCGATGAGCCATTTGGCGCAACGTGGGCGGAAATCTGGTTTGAAGAACATCGGTGCAGTATACGCAAAGCGCACCGGGCGCCATATCTCGACAGTGAAGCTTGCGTCTGATAGGCGAGTGGCTTTTATGGGCATTTCCGGAGTTTTTTTGCGTGGGGCGACATTCGGGCGCAGCGGATGCCGCCGTTTTGGGTGATCAAATGCCCGGTTTAGGCTAGAATACGCGGCCTCAAAGCACACCCCCTTCTCGAGGCTGTCCCGAAGATGTTGATCCTGCGCGGTGCTCCTGCCCTTTCTGCTTTCCGCCACAGCAAATTACTAGAACAACTGAAACAAAAAGTTTCAGCTGTCAGTGGCTTGTACGCCGAATTCGCTCACTTCGCTGACGTCAACGACGTTCTGACCAGCGAAGAACAGCAGGTTCTCGACCGTCTCCTGAAATACGGCCCCAGCGTGCCGGTTCAAGAGCCGAGCGGCCGTCTGTTTCTGGTGTTGCCGCGTTTTGGCACCATTTCACCCTGGTCGAGCAAGGCCAGCGACATCGCTCGCAATTGCGGCCTGAGCAAAATCCAGCGCCTCGAGCGCGGGATTGCCTTCTATGTAGAAGGCCAGTTCAACGAGACCGAGGCTCAGGCAATCGCCGACAGCCTGCACGACCGCATGACGCAACTGGTATTGGGCGACCTCGAGCAGGCTGCCAACCTGTTCAGCCACGCCCAGCCCAAGCCGCTGACCGCGGTGGACATTCTGGGTGGCGGCCGCGCGGCGCTGGAAAAAGCCAACGTCGAGCTGGGCCTGGCTCTCGCCGAAGATGAAATCGATTACCTGATCACCAGCTTCAATGGTCTGGGGCGCAACCCGCACGACATCGAGCTGATGATGTTTGCCCAGGCGAACTCCGAGCACTGCCGCCACAAGATTTTCAACGCCAGTTGGGACATCGACGGCCAGAGTCAGGAAAAAAGCCTGTTCGGCATGATCAAGAACACCTACCAGATGCACAGCGAAGGCGTGCTGTCCGCTTACAAGGACAACGCTTCGGTGATCGTCGGCAACGTCGCCGGTCGCTTCTTTCCGGACCCTGAAACCCGTCAGTACGGCGCGGTTCAGGAGCCAGTGCACATTCTGATGAAGGTCGAGACCCACAACCACCCGACCGCCATTGCGCCGTTTCCTGGCGCGGCGACTGGCTCCGGCGGCGAGATTCGCGACGAAGGTGCGACCGGTCGCGGTGCCAAGCCCAAGGCGGGGCTGACCGGTTTCACCGTCTCCAACCTGCAGATCCCCGGTTTCGTACAGCCTTGGGAAGTGCCGTACGGCAAGCCCGAGCGCATCGTGACTGCGCTGGACATCATGATTGAAGGCCCGCTGGGTGGCGCGGCGTTCAACAACGAATTCGGTCGCCCGGCGCTGACCGGCTATTTCCGTACCTTCGAGCAGTCCATCACTACGCCGCACGGTGACGAGGTTCGTGGTTACCACAAGCCGATCATGCTGGCGGGCGGTATGGGCAATATCCGCGAAGATCACGTCCAGAAGGGCGAGATCACTGTAGGTTCCAAGCTGATCGTACTGGGTGGCCCGGCGATGCTGATCGGCCTGGGTGGCGGCGCGGCTTCCTCGATGGCGACCGGCACCAGTTCTGCAGACCTGGATTTCGCTTCGGTTCAGCGTGAAAACCCCGAGATGGAGCGTCGTTGCCAGGAAGTCATCGACCGCTGCTGGCAGTTGGGCGACCGTAACCCGATCAGCTTCATCCACGACGTGGGTGCCGGTGGTCTGTCCAACGCCTTCCCCGAACTGGTCAACGATGGCGACCGCGGCGGACGTTTCGAACTGCGTAACGTACCGAATGACGAACCGGGCATGGCCCCGCTGGAAATCTGGAGCAACGAATCCCAGGAACGTTACGTGCTGGCCGTGGGCGTCGAAGACTTCGAGCGCTTCAAGGCTATCTGCGAGCGCGAGCGCTGCCCGTTTGCGGTTGTCGGCGAAGCCACTGCAGAGCCGCAACTGACCGTCACCGACAGTCATTTCGGTAACAGTCCGGTAGACATGCCGCTGGAAGTCCTGCTGGGCAAGGCGCCGCGCATGCACCGCTCGGTCGCACGCGAAGAAGAGATCGGCGATGATTTCGACCCGAGCACGCTGGACATCGAAGAAAGTGTGCAGCGCGTATTGCGCCACCCGGCCGTCGCCAGCAAAAGCTTCCTGATCACCATCGGTGACCGCAGCATTACCGGCCTGGTTGCTCGCGATCAGATGGTCGGTCCATGGCAGGTGCCTGTGGCTGACTGCGCCGTCACCGCCACCAGCTTCGACGTCAACACCGGCGAAGCCATGGCGATGGGCGAGCGGACTCCGCTGGCGTTGCTGGATGCTCCGGCTTCGGGCCGTATGGCGATCGGCGAAACGCTGACCAACATCGCGGCCTCGCGTATTGAAAAGCTTTCTGACATCAAACTGTCGGCCAACTGGATGTCGGCGGCTGGTCACCCTGGAGAAGACGCGCGTCTTTATGACACCGTGAAAGCGGTCGGCATGGAGCTGTGTCCGGAACTGGGGATCACCATTCCAGTGGGCAAGGACTCGATGTCCATGAAGACCCGCTGGAGCGACGAGGGCACCGAAAAGAGCGTGACCTCGCCGCTGTCATTGATCGTGACGGGCTTTGCGCCCGTAGTCGACATCCGTCAGACCCTGACGCCCGAGCTGCGCATGGACAAGGGCATCACCGACCTGATCCTGATCGATCTGGGGCGTGGCCAGAACCGCATGGGCGCCTCGATTCTTGCGCAGACTCACGGCAAGCTCGGCCGCGTCGCTCCGGACGTCGACGACGCTGAAGACCTCAAGGCCTTCTTCGCCGTTATTCAGGGCCTAAATTCCGACGGTCATATCCTGTCCTATCACGACCGTTCCGACGGTGGTCTGCTGGTCAGCACGCTGGAAATGGCCTTCGCCGGTCACTGCGGTCTGAACCTGCACCTCGACGGTGTTGCCGACAACGTCTCCGAACTGAGCGCGATCCTCTTCAACGAAGAGCTGGGCGCGGTCATTCAGGTGCGTCAGGACGCTACTCCACTGGTGCTGGCGCAATTCAGCGCGGCCGGTCTGGAGGATTGCGTGGCGGTGATCGGTCAGCCGATCAACAACGATGAAGTCGCGATCAGCTTCCATGGCGAGCCGGTATTCAGTGGCCAGCGCCGTCTGTTGCAACGTCAGTGGGCCGAGACCAGCTATCAGATCCAGCGCCTGCGTGACAACGCCGAATGCGCGGATCAGGAATTCGATGCGCTGCTGGAAGAAGACAATCCGGGCCTGACCGTCAAGCTGGGCTTCGACGTCAACGAAGATATCGCCGCGCCGTACATCAAGACGGGTGTTCGTCCTCAGGTTGCCGTTCTGCGCGAGCAGGGTGTCAACGGTCAGGTCGAGATGGCGGCAGCCTTTGATCGTGCCGGCTTCAACGCAATCGACGTGCACATGAGCGATATCCTTGCTGGTCGTGTCGACCTGAACGACTTCAAGGGTATGGTCGCCTGCGGTGGCTTCTCTTACGGTGACGTACTGGGCGCCGGCGAAGGCTGGGCCAAGTCGGCATTGTTCAACAGCCGCGCGCGTGATGCATTCCAGGGCTTCTTCGAGCGCTCCGACAGCTTCACGCTTGGCGTGTGCAACGGTTGCCAGATGCTGTCCAACCTGCACGAGCTGATTCCGGGCAGCGAGTTCTGGCCGCATTTCGTGCGTAACCGCTCCGAGCAGTTCGAAGCGCGCGTGGCCATGGTTCAGGTTCAGGAGTCGGCGTCGATCTTCCTGCAGGGCATGGCCGGTTCGCGCATGCCAATCGCCATCGCGCATGGCGAAGGGCACGCGGAGTTCCGCAATGACGACGCACTGCTCGAGGCGGACGTGTCCGGCACCGTGGCACTGCGCTTTGTCGATAACCACGGCAAGGTCACTGAAACCTACCCGGCCAACCCGAATGGCTCGCCACGCGGTATCGGCGGCATGACCACCCTCGACGGTCGTGTGACCATCATGATGCCGCACCCGGAGCGTGTATTCCGTGCCGTGCAGAACTCGTGGCGTCCCGAGGACTGGAACGAGGACGGTGCCTGGATGCGCATGTTCCGCAACGCGCGGGCCTGGGTTAACTAGGGCGCGTGTACAAGCTCGCCTTCTTCGTTCCGCCGAGCCATGTGGACGAGGTCAAGAACGCCGTATTCGCTGCTGGTGCAGGGCGAATCGGCGCTTACGATCACTGCTCGTGGCAAGTGCTCGGCCAGGGCCAATTCCGCCCGCTGGATGGCAGTCAGCCATTTATCGGGCAGAGCGGTGTGGTCGAGTTGGTGGAGGAGTGGAAGGTCGAGCTGGTCGTCGCGGACGAGCTGATTCAGCACGTGGTGGTGGCGCTCAAGCAGAGCCATCCTTACGAAATGCCTGCTTACGAAGTATGGCGGCTGGCAGAGTTCTGAATCTGGACGCAGAGCGTCCGGAAATGCGTCACCACGCTTGAGCGTGGGGACGATAATCATCCTGTAACTATCGTGCCAATGCTACGCACTCAGACTTGTACATAAATCTTGTGGGAGCGAGCTTGCTCGCGAATGCGCAACGCCGCACATTCAAGGTCGAATTTCAATCATCGTCCCGTCTTTCACCAGATCCCATATTTCCCGCATGTCGTTGTTCTTCAGCGCAATGCAGCCGTTGGTCCAGTCCAGCGTGTGGAAATACCATTCCGGATACTCTTCATCCACCGGTGTGCCATGAAGCATGATCATGCTGCCCGGTTTCACGCCCTCGGAGCGTGCGCGTGCCGAGTCCGAGACATTCGGGTAGGAAATGTGCATCGACAGGTTGTAGTTATTGCTGGGTTTGCGCCAGTCGATCCAGTAGAAACCTTCCGGCGTGCGCTGGTCGCCTTCCTGCAGCTTGGTGCCCTTGGGGTTCTTGCCCAGCGAGATTCGGTAGGTCTTCAAGGCCTCACCACCGCTGATCAACTGCAATTGGCGCGCTGACTTGAGCACCAGCACCTTATCGATCGGCTTGCTGGCGATACTCTCGGTATTGATGACCTTGTTATTGATGATTTTCTGTTCGCTGCCCTTGGGCACGATGGTTTGAGTAAACGCGGCCTGCGAAAGCGGCATGAAAGACATGCAAAAGAAAGCGAGCAACCAGCGCATTACAATTTCCCTGAAGATACTTCTTTGACAAAAAGCGCCGATGTTGTATGCGACCCTGGCGTTCAGGTGTCCAGCAACGGACGTGACGGGGGAAGGGCGCTAGTATGAACCGGGTAGGCTTGGCGACGCCGATCCGCGAAGAAGTATTCTAGGGTACGCCCGACTGTCATGAAAGCCAGGTTCGACCACGGAATGTCTGCTTCGTCGAATAACTGCACTTCCAGGCTCTCGATGCCTGCGGCGAATGCCTCATTCGCCATCTCTCCACGATAGAACACATGTACCTGATTGATATGCGGCACGTCGATCAAGGTGTACAGATGCAGTTCACTCAGGCTGGCGCAGGCTTCCTCCATGGTTTCGCGCCGTGCAGCCTGTTCGATGGTTTCGCCGTTTTCCATGAAACCGGCCGGCAGCGTCCAGAAACCCAGGCGCGGTTCGATGGCCCTGCGACACAGCAGCACTTTGCCGCCCAGCGTCACCAGGCAGCCCGCAACGATGTTCGGGTTCTGGTAATGAACGGTGTGGCAATGCTCGCAGACATAGCGCAAACGGCTGTCGCCTTCGGGAATGCGCTGGATAACAGGGTTGCCGCACTGGCTGCAAAATTTCATGGGATCAGTCGATAGTGAACGCAGTCGCTATCTTGGCCTGTCGTGCGGCGGCTCGGCAACCCTCAGTGTGACCGGAGTTGTCCTACAAGGGCTTGGGCGCAGCGTTGCTTTGGTGCATGATGCCAGACAGGCAACAGATCGAGATTTCCCATGCTGGATGAGCTACTTCGCCGTGTAGTCAGTCATACGCCAGAAACCCTCGACTCGGATCGACAATTCCCCGAGGCGGCTGTTCTGGTGCCGATTACCCGCAGCGAGCAACCCGAGCTGATTCTGACCCTGCGCGCCAGTGGCCTGTCGACGCATGGCGGTGAGGTGGCGTTTCCGGGTGGCCGGCGCGACCCCGGCGACCCTGATCTGATTTTCACTGCGTTGCGCGAAGCCGAGGAGGAAATCGGCCTGCCTCCCGGGCTGGTCGAGGTGATCGGGCCATTGAGTCCGCTGATCTCCAAGCACGGTATCAAGGTCACGCCTTACGTGGGGGTGATACCTGACTTCGTCGAATACCAGCCCAATGACGGCGAGATCGCTGCAGTATTCAGCGTGCCGCTGGAATTCTTTCGTCAGGACACACGCGAGCATACTCACCGCATCGATTACGAAGGCCGCAGCTGGTACGTGCCCAGTTATCGTTATGGCGAGTACAAGATCTGGGGGCTTACCGCGATCATGATCGTCGAGCTGGTCAACGTGCTGTACGACACCAGAATCAGCCTGCATCATCCGCCCGAACGGTCGACGATCTGAGCCGCTGGCACCTTAAGCGTCATTGTTTATAGTTCGTCCCCATGAGTACGACCCGCCCGAGGAGGCTGCATGAAATTTCGCCTGGGAGAATCCCGTGTCCAGACCGATCCGCAGAGCTGGGTGGCTCCCAATGCAACGCTGATCGGCAATGTCAGGCTCGAGGCCGGCGCGAGTGTGTGGTTCAACGCGGTATTGCGGGGCGACAACGAGCTGATTCACATTGGTGAAAACAGTAATGTGCAGGACGGTACAGTCATGCACACCGACATGGGGTCGCCGCTGAGTATCGGCAAAGGCGTGACCATCGGCCACAACGCCATGCTGCATGGCTGCAGCGTTGATGATTACAGCCTGATCGGTATCAATGCGGTCATCCTCAACGGGGCGAAGATCGGCAAATACTGCATCATCGGCGCCAATTCGCTGATCGGGGAAAACAAGGTCATTCCTGATGGCTCGCTGGTCATGGGCACACCGGGTAAAGTGGTGCGCGAACTCACCGACGTGCAGAAGAAGATGCTGGAAGCCAGCGCAGCCCATTACGTACACAATGCCCAGCGTTACGCCCGTGACCTGGCGGTGCAGGAAGAGTGATGAGCACTGATACCCCGATCGAAAAACCGGTCCGTTCCCCATGTGTAAGTATTTGTGCACTGGATGAGCAGGATATATGCACCGGTTGCCAGCGAACCGTCACCGAAATCACCCGCTGGAGCCGCATGAGCAACGACGAGCGCCGCGTGGTGCTCGGCCTCTGTGACGAGCGCGCCCGAGCCAGCGGCCTGATGTGGACAGTGGGCGAAGCACGCTGATGTTCCGATGGCCTTGTAGCAGCGAACAAGTTCGCGAAGAGGGCGGTGCAGTCGATGCATTTCCTGCGTCAGGAATAGCGCTTTCGCGAACAAGTTCGCTCCTGCAGGTTATCCGCGAGCTTTTGTAGCGAACTTGTTCGCGAAGAGAGTGGTGCAGTCGATGCATTTCCTGCGTCAGGAATAGCGCTTTCGCGAACAAGTTCGCTCCTGCAGGTTATCCGCGAGCTTTTGTAGGAGCGAACTTGTTCGCGAAGAGGGCGGTGCAGTCGATGCATTTCCTGCGTCAGAAATAGCGCTTTCGCGAACAAGTTCGCTCCTACAGGTTATCCGCGAGCTTTTGTAGGAGCGAACTTGTTCGCGAAGAGGTCGGTGCAGTCGATGCATTTCCTGCGTCAGGAATGGCGCTTTCGCGAACAAGTTCGCTCCTGCAGGTTATCCGCGAGCTTTTGTAGGAGCGAACTTGTTCGCGAAGAGGGCGGTGCAGTCGATGCATTTCATGCGTCAGAAATAATGCTTTCGTTTTCGCTTGGGCGCGGCTCTTGTCCGCGTTTGCTATCATTGCCGCTCGCTTGCACAGGCCCAAACCCTCCATGCTTTTCCTGATCGCCTACATCAGCAGTGTCGTGCTGATCAATTTCGCCTTTTCCAGTGCGCCGCATCTGGACATGATCTGGTCTGCCTGGGGCGGGTTGGTGTTCGTGTTGCGGGACATGGTGCAGATTCGCTTTGGCCACGGCGCGATCATTGCCATGCTGGTGGCGCTGGTTCTGTCATATGTCACCAGCGACCCCACCATCGCCCTGGCCAGCGCTACGGCGTTCGCGGTTTCCGAATGCATTGACTGGCTGGTGTTCAGCATTACCAGACGCCCGTTACGTGATCGGTTGTGGATCAGCTCGGCGCTCAGCATTCCGCTGGATACCTTTATCTTCTTCGGCATGATCGACGCCCTGACGGCGCCGGTCGTGCTCACCGCGCTGGCATCGAAGTTCGCCGGCGTTACCATTGTCTGGATGATCATGGCCTGGCGGGCGCGCAACAGTGCCTGTCCAGGCTGAGCGCCCATTTGCCGGGGCTTCGTGGTAAATTGCGCGCCTTTCTTCACAGCGGTTGCTTGCATACGGCGGGCAGCCCTCGACATCTGCTTCACGAGGACCTGAGATGACTCAAATCGGAACTCCACTGTCGCCCACCGCGACGCGCGTACTGTTCTGCGGCAGCGGCGAACTGGGCAAGGAAGTCGTGATCGAGCTGCAGCGCCTCGGCGTTGAAGTGATCGCTGTTGACCGTTACGAGAACGCGCCGGCCATGCAGGTCGCTCATCGCAGCCATGTAATCAACATGCTCGACGGTGCGGCACTGCGCGCAGTCATCGAGGCCGAGAAGCCGCATTTCATCGTTCCGGAAATCGAAGCCATCGCCACCTCGACGCTGGTCGAGCTTGAGGCCGAAGGTTTCACCGTGATCCCGACCGCACGTGCCGCGCAGCTGACCATGAACCGCGAAGGCATTCGTCGTCTGGCAGCCGAAGAGCTGAAGCTGCCGACCTCGCCTTACCACTTTGCCGACACTTTCGAGGCGTACAGCAAAGCGGTCGAAGACCTCGGTTTCCCGTGTGTGGTCAAGCCGGTCATGAGTTCTTCGGGCAAAGGGCAGAGCCTGCTCAAGAGCACCGATGACGTACAGAAAGCCTGGGATTACGCGCAAGAGGGCGGTCGTGCTGGCAAGGGTCGCGTCATCGTCGAAGGCTTCATCGACTTCGATTACGAAATCACCCTGCTGACCGTGCGTCACATCGGTGGCACCACGTTCTGCGCGCCGGTTGGGCATCGTCAGGAAAAGGGCGACTATCAGGAATCCTGGCAGCCGCAGGCCATGAGCCCGGTTGCACTGGCAGAGTCCGAGCGGGTTGCCAAGGCGGTGACCGAGGCATTGGGTGGGCGCGGGATGTTTGGCGTCGAACTGTTCATCAAAGGTGATCAGGTGTGGTTCAGCGAAGTCTCGCCGCGCCCGCACGACACCGGTCTGGTGACACTGATTTCTCAGGACCTGTCGCAGTTTGCTCTGCACGCGCGCGCGATTCTTGGCCTGCCGATTCCGTTGATCCGCCAGTTCGGCCCGTCGGCTTCGGCAGTCATTCTGGTCGAAGGCCAGTCCACGCAAACCGCTTTCGCCAACCTCGGCGCTGCACTGGCCGAGCCTGATACCGCATTGCGTCTGTTCGGCAAGCCGGAAGTCAACGGTCAGCGGCGCATGGGCGTTGCCCTGGCGCGTGACGAGTCCATCGAAGCTGCCCGGGCCAAAGCGACCAGGGCATCGCAGGCGGTAAACGTAGAACTGTAGGGGCGCAGCGGTAAGCCTCAAGGCTCAAGCTGCAAGAAAGAGCACCACGCTTCTTCTTGCAGCTTGCAGCTTGCAGCTCAAAGCTCTCTATCTCTCGTCTCTTTCAGGCTCAACACCGCCAGCACGCTGATCAGCGCTGCTGCAGACACATACCCGCCCACCCAGCTCAGGCCACCCATCGCCACCAGTTTCTGGGCGAAGAAGGGGGCGACCGACGCTCCGACGATTCCACCCAGGTTGTAGGCCGCCGATGCCCCGGTGTAGCGGACCTGTGTCGGGAACAGCTCCGGTAGCAGCGCGCCCATCGGCGCGAACGTGATGCCCATCAGAAACAGTTCGATGCACAGAAACAGCGCCACAGCCCAGGTGCTGCCGTGGGTCAACAGCGGCTCCATGGTGAAACCTGACAGGATCGCCAGCACACCACCCGCAATCAACACTGGCTTGCGCCCGAAGCGATCACTCGCCAGTGCGGCCAGTGGTGTTGCCGCCGCCATGAAAAGCACCGCAAAGCACAGCAGCCCCAGGAATGTCTCACGGGTATAGCCCAGCGTGGCCACGCCGTAGCTCAACGAAAACACCGTCGAGATATAAAACAGCGCGTAGCAGACCACCATCGACGCTGCACCGAGCAGCATGGGTTTCCAGTGCTGGCTGAAGGTCTCCACGATTGGCAGGCTGACCCGTTGGTGACGAGCCATGGCCTTGGCGAACACGGGTGTTTCTTCCAGTTTCAGGCGCACATACAGCCCGACCATGACCAGTACGGCACTGAGCAGAAATGGAATCCGCCAGCCCCACGAACGGAACTGCTCGTCATCGAGGGTCATGGCCAGCGCCAGAAACAGGCCGTTGGCGGCGAGGAAGCCGATCGAAGGGCCCAGTTGCGGAAACATGCCGAACCAGGCGCGCTTGCCTTTCGGGGCATTCTCGGTAGCCAGCAGCGCCGCGCCACCCCATTCGCCGCCCAAGCCGAGCCCCTGACCGAAGCGCAGCACACACAACAGAATCGGCGCCCATGCCCCTATCGTCGCGTAACCGGGCAATACGCCGATCAGCGTGGTGCAGATACCCATCAACAGCAGCGAGGCCACCAGCGTCGACTTGCGTCCGATCCGGTCGCCGAAGTGACCGAACAGCGCCGACCCCAGGGGGCGAGCGAGAAAGGCGATGCCGAAGGTCAGAAATGACGACAGCATCTGGGCTGTGCCCGAGGTCTGTGGGAAAAATACCGGACCGATCACCAGAGCGGCGGCGGTGGCATAAACGTAGAAGTCGTAGAACTCGATGGCCGTGCCGATGAAGCTGGCCGTAGCGACGCGGGTCGTCGAATTCACCGGCTTTGCGGGCGCGTCTTGGTCTTCGCGAGAGAGCAGGGTGCTGGTCATGCGGATTTCCTGACAGTCGACTCGCCGGTCGGCAACGACCGTACTCCGGCAAGCGTGCATTTATTGTGATTGTGGTTACAGCGTCGAGCAGAGTAACCCGAATGGGTCGAGAGGCAAGGGCGGTGCAGGAATCTATTTGAAGGCAGACAGTTATTTAGCTATTTGAAGGTGCGGACCAGCGTGTTCTGCCACATGGCGACACGCTTGACGCGGTTGTCCTCGGTCTCGAGGATTTCCAGTCGGTAAGGCCCTATCTTCAAGCACACCGGAGCGTCCGGGATGGTCTCGAGTGCTTCGGTAACCAGCCCGTTGACAGTTTTCGGACCGTCTGAGGGCAGGTGCCAGCCAAGGCTCTTGTTCAAATCGCGGATGGACGCTGCGCCTTCGACTTCCAGACGCCCGTCGTCCTGTTGTTTGACGTGCGGGTTATCCAGTCGCTGCTCGCTTTCGAACTCGCCGACAATCTCTTCGAGAATATCCTCGAGGGTGACGATGCCCAGCACTTCGCCGTATTCATCGACCACCACGCCGAGACGCCGTTGCTGTTTGTGGAAATTCAGCAACTGCAACTGCAGCGGGGTGCTTTCCGGCACGAAATAAGGCTCGTAGCAGACCGCCAGCAACTGCTCCTTGGTCAAGGTGCCCTTGGGCAGCAGGTGGCTGATGTCACGGGTATTGATGACGCCTTGCACCTGATTGATGTCGTTGTGATAAACCGGCAGGCGCGTGTGCCGTGAAATGATCAGGCGTTCGATGATCATTTCCATGGGGTCATCAAGGTTGACGCCGTCCACTTCGTTGCGCGGGATCAGGATGTCATTGACCGTAATGCTGTCCAGCGCACGAATCCCTGAGAGCACGCTGGCGCGTGGCGAATATTCCTGGGCAGCATCGTTGCGTGGAGTGTTTTGCGTATCGTCTTCGAAGGCCTGATCCTGCTGCTGTACAGCACGTGACAGGAAGGGGCGCAGCAGCGTCTTGGCCAGAACATTGAACACGTAGGCCAGCGGCCAGACGATCTTCATCGGAATGCGCAGCACACTGTTGCCCAGCAGCAGTGTCGAGACGGGGTGGCGGTTCGCCAAGCGACGCGGCATGTATTCAGCGAAGACCAGCATGACGCTCATGGTAGCGAGCCAGGCCACGGTCGGACCGTTGTAGAACCAGTAATTGGCGGCGATAAGCGTCGCGATGACGGTGATCAGTACCCTGATCAGGGTATTGCCCAGAATCAGACTGTTCAGGTTGAACGCCAGCTCGGGGAGCGGCGCCGACTTTTCCGGGCGGCTGGCGGCGCGCATCGCCTTGACCTGATGATGAGCGGCCTCGACCGCGGTCAGCAGGCCGGCCCACAGCAGCAGTAGAGCGAGGACACCGAGCAACGGGCCCAGGGGCAGATTATCCATGATCAGGGCCCGTCAGATGTGCAGGATGAATTCGCGTACCAGCTTGCTGCCGAAATAGGCGAGCATCAGCAGGCAGAAGCCGCCCAGGGTCCAGCGAATAGCCTTGTGCCCACGCCATCCAAGGCGGTTACGGCCCCATAGCAGCACACTGAACACGATCCAGGCCAAGCAGGCCAGCAGGGTCTTGTGCACCAGATGCTGGGCAAACAGGTTTTCGACGAACAGCCAGCCGGAAATCAGCGACAGCGAGAGCAACGACCAGCCAGCCCACAGGAAGCCGAACAGCAGGCTTTCCATGGTTTGCAACGGCGGGAAGTTCTTGATCAGCCCGGAAGGGTGCTTGTGCTTGAGGCGATAGTCCTGCAACAGCAGCAGCAATGCCTGGAATGCAGCAATGGTAAACATCCCGTAAGCCAGCAGCGACAGCAGGATGTGGCTGAGTATGCCGGGCTCTTCCATAATCGGCTGCACGGTGCCGCTAGGGGCGAACTGGGCGAGCAATACAGTAACCATGCCCAGCGGGAACAACAGCACCAGCAGGTTTTCCACCGGGATGCGCGACGTGGCGATCAGGGTGACGACGATCACCGAAGCCGCGATAAGGCTGGCGGAGTTGAAAAAGTCCAGGCCAAGGCCGACCGAGTGCGTCAGTTGGGAAAACAGACCAATGGCATGTGCGATGACCGCCAGCGTACCGAGCAGGCAAAGCAGCCGCTTGTCGGGCTTGACGGCCTGGCTCAGGCGCAGGCTCTGATAGACGGTCGCAGCGGCATAAATGATGGCGGCGGCGAGGCTGGGAAGCAGGCTGGGTGGCAAAGGGGACATAGATCCTGATGGACGGGCCTGAAAAGACGCTGAGTTTGGCATAGAACCGGCAAATCACGAAAGACCACAGAAGCAGTCTGCGTGGTGTCCGTGCGACGGAGTCTTCGCTATAATCCGCGACCTGCTCAAGCCGCAGGCTCGCCGAGCGCCATTTCTGCATTACGGGCCGGGCCGCATCAACCGGGGTTCGACGAGAGCCCGAAAGGATCGCGCATGTTTGAAAATCTGACTGACCGCCTCTCGCAGACGCTGCGCCATGTTACTGGCAAGGCCAAGCTGAACGAGGACAACATCAAAGATACCTTGCGCGAAGTGCGTATGGCGTTGCTCGAAGCCGACGTCGCCTTGCCGGTGGTCAAAGACTTCGTCAACAACGTCAAGGAACGCGCCGTAGGCACTGAGGTGTCGCGCAGCCTGACCCCGGGTCAGGCGTTCGTGAAGATCGTCCAGGCCGAACTCGAAAGCCTGATGGGTGCGGCCAACGAAGACCTGGTGCTCAACGTCACGCCGCCTGCCGTCATCCTGATGGCGGGTTTGCAGGGGGCGGGCAAGACCACCACTGCTGGCAAGCTGGCGCGCTTCCTTAAAGAGCGCAAAAAGAAAACCGTGATGGTGGTGTCGGTCGACGTTTATCGTCCCGCGGCCATCAAGCAGCTCGAAACCCTGGCCAACGACATCGGCGTGACGTTCTTCGCCTCCGACATCAGCCAGAAGCCGGTGGACATCGCCCAGGCGGCCATTAAAGAAGCCAGGCTCAAGTTCATTGACGTGGTCATCGTCGACACTGCCGGTCGTTTGCACGTCGATGTCGAGATGATGGGCGAGATCCAGGCGCTGCACGCGGCGGTCAAACCGGCCGAGACGCTGTTCGTGGTCGATGCCATGACCGGCCAGGATGCGGCCAACACCGCCAAGGCCTTCGGTGACGCACTGCCGCTGACCGGCGTGATCCTCACCAAGGTCGACGGTGATGCGCGCGGTGGTGCGGCGTTGTCGGTGCGTGCCATTACCGGCAAGCCGATCAAGTTCATCGGTATGGGCGAGAAGAGCGACGCGCTGGAGCCGTTTCACCCGGACCGCATCGCGTCGCGCATCCTCGGCATGGGCGATGTGCTCAGCCTTATCGAGCAGGCCGAACAGACCCTCGACAAGGACAAGGCCGACAAGCTGGCGAAAAAGCTCAAGAAGGGCAAGGGCTTCGACCTCGAAGACTTCCGCGACCAGCTGCAGCAGATGAAGAACATGGGTGGCCTTGGCGGCCTGATGGACAAACTGCCGAGCATCGGCGGCGTCAACCTGTCGCAGATGGGCAACGCCCAGGGCGCAGCGGAAAAACAGTTCAAGCAGATGGAAGCCATCATCAACTCGATGACCCCTGCCGAGCGCCGTGATCCGGATCTGGTCAGTGGTTCGCGCAAGCGCCGCATTGCGATGGGTTCGGGCACTCAGGTTCAGGACATCGGGCGTCTGATCAAGCAGCACAAGCAGATGCAGAAGATGATGAAGAAATTCTCCGCTAAGGGCGGAATGGCCAAAATGATGCGCGGCATGGGTGGAATGTTCCCCGGCGGCGGCATGCCAAAAATGTAATTGCGTCGCGTGCAAGAGGCTTTGCACGCGTCCCATCTGGGGGGTGACCCCCAGTCAGCCCGCACTATGCGGGCTTTTGCCGGCTGTCATACCGACAGCTCCCTCGCAAATCTGGAAGGCATGCCGATAGGCGCCGGAAAAAGACATTTGCAAAAGTCGGGATATTCCTTAGAATATGCGGCCTTTCGGGCAC
>Ga0308164_10000901_pt1 | contig 39470 bp, 47 predicted proteins | sample PhyTR2_FD_201031 | JGI IMG/M metagenome (GOLD analysis project Ga0308164, IMG submission 201031) | Phyllosphere microbial communities from UC Gill Tract Community Farm, Albany, California, United States - DLSLT.R2 | ecosystem: Host-associated > Plants > Phyllosphere > Unclassified | place: USA... | reverse complement strand
ACCGTGCCCGGCTGAGGCGGGCACCTGCCCGCGAAATCAGGGCAGCTGCCCGGAAAACGCGGGCAGTCTGTTTTGGAATATCCGATCATCCAGTTTGGCATCCCGAACGTAACTGGTTTAGCCGTTAAGCCGCAGGATGCGGGCCGCCCCTTTTTTCAGTATGCAGGGGGGGCGAGGTCCGGAGTGAACTCAGGATTGAAGGTTGACCAAAGTGACGGCTGAGAAGGCGTATCATATTTCCGTATCGGATCACTATTTCCGCCTAACTACCGAGGGCATCAGACTTCTTTCGAACAAGCATCATTCGTATTATTCTTTGCCTATGGTCATAGATGAACGAGCTGAGCGCGCGTCCGACTTGGCAGACAGTTATGACCCAGAGGATATGCGAAATCACCTTCGCATCATCTCGAGCGAGGGAGATGTCAGCATAGAATTCACCATCCTGGAGACGAGCGCTACATCGATTGAGGCAGCTGCTCGCTCGCTTGGTGAGGCGCTGGGGCAAACGGTCCTCTTACCAGACGCTGTGTCGCTGCTAATTTTTGACCTAATTGTTGAGCGGAATGCTACGGAGGTTCTTACGAAGCTTGGACTTTCCGCCTCCGAGGCCGAAAGTTATCGGGTTTCTCTAAAAAAGAAGGACACGAACGTTATACCTCTTCGCCCTAAGCGCTAGTAGGGGTCGCATTACGTCAGCGTCAGGGTTGCTTTTTTGGATTCCGTGCGTTTACCAAAGAGCAGTCAGCCGGGAGAATGGCGATGGGCGAAGCGACGCGAAGTTGGGCCGAAAGCCCAACGGGGGCAATTCCAAGGTTCGAATTAGAGGATTACATCTTAGCAAGGATGGACCTTGCGCGGGTGAGTGTCAGGGAACTGGCGACTTTGACAAAGATCGGCCGGAGCCGTCTCCATGACGGACTTCACCGAGAAGTCGACAAGCGTGCCGCCCTCAAGATGCCTGAAATAGCGGCTATTCTTGGGGCGTTGGGCATTAGCAAAATCGAGGCCATGTATGCTCAGGATATGCTTGAGAAAAACGAGGCGGGCGTCGAACTAAAGGACCTTCTGAAGGTTATATCGATGGTACTGGGCGTCGTGACTGGGCTCCCTGAGCAAATCATTACCGTGGTAAGGCATGTTGACGGGCTTGGTTTCGACGACGTTAGACCTGAGCACGGCGAAGCTGCCCAAGAGCTAATCGTACGAGCCATGGAGGTGGAATACCAAAAGATTGGTATGCGCCGGTCCAAACGGCTTGACGAGTTTGGGGAAGAATAACGGGTCCCGAACGATCGACGCGTGGTAACGCCGGGATGGCACCGTCTGCCACTCGCCGCCTTAGAGAGATAGGGTAACTGAAAGCACGAACGACACTTTAAGCTGATACTTTCAGCGAGGGTGGCGCGCGTCCCGTAGAGATATGTTCCTCGTGCTTTCGGTTACCCTATCTCTCTAAGCCGCTTTCGGGTCGGTGGAGATGCGGAAACTGAAAGCACGAGAATTTCCCCGTTAGAGAAACCGAAAGCACGAGCCAATGGGAGCGACTTCCCATGCCGCTGCCGTTTAAGCTTTCGCCATCGTCGGTTCCAGAATCACGGGAGGCGATCTCGAGGTCACTTGGTCTCGCGAAACCTAATTGAGGGAATGCCGTGCAAAGAAGAAAAGCCCCTCAATAGGTCGGGGCTTTCGAAATTTCGGAAGTGCTGCGTAACAACAGCGGCATAGCCAAATTACGATGATGCAGTGGTAATGCGCGCCTAGCGCGCCACGGATCTCTGCGTCCGCACGGAAATCCAAAAGGGGGTTCTCCGAATGAATGCTATTACCTTCGTTCCAGGAGCGGGGCATCGTCGAGTAGACAAACGCACAGCTTCTACTGGACGAATCGCTGAAAGCTTTTCTGGGCTTCCCGATCGCGTAAGTCATCGACACGTGCTAACAGCTTTCAAACGGGCCGCTCCCTATCTTGGCGTACCACCTCGTCTTGCGCATGCGATTGACACGCTGATGAGTTGGTCGCGGGAGGTAGACTGGAGTGAGGGACAGCGCCCGATTGTCTTTCCCTCTAACGAAACGCTCAGCCAAAAGCTTGGAATCGGTGTTCGGCAGCTTCAAAAACTGCTAGCTAATGCAACGCGGTGGGGGCTGGTTGCGCACCGCGACAGCGCCAATGGTAAACGTATTGGAGCAAGGGGAAAAGATGGCCGGCTGATCTATGCCTACGGGATAGATCTTAGCCCACTTGGCGTGCGCTACGATGAGTTCGTCCGCATAGCTGACGAGGGGACAGAGGCGGATTTACGCGTAAATGTCCTTCGAAAGCGACTTACCGCCGCCCGCCGCCGCATAAACACTCTCGTGCAGCTCATCATCGACGAGGAGATCGGGGGCGTCGATGCAACCGGCATCATCGAAATCACCCAATTAGCTACTCACCAGATGCGGAAGGTTCGGGATGAACGTCTGCTTCAGGCTTGTGTTTTTGATTTGGAGGGCCACGGAGCTGCGCTAGACAAGCGCATTATGGAGGCTTCAGCCAAGCACAACCTGAAGTTAGAACAGGTAAAAAGTTCACCCTTGGGTGACATAAACGACGCCCACTATACAACTACAAAACAACCACCCATTGCTAAAGCAACTTACAGTAGTTGCGATGCGAGGAGCGGTAGTGAACGAGGCTACGACGTTCGTAACAACGAGCCGCAAAGTGAGGTCGAGGCGGACCTAGCCCGTCACGGCGTTGATCCAGTCTTCATTGCCACAGTGGCTCCTGAGTTGATTTCGTGTCCTCCCGATCAAACGACATGGGGTGTTGTCATTTCTGATGCCGAGAGACTCATGGCCCAAGCTGAAATTCCAGCCAATGTCTGGCATGAGGCTTGTCGGCTAATGGGGCAGAAAGGCGCGGCAGCGTCGGTTATTGCGACGGCCCATAAACACGTTCGAGGCGATGTGGACCGCCCCGGAGCGTACCTTCGCGGCATGAATAAGAACGCGGCCTCGGGAATACTGAACTTAGGGCGCACTTTTCATGGCCTGAAGGACCATGCCAAACGGCAACCAGTCCGATCGCTGTCGCGCAGCTCAGACCTTCGATCTGTCGGCCAGCTTTTGGCGACCGCGCTAAGGTCCACTGGTCGGTGGGGGCCGCCATTGCTGTGATTGCGGACAGGGTAACCGAAAGCACGAGGCCTAGCGTCTCCTTTCGCCGTACCCGAACGAGATCTGTCCGTCACGACCGATTGAACCACCAAAGCTCGTGCTTTCAGTTACCCTATGTTCAACCAGGGGTGATTTGAGCGGAGAGAATGGTAAGTAGGGGGCGTATTGCAAAGGGGATCGAAGATGGCGAAATCACCAGCGATAGCCCGGCAGATTTCTCTGTTCGACATGGACAGCCCGCTTCACGGAAAAGTCCGCGGCGAGCGGAGCATTATGGACTATCCGTTCTTCGTGCTTTCAAAGAATGCGCACCTTGAGCCTATTGAGTACAAGCATGACCAAGTGACGATCCAGATCCGGCCAAGTGCTACCGGTGTTGCAACAATGTGGGACAAGGAAATCCTTCTGTATGTTGCTTCCCTCGTTGCGCAGGCGATAGCTGATGGCCAAATCTCAGACGAAGACGTGACCTTTTCAGCTCATGACTTTTTCCGCATCACCGGGGTCGAGCGGCCATCGGTACGCGATTACCGCCGCTTTGGTGAAGCGCTGGAACGCCTTCAGGGCACTCAGATTAAAACTAATATTGAGACCGGGTCGAAAATCGACCGTGGCTGGTTCTCCTGGCTGTCCGAGGCGCAGGTCGAGTACGAGAAAATGTCGAACGGAACCGAAGTCCTTCGCTATGTGCGCGTCCGCCCATGCAATTGGCTATACCGCGCGATTAAACGTGACCAGCGAATTTACCATTATCACCATGACTATTTTCGTTTGGGCGCAATCGAACGTCGGCTTTACGAAATTGCTCATTGTTACTGCGAAGCCGGTCCAATCGACATTAATCTGGAGGAGCTGCATCATAAGATCGGTTCTATGGGTCCAATGAAACGGCTAAAGCAGCTTCTTAAGAGCATCGAGGCAGAAAACCGGCTGCCAGAGTATGACGTTAGCTTAGTTGAGGTCGTATCCGGCGAACGAACAGACTCGATCGGCCGTCGCCGTAAATCTGTAACTACCTCGGTTCGCATGAAGCCTCGGCAGAGATCAATTCCTGTTTAGAATGGCTGAATCGTGGCGACTTTGATATAGCCCGCTGACCGATTATTCACCAATGAAGGCGAGCCATCTGGCGACGTCAACCGCGACCAGTTCGCGATGATGTTTGAGACGTAGGCCTGTGTTTCGGTGATGCGTGGGACCATGCCGCCCCGCACGCGACCTGGACCTGCGTTATAAGCGGCCAGCGCCAAGTGAACTTGCCCAAAACGATCAAGCTGCTGCCGAAGATAGCGCGCGCCACCCCGCAGGTTTTCCACGGGATCGTAGCGGTTCACACCAAGGCCCGCAGCAGTGCCCGGCCTCAGCTGTGCCAAACCGTAGGCATTGGCGCTGGATATTGCGATCGGATTGTACCCGCTCTCTCGCATAATGACGGCATCGAACAGCCCCGTCGGGATACCTTGCTCGCACGCAATGGCGCTCATCATGCCGTAATATACTGCACGACGGGTTTCGGCGCTTCGCGGAAGAAAGCCGGAGGACTGATAGGATAGAGGCGTGCACCCGGCCCGAAATGCGAAGGGTGCAATCATGGCGGCGTTATCGCGAAGCCACGCCGGCACCGCGATTGATGATTTCGTGGCGACGCCCCCTATCGCTCCAATCTCTCCAATCTCTCCTCTGATGCCGAGTGCCGCTTGCGAAGTTGCAACTTGCAACTCTTGCTGCATTCGAAATTGAACGTAGCGGCGACTGAGGTCGTGAACCTCAAACGATACCGGTAACGACGGCTCCTTGAGCGTTTGTCTCTCTTCGGCGTTAGGCGGCGCGGAAGCAGCTTCCTCGACGGGGCCGTCTCTCATCATCGAGATAAGCTCCACCTTGCGGAGCCCCCCCCGTTTCGGCGCAGCCAGTGCCTGAGACCCGACGATCAGGCCTGCGTAGAGGCCAATTAAAACGATTGGATAACGCACGGAAAACCCCCAACGAACGTAATATCCAAGAGTTGACGTTGTGCAATTTGCGCTTGTCAAGACCACCAATCGTGCCGAGACTGCTCGAAACTCCCCGTCAAGGGCCTTCGAAGATGTGGTTGATCCACCGCGACACGGACGGAAAAAGCCGGGATCGGATCCCACTGCCGGCACCGCTTCGGGAGGCGCTGGTGCGGTGGTACGTCGGTGAAGGCACTTTGCGCGACGAGCAGGCGGGCGTGACGCTTGTCCAGAATGCACGCGTGGGCCAGCGCTGGATCGCATGCAGCTGTTTGGGTGCCGACAAGGCCCCCCCGATCCTGACCCCGGCGTATTTGTCTGAGGCCGAAACGTATTATCTGCGTCGGCTGACCAGTACCAAACGACCCGAACATCGTTTCGACTGCCCATTCTTCCGCGACCAGGCGACGAACCGGATCACAGAGGTTCGTTCGCACAACACGCCGACGGATCCGCCATCGGGCTTCTTCGAGGTTCTGCGGCCAGCGCCGGAGAAACTGGCGCAACGGCCCGAAGACGATAGCCTCGACGATCTGACGAGAAACGCCTCGACACCACGTCTTGCCAGATTGCTATGGCGGTTGTTGCACAACGCCAGCTGTAACGAGATTGCCCCACTTATCCTTGGCGTCGAATGGTCAATCAGGGAAGAGTTCGCCGCCATCACCCGCGCGGCAGGAAAGATCGAGATAGCTCCAGGCATGGAGCTGGCCCGGGCTTTCTGGACCCATCCACGGCCACTCGAGGCGGGCGCGGTCTATGGCACGCTCAAGGCCTTAGCTCCAAGATGGCCGCGGACGCACGCCCCCCAGGGCTTCGTCGCGCTCTATGCGCACGCCATCAAAGGGAATGAGGTCCATGTTCCGAGCGGTGAAACGGTCACGATCGTCACCCGCGTTCAGTCGCCCTCAATCAGGGGAAATCGCATCGCTGGCCCCTACATCGTCCTGATCGTAGCTGGAGAGTATCCCGAAGCTCATGGGTTCGCTCCACTCCGCGCCTACGCACAGCCGATCCACAACGGACGCATGTTCGTACCGGTGGAGTCGGATTTTGAGCGCAAGGCCCTGAAGACATTACTCACCGTGCAGCACGAACTCCACATGAACGGGGTCGATATGGCCATTGGTAAACCGTTGTTCGACACGATGACGCAAGATGGCCCATGCCGCCCCGATTTCATTCTGGAGGCCAGATCGCGGCTGACGGGGGAGATGAAGACGCTGGTCGTGGAGGCGATGGGCTTCGACAACGTTGAATATGAAGCGGCGAAAGCTAAAACGCATCCCCGAATGAGGACGCTCGGCGAGCTGGTGACCGTTGATCCGGCCGAAGTCGACCGAGACGTAGCTGCCCGGAAAATCCTACGAATGCTGAATATCTGATCGTGGTCCGGCCGCGAGGCAGGACCCGAGAAACCGGCCTGCCGGGTTCAATCTCCAATTATCTCGCGGGTCGAATAAGGGGATTAAGCCCAGGTCATCGTTGCTGCGAAATAGCTCACGATACTCAGCGTAACCGGTGTCGAAAACAAATACAGCTTCTGCCAACGCCACCACGCCTTCGGCAGGAATAGAACAGCGCCGCGGATGCTACGAACGTCTTGCCACGCCTTGTCCTGCCATAGGCCGTGTAAGGTTACGCTGACCGAGAGGACCATCGCGATAGCGCAGCACATCGCCGCTGCCAGATAGATGGCGATCCAGTTGGCAATCTCGACTTGCGAAAACTGGTTCATCGTCGCCTCAAATTAAGGAGCGCAGCTGAAACAAGCGCATAATGATTCTAGTTCCCAGAGACTGTAACAGGAACGGTTTAGCAGCCGGTAAACGGCCATTACGCCTGCCGGTCTGCCGGCATTGGAGCGGAGAGGGAGGGTGAGAGAAGGGTCGTAAAAAGCGGCCTGAACCCTTCATTCCTAGGGTAAGCCGGTAAAGGCCGCCCTCAGTCCGAGGCCTGTCGTCATGAACAAGTTCGTCCTCTTCATCAGGGATCGCGGGGCAGCCGATGTGCTGGACTTCCATCCCGACCAAGCGTCCGCACAAAGCGCGCTGGAGGCTTACGTCACGGAGAAGATCGGTCAGCCGCTGCCAAGCGCCCGCGACGCGGCAGAGCTGGCCATCGCCGGCTACTTCGACCGCGATAACACCTTCTTTGCGATCGCCGGCGTCCCTGCCGGGTCGTACTGAGAGGATGGGTCATGGCTATGATCGCCAACCGGCCGTCGCAACATATGGTCGATCTGGTTGGGGCGCTGGGCGGCACCTGGCAGGGCAATACCGCGATGTGTCGATGTCCGGCACACGCCGACGGAACGCCGAGCCTGTCGATCAGGCAGGGGGACCGGGGATTGCTCGTGACCTGCTTCGCCGGTTGCGACGCCGGAGACATACTGCGCGAGCTGGGCCGAATCCCGCTCGGACGCCACTATGAACCGCCGGCCCCTGCGCCGGCTACCGGCACTGCCAACATCGATAGACTATGGAATGAGGCGGGCGCCGTGTCCGGCAACCTCGCGGAGCGCTACCTTGCATCAAGGTGCCTGCTGCCGGTGCCGACTGACGTCCGGTTCCACCCCCGCTGCCCGCTCGGCCCAAAGCCGCTGACCGTTTTCAAACCGGCGATTCTGGTTGGTGTGCGGGAAGGCCAGCGTCTGGTCGCCTTCCAGAGGATATTCCTCAACCCTGATGGCGGATATTCCGAGAAGGCGACACTCGGGACACTGGGTGGCGGAGCGTGGCGTGGCGGGGGCCTTGGCACGACCTTGGGCGTTGCCGAGGGTTTCGAAAGCGCGCGAGCTTGGTCGAGGATCCGCAACATGCCGTGCTGGTCATCGTTTGGCTCCCGCCGGCTCGATCTTCTGACGATCCCGACGTCGGTCACAAGGCTTATCCTTGCAGCTGATCGCGATATTGCCGGCAGACGCGCTGTCGCCCGCAGCATCGAACGATACACCTCAGATACGTGCACGGTCGTACCGGACTACCCGCCTGCGCCCTTCAAGGATTGGGCCGAGGCGCTCGAGGCAAAAGAGAGGGGAGGGGGAGGAGGGCGGTGAGCTGTCGGATTGGCAGCAAAGCCCGGAGAACCTGCCATGTTCGACCTTCTTGATCTACCGCCCGTCAGCGATCGCGCCGCAGCGGACGAAATCGCCCTCTTGCTTGCGGCCGGGATCCCGATCGCTCGGCGCGACCTCAACCAGGCGATGACCGCGGCGTTCGGAGGCTCGGACGCTGACGGCCGCTGGACGCAGCGCGACAGCTTCGAGATGCTCGAACATGCGATTGCCCTCCACCTCGCGACGCGACCCCACGAGATCGTCAGCCTTGCCGACGTCCATGCGGCGTCCGCGATCATGCAATTGCTGCCGACCCAGACGGTGCGCAGCGAAGAGCAGATTAACCTCCAGCAATTCTCAACACCGGTCGACATCGCCGCGATCGCAGTCCTGATGGCGGCGATCGGGGCTGAAGATATCGTCCTTGAGCCCAGCGCGGGCAACGGCCTGCTGATCGTCCAGGCTCCGGCATGCGCGAGCCTGCAGCTGAACGAGATCGATGCGAAGCGCCGCGAACGTCTCGCCGGCATCTTCCCGCAGGCCGTTGTCACCGGACATGATGGCGCCGGGCTCGTCAGTCTACACGGACGGCTGCCGAAGCCTACCGTCGTCGTAATGAACCCGCCCTTCTCGCGCAGTGTCGGCCGCGGTGAGGATGATCTCGCCGCCCTCCGGCATCTGCAGGCGGCGATCCGGCGTGTAGCGAAAGGCGGGAGGATCGTCGCTGTCATGCCAGACTGGTTCGCGCCGAGCGCCCGGCTAAGGGCAGCCTATGAGGCGGTACTGACCGGCTGCACCGTCCGGACCTCGCTCCGATTGGAGCACTGCTACCGTAAGCACGGCACGGACATCGCGGTCCGGCTCTACGTGATCGACAAGGTCCCAGGCGGAACGTCGCACGTCGTCATCCAGCGGAGCTCGATCGCCGAGTTCCTCGACGCCGTTTCCGTGCCTCCGCGCGCCGATCTGGTGAGTGAAACCACGATAGCGATCCCGTCAGCGCCGAAGCCCAGCCTGTTCGGCGCTGCACGACACGCAAAGGCAACTGTCGCCCGGACATACCACAAGCCGGTTCGCAACAATGTGCGTCCGGTTGACTATCGGACGTTGACCACGCCCGCCCCACTCGCCGATCAGATCGGCTGCTATCTGCCGTACCGGCCGAGCCGCATCGTCTTCGACACCGCCGGTGACCATCCAACAGCGCTGGTGGAATCCGTGGCGATGGGCTCGATCCCCGCCCCGATCCCAACGCATATCGCCCATCTGCCCGAGCGAACAGTCGACGAGCGGATGCTGTCATCGTCGCAGCTCGAAACGGTAGTTTATGCCGGCCATGCCTGGACCCAGATGCTGCCCGGCACATTCAAGCCGGCCGAGAACGGCGTTGGACTGACCCTGGACGATGCAGGTAGCCGCTATCGCAAGGGCTTCTTCCTCGGTGACGGCACGGGCGCGGGTAAAGGCCGTCAGGTTGCCGCCTGCATCTTAGATAACTGGATGCAAGGCCGACGCCGCCATATCTGGGTTTCGAAGAACGAGCCACTGCTCGAAGACGCCCGCCGCGACTGGACCGCGCTTGGCGGCATGACAGGCGACGTGCAGCCTGTGTCGAACTGGAAGATCGATGAGCCCATCCGGCTCACTGAGGGCGTCCTGTTCGTCACATATCCGACGCTCCGGTCGATGCGCTCGGACAATAGCCGACTGCAGCAAATCCTCGATTGGGCTTGTACCGACTTTGACGGGGTGATCGCGTTCGACGAGGCGCACGAGATGGGAGGCGTCGCCGGGGGCGAGGGAGCGATGGGCAAGAAGGAGGGCTCGCAGCAGGGTGTCTGCGGGGTCCTCCTCCAAAACAACCTCCCCGGCGCGCGTGTCCTCTACGCCTCCGCGACCGGCGCATCGGACGTCAATAATCTCGCCTATGCAGTCAGGCTCGGTCTGTGGGGTCCGGAAACAGCATTTGCCGATCGGGAAGCATTTATCGCCGAAATCCGGAAGGGCGGCATCGCCGCGATGGAGCTTGTCGCTCGCGACCTCAAAGCGCTGGGCCTCTACACCTCGCGCGCGCTCAGCTTTGCCGGCGTCGAGTACGACGTGCTGCGCCACGCCCTGACTCCTGCTCAGATCGAGATTTACGACACCTATGCCAACGCATGGTCCGTCATCCATCAGAACATGGAAGAAGCCCTCGAATTGACCGGCGTCGTCGATGGCTTGGAGAAGGCCACCCTTAACAGCGGTGCCAAAGCCTCCGCGCGCTCGCGCCTGGAATCAACCAAGCAGCGCTTTTTCGGACAGGTCCTGCTTTCGATGAAATTGCCGACGGTGATCGCCGCGGTCGAACAACATCTCAAGGCCGACCAGTCCGTCGTGCTGCAACTCGTAACCACTGCTGAAGCGATCCTTGATAGACGCCTTGCCCAAATGTCCGCCGAAGAGCGGGCAGACCCCGTGGTCGACCTTTCGCCTACCGAATACGTTGCAGACTACCTCATGCGCGCCTTCCCGACGCGCCAGATGCAGACCTTCACGGACGACACCGGCACGGCCCGATCGCTGCCGATGAGCGACACAGACGGAAATCCAGTCCACAACCCCGACGCGATCGCGGCACGTGACCAACTGCTCGAACACATCTGTGCGCTGCCACCTGTGAAATCCGCGCTAGACGCGCTGATCGAACATTTCGGCACTGACATGGTAGCCGAGGTTACCGGTCGTTCGCGGCGTCTGGTGCCAACATCGGATGGCCGTCAAAAGATCGAAACACGTTCGGGTCGATCCTCTCAGGTCGAAGCAGCGGCGTTCATGGCCGGGACCAAGCGGGTGCTGGTCTTCTCCGACGCGGGCGGCACCGGCCGGTCATACCACGCCAGCCTCGACGCCAAGAACCAGCAGCAGCGCGCCCACTTCCTACTTGAACCTGGCTGGCGAGCCGATCGCGCGATCCAAGGCCTCGGTCGCACCCACCGCACGCATCAGGCGTCGACGCCACTTTTCCGGCCGGTGACCACAGATTGCAAAGGCGAGCTGCGCTTCACCTCCACGATCGCGCGGCGTTTGGACAGCCTGGGCGCGCTCACACGCGGACAACGGCAAACCGGTGGGCAGAACCTCTTCGATCCCGCGGACAACCTCGAAAGCGAGTACGCCAAGGATGCGCTCCTGACCTGGTTCGCGCTGCTCGACGCCGGCAAACTCACCAGCACGACGATGGAGGACTTCTGCTCGCGTACAGGCCTTGAGCTCTACGATAACGACGGCGTCCTGAAGGAGGACCTGCCGCCCATCCAGCGTTGGCTGAACCGGCTGCTCGCCCTCCCAATCGGCATCCAGAACCTGATCTTCGACGAGTTTCTCGCCCTGGTCGAGACACGCGTCGCTGCAGCGCGCGAGGCCGGTACGCTCGACGTGGGCGTCGAGACGATCACCGCCGATACAGCCACCGTCATTGATGACAAGCTGCTGCGCACCGATCCGCTTTCGGGCGCGACCTCGCATCTCCTCACGATCGAGATCGCCCGGCGCCGCAACCCAGTCTCGCTCGAACGCATTCTCGACATGGCGAGATGGCAGGACGACGCAGCCTTCGTGGTCAATGCTCGCTCCGGTCGGGTGGCGCTCCGCGTAAGGGCGCGGTCGTGGATGGACGACGAAGGTCAGCCGATCGCAAGGATCGAGCTTCAGCGGCCCTGCCGACGGGAATACATGCACGCGGCCGACTTGCTGGAGAGCGCATGGGACGTCGTCGATGAGGCGACTTTTACCGCCAAATGGAAAGAAGAGGTCACCGAGGCCGCAGGGCAGGTTGATACCGAGACGATCCGGCTCGCGACCGGTCTCCTTCTGCCGATCTGGTCGGCGCTGCCGTCAGACCATCTCGCGGTGAACCGCATCGCCGATGCCAACGGAAACTCGTGGCTCGGCCGCCTGGTCTTCGACAAACATGTCGTCCAGCTTTATACAAAACTCGGGATCGCAAAGACTGACGATCTGCCAGTCGATGCCATCGCCAGCTCCGTCCTCTCCGGCCGCGCCGTCGACGTCGTTCGACCGTTCCAGATGACGATCCGGCGGGCAATCGTGAACGGTAGTCCCCGCGTTGAGCTGGTCGACGCACCAGCCTCTCAACTGCCGTGGCTGAAATCGATCGGCTGCTTCTCCGAAATCATCGCCTACAAGACGCGGATTTTCATACCCGTCCCCGATGCGGCGGCTGTCTTGGATCAGCTTCTAAAAGGACGCTGATCGACAGCCGTGATGACTATCTATAAATGGCTCTTGAATGGGAGAGGGAAAGTGAAAGCGATTACGAGAGAGCGCGCTATCGAAGCGATAGCCGTAACGCTAGTGATTTGGGGATTTATTGGTCTGCATGGTCGGATCACCAGCTATATGATGACCTTCGATGCTGGCCAGTGGGCCACGGTAGCCAAGATACTTACTATTGGAGTTATATTAGCTACCGGTATAATCTTTGGCTTCGGCACTAGATTGCCTAAGTTTGCGCGCAAAGGGACGTTCCTGGTTTTGTCCTACCTCGCTTTTTTTAGGGCTGACAGCCGCCCTTCATTACTTGCGGGATGGTTGGCCGAACGGCGGGCGCGATACCTACAATGAAATGGCGTACCTCGGCACTGCGCTAATCGCGATTGCCGCTCTCGCAAAAACCCGCCGATTCTTCTGGCGCTGAACTGGTCGACGAAGCGCAAACCAGGGAATGGCGTGCGCCGCGTGAACCCTCACTTGGCTGTAATGGACAACTTCTTTTTCGCCCGCGCCGGCGCAACGGGAGCGATCACCTCCTCAGCCGCGGCTTTGGGCTTGCGGCCTAAGCCGATCGCCTTGGCCATCGCACGACGGCTCTCGCTGTAGCTCTCTGCGACCATCGGGTAATCCTTCTTGAGACCGTAGCGTGCCCGGTACTGATCCGGGGTCAGACCGTTGATCGAAAGGTGACGACGCAAAGTCTTGTACGGCTTGCCGTCGATCATGCTGATAATGTGATCCTTGCTCGCCAACGATTTCCGCGGCGACACTGCCGGCGTGTACTCTGTCGCTTCAGCGGCGACCGGCGCGTCCACTGCTGCGCCGCCAAGCGCAGCGACCGCGCTGTGCATTGATTGCAGGAACAACGGCACATCATCGGCCGAGGTCCGTGTGTTGGGGTTGCTCAACCAAGCGATGGTCAACCCGGTCGCGAGTTCAACGGTGTTGGTTTCAGTGGTCATGGCATCGTCCGCACATCTGGAGCCCGGCGATCGCCGGCGACGACCAGATAGCCAGGTTTCGAGCCTCAACAATACTGGTTTGCCGGCGCAAACTGAACAAACCGGGACGACCAGGGCGGCAAGGAGCGAAGGGGGAAGGGGATGGGTGTCCGAGAATTGATCGGATGCTCAGATACGAAGGGTGTTTTCCCATGATCCAGTCCGTCAAGCTGTCGAAACTCCGCCTCTCCGCCAGCAACGTCCGCACCGCGCCCGACGCGACCTTGCAGATCGAACCGTTCGCAGCCGACCTCGAGGCGCGCGGCGTCCTGCAGAACCTGCTCGTGACCCCGGTTGCCCGATCGCGTGGCATCTTCGAGGTGTTTGATGGCGGCCGGCGTTGGCGCGCACTCAACCTGCTGGTCGAGCGCGGAGTCATCGATCCGGAAAAGTATGACGTGCCGGTGCGTGTCCTGAAGGGCGACGATGCCGAGCTGACCGAAACCTCGCTCGCCGTCAGCTTCCATCACCTGAAGCTGAGCCCGACCGAGGAATGCCGCGCGTTTCAGCATTTCCTGACCGGCACGACCGACATCGACGCCGTGGCCAAGCGGTTCGGCGTGACGCGGCGCTTCATCGACGGTCGCCTGCGCCTGGCGGACCTTGCCGAGCCAATCTTCACCGCGCTCGCCGAGAACAAGATCACCCTCGACATGGCGAAGGCCTATGCGTCGACCAGCAGCCATGAGGCCCAGTTGAGCACCTGGACGACCTACGGCTCGTACAGCAACTATAGCGCCGACTCGATCCGCCGCATCATCGCCAACGACATGATGCGCGCCGACGATCCAGTCGCGCTCCTGGTCGGAGCCGAGGCTTACGAGGCCGCAGGTGGCGTCATCGATCGCGACCTGTTCAGCGATGCCCGCGAGAAGTGGCGCAATCCTGAGATCGCGAAGAGCCTTGCCGCTGCGATGATGGAGGCCGAGGCGACCCGCATCGGTGAGGAACGTGGCTTGGCGTGGATCCGGCCGATCGCGACCCACAGTACCTGGGACGCTGTTCGCGGACTCCACAAGATCACACTGCCCGAGCAGCCTATGACGTTGGAAGAGGCCGAGCGCGCCGAAGCGATCGAGCAGCGCATGGGCGAACTGCACGACGAGATCCAGAACGACGACCTGGCCGAAGACGTCTTCAGGGTGCTGGAAACCGAGATGGACACCCTCGCGGCCGAACTGGAAGCGCTCGATAACCGGCCGGTGTTCATGCCGCCCGAACTCGCCTCGCGGGTCGGGGCCTTCCTGACGCTGGCGCAGAACGGCACCATGGTTCTCAACGAGAGCTACTATAGCGAGACGCCGATCACGGTGACGGTGGTCGAGCCCGACCCGGTCGATGGCGATGCCGAGGGCGGCCAGGGCGAGGACGGGGGCGATGCCGACGGGGTCACCGATCGCGTCGTTCAGGCCCCCACCTTCCGCATCGAAGAGGGCTCCGCAACCCCGACGCGGAATGGCAGCGACAAGGCCGTCGAGCCGGACAACGCGGCACCGGGCGGGAAGGCGCTTAGCCAAGTCCTCAGCGACCAGCTCGCGATGCAACGCCGCGACGTGCTCGGGGCTGCGCTCATCGGCAATCCCGGGCTGGCGCTGGACTACATGCTGTTCGCCATGGTCGACGAGCGTTGCGGCACCTCGGCGAACGACGGCACGACGATCCGCGCGGACCGGCCGCAGGACCCGATTTCCATCACGAACATGCCTGGCTCGCGTGCGCGTGACTACCTCAGCGAAGTGCATGAGGGGCTGGATACGTCGTGGCGTGCTTCCGACCATCAGGTGCTGCGTTTCGAGGCGTTCCGAGCGCTCGGTGACGAGGTGAAGACGGCGTGGCTGGCTTACATCGTCGCGACCTCGCTGGAGGCGAAAGTCTCCTACGGGACCAATCAGCTGAACCCGATGCACGGACGTCTCGCGAGCATCCTCGACATCGACGTTGCAAGCTGGTGGCGGCCCACCTCGGAGAACTTCTTCGACCGCGTCTCCAAGGGATCGCTCATCACGCTCCTTCACGAGGTTGGTGGACCGGCACTCTCGGCTCGGCATGCTACCGAGAAGAAGCCCGTTATTTCGGCCAATTGCGAGAAGCTGTTCGGCGGTGACGCGATTGTCGAAACCGACGTCAAGGAGGCGGCGCTGAAGTGGCTGCCTGCTGCGATGTGCTTCACCGAGAAGCCGATCGCGGCCGAGGCGGACGACGCACAAGGCGGCCTCGCCGATCTGATCGAGGACGAAGTTGCGAATTCCGGCGCTGGCGATGACGAGGCCGGTGATGACGATCTGGCCGCGCTGATCGGCGACGGTCCGGACGAAGGCGACACGCCCAGTCAGCAGGACGGCAACGACGTCGTCACCGAGTTGCAGCCCCAGAACGACGATCACGCCGAGACCGAGCTGATCGCGGCCGAATAGGGCATCTCCGGTCCCAACCTGAGCAACCTCACTGCCGGCCCGCACCCCCGCGGCGCCGGCAGTGTCTTTTCACCTCGCCCGAGAGGACAGCGCCATGACCGCTGCAACCCGCGATATCGCGGCCGACATCACAACCACCATCATCGCCAAGCTGGAAGCCGGAACAACACCCTGGCAACGCCCATGGTCGATCATGGGCGAGGGCGGTCGCCCGCTTCGCCATGAAGGTTCGACCTATAATGGCATCAACGCACTCTGGCTCTGGGCGGTCGGCGACACCCACGGCTATCGCAGCCGGTACTGGATGACCGCGCGCCAGGCGCGTGAACTTGGCGGGGCCGTCCGCGCAGATGCGAGGCCGTTCTACTCCGTCTATGCCTCGACCTTCCGCAAAGCCGGTGTGCCCAACCTGCTTGGCATGTCGGCCGACAGGATGATCCGGTTCCTGCGCTCCTACGAGGTCTTCAACGCCGACGAGATCACCGGCCTGCCGGACTATTACTATCCGCAGCCGATCGCGCCGACGCCGCAGCTGCTGTCGGATCGGCAGGATCGTATCGACGCGTTCTTCGCCGCGATCCCCTCAAAGGTCCGGCATGGTGGCGGCGCCGCCTTCTTCGATATTAGCTTCGACTATATCCAGATGCCGCGCCCCGGCAGCTTCAAGTCAGCAGACGGCTACGCGTCGATTTTGGCGCACGAAAGCTGCCACTGGACCGGGCATCGTACCCGGCTCGACCGCACGTTCGGCAAGAAGTTCGGCGACAAGGCTTACGCCGTCGAAGAATTGGTCGCCGAACTAGGGGCGGCAATGGTGTGTGGCGACCTCGGACTGCCGACCGAGATGCACGACACCCACGCCAGCTACCTCGCCAGCTGGCTGAAGGTCCTGAAGGCCGACAAGACCGCGATCTTCCTCGCGGCAACCAAGGCCGAGCAGGCTTTCTCGTACCTCCGCGCCTTCTCAACCGAGGCCATGGACGGTTCCCAAACGCGGCTTGCCGCATGACCCACCAGCACCGGAGAACACGACATGGGTTGGCTCTCGATGACCAGCGCCGGCATGGCCGGCCACGCTACCCCCAAGGCGTATCTGGACGCCCAGTTCACCTACGACCGCACGCTCGATGGTGGCGGAACGCGCGGCATGCGCGTTATCGACAGCGCGTTCGTCGGAAGCCGCGTTTGGTATGCCGCGGCTGAAATCATCCAGGACGGCGAAGCTAAATATGTGATTGCGCTGATCTGCCTCGTGAAATGGAACCCCGGCGCGAAGGACGGATACGTCTTCGGCTACAAGGACATGGAGGAATCGATGGGGCCATGCGAGGCCGGTTGCCCCGCCCGGATCCTCCGCCTTCTGTCGCCGACCGCCAAGGAACATGCGCTCGACTGGCGTCGTCGTTGTCTCGTGCGCCTGCGCATGCACGGCCGTAGGATCGAAAACGGGATGCGGCTCCGATTTGCGCGGACCATTTCATTTGGCGACGGCCACAGCGGCACCGAATTTATCGTCGTGAAACAAGGCGAGCGCATCACGTTTCGCAACGCAGATGGCCGCGGCTACTATCGCATAACCGGCTTCCGCGACATGCCGTGGACGGTCGTCCCGGAGACCAAGGTCCACCGGACCGTCTTCGCCCAAGCCAAACCTTCCCTAATAGCAGCATGATGGAATTGACCATGTCCGACGACACCGCCCTCTCACCGCTGCGCCGCGTCCTGTGCAGCCACGCCAATGCCGTCCGCGTCGCGAGCTGGATGCGCCGGGAGGGCATCGACACCGCGATCGTCGGCACCGGCGACCCCCTCCAACCTTGGCTGATCGTCGACGCGACGGCCGCATCCGAGGACACCCGCGCATGCGCATGACCATTTTCCTTGCCCTCGCGCTCGCTGCTTGCGGGACCGCGCCCTCCCAGGCCGAAGACCAGTCGGTGATCCGGGCCGACGGCCGCGCGATCGATGGCGACACCGTGTCGTTCGACGTCCGCCTGTACGGAGCCGATGCGTTCGAGAAGCGGCAAATGTGCCGCAATACAGACGGCTGTTGGCCATGCGGCAAGGCCGCGCAGGACTATGCGTCGAGATTACTGAAAGGCGGAAATACGACGATACGACTGACGGGAAAGCAAAGCTACGGCCGACCGATCGGGACGATCGACGTCGACGGGAATGATCTAGGTGAGATCATGATCGCCGCGGGCCTTGCCGTACCGGCGACCAGCTATCTTAAGGACGATCCAGTACGGGCGCAGCGATATGTTGCCGCTTATGAGCGTGCGGAAGCCCGCCATGCCGGCGTCCACGTCGGATATTTTCTCGATCCTGCGAAATGGCGTCGAGGCGAACGCCTGTCCTGCGAAAGCCGCTCCCGAGACCGCCTGGGAAGCTGAAGGCCAAGAGAGGAAAGGGGGCGGGGAAAGGCATCGATCAAGGAGCCGATCATGCGCACTTTCGCCTCAACCCCTGCACCCGTCCATACGCTGTGGGACACGCCAGACATGGCCACCCAGCGTCTTCCAGGCGTGTGGTGGGTCAAGACCGCCTCCCATGGCGGCTTCGTCCTTTCCGACGAACGGCAGGCCGAGATGCCGGAGCCCCTGCGCCCCGAGGGCATCTACTACGAGGAAGACGTCAACTGGTCGCTAGTGATCCTAGCCTTCGAAGACGAGTTCGCCGCGGCGAAGGATCTGCACTTCGATATCGAGCGGGGCATCGCCCACCAGACCGCGCGTCACTGGCGGCCCCAGCAGTACGGTGAGTTCACCGGCCAGATCATCACGCCGAGCGATAGCTATGTCCTGAAGAAGGTCGAGAGCATCAAGGCGGCGATCGGCGAGATCGGCGTGCGTTCCGCCTCTGGCGATTGGGCCGATTGGGTGCCGTCCGGGAAGGTCGGCGTCTATGGCCAACGCATTATCGGCTGCGACCACCTTGGCTTCACCCAATATGACGGACCGGACTTCAAGGGTTTGTGCAATGCTGCTGACTATGACTCTGGCCGACCGGTGAACACCTTCGCGGCGCTGGGTGTCGAGCTATTGTCGTGACGATCGAGATCGTCGTGGGGTTGCCGCATCTCAACAACGGCCCGATCCTCGCCCGCGCCAAGCTGATGCAGCAACCCATGCTGATATCGGCGAACTGCCTCTCGAAATGGCGCAACCGGAGAGGTTGGCGCAGCTGGGAAGGTTGGCGGCACGGACAAATTACCAATGCCACAGGGCTGCGGAGCCTCGATCTTGATAGCGCAGGCTATGTTTTGGCTAGTCGCTATGGCGGATTTCCGTGGTCGATCGCCGACTACATGGAGCTGGCGGCCGGCTATCCTTTCCGACGCATCGCCGCGGCCGATTACTGCTGTGAGCACCAGATCGCGAACGATCGCGACGAAGTCCTCGATCGCATAAGCCGGACGGTCGCCACCAATCGCGAATGCCGCGAGCGTGCCGCTGACTTTGGGATCATCGATCGACTGATGCCGGTCCTGCAAGGCCGGACGCCGGAGGATTACGGCAGGTGCGCCGAGGCGCTGCATCTGTCGATGCTGCCCGGGACCGTCGTCGGCGTCGGCAGCATGTGCCGGCGTGACATTCATGGACCCGAAGGCCTGATCGCCGTCGTCAGCTACCTTGATCGTGTCCTGCCGATCGGAGTCCGCCTGCACCTTTTCGGGGTGAAGGGCTCCGCACTGCCATGGCTGCTACCGTTCGCCAGGCGCATCGCGTCGATCGATTCACAGGCATGGGGCACGGCCGCACGCCGAGAGGCGCACCGAGCGGGCAAATCCAAGACGGACGCTTTCGCCGCAGATCACATGGAGCGCTGGACGATGGTCCAGCTAGACCGGCTGCTGGAAGCGCCGTGCCACGCCGCCCCGAGGGCACCAACACCGTTACCGCCCCCCAGCACTGACCCATGGGAGAGAGCCATTGCCCGCGCGCGTGCCGAGGCCCGTGACCTGATCGAGTCTGGCGACCTATCACACGACGAGATCACCATTGGGTGGATCGAGACATGGGCCGCAGACCTCTACGCGGAGGAGCGCCAAGCCGCCTGACCGCCGGAAAGATGTTTCCAAAAAGCGGCAGCATCTTTCCAGAAAGCTGCCCAAGCGCCCAGCCCTGAGGGGCTGACGATACGAGCACGATGCCGTGGGTCGCGGAGAAGAGGGGGGAGTGAAGGGTGCGCGCAGGAATTGCGTGCGGTCCTCATTCTCGGAGCATGCCGCGATGATTTACGATGTGCCATTCCGCTATCAACAGGCGCTGGACCCTAGTGCCCTGTCGACCATAACGACGACGCTGCACGCGATCGAAAAGGCATTGGAGGACTGCCGCAACGCCGGCGTCGACCCGAATAGCGATCCGGCTGTCGTCCTGCTTGCGCGGCACATGGCGGTTGTCTCGACCAACCGGGCGCCCCGGGCCGTGCTGCGTCATGCCTGCACACGTCGGCTCGCCGAGCTGATACGCTTCCCGACGCTGCTGGCCCTTGCGATCCGCGGCGTTGAATATGACGCGGTCGCCAAAGAGCGTTTTCACATAGACGCAACGGTTGCGATGAACGCGCTTGCCGGAGCCCTTGGCCTGACTGCGGGGACTTTCGAGGTGGTTTCGATCCAGGGGGGGCGTGACCAGTCCGGGCAGGTGCTTCTCGCAGCGGAAAAGCTCGCCGTAACAGTCGCGATCGGTAGGCGGCACGAAGGCCGCGAGGTGTCCTACCGTGCTGTTCAGGAAGGCTCCGACGCCCCAAACCGTTATGCCCCCATGTCCGAGCTACTGCGTCCCGGCCGGCTCGCCGCCCGCCTGCAACGCGATCTGCCTGGCGCGTTCCCACAGGTCGCGCCCGCGCCGATCCTGATCGCCGCGTAAGGGAGGTCTGCTATGCAAATCGATGACGCGCTCGTGGTGGCACGGGCTGACGCCGCTCGCCTTTCGCAATTCATGACGCGCCGAGAGGGTTTCCTCGACGCTCTTGATTGGTCGCTTCTGAGCGAGGATCATGCGCGCCAGTCGGCGATGCTAGACGATCTACTCGAGGACGAGCTCGCTGATAGCGCCATCTACCTCGACTGGCTGGAACAGCGGCTAGTCGAGGATAACGTATCGCTTCCGGGCGTGCTTCGCTTTGCTCCCTACCCGAGGCCGTGGCACGCTGAGTGGATCACGCTGGCCTCATGAACGAAGGAATGAAGACCATGAGCCGTCACACCTTCCCCGGCCGCGCCGGTCAGACAGTCAATATCGGTTGGGATCGCCCCCTCGCGACCTTCTTCGTCCAGATCACCCGGCCGCACCCGACGCACAAAGGCGAGGACGAGATTATTGAATGGCAGGGCACGGACGACGGCGAACTGCCAACCGCCGCTTCGGCGATCGCCGTGGCAGCCGCATATGGCGACCTGCCGGCTGAATTGGGTGCGACACTGGAGACCGACCGGATGAAAACGCTAGGGCAAAAGGACGGACCCGCACAGATGGCGGCGCGACGTTTTCGCCACAACGATAGCCAGTAGGGAGAATCAGATCATGGATCCGAGTAAGGAAACTGCAGGCGATACCATCGTCGCTCCCGGCGCTGGCTATATGCTCATCGTTCTAGCGTTTCTGGTGAAGAGCGCGACATGGATGGTCGGATTACTTACCGACGGCGCGGTAGAACCAGACAGCTACCTGGGTCCCTACACGACAGCCATGAACAGCCTGATGTAAACGTCATTTGCGTCCTGATGATCGTTGGTGGCGGCCTAATCATCATGTTCGGCGGTGGAGGTGATGTCCGAGGATCGGACATTCCATCAGGCACATCGAACACTCCTCGACTGACCGCCTTGCCGATGAGCGACGCTGCTCAATTGGCTGAGGTCAGGCTGAACGGCCTGCTTGCCCAATCTCATTCGATCCCCGAAAAAATGGTGCTGCCGGAAGCGGGCGTCGAGTTTGAGAGGATCGAAAGCTCGCATGTGCCCGACCTTCAAAATGCTCACCGGGAAGCGCGTGCGACCGTGACGGCGAAGTCGGCAAAGTCCGACGAGCTGGATGCCGATTATGCGGTCAGTCTCACCAGAATAAGCGATGCTGTGGAGCGCCTTATCGAGGGCTGCGAGGAATTGGGACGTGCGCGCCTAGAGGTACAAGGACGATTCATCGAAGCTAGGCACCCCAAAGACCTCCTTTAGACACAGAGGCGATACGCGACCAAAGGAGGAAGAGAGGGGGAGGTTGATCGATCGATGTTCGATCGACGGAGAACCCCCCATGTCCCACATCATCGATATTGGCGGCGCGCCCGCCAACGAAGAATGCGCCCAGCTCGGTCAGACCATGGGCTTCGAAGCGGCCAATCTCGCCGAGGTGACGGCCTACAAGCTGGCGATAATCGCGCGGCACGGCATGCCGCCTGAGGGCTGCAAGCTGATCGTTCACAACAACCGGCACGATTTCGGGCTCTATCGGACGCTCGCCCTGCGGGTTGACGATGAGGAAAGCGAGGCGGTCGATGCCTATGCCGAGGCCGTAGAGCCAGGTCTGGCATCCTGGGTAGAAGCCGGATTCACCGCGCCAGTCGCCTATGCCGGAAAGGTCGCTACGATAGAACGATCGGAGCATGCCGAGCTGGTCATCGGCGCGCTGCTGACGACACGGCCAAGCCCTGACGGGAGCTTTCCGGTCGACGACTTCGCCACCTTGCACGGAAACCTTGCGGCTGCATTCCCGGAACAGGCCGAAGCCGCACGTCGCCGCCTTCTGATAACCTGACCAAGTCGAGCGTGATCGCGCCGAAAAAGCCGAAATAGCTGGCAGCGCCAGAACCAATTGGCCGTTCCTGAAGGATCGAACCCATGCTCATGCCGACAACGCCGCCCGCCGGGACAGCCCCGGCAGGATCGATCCTCTGTGCCCTACAGGCACGGCCGCACCAGGTCGTTCGGCGGGATACCTTTGATCCAACAGATGCCACCTGCTGGCTGACGCGCGGTCGCTCGATCGAGCACGCTTCAGAGCTTGCGCGAATTTGGCGGGCATTCCCGGATCTTCCCGCGACGGCACCTCTCGAAGACCGCATGGCGCGTGGTCGCGAGCGTATCGGCGCGATGAAGCCGCTCAATGACGCGATCAGCGCAGCGACCGAGGCCGAGCGCCAAGCGCGAAACTTTGCGCTGATGGAGCGGCATCTCGCAGACGGCACGATCGCCGATAGTGAGTTGGCTGTGTTGCAAGGCCGCGACGAGCACGGCTACGATTGGGATATTGCCGTCGCTTACGCCAGTGGCTGGACCGCGGCGCATGCTGGTTGGGAGCATCGGTTCTTCGCCGACGGGTCAGCCCGTCAGGCGGCAAAGCGCGATGCCTATGACCTCGGCTTTGCCGATGGTGGCGGTGATCAGGCCGACCTCTTCGACGCTGCCCGTCGCAGCAACCTCGCGGCGCTTCGCCGCGACAATCAGCCGTCTGCCACACAGCCAACGCCAATCGCGCGCCCGGCGCCGAGCAGCTGGCCCAAGCCGAGCGATCATGCCCGCCCGACCCGATGGTCGCGTCGGTTGCTGATCGTCTCGGACGCCACAATCGAGGAGGTGACGCCGGGGCTGATGCGCGTGACTGGACTGCACCTGACCGAGGAGGTCCGTGCGCGCGCCGGCACTGAGGCGATGACGATCGTGACAATCGATCGCCACGCGGGATTCGTCGCCGGTAATTGCCCGGCCGAAACGTCGACGCCGATCGCGGCGAGCCGCGCCGACGAAATCATCGCCTCCTCTCAGCACGGCGAGACCCTCCGCACCCTTCTTGCCGGTATCGAGATCGATGACGTGCTGATCGCGGTGCAAGGCGACTATCTCCGCATCGTCGACGCCTTTGCCGGCGCGCTGCCGTTGTGCGCGAACATGGAGCGGACTCAAAACTCGCTCCTCCAGCAGCGCGCGCATCTGCGTTGCTGGCTCGACCGCGGATATTCAGGGCAAACCAACGTCGGCGCCGGCCACATCCGATGGGGCAAGGCGATCAAGGGTCTGACCGGCAAACTCGGCGAGTTCACCGCCAGGCACGTCGGACCTGCGCCGCGGCGCGGCCACCTAATCCGGATCGAGGCCGAAGGCGGCCAACTTGCTCACGGCTATGCCACCTCATCCGGTGAGCCGATCGCCCCGGAGGTTATCGTCTCCAACAAGACAAATATCCGGCGCGAGATGGCGGCTGCGCTGCGCGCCTTTGGCGGAGCCACCCGGCTGATGGACGCCTGCACCTGACACACCCGCACCATTCCACTTCCGTCCACCGAGGAGACTATCATGCCCGACATTCGCGATCTGCCGGTATTGACCGAGGCCGACGCCAAGGCCCTCGGCTTTGCCACCTTCAACGACGTGCCTCACAAGGTCATCGACCTTCCCGACGGTGCTCTCACCATAAGCGTGAAAACCAGTGACGGCCGAAGGGCGACCTTCTGCTTCATGCCCTACGGGGAGGGTGCCGCGCGCTTCGTCGACATTCAGTTTCACGACCGCGGCACCACGATCCCGGATGCCAATGGCGGCCAGATGCCGACCTTCAATAGCTTCTGCATCACCAAGGGCGGCCGTCACATCGTCGATACCCGCGTCCTGACCGAGGACATCAAACCGTCGATCATGGTGCTGCAACTCGACACGGCCGTCGAGGAGCGGGAGCGGGCGGCCATCCTTGCGAGCAAACCTAAGACGTAGCCGAGGCGAGACCCCGGCGCCGGAGAGGGAGGGGGAGTGGAAAGAGAGACCGGAATTGGCCGGACAGGATTCCCTCCCCATGCGCATCCGCCACATCACCACTTTCGCCGAGATGATCCGTGCAACGCCACTGACGCTTGCCCGCGAGTATCTGTCCGCCCGCGATGCCACGGTTCACGAGTTCCTGAGCGGGGAGGACCGTGCCGCTTACGTTGACGTCCTGCTCGCGCTCGGCCGTTTTCAACATCGTGTCGCCTTTGCATCTGCGCTGGCAGAGCTCGACGTCACCGCCCAGGCCGCGGAAACGGTGCCGTCGCTTCATTCCATGATGCGGCAGGTCGCCTGGAGTTTCGGAGACGGCTCGACGTTCGCCGGCTATACCGATGACACCTGCTGGAACGGCTTTCTCAACATCTGGGTGACGCCGGGGACGTGGCCTTATGTTCTCGCCGAATTGGTCGCGGGTGCCGACGGCGATACCGACCTGATCGAGCAAGATCGGCGGACACCTCAGGTCGATGGCCTGTTCTCGCTCACCTACTCGCTGACGACCAGCGAGATCACGCCAAAATGGGCGACATTCTTCGCCGATTATCCGATCGCGACGATGGTCCCAATACCGGAAAGCTGGACCGACGAGAGCTGGCGGCATGAAACTGCGCCGAGTTTCAGCCCCTGCTCCGGCCCGCTGGGGGAGCTCGCTCAAATCTGGATCGACTATAAGGATCCGGCTCTGCGTGAGATCCCCGAGGCCGCCCGCCTCAGCTTCTGCCGGCGCGACGCCATCGGCGAACTGACGTCCGTCTATGCTGGCGACGACTACGACGAGGCAGTGCGGCATGTCGCGATCGAGCAGCTCGCCTGTAACTTCACCCACCGGGTCGCGCGGATGCTCGACCCATCGGAATGGCAGGAAATGCGACTGCGCAACCGCACGGCCGGCGCCGGAGTGTGCGCGTCCCATGACTTCCTCGATGCGAACATGGTGATGCTCGACGCATGGCGTGCCACCCGCGGTGACGCGATCGTCGGGCTAGGCGACGCAACGGCGCTCGAGCATGACCTCGACCACGTAAACGCCGCATGGACGGTCGCAACCCGCCATTATCTCGCCAGTGACGAAGAGGGCGGGCGGTTTGATGTCTGGCGGCTCACCGGACGAAGCGTTCCAAGCCTTGCCGCAGAGGGACACGATCTAGCGACGGTCCCGCCATCGGACAGTGCAGGCCGCGTCTACGCAGTCGGCTTCATGGAGGCGGCAGGCAGTGGTTGGATGGTCAACGTGGCCAACAGCAGCCGGACCTTCGACACACTGATCGATGCGGAAGCGCACCTCTGGTCGGTCTTTGCCTCCGCGGAGAGCGCGCACGCCTGACCGGCATCGACCCCTATCATCCAAGGAGACATGCGATGCGTTCCATAGTGGCGTTCTACGAGATCGACCGTGAGTATGGAGGGCCGGAAGAAGGCGGTTGGTACTACGACACCGGCCGCTTCGTCCGTGCAATCGGCTTTCACCTGACCGACGAGGCGGCGATAACCGCCGTACGTCGCGCCAACCGACTTCTTGAACGCCTACAGCGTCATCGTCGCAACGTCGGGTCTGCCCTCTACGAGGGCGGACGCTACCGCGCCTTCTCGTTCACGGGCCTCCCGCCCGCGCGCTTCCCCGCCGAGCGACCCTACTACCAGTGACCCCAAAGGGCGGTACGGATCATGAAAGGATACATCGATCAACCCGAGGCCGAACAGGTAGCCCGGGACGAACAGGAGGGAGGGGGAGGGGACAGGCAGTTGCGGGGAATGGCCCCGCGCACGCCCGGAAGGACCTGCCATGCTCCCTGCCACGATCGCTACCAGCGTCGCGCCCGAAACCATCGCCAAGGTTGGGCGCCTGTTCAACGGCTCCGCGCATGACGTCCTGAGCGAGCTTCTCCAGAATGCCCGCCGTGCAGGCGCGACGACGATCGCAATCTCAACCAGCGGCTATGCCGGGGACCGTCTGCTCCATATCGTCGACGACGGCAGTGGTATCGCTGATCCGGCCGCAGTGGTGACGCTCGGCCGCTCGGGGTGGTCAGAAGAAACGCGCGTCCGCGAGGACTGCGCGGGGATGGGCGTGTTCAGCTTGGCAGGACAGGACGTCATCATCCGGTCCTGGTCCAAGCCGGAGCGACAGGGCTGGATGGCCCATATCCCGGCCGGGGCGTGGGAAAGTAGCCGCCCGATCGTCATCAGCGCAGATTCGATCAACTGCGGCACCGCGATCACGGTGCGTATGCCGGACGCCTGGTCCGAGAGGCTTGGCGAGACCGTGAAGTCGGTTGCGCGCCACTATCCGCTACCGGTTACGTTCGAAGGCGACGCAGTGGACCGTTCCGACTGGCTGGCCGACGCGGTCAGCATCGAGGAGTGGAATGGTTGCAGGATCGGGATCCTCCACAGCGATGGCGCATCGGACACGAGCATCACGCCACGGCTGAATTTCCACGGCATCACGATCGCCTGCCGGATCGACAACGTCGGCGAGGTCGGACGCGGGCAGGTATGGACCGCCCGCATCGACATCGTCGACTGCCCGGCAATCCAGTTGGTGCTGCCGACGCGCAAGGAAGTCGTGCAAAACCCGGTTCTGAACGATTTGCGAACCGCGGTTCGTTCCGCGATCTTCCGCGCGATCGCCAACCAACCATCGCACCGCCTCGCCTTCACCGCCTGGTCAGAGGCAAGAGCGCTTGGCATCGAGCTGCCCGAGGCCGAGCCGTATCTCTATGGCTGGATCGCGCCGCACGCCGACATGTTCGAGAATTATCTGAGCGGCGTCCGCGTGACGGACCAGTCGATGGTCATCATGCCGGAGACCGATGCGCTGATCGCACAACCGGCAGCGCTAGCAATCGCCCGAAACTCCCCATTCGGTGGTCAGTTGGTCACAGAGGAGCCCGACTTCGCCGGATACGGTTGGTACGACATCCTCGCTCGCGTCGAAACCATCGGCTTCGACGTGATGCAGGACGGTCGCACCTTCACGATCGATGCAACGACCGGAGCCCCGGCCGATGCCGATCACGGCTATGTGGACGGCCTCGAGCTGACCGCGACGCTGTCTCATGCGGGTGCGTATGTCGACGTCCGTTGCGACGCCGATGTGGCCTTCGCGGCAGACCACGACATGTCCGATCGTATCGACGATGTGGCGATATTCGTCCGGCACGGGGTCGAGCTGGTCGCCGGTGACGTTGTCAAACTTGCCCGGCGTGCGCTGTTCGATCCGGACAACGACAGCGATGCCGATAGCGACGACACCCAGCGCAGCCGGTTCTACCGGGACGCAACCGATCGGGTCGTGAGCATCCTGGAAGGCAACGATGCGGCGATCGAGATGCGGGTGCGAGCGCTTCTCGCTTCTCATCCCTGGCTGGTTCCGGCCGACCGGACGGTTAAGATCACCATGACGCGCGACGGCCTCGCCGTCTCCGTCACCGAACGCACACCCGGGGATGCGTGACATGGATGGCCTTCCTCCAGCGCCCGTTGTCCTCGCCTACGGTGTGGGCGTCGACAGCACCGCCCTCCTGATCGAGAAGATCGCCCGCGGCGAGAAGATCGATCTGGTCCTGACCGCCGACACCGGCGTCGAGAAGCCCGCGACCTATGCCTATCTCAACGTCATCCAACCATGGATGGAAGCGCGGGGCATCCGCCACGAGATCGTCTCGTACCTGCCCAAGCGCTTCAAGCACTGGCCACCCTATTACGGGCTGTTGGAGATGTGCCTGACCAACGCCACGCTGCCCAGCAAAAGCCTTGGGGGTTCGAGCTGCAGCTTGAAATACAAGAAGGCCCCGCAGGATGCCTTCCTCGCCAACTGGCAGCCGGCGATCGACGCTTGGGCACGAGGACAGCGGGTCAGGAGACTGATCGGCTATGATGCTGGCCCGCGTGACACGCAGCGCGCAAACCACGCCCTGTCGATCGACGACCCGCTGTACGAGTGTGAGTACCCTCTACGCGACTGGTCTTGGGACCGTGATGCCTGCACTGCGCGGATCATCGCCGAGGGTCTGCCGGTCCCGCCCAAGAGCGCGTGCTGGCTGTGTATCGCCAACCAGCCCCAAGAGATCCGCGAGTTGCCGCGATGGTGCCTGCGCCTGATCGTCTTGGTCGAAGCGCGCGCCGCGCCCCGGCTGCACACCGTCGAGGGGCTCTGGCGTCGTGGGACCAAGGCTCGGCCGGGACGGATGACCGACTTCATACGCAACGAAGGGCTGCTCCCCACGCGTGAGGTCGACCGCATCTGGAACACCGCGCCGACCGACCTGATCCGCTTCCAGGACGTCGCGGCTTCGATCCCGATCGAGGATCGACCGACGATGAAAAACTGGATCGACCGCTTCAACGCCGGCGTCGCCGCGATCGAGCGTCCGCTGCTCGCCGTCTGACCCAATCACAGGATACCGACATGATCGACACGCCTACACTAGCGAGCCCTGACGCGCGTCTCGCCACGATCGCCCGGCTCAACGACCGTTGTCGTCAGGGCCTCGATCGTACCGCTCGGATCCTCATCACCCGCGCTTGTCTCGGCACGTTTGCAGATAGCCGAGCCGCGGAAATCGTCGCCCAGGCGGAGATCGTCAGCGCACTTCGCGTCTACCACTTTCGTGACGTCGAGGCCGATGAGCGAGACCGGGGCAATTTCGAATTTCGGGGTACGACCGTCTATTTCCGCATCGACTATTACGATGCCGCGATGGAGTACGGTTCGGAGGATCCCGCCGATGCCGGTCAGACCCGACGCATCCTGACGATTATGCTCCGCCAGGACCTCTGACTTGGTCGCGGACGCAATGACGGATTGTCGGGTCGACCTCACGACGTTGTTGGCGCCAACCTTAGTCGACAACGATTGAGAGGCCATCAGCCATCGCAGCAAATAGCCGGACCGATAATATACCTTATGTTAAATCAAATACTTACCGATATTTTCGACAACGTGGTTAGCTCCAAACTCGGGCCGAAGGCAACCGACTTTGCACGTTGGGCATTCTCGTGTGCCGCACTCCCGAGAACGCCCTGGTGCAATTTAAGATCGCGCTGCTGAAGCAGCAGCACGCCGAAATCCTGTCAGCCGTTCTCGAGCTCACGAAATTGTTTGCGGGCTCCTTCGAGGAAGCCGCACCAAAGCTCGGAACCGCACGGACAAATCTTGCCCGATTGATCACAAAGCATCTCAAGACCGAAGAGGAAGAATTGCATGTGCCCCTGCGGGCACGCGGGCTAACGAGACAGATTCCGGCGTTTGCCAATATCGCCGCAGAAACGCGTGATCTTCGCTTAGCATACTCCCCCATATCGGGGACTGGCATGCACGAACTATTCAAGCCAATTGGCCAGGATATACCGCCAGCGCACTCCGGATTCACGCTGCACTCGAACGGCTAACCAAGCGCGAAGAAGATGAGATTTACCCAGATGCGCAGCGGCTTTTGTCCGAACTGCGTTAAAAGCAAAATGTAGCCCAAATTCTCAGGGACAGCCTCAGAGGTTGAGACGCTTGACGGCTAACCGTTCAAAGTCGTCGATACGTTCGACCAACGCCGTAGCGCCCTTATTTAGGGTATCGATCCTCTTTTGAACGAATGGTGCTGGATCTTCTGGGTCCCCTTGAGTGGGGTGCACGGTGAAAAAATTAGCCGACCCGGCTATCGGGTACGTGTTTGAAGCAAGGTCAGTAGCAAAGGTCGAGATCGCAGTGCGTAGGCGCAACCACTCGATCTGAAGAACCTTGTCACCGAAGTCGTATCTTGAGCCCTTCCATGCGGCGACCTCAAATATGCCGTTTCGACCAGGATCATGGAAAGAAGCGGCGAAGTCGTGGTCCCAAAGGAAGTCCTTTGTGCTTTGCGGAATCGTACCGAAAAACGAATGATAGAGCTCAATATCACGCGCGCTGACGGACCGACCGCTGGATAACTCGGCAAGGAGCCAAGCTATTCCAGTCCCGATGCAGGCAGTTAGCCGGACTGGATCGACATCACCCCCGTGGCCGTACCAAAAGCCTGCAACTAAAGAGAGCGCGAACAGACAACCGGTCAAAACGCGGCCTTGCACGGTTTGTAAACGACGAAGCAAATCCACCGGTGTAATCTCCTCGATCTCTGGCCTGTGAGACGGAGGCATTGTCCTGCTCGCCACAAGCAAGCTCATGAAATCACACGTGCCAGCTGACCACAAACGATAACGGAGCCGGAACCGATAGCAGCGGTCCCGACCCCGTCGATCGAAGGATCCCCCGTCGAAACGGTGGATAGACAGGCTCAACGCGTTAGCGACGATTCCGGTCCACCCCCCCCGTTAAACGGTTCGCTCTCAATATTCCATGGACGGGCGATGACGCCCGTTTCATCCGCCATACGGCACATCACCCGAAGGACATCAACCCCGAAGGGACATCAACATGACCGTCATAGCACTCTCAGCCCGTCGCAGGTCACTCGCGTCTTTCGAAAACGCCTACGCCGTTGCCATTCAGCTTCGAGAGACCACCGGCGTCGACCAATTCGTGGTTCGAACCGATAACCCCGCTCAGCCCTTCCGCGTCTCCCGGTGCCGGCCACATCACCCGGAGAGTCTTCTCGCCCTCGTCGCCTAACTCGGCGCCGTTAGTCAGCTTGCGCTGGTCACGTTGGTCATGATCTGCGCGGCCGTCAGACCCTCGCACAACTGTGCGTTGGTCGCATAAAGAACCGGCAGGTTCTGATCGCGCATCACGTTGCACATGCGGCCGCGACGGTAGGTCACGCTCTGCAGCCATGCCAGCTCGGTGATCGCCTGTTCGATCGGCGTATCGTACAGCAGATACCACAGGCGCATCTGGTACGGGTTCTTGTCGCTCAGGATCTCCTCGATATCCTTGTAGCCCTCACCGTGCCCTGTCGTGTTACGAACGTCGCTCGCAAGGGCGGTCAGCGCCTCCTGCAACTCAGTGATCGCAAGATAGGCAACGTCGAGGCCGATCCCGACCGTGGCGCCTGCCAGCACCCGGCGATCGACGGATACGACGGGATCGCCGTTGTCGTCCTTCTCGTTGTTATTCAGCACGTCGAGTAGCGGGAGGTCGTAATCGTACCCCCGCATCATGTCCTGGACCTTCATCATATTCTCCTTCGGGTGAGGCCTCGGACTTGCTCCGACCGTCACGCGTCCGGTTTCATGGCCGCATGACGAACATTGACAATTCCGCCACCTGCGGCAATGTCTGTACGTCACGACAATTAAGGTCAACCCGAAATGCAAACTTTTTCCAGTCGCGATTTCAATCGCGAACCGGGGCGCATAAAGCGTGCTGCGGTCGACGGTCCGGTCATCATCACCGAGCGCGGTCGGCCGATCATCGCGGTAATGCCGTTTGCTGAATACGAGCGGCTAAAGGCACCCCCCGGCAACATCCTCGACGCGCTGGATATGGACGAGGTTGGCGACATCGAGGTCGACTTCACGCGGGTGAAAACATTTCCGCGGCCGGCAGTACTCGACTGATGTACCTGCTCGACACCAACGTCCTATCCGAGCTCCGCAAGCGGCGTAGCGGGAAGATTGATGCAGCAGTGGAGGCTTGGGCCGGTAGCGTCGATCAGGTCGAACTGTACCTTTCGGTCCTCACCATCATGGAAGTCGAACTTGGGATTGCGCTGCTCGAACGGCGCGATACACGCCAAGCCGGCGTGCTGCGGCTGTGGCTTCACGAGAAGGTGATGCCGGCATTCGCCGGACGTATCCTGCCTGTCGATACCACGATCGCACTGCGCTGCGCACGGTTGCATGTCCCGGATACCAAAAGCGAACGCGACGCATGGATCGCCGCGACAGGGCTCGTACACGGTCTCACGATCGTCACCCGCAACGTCGTGGACTTCGCGGGCACGGATGTTACGCTTCTAAATCCGTGGACCTACAGGGCTTCATAGGATGATGACCGACGATCAGGCCCCTACCCCGGCAGTTCCAAGCATATCGGATAGCGATCTGTTGCCGACGCAGACGAGACGGGCCTGGTGGAAACCACGACGGCAAACGTGGATCACACTCTTGGTCGCTTTTGTCAGCATAGCCATTCTTGCGGCACTAATCTTTGGTGGACGAGACACGAGCGGGGACGCTGCCGGACAAGGCTTAGCGGGTGCATTCGAGGCACTCTTCTTCGTCCTTGGCGTTGGTGTGATTGGAGCCGTGGCACTGACACGGTGGCTGTCGCACTATTTCAGGGTCCGGAACATCGTAATGACTATCCTGGGCCTCGTTGTCCCGCTGGTCGTGGCCTCGATATGGTGAAGCACGCGATAGCCAAATTAGCTCGTATCGTTGCGTCCGACGGCCTCGGCAGATCGTTGATTCACTATGACAACATCTACGGTCCCTTACGCGCTTGCGGTCGACGATGACCCGTTCATCCTCATGGATGTCACAGCTATCCTCGAAGACGCAGGTTTCCGCACGTATGAAGCGGATAACGGCGATGCTGCGATCGCTATGCTACCCGAATATGCTCACACCATCACGCTCCTCTTCTCCGACGTTGATATGCCGGGGCATACAAACGGGTTCGCGCTCGCCAATCACGTCGCTGAGAATTATCCGTGGATCGAGATCGTCATCGGTAGTGGCCATCTCCAACCTAAAGAGGGCGACATGCCCGAGAAGGCGACGTTCGTCTCGAAGCCATTCAATGCGCAGATGATCCATGGCCATCTTCGGGAAACCCTACCCGACGGCAAGCTACCCGAGCCGCTTAAGAACGCTGTCTGATCAGTGTAGAGCCGCACTCGCTCAGTCGTCATTGTTGTCGACCGGGGCGGTTACGCCACGCGCTACAAGCGCTGCGGTGAACTGACGCCTGATACTCATGGCGTTGAGGTGGCTAAATACGCCTTCATAGCTGCGGATCGGCGTCGAAAGCGGGATCAGCTTTACGCGCGGTAACTAGCGGTCATCTTTCAGAAACCTTGGGTAATGGCGGGGTTCCAATCGGCGCTGATCGAGCCCGCTGCCTATAATAAACATCAACGTAGACTTAAAGGCTTGGTCGAGATTTACCGGGGTTCCACTTTTGGCGCCGATCAACAGTATGAAACCGAGGTATCGTCCCGCTAACCCGACCTCGCCAGAAAACCCTCAGCCATCAGCCGGAATGCGACGATCGCCTGAGGAAGGGCATTTTGTGGCGTCTCGCTGGCGGAAACCCATAGCGCGGCATTGAACGCCGCGCCGCTAAGGAGGCGTGACGCGGCTTCGACATTGACCGCCTGCATGACGCCCTCAGCGATCAATTTGGCAATCGCCTGCTGCATCACGTCGAGGCAGGCGTTCTGACTTGGCCATGTCGCGGGGTCGCCCAAGACGGCCGGGCCATCCAGCAGAACAATGCGTCGTACCTCCGGATTGAGCGCCATTTCGATATAGGCCTCGCCTTCCGCAATCAGGCGCTCCCAACCGGTGGCCGCACCGGAACCCGCGCGCTGCGCAGATGCCGCCATTTCGCCGTCGACCTGAGCAACAACGGCAGCTAGCAGCCCCTTCTTGTCGCCGAAGCCGTGATAGAGCGCACCTCGGGTCAAGCCAACCTCTGCGGTCAAGTCATCCATGGAGGCACCCGCGAAACCCGAGGCGGCGAACGCCTTGCGCGCTGCGCCAATCAGTTTGACGCGGTTTTCTTCCATGGTTTCCGCGCGACGCTTTGCTGCCATACGAAATTCTCCCTTCATACGCCACGTATGTGAATTGACGCGGCGTGCGATTTCTGCTCTCACATACGTTACGTATCTGGATTGTACAGCAATCCAGCAAAACTGAGCAGCGGAGCCAGCATTCTCCTGCCCCTAACTCAAAGGAACAATGGCATGGTTCAGCGCGAAGCAGTGTTTCCTGCCAGCCGGCACGCTCTTTACGAGGCTCACGGCTATTCGGCCGCGATACGGTCGGACACTCTCCTGTTCGTCTCAGGCCAGGTCGGAAGTCGCGGTGATGGTTCGCCCGAACCCGACTTCGAAGCACAGGTTCGCCTTGCTTTTGCTAATCTGAAAGCCACGCTGCTGGCCGCAGGATGCGGGTTTGATGACATCCTAGATGTCACGACCTTTCACACCGATCCCGAGCGGCAGTTCAATACAATCATGGCCATCAAGCGCGAGGTCTTCGAACGCACGCCTTATCCCACGTGGACGGCGCTCGGCGTCAATTGGCTTGCGGGGTTCGATTTCGAAATCAAGGTGATCGCTCGCATCCCAACGAAGGGGTGATCGACAGGACCGAGCACCTTGGAAATCGCAGCTCGAAAAGCTTCGAACGTCAATGCCGCCTGACTAATTCCCTTAAAATTTAATTATTATCGAATTCTAACACCAATCATGGCGGTCACGAGACGTGATAAACGTTACCACTAGGTATGCTCGCTATACTAAATCTTTTTATGGCAAAACATGATATTGATCTCTCTCTCTCTCTCTCTCTCTCTCTCTCTCTCTATTTCGCTTTGCCTAGTAACTTTTGCCGCAATGGAAGATTATTATGGATTTCGGTGATATTGATTTAAAGCGGACTTGGCCCGCTTTGGCCGGTATTGGCGTAGTTATTGCGGTACTGGTCTCCGCATTTGCCTGGACGTCCGGTCTGCTTGGAAATCGGGTAACCAGTGCATCTTTCCTAAAAGACACCGAGCGCGGTTTTCCTGCTGGCTATCGTCGCGTTCACGGCAAGGGGATGTGTTTCGATGGCGTCTTTCGTTCAAGCGGCGCGGCGGAGCGATACTCGGCAGCAAGAGTTTTTGCTCACCGTGAGACTAGTGCGATCGGCCGTTTCTCGACCGGGGACTTTAACCCTCATATTGCCGATAATGCTACCAACAGCGTGGGCATGGCGATGATGCTTGTTGCTGATAATGGTCAGCAGTGGCGCATGAAAATGTCCAATGATCCGTATTTCCCGACGCGCGACGCCCCCGGCTTCCTCGAAATGCAAAAAGCCATTGCGCCTGATCCCGTCACTGGGAAACCGGACCCTCAAAGCATGGCGGCGTTCCTCGCTAAGTACCCGGAGGCCAAAAAATACATGAAGGCCGACGCCCTAAAACAATGGACCGGAAGTTTTGCCGGCACCTCGTTCTACGCCGTCCATGCTTACTTTTTAGTCGACAAGGATGGGCGGCGACAAGCTGTGCGCTGGTGGCTTCGGCCGCATGCAAAGTTTACGGCGTGGAATGCAAAGGACCGTGCGAAGGCCAGCCATAATGCGTTGTACAAGGAGTTGGCGCGACGATTGACTAAAGCTCCGCTGCTTTGGGACATGGTGCTGCAATTCGCTGCGCCGGGCGACCCTGTGGATGATCCATCGCAGCCTTGGCCGGAAACCCGGCAACAAGTAATTGCCGGAACGCTGGAGGTGCAGAGGGTCTTCGATCAGACTCATGGCGTATGCCGCGACGTAAATTTCGATCCCACTCGAATACCCGTGGGCATGGCATTGTCGAACGATCCTGTATTGGCCACACGGGCCGGCATTTACGCGCACTCGTACAACGCGCGATTACGCGAGATCGGCTATGGCAAAGCTACTACCGCCGTTGGAAAGAAGGCAGCGCAATGAGTGCCAACACCAGCGAAACAGGAGTTCTATCCAACAGCGGAACTGTCCTGTCAGAACGTTTCAACCTTTTAGCTCGTCTCCTACATTGGTCGATGGCGCTGGCAATCTTGACGATGCTGTTCATTGGCGTTGGCATGATGACATCCCTGACGTGGCGTCCTTGGCTGCTTGATCTTCACCAGCCGCTTGGGATTGCTATCTTGCTGTTGGCATTCGTACGATTGCTCAACCGGCTTCGAAATGGAGCACCGGCACTGCCCACCGACATTCCGCGCTGGCAGGTGTTAGCCGCAAGTGCGTCGCATTGGGTGCTCTACGCGCTAATGATCTCTCTACCAGTGCTCGGCTGGAGTATGCGCTCGGCGGGAGGATGGCCCTTAACAATGGTCCCAGATGTCACCCTTCCGGCCATCGTACCGGTCGATCCAGTCTGGTATGCCCTGCTGCGAGACGCTCACGGACTTTTAGCTTGGCTGCTATTTGCTGTGGTGCTCATGCATCTGGCGGCCGCACTTATGCACGCCTGGGTGCGTCGTGACGGGGTATTTTCGACCATGACATTCACAAAACGGTAGATTGACCGTGGTGATCAATCAAGTTCCCCTTTGAGGAAGGTCAAAATGAGCAAATCGCCAATTTCCGACACTCCTCCCTTCACTAGGCTATCCGCACGATGAACTTGTCTACCACATATCTGAAGCGGGCGTTACGTGGCGTCGTCATCGCCTTGATGATCGGAGTTGTGGTCGTCGCAATCTGCAACACTGTCCGGGCAGTTATCGGCGGATTTCCGTTAATTGCCCTATGGGGCGACGCCAGCTTCTTCCAAGTTATGATCGCCAGCACCCCGTTTGTGTTGCTGGCGCTGGTTGATATCCGGGCAGGACGACCTTGGAAGGTAGCGTTGATCTTAACCATCGCCTTCTGGGCTTTCTATGCCTACATCATCATTGGTCAATACAAAGGTGGGGGTGCTAACATCGGGTTGGGCATACTGATGATGTTCTCGCCGCTTCCCATAACGGGGGCGAGCCTGCTTTCACTGCTGACTCTGGGCCGACTGTGGGAGCGCTGATGAAACAGCAAACGTTCGCTAACGCCCTTAGCCGACGTGCCGCGCAGTCCGACAGACTTCGAAAGTTAGCCGCATTTTGTGTGCTGCAGGACCGGGCATGAATTATTTCATGCTCGCAATCGCTATCGTCGCGGAGGTTTGTGGCACGACTGCTATGAAGCAGTCAGACGGATTTACGCGTATGCCTTGGACAGTCGTTACCGTCATTGGCTACGGCATAGCCTTCTACTGCCTGTCCCTAACCCTTCGAACGATCCCAACGGGGATCGCATACGCAATATGGTCCGGCGTTGGTATTGTTCTGATTTCGACGGCGGCATGGGCATTCCAGGGTCAGAAGCTTGATGCCGCTGCCGTAGTTGGTATGGGCCTGATCGTAACTGGCGTTATCGTGATGAACGTGTTTTCGAGCGCTACGGCCCACTAAAACCTGATAGAGGCTTTCCTCGACAACCCGGACATTCCCGAAATCGGATCGAATTTTGTGAAGGCAGCTAGGTGTTTAGTCCCAGCATGTGGATCGGCGTCGAAAGCGGGATCCCGCTTTAAGCGCGGTAACTAGCGGTCATCTTTCAGAAACCTTGGATAATGGCGGGGTTCCAATCGGCGCTGATCGAGCCCCCTGCCTATAATAAACTTCAACGTAGACTTAAGACTTGGTCGAGATTTACCGGGGTTCCACTTTTGGCGCCGATCCACATTTTTGTCTGCTAAGTGCGACCGCTGCGCACATTAGCCAGTCTGCTTTTGCCGCAACCGAGCGACAAGAACACGGCATTCACGATCGATCAGTTCTTCCATCATCGGCCAAATATCTTTTGCAGCCGCGCAATACCCTGACCAATCTGCCTCGATCGACGCCGTGTTCCACGTTTTCACATGCACGTTTGACACCATACGTTTTGCAGCGGTTGCGTAGAGCAGCTCCGAGAGTTCGGTTCTGAGATCATCGTCGGCATCCCTCACAAGCGATGGCACGACCTGCTCGCTGACGAACCGAGACCGTGCGAGACTGGCGGCGGTAAGCTGCTCGCGCGCCCTTGCCAGCGCGCAGCTGCTAGGATGCTCCCCGTTGCAATGGCCTTGAATTACGCGGAGTCCTTCCATGATCGTCCGATGATGCTCCTCAAGTCTTTTGAGCATGGCTTCTGCGTTCATTTGAAGACCCCTTCCCTATGGTGCGAATATCGACCTTGATGGTTTTCAATCAGTCCTGGCGTGCTTGCACCGGCCCAGCATCACCAGCCTGTCAGGGCTTAAAAAGACCTGATTACGGCGGTGATGGTCCCCTTCTCCGAAGGGTGACTGGTCCTTTTGCACCCTATCCATCAACGCTCTAGCCGACGCGCAGACTCATGATAACGCGGAAAAGCCACGGGAAATTGCACCGAAAACTGATCTATCGGCATGAAACGAGACACCCCGGTTCTGCGATCCCGTCAAGCGTGGCGGGCTGCGTTGTGACGGTTCAATCGAGGGCTTCGAGCAGTTGATCGTTGCGATCCGTTCAATGTGGATTGTCGATGCAGCCAGAGAGTGAGCCTGTGGATGTGAAGTCGCTCGGCCCAGCGTCGTAGATTTAATGGGCCATCCCCGCCCGATGGGCGGGGTCGGGCTCTAGTCGGCAAGAGCCGACCGGAGCCCCGCGAAGAGCGGGTCTCCGCCCTTACGGGTCACGATCCCTTGTCTGGGTCCTGAAACCCCTCCACGAGCCTCCTGCGGCCATTTTCGCGGATGGTTGTGGGGGAGAGGTGGCGCCCACCATCTGACGTCATGCCAAGGACCACGACCACCGCCAAGCAGCCTGCGGCTGTGGAATCATGCGCTAGGCGCATGATGTGTTCTTTGTGGGCCTATGTTCTAATCGCACCCTTCGCCGTCTCTCAGTGTCTCGGCGTGCCAGACCCGTCCGGCGGGGTCGGCGTCAAAGCTGAATTGCCCGCAAGCGGGCAATGTTTTTGTTTGATTGGAAGACGCCTCAACAAGAATACCGGGCCTAAAGGCCCTTCGGTTTCCACCCCGCAAGCGGGGCGGAGCCTCCGTCATTCGTGTTGACCCCGCCGGCCGTGCCTGCCTCTTGAGCCCCTGCGAGGACGGCTCCGGGTGCGATGAGAACAAAGGCCGGGCCTTGCCCA
>Ga0308164_10000899_pt1 | contig 39489 bp, 34 predicted proteins | sample PhyTR2_FD_201031 | JGI IMG/M metagenome (GOLD analysis project Ga0308164, IMG submission 201031) | Phyllosphere microbial communities from UC Gill Tract Community Farm, Albany, California, United States - DLSLT.R2 | ecosystem: Host-associated > Plants > Phyllosphere > Unclassified | place: USA... | reverse complement strand
AGGCACGTCCTAATTTTTGGATGCTAAGAGTTAATTTTATTACGTCGTCAAGCTTTGCAGGCGCATGATACTCTGAGGTGACCGTTTTGACGACGAACAATACATCGTGCTCCTCATGCAAAGCGCGCTGATTAACATTGAGATGGCGCAGCCACTCGGTGCGGGCGCGCTCGAAGAATTTCAGGTAGTTGGCGTAATAGACAATACCGCCGGCGTCGGTGTCTTCGTAATAGACCCGGACATTCCAGTCGAACTGTGCTGGCATGTTGTTTTGACTGCAAATAAGATTGTGCAACATTCTACGCGAATTTATTGCGATTGTTGAAGGTTCGACGGGTAAATACCCGTGAACCCCGGCAAAATTCAGCGTCCTTTAAGTCTCCCGCCATCACCACCGAATTCCCGGGGTCTGACCCCGGCGCACTCAGCCACACACGCATCCGGGGTCTGACCCCGGCGCACTCAGCCACACGCATTTGGGGGTCTGACCCCCGGCGCACTCGGCCGTGATGCCCGGGGTCTGACCCCGGCGCACTCAGCCACACACGCATTCGGGGTCTGACCCCGGCGCACTCAGCCACACGCATTTGGGGTCTGACCCCGGCGCACTCGGCCGCGCATCCGGGGTCTGACCCCGGCGCACTCGGCCGTGGCGGCAGCAGCGTATCGCTCATGGCGGGGGAGGGAGCTTACGCCGTGCGCTTGATGTTGAGGGCGCCGTAGCCTTGGCAAGTTGGCATCATCTCGATGCGGTTGATGTTGACGTGCGCCGGCAGCGTGGCGATCCAGTAGGCGGTGTTGGCGATGTCGTCGGCGGTCAGAGGCGTGGTGCCTTCGTATACCTTGGCGGCCGCTTCGTCATTGCCTTTCATGCGCACATTGGAAAACTCGGTGCCGCCGCACAGGCCGGGCGCCAGGTTGGTGGCGCGCACGCCGGTGCCTACCAGGTCGGCGCGCAGGTTCAGGGTGAACTGTTCCACGAAGGCCTTGGTGGCGCCGTACACGTTGCCGCCCGGGTAAGGCGTGTCGCCAGCTACCGAGCCAAGGTTGATGATGGTACCGCTGCCGCGTGCCACCATGGCGGGCAGGATGGCGCGGGTCATGGCGACCAGGCCGCTGACATTGGTGGCGATCATGGTGTCCCAGTCTTCCAGCGACGATTCGTGCGCCGGAGTCACGCCCAGCGCCAGGCCGGCGTTATTGATCAATACATCGATCTGGCGCCAGGCTTCGGGCAGCGCAGCCAGCGCGGCGGAGATCGAAGCGCGGTCGGTAACATCGAGCACCACCGGCAGGGCGGCGTCGCCCAGCTCGGCAGCCAGCGCCTGCAGGCGGTCGGCGCGGCGGCCGCTGATCAGCACTTGATGGCCATTCTGGACGAAGACGCGCGCCATGGCGGCGCCGAAGCCGGCGGACGCGCCGGTGATGAAGACGATCATGAGGATTCCTTGGTGAGTGGGAGGGTGGCAAAATTGTAGCTGAAATGCTCAAGGTTGCTTGGGGAGGGGCTTAAAAAGCCATTCGACCAGCATCGACCGCTATCGCATGACGGCGGGGGAGGGCGGTGGATGGGTATCCTATACAAGTGTTGTTGGTTACCTAATATCGTTATTCCGCAAATTTGCTCAAATCTGGCGCATAAATTACAATCCGGGTTCCATTACGTCTCACGTAACTGGCGAAAAGCTGCGATCGGCCCCAAATTGGTGCGCTGTTCTAGCGGCGAAAGGTGGGCACCCATCGGGAAACGTGAGATTTCAACAGCCGTTCGCCTGGGCAGCCCTTCGATGGAAATGCACGAACGAGGCTGCCGGTCCGCTTTTGGCTCCCCTCATTCGATCCAACCTGCCAGCAATAAACGTAGCAGAAACGTCACTCATTGATTGGAGTTTTTCATGTTCGCAAAAGATCACACCCTCGCCAGCGTAGACCCGGAACTGTTCGGCGCCATCCAGAACGAAAACACCCGCCAGCACGACCACATCGAACTGATCGCCTCGGAAAACTACACCTCGCCAGCCGTGATGGAAGCGCAAGGTTCGCAGCTGACCAATAAATATGCCGAAGGCTACCCGGGCAAACGCTACTACGGTGGCTGCGAATACGTCGACGTGGTCGAGCAACTGGCAATCGACCGCGTCAAGCAACTGTTTGGCGCGGAAGCGGCCAATGTGCAGCCGAACTCGGGTTCGCAGGCCAACCAGGGCGTGTTCTTTGCCGTCCTGAAACCAGGCGACACCATCATGGGCATGTCGCTGGCCGAAGGCGGCCACCTGACTCACGGTATGCCATTGAACATGTCCGGCAAATGGTTCAACGTGGTCTCGTACGGCCTGACCGCTGCCGAAGACATCGACTACGATGCCATGGAAGCGCTGGCCAAGGAACACAAGCCCAAGCTGATCATTGCCGGCGCATCGGCCTTTTCGAAAAAAATCGACTTCGAACGCTTTGCCGCCGTTGCCAAGGCCGTGGGCGCTTACTTCATGGTGGACATGGCCCACTACGCCGGCCTGATCGCCGCCGGCCTGTACCCGAACCCGGTGCCGCACGCCGACTTCGTCACGTCCACCACGCACAAATCGCTGCGCGGTCCACGCGGCGGCATCATCCTGATGAAGGCCGAGCACGAAAAAATCATCAACTCGGCGATCTTCCCTGGCATCCAGGGCGGTCCGCTGATGCACGTCATTGCCGGCAAGGCCGTGGCCTTCAAGGAAGCGCTGACGCCTGAATTCAAGGCTTACCAGCAGCAAGTGGTGATCAATGCCGACGTGCTGGCCAAGACCCTGATCAAGCGCGGCCTGCGCATCGTCTCCGGCGGCACCGAGTCGCACGTGATGCTGGTGGACCTGCGTCCGAAAAATCTGACCGGCAAGGAAGCGGAAGCGATCCTGGGCACCGCCCACATCACCACCAACAAGAACGGCATCCCGAACGACCCGCAAAAACCGTTCGTCACGTCCGGTATTCGCCTGGGTTCCCCAGCGATGACCACCCGTGGTTTCAAGGAAGCGGAAGCCGAAGAAGTGGGCAACCTGATTGCCGACGTGCTGGACAACCCGCACGACGCCGCGACCATCGACCGCGTGAAGGCAGCCGTCAAAGTATTGGCTGACAAGTACCCGGTCTACGCCAAGTAATACCCCCGGCGCGCCGGCGGAACTACCGCTGGCGCGCTGCGTCGCTCCCGCCCGGGAGTGGCGTCCATGCAGCTTTTGATCATCAGTTTTATTTTCAGTGGCTCATATGAAATGTCCGTTCTGTCAGCATGACGATACCCAGGTTCTCGATACGCGTGTAACCGAGGAGGGCGCGATCCGGCGCCGGCGTCGCTGCGGCAAATGTGATAAACGTTTTACCACGTATGAGCGGATCGAGCTCGTGATGCCTGCCGTGGTCAAGAAGAATGGCAGCCGCACCGAATACTCGGCTGAAAAACTGCGCGGCAGCCTGTCGCTGGCGCTGCGCAAGCGCCCGGTGGCAGCCACGGCCGTCGATGCAGCGGTGTCGTCCATCAAAGAAAAATTACTGACCAGCGGTTTGCGCGAAGTCGATACCGGCTACATCGGCGAACTGGTGATGCAGGAATTGCAGCGCCTCGATACCGTGGCGTACATCCGTTTTGCTTCCGTCTACAAAAACTTCGAAGACCTGGCCGAGTTCCAGAACGCGATTGCCGAAGTGGGCGAGGAAAGCAAGCCGCGCAAGGAGTAATGCGTTGCGGCGCTTGGGCTGTTGTCAACCGCCCCGGCAACAGCGCACGCTTGATCCACCTCATATCTCAGCCATAAGCCACTGCTAACGTCGAACACTGTTCCCGTCGGTTTGTGGAGGTGTGCCGTGCGTATGCGCAGATTGTTGTGGTCGGTTGCCGGATTCACCTTGCTCGAGGTGCTGGTCGCCGTTTTCGTGCTGGCGCTTGGCATCGTCGGCGGCGTGTCGATGCAGCTGGCGGCCATGCGCGCGCGGCACCAGGGCACGTTGTTGGCGCAGGCGTCGATGCTGGCCACCAGCATGGTCGAACGCATGCGCGCCAACCGCGCGCAGCTGCAATTGCCCGTCGGCGCCAATCCCTACCTCACGCTCGATTACGATGTGCTGGACAGTCCCGCGCCTGTGCCGCCGGCCGTGCTGTGCCATGCCACCCCGTGCGATGCGGCGCAGCTGGCCTGGTTCGACCTGTACCAGATCAAGCAGGCCTTGCGCGACCAATTGCCGGGCGGCCGGGTGCTGGTCTGCCGCGATGCCGCGCCGTGGAGCGGCGGCACCTTGCAGTGGCCGTGCAGCGGCGGGGAGGCGGCGCCGCTGGTGATCAAGGTGGGATGGCGCGGCAAGAATCCCGATGGCACCCCGCAGCTCGACCGCACGGGCCAGCACGCGCCGGGCGTGGCGCTGGCGATCGGGGCGCTGTGATGCAAAGGCAACCATATGGCTGGACCATCGTCGAATTGCTGATCGCGGTCGCACTCGGTTCGATGCTGACCTTGCTGGCGAGCGGCCTGCTGTTGGCCGCCGCCGGCAACTATCGGCACCACACGGATAGCGCCTGGCTCGATGATGGCGGCCGCTACGCGCTGAGCATCCTGGCGCAGACGCTGCGCCAGGGCGCGTACGTCAACTGGGACAGCGCGGCGGCGCCGGTGGCGCTCGGCAGCGACCGTCCGGCACTGATCGGCGGTTGGGATGCGCGCAGCCTCAGCCGCAGCAGCTACGGTATCGACACGCCATTGCCCGCCGTGGCCAACGGCAGCGACGTGCTGGCCGTGCGCTTTGCCGGGCATGGACAGGGCACCGGCGGCGACGGCTCCAGCGTCAATTGCGGCGGCTTCGGCGTGGCGGCGCCCGATGACGACGATGGCCTTGGCTGGAGCATTTTCTATGTCGCGCTCGACGACAACGGCGACGCCGAACTGCGCTGCAAATACCTCGGGAATGGCGGAAGCGGCAACTGGAGCGCGGATGCGATCGTGCGCGGCGTGGAATCGTTCCAGGTGCTGTACGGGCTGGACACCGACCTGCCCGCCGACGGCGTGCCGAACCAATATGTCAACGCCAGCGCGATCCGCGCACTTGACGCCGCCCTGGTGCTGGTCGGCGCCACACCGCAGGCGCTGCAGCGCGACCTGAACCGCAAAACCCACTGGAAGCGGGTGGCCAGCGTCCAGCTGGCATTGCTGCTGCATGGCGACACCAACACCCGTAGCGATCGCCTGGCGCTGGAGTTCGATCTGTTCGGCCCGGCATATGCGGGAAGTGGTGACCTCGGCACGCGCATCCTCGAAGTGACAATACCCGAAGCAGAGCGATGGCGTGCACGACGCCTGTTCGGCTTGACGGTGGCGTTGCGCAATAAGAGCGTTTGAATCATGCGCGCGCAGCGGGGAATGACAATATTGGTATGCCTGGTCATGATGATCGTGGTCATGCTGGTCGGTGCTTCGGCAGCGCGCCTGGGGTTGCAGGGCGAGCAGGCCGCACGCGGCGAGCGCGACCGCGAGCTGGCGTTGCAGGCAGCGGAGGATGCCTTGGCAGATGCGGAACGCGATATCGACCATGGCACGGCCACGGTGGCCGAGGGCGCCTGTGGCGTCGATCCTGCCTGGCGCACGGTGGACCTGGGCGGCGATACCGACGGCGGCGCCTGTACCCGGGCATATGGTGCGGCGACCGGCGCCGTCATGCAGACCGGCGAAGGCTTTCTGCCGTTCAAACGGCCGCGTTATGTGATCGAGCGCATCGAGTGCCACGAGCCGGGCGCCAATGCGGCCGATCCGCACCACTGCTACCGGGTAACGGCCATCGGCTTTGGGCCGCGGCCGGGGCCGGAGGTGGTGTTACAAAGTGTGTACGTGATGCCGGAATAAGGAGCGCGCATGAAGACCGTTTGCGTGGGCAGGGCGCTGGTCCTGTCGATCATGCTGTTGTTGTCGACCACCATCGGCGCGCACGCAGCGCCGCCGGTGCTTGCCATCGCCAGCGAACCGTTGGCGGCCGTGTGCCGTCCGGCTGCCGCGCCGGCCAGTGGCACGGAAGTCGATGGCGCTGCGCTGGTGCGCCCGGCTGCCCGGCCGGGGCAACCGGGCACGCTGTTCCAGGCCACGATGAACGCCACGGACTGGGCCGGCCGCTTCGCCCGCTACACCATGCCGGCTGGCTCGGTGGGCGGAACGCCAGCGCTGGTAGCCGCCTGGGAGGCCGGCGCCTTGCTCACAGGCGACGCCAACCGAGCACCATCGCCGGCGCCCGCCCAGCGCAACATCTACACCGCCATCGTGCAGCCCGATGGTGCACTGACCATGGTGCCCTTCGAATGGACCGCACTGTCGCCCGGGCAGCGCAAGCAACTCGATCCGGCGCAGGACGGCGCCGGCCCGCAGCGCCTGGCCTGGTTGCGCGGCGAGCGCAGCGGGGAGGGCACGTTGTTGCGCGCGCGGAGCAGCGTGCTCGGCAACTCGGTCCACGCCACGCCGGTCTATGTCGGTGCGCCAGCCGGCCCGCTGGCGCCGGCGCGCCCCGACGTGATGTATCTGGGCGCCAACGATGGCATGCTGCACGCCTTCAATGCCGCCGATGGCAGCGAGCTGTTCGCGTATGTGCCGGCCGCCTTGTTCGGCACGCTCCATGAGCTGAGCAGCCCCAGCTTTGTCCACCGCGCCTATGTCGACGGCCCCGCCCGCGCCGGGGAGGCGATCATTGACGGAACAACGCGCACGGTGCTGGTATCGGCCATGGGCGGCGGCGCGCAGGGCGTGTTCGCGCTGGACATTACCGACCCTGCAAACTTTGCGGCCCAGGGCGGCGTGTTGTGGGAATTCACCGACCGCCACGATCCGCTGATGGGCAACGTCACCAGCGCGCCGCAACTGGCCAAACTGCGGGTGGCGCTGCACGGTAACGTATCCACCTATCGCCATTTTGCCGTGGTCGCCAGTGGCATCAACAATTACGCGGACGACGGCTATGCCAATGCCACCGGTGACGGCGCGCTGTTCCTGCTGGCGCTGGACAAGCCGCGCAGCGCGCCATGGCGGCTCAACGATAACTACTATCGCCTGACCACGCCCATCGCCGACGCCACCCGGGCCAACGCACTGCACGCACCGGTGCTGGTGGCGGACCGCGATGGCGCCGCGCGCCATGCGTACGGCGCCGACCTGCAAGGCAACCTGTGGCGCTTCGACCTGGCCGCCGGTCCGCCCTGGGACCAAGCCGTGGGCCCAGGGCGGGGCAACACGCCGCTATTTATCGCCCGCGACGCCACCGGCAAACGCCAGCCGATCACGCAGCAACCGCAACTGGCCTACGCCAGCAATGGCGGCTACCTGGTGCTGTTTGGCACCGGCAAGTTGATCGAGCAGGCGGACCGCACTGCCGCCAGTGCTGCGCCGCAAACCTATTACGCGATCCGCGACAGCTTGCGCAGTCCCGCCGAGATCATCACCAGCCGCAGCCAGCTGGTGCAACGCGAACTGCGGGGCGATCCAGCCAGCGACCGCCTGACCATCGTGGGCGAACCGCTGGAGCCGGACAGCATGGGTTGGTATATGGACTTGCTGCATTCGTCCAGCACTGGCGAGCGCAGCATCGACAGCGGTGTACTGCGCAACGGCGCGCTGGTGTTCAATACGGTGTTGCCCACGACCGGGCCATGCGGCCCCACGCCCGGGCGCACCTATGTGCTCAACGTCCTCACCGGCCTGCCGGACGGCCGCAGTGTCACCGCCCGTCTGCCACCGGCCAGCGTGCAGCAGCCCATCGTGGGCGAACTGACGACACCCTACGCAGCATTGCCGCTACTGTTGCCGGCATCGACCAGCACGACGCCGCGCAACCCCACCGGCGCGGTGCGTGTCGAGCAGGAATTTTCCGTGGTGGTGGGCGCCGGCGACGGCGCGCCGGTCGGCACGGTCCGCACGCAATCGCGCGCCGGCCGGCTGAGCTGGCGGGAGGTGTCCAACTGGCGCCAGCTGCACGAGGCAACGCCATGAACGCGCCGCGCGGCCTGACCATGATCGAAATGCTGATCGTGTGTGTGATGCTGTGCCTGCTGGCGGCCGCCGCCGCACCGGCCTGGAACGATCACCTGGTGCGCACGCGCCGCCTGGAAGCACAGGCCACCATGCAGCGCCTGATGTTGCAGCAGGAGCGCTTTTTTACCCAGCACGGCACGTACCTGGCGTTTGGCGCCGCCACCACCGGCGTCGAGGAGCGCCAGTTTCAATGGTGGAGCGGTACCACGCCAGCCACCAGCGGCTACGAAATCGAAGGCAAGGGGTGCGATGGCGAGACCGTGCACGCATGTCTCCAGCTGGTGGCCACGCCGGGTACGCCGCTGGTCGATGCACGCTTTCGCGATGTCGATTGCGGGCAGCTGGTGTTGACCAGTACCGGATTGCGGCTGGCTACCGGCCCGCAACTGCACTGCTGGCGCTGACATGCGGCGCGCCAACGTAAGCCTTGTCAGCCGCGTAAGCCGTGGCGTCACCATGGTCGAACTGCTGGTGGTGCTGGCCATCGCCAGCATCTTGCTCAGCGTGGCCGCGCCTGCCTACCAGCAATTGGTGCGGCGCCAGCAGTTGCGCGCTGCCGTGACCGACCTGGTGGCCGCGCTCGACCTCACCCGTTCGCAAGCGATCGCGCGCGGACGCATCGTGATGCTGGCGCCGCTCGACCCTGGCGGCGTCGACTGGAAAGCCGGCTGGATCGTGTTTGTCGACGCCGACGGCAACCGTCGCCCCGGTGCCGGCGAGGCCGTCCTCTTCCAGCGTGGCCCGTTGCCCGACGGCGTGCGGGTGGGCATCGCAATGACTTCCAAAGCGCCGCCGGCCTACGTTGCTTATAATGGCATGGGGCGCAGTTGCAGCGCGGCCAACAGCCTGGCGGCCCGGTGGGGCACGCTGTCGCTGGCACTGGGGGACGACGCCCGCAACATTAAAATCAACATGCTGGGCCGGCTGCGCGTGTGCGACCCGGCCGTTGAAGCAGCGTGCAGCGGAGTTTTAGATTAAGGACCAAGTGAGAATCCACAACGATACCGAGGGCATGAGCCTGGCCCTGGCCTGGGCCGAGAAAGGGCTGTACACCACGTCGCCCAACCCGCACATCGGCTGCGTGCTGGTGCGCGATGGCGAAGTCATCGGCGCTGGCGTTACCCAGCAGGCCGGCGGCGACCATGCGGAAATCCAGGCATTGAAGGATGCCCAGGCGCGCGGCCACGACGTGCGCGGCGCCACCGCCTACGTCACGCTCGAACCGTGCAGCCACCATGGCCGCACGCCGCCGTGTGCCGATGCCCTGGTGCGCGCCGGCCTGGCCCGCGTGGTGGCCGCGATGGAAGACCCGAATCCGCTGGTGGCCGGGCAGGGCATGACCAGGCTCGCTGCGGCCGGCATTGCCACGACCACGCTCGATGGCGGCATGCTGGCCGAGCAAGCTTACGAATTGAATATCGGCTTTTTCTCGCGCATGACGCGCGGCCTGCCGTGGGTGCGCATGAAAACCGCCGCCAGCCTCGACGGCATGACGGCCCTGCACAACGGCGCCAGCCAGTGGATTACGGGCGAACGCGCGCGGGCCGACGGTCACGCCTGGCGCGCGCGGGCCTGCGCCATTCTCACCGGCATCGGCACCGTCAAGGCCGACAACCCGCAATTGAATGTGCGCGGCATCGACACGCCGCGCCAGCCCATTCGCATCGTGGTGGACAGCCGCCTTGAAATCGACCCGTCCGCCAAGATATTGCAAGGAGGCGGCACCTGGATCGTGGCCGCCGTGCGCGACCCGGAAAAAGGCGCTGCACTGCGCGCCATGGGCAACGAAGTGATCCTGTTGCCCAACGCCTCGGGCAAGGTGGACTTGCCCGAGCTGATGCGCGAATTGGGCCGGCGCCAGATCAACGAACTGCATGTCGAAGCGGGCAGCAAGCTCAATGGCTCGCTGATCCGCGAAGGCTGCGTCGATGAATTGCTGGTGTACCTGGCGCCGATGTTGCTGGGTGACGCGCAAGGCATGTTCGCGCTGCCCGCGCTCACGCACCTGTCGCAAAAGCAGCAACTGAAATTCCACGAAGTGAAGCAGTTCGGCGCCGACGTGCGCTTGCTGGCCCGCTTCGTCCGTTCTTCCAACCCTACTTGAGATTGCACTTACATGTTTACTGGAATCGTCGCCGCCGTCGGCAAAATTGAATCGGTCACTCCGCTCGAAGGCGGTTCGTTCGCGGGCGTGCGCCTGAACATCCACGCGGGCGGCCTGCCGCTGGCCGACGTGGCGCTGGGCGACTCGATCGCCATCAACGGCGCCTGCATGACCGTGGTGGAAAAAGATGACGCCAGCTTCCGCGTCGATGTCTCGCGCGAAAGCCTCAACTGCACCGTGGGGCTGGACACGCTCACCGAAGTCAACCTGGAAAAAGCGCTGACGCTCAACGAGCGCCTCGGTGGTCACCTGGTGTCGGGCCACGTGGATGGCCTGGGGGTGGTGCGCAAGTTCGAACCGGTGGGCGAATCGTGGGAACTGGTGGTCGAGGCCGATCACGAACTGGCCAAATTCCTGGCCTTCAAGGGGTCGATCGTGGTCAATGGCGTATCGCTGACGGTCAACCGCGTGACTGACATCGGCACCGGCAGCGACCTGGTATGCCAGTTCTCGATCAACCTGATTCCGCACACGATTGCCATGACCACGCTCAAGAACCTGGTGGTGGGCGCCAGGGTCAACCTGGAAATCGACCTGATCGCGCGTTACGTCGAACGCATGGTGTCGGTGGGCGCGGCCGGCAAACTGTAAAAACCTGGCGGCGCGCAACGCGGTTGTGCGCCGCTCAAGGGTTATTCCGAAACGCCCATTTCATCACCAGCACCGCGCACGCCAGCACTAGGGTAATGCCGTTGTTGATGGCAATCGGCCACGCCTGGATGCTGATGCCGTAGATCAGCCACAGCAGGACGCCAAAGCAGAAGACGCAGTACATGCCGGTGGATACGCCGCTGGCGGAGCGGCGGCGCCAGATCAGGATGACCTGGGGCACAAACGCAAATGTGGTGCAGAACGCGGCAACCAGGCCGAGCAGGGTGGAATCGAGCTGCATGCTATCTCCTTATTTAGTAAATCAACTTGATTTATTAACTTGGGTCATACCATACTATAAAAATTCCCAAAGTCCAATTCCCTATCAAAAATGTCATCACCAATGCGGGCGCTGTCGCCCAATGAGCGGCTGATGTTGCACCACGTGCGCCGCCTGGGCAGCCTTGCCAAGGCCGACCTGGCGCGGGTTACCGATCTGAGCACGCAGACTGCTTCCGTGATCATCAACCGCTTGCTCGAAGAACAGCTGGTGCGCAAGCTCGATGTGGTACGCGGCAAAATAGGTCAGCCGTCGCAGCCCATCGCGCTCAATCCCGCCGGTGCCTACGCCATCGGTTTGCATATCGGCCGCAGCAGCCTGGAAGTGATCTTGCTCGACCTCGCAGGACAGCCGCAATTCCGCGCCCGGGTGGCCTATGCGCATCCCGAGGTGGGCGCGGTGTTTGACGCCATCGGCGAACAACTCGACGCCATCGTCGCCCAACTGGGCCCGCGGGGCGCCGCGCGCCTGTGCGGCATCGGCGTTGCCGCGCCGCTGGCGCTGGGCGCCTGGCAACGCTTGCTGGGGCAACCGCCGGCGCAGGCCGGGCAATGGACCGGCGTCGATATACGCGCCCGTTTGCAGGCAATGACAGCATTACCGGTGACGTTCGCCAAAGATACCGCCGCCGCGTGCGTGGCGGAGCTGCTGGCCGGGCGCGGGCAGGACCTGCCAGATTTTCTGTATATCTACCTCGATACCCTGGCCGGTGGCAGCCTGGTGATCGGTGGCCGGCCCCACGCCGGTGCGCATGGCAACGCCGGTGCGGTTGGTTCGTTGCCGTTGCGTGCGGCCACCGGCGGCCAGGCAGCGCAGCCGGCACAGCTCCTGAGTGTGGCATCGCTGGCGATGCTCGAGCGGCAGTATGTCGACGCCGGCCTCGATCCGGCTGCCGCCCGCGATGCGCGCGCACTCGAGGCGCCCTGGCGCGCCGTCACGCAAGCATGGCTGGAGCCGGCGGCCGAGGCGCTGGCCTGCGCCATTTGCAACGCCGCCTGCGTGGTGGACCTGGACGCCGTCATCGTCGACGGCAAGTTGGACCGCAGCCTGCTCGACGTGTTGCTGACTCGGGTGGCGGCGGCCCTGGGACGCTACGATTGGGCCGGCGCTTCCCGGCCGCAGGTGCTGGCAGGAGAAATCGGCCGCGACGCCAACGTCAGCGGCGCGGCATATCTGGCTTTGCATGCGAGCTTTGCGCCGGGACCGGGGTGACGGGCGCGCCGCCGGCGGACAGGCTTTGCAGGTAAGCGATCACTGCGGCGCGGTCGGCCGCGCTGCGCACACGGTAGTCCATGTTCTGGCCGGGGATGAACTGTTCCGGATCGGTAAGCCAGCGGTCGAGGGAAGGGGCGTCCCACGTCACCTGCGAGCGCTTGAGCGCACGCGAATAATCGTAGCCCGTGATGGCGCCCGCCCGGCGGCCGAACACGCCGCGATGGCGAGGGCCGGTCTCATCGGTGTCGAGCGCATGGCAGTCGGTGCAGCGTTGCTGCCACACGCGCTGGCCTTTCTGGATCAGCGCGGCGTTTTGCGCGTGGGCGTGGGCGGTCCACAGGCCAAGGCAAAAGGGCAGGCAAACGGCAAGGGTAGCGGGGCGTAGCGGCATCGGATCTCCAGATTACTGTACCAATATTACGCTGAGGCATGCTGCTATAGGGCAAATTAATCCTGTCGGCGGCGGAAACGCGGCGTTGGTGTCACGGAATGTTTTCAAAATGAAAAGACCGCACGGCCTGCGCAGCGCCGGATGGCGGATAAAAGCGGGCTTTTGCGGTGGGAGCGGCGTAAATCCTTTAAAATAGCGGGTTATTCTCGCTTTAGTTCCCAAGGATTAAAAATGTCAATTTCCAGCACCGAAGAAATCGTCGCCGAATTGCGCGCTGGCCGCATGGTGATCCTGGTCGATGAAGAAGACCGGGAAAACGAAGGTGACCTGGTGCTCGCGGCTGATTTCGTCACGCCGGAAGCCATCAATTTCATGGTCAAGCATGCGCGCGGCCTGGTGTGCCTCACGCTCACCGAAGAACGTTGCGACCAGCTCGAACTGTCGATGATGTCGTCGCGTAACGGTACCGCTTTTGGCACCAATTTTACGGTGTCGATCGAAGCGGCCGAAGGCGTCACCACCGGTATCTCGGCCGCCGACCGCGCCAAGACCATTGCCGTGGCGGTCGCCAAGGACGCGCAGCCGATCGATATCGTGCAGCCGGGCCACATCTTCCCGCTCAAGGCGCAAAAGGGCGGCGTGCTGATGCGTGCCGGGCATACCGAAGCCGGTTGCGACCTGACCGCCATGGCGGGCCTCACGCCAGCGTCGGTGATCTGCGAGATCATGAAGGACGACGGCACCATGGCGCGTCTGCCCGACTTGCTGGAATTTGCCAAGGAACACAACCTGAAGATCGGCACCATTGCCGACCTGATCCACTATCGCAGCCGCAACGAGTCGCTGGTGGAAAAAGTGGGCGAGCGCCAGTTGAACACGGCGCAAGGCCAGTTCCGCATGATCGCGTATCGCGACAAACCGAGCGGCTCCGCCCACCTGGCGCTGGTGCATGGCGAGATCGAGAAAGACAAGGACACCCTGGTGCGTGTGCACCAGCCGGTCTCCATCCTCGACGTGCTGGAATCGGAAACCACCACCCACTCGTGGAACCTGTCGTCGTCGCTGGCGGCGGTCAAGGCAGCCGATAGCGGCGTGATCGTGCTGCTGAACTGCGAAGAGACTGCCGAGCAGTTCTTCTCGCAATTTGCCGCGCTGGACAAGCCGGAAGCCAAGCCGAAAGGCCGCGCGGCCAGCATGGACCTGCGCAGCTACGGTATCGGCGCACAAATTCTGCGCGAAGTCGGTGTGTGCAAAATGCAACTGCTGGCCAGCCCGCGCAAGATGCCGTCGATGACGGGCTTCGACCTGGAAGTCACCGGCTACCTGGCCAAACCTAACTAACCTAATCAAGAGGCTCATCATGACCGTAGGAAGCTACGAAACCAATCTGAACGGCGACGGCCTGCGTGTCGGCATCGTTCAAGCCCGTTTTAACGAAGACATCGGCCACGGCCTGCTGTCGTCCTGCGTGGCGGAACTCAAACGCCTGGGCGTGGAAGACGAAGACGTGCTGCACGTGACCGTGCCGGGCGCGCTGGAAGTGCCGCTGGTCCTGCAAAAAATGGCCGAGTCGCAGCAGTTCGACGCGCTGATCGCGCTGGGCGCCGTGATCCGCGGCGAGACCTACCACTTCGAGCTGGTCTCGAACGAGTCGGGCGCCGGCATTACCCGTATCGGCCTCGACTACGGTATCCCGATCGCCAACGCCATCCTCACCACCGAAACCGACGAGCAGGCCGAGGTGCGCATGGTTGAAAAAGGCACCGACGCCGCCCGCGTGGCAGTGGAAATGGCCAATTTGACCATCGCCCTCGAAGAACTGAATCAGGACCAGGGCGACGACGAGTAAGTCGTGCCGTCCGATTTTAATAAGTAATGAATAACAGGTAACCCCATGACAGATAAAAGCCTACACGCCAACCCCAGCAAGAGCCGCACCCCGCGTCACCGCGCGCGCGAGTTCGCGCTGCAGGGCCTGTACCAATGGCTGCTGAACAACGAACCCGCTACCACGGTCGTCAACAACATCCGCGCCGCCCACGGTTTCGACAAGGCCGACGCCGAGCATTTCACCAAGCTGCTGTACGGTGCGATCCAGGATTCCGTGGCCCTGCGCGAAACCTTTGCGCCCCTGGTCGATCGCGGCATCAACGAGCTGTCGCCCATCGAACACGCGGTGCTGCTGATCGGCGCCTACGAGTTCAAGAACAACCTGGAAATCCCGTACCGCGTCGTGATCAACGAAGCGGTGGAGCTGACCAAGTCGTTCGGCGGTATCGACGGCCACAAGTACGTCAATGGCGTGCTCGACAAACTTGCCGCCAAGCTGCGCCAGGACGAAGTCGCGGCTGACAAAAAGCGCTGATCAATAGCGATCGCCACGACTGATCGCGTTGCTCGAAGGCTGGCTCCGTTGCACGGGCCGGCCTTTTTTTACGCCCGTGGTGCGGCAACCAACCCAATCCGACAAACTTCGCTTGGAATGTGAACGATTCTCATTTAAGATGGTGATGAGAACAGTTCTCATTCAAATCAAAGGAAGCAGGATGGCAAGCTTGGAGTTCGTGTCTATGCTGAACTGCGCGCTGGTCGCAGCGCTGGCGGCGCTATGCCTGTACCTGTCGGCCGCGCGACAGCGGCTGTGGCCGGCCGCCTTGGGGCGCGCCAAGTTCCTGCGCTGGCTGTCGGTGCCGCTGGCCACCGGCGCCCTGGCCACAGCGTCGGAGCAGTACGGGTTCTGGGTCGGCTGCAGCATCGTGCTGGGCGCCGTGGCGGCCGTGTTGCTGGTCCTACCCACGCTCGATCTGTGGCGGCAGCGCGGCAACCCGCAAAAATCCTGATCCTCCTCCTATTTTAGTTGCCTGATCGCATGCCGGGGCGCGCTGGCGTGCGGTTATAATCCGCTCAATCTTTCTGGAACTCCACAACAACGGACCCGCGCCACATGAGCCAGCCCAACCAGTTTTCCCTGCTGAAGCAACGCCGTTTTGCGCCGTTTTTCTGGACCCAGTTCCTTGGCGCTTTCAACGACAACCTGTTCAAGACCGCGCTGATCGTTGTCATCACGTTCGATGCCATCAGCTGGACCACGCTTGAGCCCTCGATGATGGCCAACCTGATTCCCGGCCTGTTCATCCTGCCCTACGTGCTGTTTTCCGCCACCGCCGGCCAACTGGCCGACAAGTTCGACAAGGCCGGGCTGACGCGCTGCGTCAAGTGGCTCGAAGTGGCGGTCATGACCGTTGCCGGCATCGGCTGGATGACCCATCACCTGTGGCTGCTGATGGCAGCGGTGGTGGGCATGGGCATCCATTCGACCCTGTTCGGTCCCGTCAAGTACGCATACCTGCCGCAGCACCTGAAAAAGGAAGAACTGATCGGTGGTAACGGCGTGACCGAAATGGGCACGTTTGTCGGCATCCTGGCCGGCGAAATCCTCGGCGCGGTCCTGGTGGTGATGCAGCCGCACGGCCTGTACTTCGAGGCCGGCGCCACCATTTTCGTGGCCGTGATCGGCCTGCTGGCCAGCTACCGGATACCGGTGTCGCCGGCGCCGGCGCCCGAGCTCAAGGTGAGCTGGAATTTTGTGGGCGAATCTTTCCGCAACCTGCGCTTTTCCAGCCGCAACAGGGTGGTGTTCCAGTCGATGCTGGGCAACTCGTGGTTCTGGTTTTACGGCGCCGTGCTGCTGGCGCAATTTCCCGTGTATGCCAAGGATTACCTGCATGGCGACCACGGCGCGTTCGTCATGCTGCTCACCGTGTTTTCGCTGGGCGTGGGTTCCGGTTCGCTGCTGTGCGAAAAGCTGTCGGGCGCCAAGGTGGAGATTGGCCTGGTGCCGTTCGGCTCCATCGGGTTGACCATTTTCGGCGCCGATTTGTACTTTGCCAGCAATGCGTTTGCGGTCAGCGGTGCCGCGCTGGCCGGCACTGCGGCCGACGTCATGACGCTGCTGACGCAGCCCGGCATCTGGCGCATCCTGTTCGACTTCCTGATGATCGGCATGTTCGGCGGTTTCTTCATCGTGCCGCTGTTTGCGCTGATCCAGCTGCGCGCCGATCCTGCCCACCTTTCGCGCACCATCGCCGGCATGAACATTCTGAATGCCTTGTTCATGGTGGCGGCAGCGGGCATGGCCATCGTGCTGCTGAGCCAGGGCCTGACCATCCCGCAGCTGTTCCTGGTCACCGCCTTGCTCAATGCCTTGGTGGCCGTGTACATCTTCTCGCTGGTGCCCGAGTTCCTGATGCGCTTCCTGGCCTGGCTGCTGATCCACACCGTGCACCGGGTGCACACGGTCGATGCCGGCCGCATTCCGGCCGAAGGCGCGGCAGTACTCGTGTGTAACCACGTGAGTTATGTGGACGCCATCGTCATCGGCGCCATCAGCCCGCGCCCGATCCGCTTCGTGATGGATCACCGCATCTTTAAAACGCCGTTCCTGGGATGGATCTTCCGCACCGCGCGCGCGATTCCCATCGCTCCGGCCAAGGAAGATCCGTGGCTGATGGAGAAAGCGTATGTCGATATCGCCCAGGCGCTGCACGAAGGGGAACTGGTGTGCATCTTCCCGGAAGGGCAGCTGACGCGCGACGGCGAAATCAATCCGTTCAAGGGCGGCATTGCCAAGATTATCGAACGCTCCCAGGTGCCGGTGATTCCGATGGCGCTGCGCGGCCTGTGGGGGCATCTGCTGAGCCGCAACACCGAAAACCGCTTCGGCCGTGCCTTCCGCAGCGGCCTGCGCTCGCACCTGGCGCTGGCCGTGGGCCAGCCGGTGGCGCCGCAGGATGTAACGCCCGATGGCTTGCGCCAGGACGTGGCGGCGTTGCGCGGGGATTGGAAGTGACCGGTGGTTAGTGCGGCGCCTGGCGCAGCGCGATGCGTTGCGCATCGCGCTGCTTGGCGGCATACATGGCGCGGTCGGCGCGGCCCAGCAGCATTTCGATGTCCTGCGGATCGTCGGGTTGGTGGATAGCCACGCCGATGCTTGCGCTCAGGGTGACGGTGGTGGTCTTTAGTGCGAACGGCTGGCGCAGCAGCGGCGCCAGTTTGTCGGCCGCTTCATGGGCGTCGGCGTCGCTGCCCAGCATTTCGACGATGACGATGAATTCGTCGCCGGCCAGGCGGCCCACGGTGTCGGTCTTGCGCACGGCGCCGCGCACGCGGTCGGCAAACTGGCGCAGCAGCTCGTCGCCTTCGTCGTGGCCATGGCGGTCGTTGACCTGCTTGAAGCGGTCGAGGTCGAGGAAGAACACGGCGCAGCGCTTGCCCGAGCGCTGCGCCCGCAGCAAGGCGGCGGGCAGCGCCTGCATCAGCGCGCGGCGGTTGGGCAGGCCGGTGAGCGTATCGCGCAGCGCCATTTCCTCGAGCGACGCGATCATGCTCTTGCGCTCGCTGATATTGTGCAGGAAAGCGATGAACACGTGGCCGCTACTGCGCGGCACATAGGCCAGCGACGCTTCCACCGGCAGCTCCTTGCCGTCGCGGTTGTGCAGCGTCAATTCCACCCGCCGGCTCAGCGCCGCTTCGGCGCCCGGGCCCCGTTCGGCCAGCAACTGCATATCGCGCTCGTACGCGCGGCGCAGCAGCGGCGGCAGCACCATCGCGCCCAGCGGCTGGCCGATCACTTCGGCGCGGCTCCAGCCGATCAGCCGTTCGGCCTGGCGGTTCCAGTCCAGCACCACGCCGCCCAGGTCGAGCGCGATGAAGGCGTCGTGCGCGTTGTCCAGGATTGCGCGCAGTTCGGCCGCGCGCTCCTGTAGCAGCATTTGCGTGCTTTGTTCCTGCGCCAGCGCGCGCTCGAGCTGCAGCGCCTTGCGGGCGATTTCGCGGGTACGCTCGGCTACCGTCGATTCCAGCTGCTCGTTGAGCGCGCGCAGCGTAGCGAGGTGCTGCTGCTCGTTGTGCACCATGCGCGTAAGGGCCCCGGACAGCACCTGCAGTTCGTGGAAGCTGTCGACAGGCGCGATGTCGGGCAGGCCGGTGGCATGGGCCGGCGCATCCGAGCGCTGTTCGAGCAGTGCGCTCAGTTGATTGAACGGGCGCGTATAGCGGCGCGCGATGACGGCGGCGGCAGCGGCCAGCGCCACGCCGAGGATGGCGCCCAGCAGCAGGATCTGGCGTTCGAGCGCGCGCGCATCGGCCAGCGCAGCGGCCACCGGCTGGCGCACGATCACCGACCAGGGCAGGGTGGCGGCGTCGCCGGTCTGGCCGGTAAGCGAATAGCCGGTCAGGTATTCCTGGCGATCGTTCCAGGTTTCGCGCACGGCCCCGGACTTGCCGCTGTTCGACAAGGTGAGGCTGGTGGTGCGCAGCGTTTGTTCTTCCAGGCCCTTGGGCCCGAGCATGACCATGCCGTCGCCGCGTACCACGAAGATGTCGGCGGCGGAAGCACGTTCTGCCGGTGCCAGCACGTTGTGCATCAGGCGCCGCGCCCAGCCCCAGCCCATGCGCACGCACAGCACGCCACGCTCGGTGCCATCGATGCCGTGCACCGGGCCGGCCACGTCGATGAAGCGCCATGGGTCACCGCTGGTGGGCAGCTTGTAATCGGCCACGGCGGCCGCCTGGAAGTCGCCAGCGTACAAGCCGTTGCGACCGGCCTTGAACCATTCGCGGTCGCCGACGTTCACGCCTTCCAGCAGGTTCTGGGTGGCGGCCTGTACCTGGCCGTCCGGCGTAGCCAGGCCAACCCAGGCATAATCGGGGGAGGCGCGTTGCAGACTTTCAAGCACGGCGCGCACGTCATCCGGCGAGCGGGCGTTGCGCAATTGCGGTAATTCGCCCAGCAGCTGGACGTCACTGCTGGCTTTTTGCACGCCGCGATTGAGTGCGTCGCGCATTTGCCAGGACAGTTGCTGCAGGCGCTGGCCCGCCACCCGTTCGGCGTAGTTCAGGGCGAAGTGGTCGACCAGGATCAAGAGGGCCAGTACCGTCAGCAGCACGGTCGCGCTCACGCCCACCGTCACCAGCGTGGTGAGACGAGGCCGGGGCGCTTGGAGGTTGGGCTGCTGGCTCATGGGGATCGATGTAAGGTAACAGGGAATTTTAGCATCGGGCCCGTCGGTGCCTTGCTTGAATATACAAATTGTTTCCTCAAAGCCACGAAATCATTACTTAAGTATAACTTAAGGCATGACAAGAATTGCTTTGCGGAATTAGATTCCAGCTTGACATAGTTAGAATGATCGTTCATTCTATAGGTCGTGTTTTTATAATCTCCTCAGAAAGTTTCATCACATGGAAGCTCTTTTCTGCAAACCGTCCCTGCGGACGGCCGGGGTCGCAGCCCTGATCACTGCAACCGCCTTCGTGGCCGGTTGCTCCAAATCCACGACCGAAGCACCTCAAAAGCAGCAGGTGGCGGAAGTGGGCGTATATAAAGTGGCGCAAGAGCCGCTGCAAATCACGACCGAACTGCCGGGTCGCACCAGCGCCTTCCAGGTGGCTGAAGTGCGCCCGCAGGTCAACGGTGTGATTCAAAAACGCCTGTTTGTTGAAGGTTCCGACGTCAAAGCCGGCACCGCCCTGTACCAGATCGATCCATCGATCTACCAGGCCAGCGTCAACTCGGCCAAGGCCGCGCTGGCCAAAGCCAATGCCAACCTGCTCACCAGCGGTCCCAAGTCGCAGCGCTACAAGGAACTGCTCGATATCGAAGGCGTGAGCCGCCAGGATTACGAAGACGCGGTAGCTGCCGATGCCCAGGCCAAGGCCGATGTGGAGTCGGCCAAGGCCGCGCTGGCGGAAGCGAACATCAACCTGCGCTACACCAATGTGTACGCGCCGATCAGCGGCCGTATCAGCCGTTCGACCGTGACCGCCGGCGCGCTGGTCACCGCCAACCAGACCACCGCACTGACCACCGTGCAGCAGCTCGATCCGATCTACGTGGACGTTACCCAGTCCAGCGAAGACCTGCTGCGCCTGAAGCGAGAAATGGAAAACGGCAGCCTGAAACAATCGGGCCAGGCCAAGGTAGCGCTGGTGCTGGCGGACGGCAGCAAGTATGCCGAAGCGGGCAAGCTGCAGTTCTCCGACGTATCGGTGGACCAGGGTACCGGCAACGTCACGCTGCGCGCGATCTTCCCGAACCCGAAACACGACCTGCTGCCCGGCATGTTCGTGCGCGCCGTGATCGACTCCGGCGTGGACGAAAAAGCCATCACCGTGCCGCAGCAAGGCGTGAGCCGCAACCAGAAGGGCCAGGCCACTGCGCTGGTGCTCAACAAAGAGGGCAAGGTCGAACAACGCATCCTGACCACTGCCGGCACCCATGGCGACAAGTGGCTGGTCAAATCCGGCCTTGCTGCCGGCGACCAGGTGATCGTCGAAGGCGTGCAGAAGGTGAAGCCGGGCGCACCAGCCGTCGTGGCCAAGGCGCCTGCCGCTGCACCAGCTGCCGCTCCGGCCGCACCAGCTGCCAAGTAATTCAGGAGATCACTCATGTCCCGTTTCTTTATTGATCGCCCGATTTTCGCCTGGGTGATCGCGATCGTGATCATGCTGGGCGGCGTACTTGCCATCCTCGGCCTGCCGATCGCCCAGTATCCCGCCATTGCGCCGCCGTCGATCTCGATCACCGGCTCGTATCCGGGCGCTTCCGCCAAAACGGTGGAAGACGCCGTTACCCAGGTCATCGAACAGAAGATGAAGGGTATCGATGGGTTGCGTTACATGTCGTCGTCGAGCGATTCGACCGGCGGCATCAACATCACGCTGACCTTCAAATCGGGCACCAATCCCGACATCGCCCAGGTGCAGGTGCAGAACAAGCTGCAACTGGCCACGCCGCTGCTGCCAACGGCTGTGACCCAACAGGGCCTGGTGGTCAACAAGGCCACCAAGAACTTCCTGCTGGTGATCGGCTTCGTGTCGGAAGACGGTTCGATGAACCAGGCCGACATTGGCGACTACGTGACGGCCAGCGTGCTTGATCCGATTTCGCGGGTGGAAGGCGTGGGCGATGTGACCAACTTCGGTTCGCAGTACGCCATGCGCATCTGGCTCGATCCGGCCAAGCTGCAAAGCTACCAGCTCACGCCAGCTGACGTCACCACCGCCATCACCGCGCAAAACACCGAGGTGTCCGCCGGTGAACTGGGCGGCGCGCCAGCCGTGGCCGGCCAGCAGCTGAATGCTACCGTGTCGGCCCAGAGCCGCCTGCAAACCGCCGAACAATTCGGCGCCATCCTGCTGAAAACCACCACCAGCGGCGCCACCGTGTACCTGCGCGACGTGGCCCGCATGGAGCTGGGCCGCGAGAACTATTCGATCCTGGCCCGCTACAACGGCAAGGCCGCTACCGGTATCGCCATCAAGCTGGCAACCGGCGCCAATGCGCTCGACACCGCCGAAGCGGTCAAGCACAAGATCGCCGACATGGAGAAGCAGTTCCCGCAAGGCCTGAAAGCCATGGTGGCATTCGACACCACGCCGTTCGTCAAGATCTCGATCGAAGAAGTGGTGAAAACCCTGCTCGAAGCCGTGGTGCTGGTGTTCCTGGTGATGTACCTGTTCCTGCAGAACTTCCGCGCCACCCTGATTCCCACCATGGCCGTACCGGTCGTGCTGCTGGGTACCTTTGCGATTCTGTCCGCGCTGGGCTACTCGATCAATACGCTGACCATGTTCGCCATCGTGCTGGCCATCGGCCTGCTGGTCGATGACGCCATCGTGGTAGTGGAAAACGTCGAGCGCATCATGACGGAAGAGGGCTTGTCGCCGGTGGAAGCCACGCGCAAGTCGATGGGCCAGATCAGCGGTGCGCTGGTGGGTATTGCCATGGTGCTGTCGGCGGTGTTCGTGCCGATGGCGTTCTTCGGCGGATCCACCGGCGTGATTTACCGCCAGTTCTCGATCACGATCGTCTCGGCGATGGTGCTGTCGGTGATCGTGGCAATGGTGTTTACGCCGGCGCTGTGCGCCACCATGCTCAAGCAGGTACCGAAAGGCCATACCATGGCCACCACCGGTTTCTTCGGCTGGTTCAACCGCACGTTCGACCGCGGCAACCGCAAGTACCAGGGCATCGTCGGTTCGATCATCAACAAGAGCGGCCGTTCGCTGATCGTCTACGCGCTGATCGTGGCCGTCATGGCGTTCGTGTTCATGCGCCTGCCAACCTCGTTCCTGCCGGAAGAAGACCAGGGCGTGCTGTTCACCCAGATCCAGCTGCCAACCGGTGCCACCCAGGAGCGCACGCTCAAGACCATCGAAAAGGTCGAGCAGCACTTCATGAACAACGAGAAGGATTCGGTCGCTTCGGTGTTTGCCGTGGCTGGCTTCAGCTTTGCCGGTAACGGTCAGAACACCGGTATTGCATTCGTGCGGATGAAGGACTGGTCCGAGCGTAAAGGCAAGGACCACGCCGTGACGGCCATCGCTGGTCGCGCCATGGGCGCCTTCTCGCAGATCAAGGATGCAATGGTGTTCGCGTTTGCCCCGCCAGCGGTGCTGGAACTGGGTAATGCATCGGGCTTCGACCTGATGCTGCAAGATACCGGTGGCGTGGGCCACGCGGCATTGACTGCCGCCCGTAACCAGATGCTGGGCATGGCCGCGCAGAGCAAGGTGATTGTCGGCGTGCGTCCGAACGGCCAGGAAGACACGCCGCAGTACAAGATCACCGTTGACCAGCAAAAGGCCGTCTCGCTGGGCCTGGCCGTGGCGGACGTGAACCGCGTGCTGAGCACCGCCTGGGGTTCCGCCTACGTGAATGACTTCATCGACCGTGGCCGCGTGAAGAAGGTGTACATCCAGGGCCAGGCGGAAGCGCGCATGGTGCCGGAAGACCTGAACAAGTGGTTCGTGCGGAACAGCGCCGGCGACATGGTGCCTTTCTCGGCCTTCTCGCACGGCGAGTGGATCTTCGCGTCGCCGCGCCTGGAGCGCTACAACGGCCTGCCGTCGATCGAGATCCTCGGTCAGCCGGCACCGGGCCAGAGCTCGGGCGCTGCGATGGCGGAAGTGGAGCGCATGGCTGCCCAACTGCCGCCGGGTATCGGCTACGAGTGGACCGGCCTGTCGACCGAAGAACGCGACTCCGGTTCGCAAACCACGCAGCTGTACGCGATCTCGATCCTGATCGTGTTCCTGTGCCTGGCCGCGCTGTATGAAAGCTGGTCGGTGCCGTTCTCGGTGCTGCTGATCGTACCGCTGGGTATCCTGGGTACCGTACTGGCCACCTATGTGTTTAAATTGTCGAACGACGTCTACTTCCAGGTCGGTCTGCTGACCGTGGTGGGGCTGGGCGCGAAAAACGCGATTCTGATCGTGGAATTCGCCAAGGACCTGCAGGAGCAGGGCGTCGAGCTGAAAGAAGCCACCTTGCAGGCCGTGCATGTGCGTTTGCGTCCGATTCTGATGACGTCGATCGCCTTCGGTCTGGGCGTGCTGCCGCTGGCCATCAGCAGCGGCGCCGGTTCGGGCAGCCAGAATGCCATCGGCGTGGGCGTGCTGGGCGGGATGCTGTTCGCAACCTTCCTCGGCATCTTCTTCGTACCGTTGTTCTTCGTGCTGGTGCGCAGCCGCTTCGGCAAGACCAGGGTCTTGCACAAGGATGACCCCGCACCTGCAGTGGAGGCACATTAATCATGAATAGCATGCAAAAATCCCTGTTCACCCTGGCGGCGCTGGCGCTGCTGGGCGGCTGCAGCCTGGCGCCCGTGTACGAGCGTCCGGCCGCACCGGTCACCCAGGCCTGGCCTGCCGGCGAGGCCTACAAAGGCTTGCCGGCCGCTGCGGCCGACACCCGGCCGGTGTCCGAAATCCAGTGGCGCGAGTACTTCGCCGACGCGCGCCTGCGCCAGGTGATCGAGCTGGCGCTGGCCAACAACCGCGACCTGCGCGTATCGGTACTGAATATCGAAAAAGCGCGGGCCCAGTACAACATCAGCAGCGCGCCGCTGCTGCCGACCATTTCGGCCAGCGGCGGGCAGAGCGTCACCCGCACGCCGAGAAACCTGAGCACGACCGGCGAGTCGTTCACCACGCGCCAATACAGCGCCGGCCTGGGTCTGGCCGCGTATGAAATCGACCTGTTCGGCCGCGTGCGCAATGCGTCCGAAGCGGGTCTGCAAACCTACCTCGGCACCGAGGAAGCGCGTCGCACCCAGCAAATCAGCCTGGTGTCCGAAGTGGCCAATGCCTGGCTCACGCTCACGGCCGACCAGCAGCGCCTCAAGCTCGCGCAGGAAACGCTGAAAAGCCAGCAGACCACGCTGGACCTGAGCCGCAAGCGTTTCGACGCCGGCGCCACTTCGGGTGTGGACGTGTACGACGCCCAGACCAGCGTGGAATCGGCGCGCAACGACGTTGCCACCTATACCGCGCAAGTCGCGATCGACCAGAACGCGCTGGTGCTGCTGGTGGGCGGCGCCGTGCCGGACACCCTGCTGCCGGAAGGCGAACTGGTGGCGGTCACGCAATTGACCGCACTGCCGGGCAGCCTGCCGTCGGACCTGTTGCAGCGTCGTCCCGACGTGCAGCAGGCCGAACGCGCGCTGCGTTCTGCCAACGCCAATATCGGCGTGGCGCGCGCCGCCTTCTTCCCCAGCATTTCGCTGACGGCATCGGGCGGCAGCGCCAGCCGCGATCTGTCCGGCCTGTTCAAGGGCGGTTCGGGCACGTGGAGCTTTGCGCCGCAGATCAACCTGCCGATCTTCGACGGTGGCGTCAACCGCGCCAACCTCGATATCGCCAAGGCCGATCGCGATATCTCGGTGGCGCAGTACGAAAAAGCCATCCAGGTGGCGTTCCGTGAAGTGGCCGATGCCCTGGCCACCCGCGGCACCATCGACGAGCGCTTGAACTCGCAAGAGGCACTGGTGCAGGCGGCTGAAAAGAGCTTCAAGATCAACGACGCCCGCTACCGTCGCGGCGCCGACAGCTATCTGAATGCGCTGGTATCGCAGCGCGCGTTGTACACGGCCCAGCAAGGCCTGATTACCACGCGCCTGAACCAGACCAGCAACGCCGTCACCTTGTACAAGGTGCTGGGCGGTGGCTGGCAGCCGGAAGTAGCACAGCCGGCGCAGCCCCCACGCGGCTGATCCTGCGGCCATGCGGCGGATGCGCAGGCGCGTATCCGCCGCATTTTCTTTTCGTTCCCAGGCTGAGACTTACCCAAGGACACACCATGACCACCCCTCCCGCCAAACGGCGCATCGACCCTGAAAAGGCGTTGGGTCGCCGTAACCAGGTGCTGGAAGCGGCGGCTGTTTGCTTCGCACGCAGCGGCTTCCACGGCGCCAGCATGTCGGAGATTTCCAAGCAGGCCGGCATGAGCGCCGGCCATATCTACAATTACTTCGACGGCAAGAACGCGATCATCCTCGCTTTCGTGGAAGCCCATTCGGAGTACGTGAGCGACATGCTGCGCACGCTCGACTCGCTCGACGATCCGCTGCAGGCGATGATCGACGACGCCCAGCGCCATGTGGACGAAGCGCTCGATCCGCAGCCATGGCATGTGTCGCTGGAGATGTATGCGGAAGCCTCGCGCAATCCGGTCATCGCCGAGCGGTTGCGGGCGCATGAAGAGGAAGCGCGCGGCCTGTTGCGGGAACTGGTCAAGCGTGGCCGGGAACAGCGTAACCTGGACGTGGACGAGGTGCTGCTCGACAGCCGCATCGACACCATGATCGCGTACTTCCACGGTCTGACGATCCGCGCGCTGCACCGCCGCGACATGAACCGCGCCGGCCTGGTGGAAGCGTTCCGTGTATCGATGCGGGCCCTCCTGATGACCTGATGCAGGGTGCGGGCGTCTGTTGTAACATGCCCGGTATCCCTCACACGATATCGGAGCATCATGACTGCCTATGTAATCCCCGCCCATGACATCGTCGGCCTGCCGGTAGCCGGCACCGACGCCTTGTTCCCCGTGCGCCGCGTGTACTGCGTGGGCCGCAACTACGCGGGCCACGCGCGCGAAATGGGTTCCGACCCGGATCGCGAACCACCATTCTTCTTCAGCAAACCAGCGGACGCGCAAGCCATCGTGCCAGTGGCGCCGGGCCAGGTGGCCGAGCTGCCATACCCGCCCGTGACCAGCAACCTGCACTACGAGTGCGAGCTGGTGGTGGCCATCGGCAAGGGTGGCAGCAACATCGCGGTAGAAGACGCGGCCAGCCACATCTTCGGCTACGCGGTCGGCTTCGACATGACGCGCCGCGACCTGCAATTCAAGATGCGCGACGCCGGCCGCCCATGGGAAATCGGCAAGGCGTTCGACTACTCGGCGCCGATCGGCGTGATTACGCCAGCCGCACAAGCGGGCGACATCAACCGCGCTGCCATCGAACTCAAAGTGGACGGCGTGACCAAACAGACGTCGAGCATCGATGACCTGATCTGGTCGATCGACGAAACCATCGCCAACCTGTCCACGCTGTTTACGCTGGCGCCAGGCGACCTGATTTTCAGCGGCACGCCGGAAGGTGTGGGCGCCGTGGTGCAGGGCCAGGTACTGGTGGGTACCGTTGCCGGCATCGACGGCATTACCGTGAAAATCGTGTAAACGATATTTACCGTCAGCTTGGAGTCCGTCATCCCCGCGCAGGCGGGGATCCAGTGTGCGGGCAAACCGCAGCGCCACTCACAGCAACGCTGCCACCGCAGCGAGTCCCGCCAGCGCCCCGCAATCCAACCCCACATCCAGCGCGGCAGCCACCGCCGCCTCCCGCGGATTAATCCGCACCAGCCGCCCGCCAAACTCGCGCACCACGCGCGCACTGAAATGCCGCACCGACGGTATCGCCACGCCTGCACCCAGTTCCACCACCACCGGCCGCCGCGCCTTGTTCAACGCACTCTCCAGCCGCGCCTCCTGCACCGCCGCCCGCCGCTCCACCCAGCCGTCGTCACCAAACATCAAGATATTCGGCCGCGCCAGCCCACCGCAATGCGGGCATACCGGCGCCGCATTGAGCAACCGGCACGCATCGGCATCGACCTGCGGCACAAAGTCATTGGCGGTCCAGATGTCCCCACCGCACGGCGCCAGGCATTGCAGGTGATGGATCGAGCCATGGCATTCGAAGACGCGCTGCGGATCGAAGCCGGCGCGCTGGAACTGGCCATCGACATTACTGGTGAAGACGGCGTAGCCATGCTCCATGCGCTCGCCCCAGCTCTTTGCCAGCGCAAAGCCGGCGTGGGGCACGGTATTGCGGTAGAGCGCAAGACGATGGCCGTAAAACCCCCAGGCCAGCGCCGGATCTTCATGAAACGTCTGCGGCGACGCGACCGTGGTAAACGGCATCCGCGCCTGCGCCAGGGCAGGGTAGGCCTTCCAGAAACCGTCGTTGCCGCGAAAGTCGGGCAATCCGGAATCGACGCCCATGCCGGCGCCGGCGGCCACCAGCAGCAGGTCGGCCTGCTCGATCAGCGCGGCGGCGCGTTCGATATCGGTGTCGCAGGAGGTTGGCATGGGGTGTCCCCGGGGAGCGAGAAAAGTAAATCTTACCCGGCACAACACAAAGATGACAAATGCTTAAAGTGGCTGCTATAATCTTGGCCTAGTCGGGGCGTAGCGCAGCCTGGTAGCGTACGTGCATGGGGTGCACGGGGTCGGAGGTTCGAATCCTCTCGCCCCGACCAAGAGAATCAAAGGGAAAGGCTCATCTTCGGATGGGCCTTTTTCTTGTCTTGCCGCATACTCGGACATTGGAGGCATTCCTGCATAAATGCTTTACACTACACCTCATGCCAGATCAAAGAGGTGTCCCATGCGACAACTTACCAAACGTCCAACCTACGTTCTTGCGGCCTCAACCGATAAATTGACTCGTCAAACGCGGTTCTACGGCGTCGGGCAATATGTGCTAAATGGCCCCGATGATTCGGTGACCAGCAATCAGATGGCGGTTGCTGAAACGTTGCCTTCCTATTTGGTCAAAGATGTTGGCGACCTTGCCTTGCCACCTGAAAAAGTGGGGCTCAAGCAAGTTGAGCTTACGGCAGAAGAGCGCCGCGTCAAGCGGATGGACGCCTTGATGAAAATGCGCGATCTGTGGGATAAAAGTAATCCCGGTATTGGCCCTATTGATGGAGTCGAGTATCAGAAAGCGATGCGCGCAGAATGGTGAAGGTTTTATTCGACACCAATATTTTCATCGATCACTTTTCCAGGCACATGGCGGCTACACGCGAACTGGCAACGTACGACGATGCAATCATTAGTTCCATCAGCTGGATCGAAGTCTCCTGCACCTTCAATGAGGAAGACAAAAAGGATTTTGGCAGCTTTCTTGTAGACTCCGATATTCGCGTTGTCCACATGGACGATGACATCATGAGGAGGGCCGGCCTGATACGCGGCAAAAGCCTGCATATCAAACCTAAGATAGGTCTGCCTGACTGCATCATTCGAGCGACGGCCGAGGTGCTGGGGCGCATCATCGTGACACGCAATCCGAGGGACTTCGGTGGTGAGGGGCCTCAAGTGCGCGTGCCATATGAAATCGATCCAGTGAGCCTAGCAGTGGTCAACATCAGGCCGCCCTTGCTTTGACCTGGCAGGTTCGCCGCATCCGGCATCCGCGTCATCCACTTCGGGCGATACTACAGACGCCTGCTGCGTAGTTCTCACTCAATTCGCCAAAGCACATCTGATCCTGCTTTTCCGCGCGTTCAAACCGATTTGTCACTAATTACAGATTTACAGTCACTAGCCAGCCCGTCGCGATAATGCCAAGATAGCGGTATGTCAAACATATATCGCAGTCAATTCCGCATGCCCTTTTCGCTGTTCGAAAAGTTGAAGGCAGAAGCCGGCAGGGCCGGCCGTAGCGTCAACGCCGAACTGGTAGGGCGCTTGGAGCGCAGCCTCACCGACAGTTCCAATGACCTCGACGTGCGCATCATTTTCGAGGCGCTCGAGCGGCTGTCGCTGCGCAACCCGGAGCTGCGCTACAGCTTTGGCGTCAACTTGGGCAACCAGCTGGACGAGCGTCCCGCTGAAATCGAACGCGGCCACTGGACATTGGCGGCCGATCCTGCCAACCCGACCAGTCCGGCGAACCCGGTGGCCGATATCCTGCAGAACAAAAAAGCCGGCAACGGAGCGGGCAAGCCGTAGAGCCCGAACGCTCCGCTGCCGTTGCACCTTACTGCGCCTTGCTCGGCGCCGCCGCAGCCGACGCCGGCAACCCCGCCACACCCTCCGCCTGCTGCAAGCTCAACGTGGTCACCAGGCTGGCTGCATCGTACTTCTTGCCATCGCGCTCGCCGCCGGTCGCATCGTTGTGATGCACTTCCAGCACATACGTGCCCTTCCATGGCAGCGGGAAGCTGACCAGGCCTTGCGCATCGCTGACGGCTTCGCGCGACCAGCCGGACGGGATCACCGCGCCCACCTTGGCTTTCGGTAGCGGCTGGCCCTTGTACGTGACCTTGAACTGGCCGGCGGTGCCGGTCGGGACGATGTCGAGCGTCAGCGCCGGAGTTTGGGCGCTGTGGTCGGCCACGATGCGCGCTGCGGGAATGTAGACGTTCCAGGTGGTCTTGCCGTCCTTCTTCGCTTCCCAGCCCGGATAGTTGGTTTCTTCGACGATGATCGATTCGCCGGGCGCCACTTTGCCATTCAGCACGAACGCGCCGGCGGTCTTGTTGGCCTGCAGCGTTTTGTTGCCGGTGCGCGATACCAGGGTCGCGGTGTTCAGCGTGAACTTGTCGAGCAGGCCGGGCGACGCTTCGCGCAGGTTTTCGCCGAACTCGCCGAAGTACACGCTGGCCGCCTTGTCGTTCTGCTCCAGCCAGATCTGGTGGGCGCTGGCGGCATTGGCCAGCAGGGCGCCGGTCAGCAAGGCGATGGTCAGGGCGCTCAGGCGCGCGATCGAAGGCAAATGCATGGTGTCTATTTCCCGTTATCGTTGTAATCAATGAAAACTCCCGATGAGAGTGATTCCTATTATCGTTTGTAATGGTGTCTTTGGCAAGTTGGGCCTTGAGGTAGAATCCCGCCTTCAGTCCTCCAGAAAGCCTCAGCATGAAGTCATCCACGCCCTTCGCGGCGCGGGCCGCCAGCAACACCGGCCCGCTCATCATCATCACCATTTTATTTTTCATGTGGGGGTTGCTGACGGCGTTGAACGATGTGCTGATCCCGCACCTGAAGTCGATCTATACGCTCACGTACGTGCAGGCGATGCTGGTGCAGATGTGCTTTTTTGGCGCGTACTTCATCGTCTCGCTGCCGGCCGGTATGCTGATCAAGAAGATCGGCTACCAGCACGGCGCCGTGGCCGGGTTGACCATCGCGGCCGCCGGCTGTGCGCTGTTCTATCCGGCGTCCACCAGCGGCTACGCGCTGTTCCTGCTGGCGTTCTTCATTCTGGCCACCGGCATCACCATCTTGCAGGTGGCTGCCAATCCGTATGTGACGGTGCTGGGCGATCCGCAAACCGCATCGAGCCGGCTGACCCTCACGCAGGCCTTCAATTCGCTGGGCACCACCACGGCGCCGGCGCTGGGCGGCATGTTGATCCTGGCCGGCGGCGTGTTGAGCGCGCAGGAGCTGGCCGCGCTGCCGGCCGACCGCGTGGCCGCGTACTACGCCGAGCAGGCAGCCGCCGTGCAAGGCCCGTACCTGGCGCTCGCTGGCGCGCTGCTGGTGCTGGCCGTGCTGTTCGCCATGGCGCGTTTGCCCAAGATCCAGAGCGACGAGCCGCAACAGGCTGCGGCAGGAGGCTGGAAAGAGGTGCTCAAGCACCGCCACCTGGTGCTGGGGGCCGTGGGGATTTTCCTGTACGTGGGCGCGGAAGTGGGCATCGGCAGCTTCCTGATCAACTTCATCGGCGAGCCGCACATCACCGGCTGGCCCGAGCACCAGGCGGCGCCGTACGTCAGTTATTTCTGGGGCGGATCGATGCTGGGCCGTTTCATCGGCTTTGCCGTGATGCGCCACGTCAGCCCGGGAAAAACGCTGGCGTTCAATTCGACGGCAGCGCTGGCGCTGATGCTGTTCGTGATCTTCGGCCAGGGCCACGCGGCCATGTGGGCGCTGCTCGGTGTGGGCCTGTTCAACTCCATCATGTTCCCCACCATATTCTCGATGGCCCTGAATAAACTGGGTCCGTTGACGGGGCAGGGTTCGGGCGTGTTGTGCATGGCGATCGTGGGCGGTGCGCTGGTGCCGTTCGGCCAGGGCTTCCTGGCCGACCACGTGAGCTTGCAGATGTCGTTCGCGGTGCCTGCCGCGTGTTACCTGTTCGTGCTGTTCTTCGGCCTGAAATACGCCGGCATGTACGATGCCGGCGCCGAGCCGGTGGCCGCCCGCAGCGGCCACTAATCAGAGGAAGCGGTCCAGTATCTTCTTGCTGTGCTTGTCGAGCGCGCGCACGTCGCGCACCAGGTAGTGGATGCCGTGGATGTCCGAGATCAGGAGCGTATCGGCCGTCAGGCGGCGGATGTCTTCTTCGCCGCGCAGCACGAATTCGGTGTCGCCCCGGTCCGTGTTCACGGTCCAGGTGCACGGCGTGGCAAAGCTGGTGACGGCCACGATGCGCGCAATCTCGGGCATGAATTCGCGCCCGCCCAGTTCCTCGCGCACCAGCGCCGCCATGGCTGGCGGCAGGTCTTCCAGGCGGTCGATCCAGGCCACTTCCTTGCCGTCGTGGTTCACGAGGGCGATGCCGTCTTCCGGCGCCTGCACCGGGAAGGCCCGCACCGCCGCCACGCCTTCATGCACCACGCCTTCCGGCGTGGTGACCACCAGCTTGCCGAACGGGTTACGCACTAATTCAAACTCGGTAAAATTCGTAGTCATCTGGTTCAATCCTTGCTGCCACGGTCGTCGAGATCCGTGTCGACGTTGCGGGCTTGCGCCTGTACCAGGCGGTAGTATGCGCCTTCCTTGGCCATCAGTTCATCGTGGCCGCCTTCTTCCACCACCACGCCGCGATCCATCACCACCAGCCGGTCCGCTTTTGCCAGCGTGGACAGGCGGTGGGCAATGGCGATGGTGGTGCGGCCTTTGACCAGGTTTTCCAGCGCGCGCTGGATTTCTTTTTCGGTTTCGGAATCCACCGATGCCGTCGCTTCGTCCAGGATCAGGATCTTCGGATCGATCAGCAGTGCGCGCGCAATCGAGATGCGCTGGCGCTCGCCGCCCGACAGGCCCTGGCCCCGTTCACCGACCATCGAATCGTAACCCTGCGGCAGGCGCAGGATGAATTCGTGGGCGTGCGCGGCGCGCGCGGCAGCGATGATTTCGGCGCGCGTGGCGTCCGGTTTGCCGTAGGCGAGATTCTCGGCAATGGTGCCGAAGAACAGGAACGGCTCCTGCAGCACCAAGCCGATTTGGCGGCGGTAGTCGGACACCGCCAGCGAACGGATGTCCACGCCGTCGAGCATGATGGCGCCTTCGGCCACGTCGTAAAAGCGGCAGATCAAATTCACCAAAGTCGATTTGCCGGAACCGGAGTGACCCACCAGTCCCACCATTTCGCCGGCCTTGATATCGAGGTTGATGCCGCGGTTGACGGCGCGGTTACCGTAGCGGAAGCCCACTTCGCGCAAGGTGATATTGCCTTCCACCTTGGCCAGCTTGACCGGGTTGACCGGATCGGGCACCGACGACACGTGGTCGAGAATGTCGAAAATGCGCTTGGCGGCCGACGCCGATTTTTGCGTGACCGAGACGATGCGGCTCATCGAATCGAGACGGCCATAAAAACGGCTCGAATACGCAATGAACGCCGACAGCACACCGACCGTGATATTGCCTTTCGAGACCTGGTAAATACCGAACACCCAGATCACCAGCAGCCCCAGCTCGGTCAGGAACGACACGGTGGGCGAGAACAGCGACCAGATTTTATTCAGTTTGTCGTTGACGGCCAGGTTGTGCTTGTTGGCGGTGCGGAAGCGCGCCGCTTCGCGCGTCTCCTGCGCAAACGCCTTCACCACGCGAATGCCGGGAATGGTATCGGCCAGCACGTTGGTCACTTCGCCCCACACGCGGTCGATCTTTTCGAAACCGGTGCGCAGGCGGTCGCGCACCAGGTGGATTAGCCACGCGATGAACGGCAGCGGCGCCAGCGCAAAGATGGCCAGGTACGGATCGATCGAGAACAGGATCACGCCGGTCATGATGATCATCAGGCAGTCGGACGCGAAGTCGAGCAGGTGCAGCGACAGGAACACGCATATGCGGTCGCTCTCGCTGCCGATGCGCGACATCAGGTCGCCGGTGCGCTTGCCGCCGAAGTATTCGAGCGAGAGGCGCAGCAGGTGATCGTACGTTTCGGTGCGCAGGTCGGCGCCGATGCGCTCGGAAACCAGCGCCAGCACATACGTCTTGGCCCAGCCGAAAATCCACGCCAGCACCGCCGCACCCACCAGGCCGGACATGTACAGCGCCACCAGGCTGGAATCGACCGGCGTGCCGTTCTGGTACGGGATCAGCACCTTGTCCATCAGCGGAATGGTCAGATACGGCGGAATCATGTGGGCGCCGGTGGACAGCAGCATCAGCAGGAAGCCCAGGCCCAGTTGCAGCTTGTAAGGGCGGGCAAAGCGCCACAGGCGGAACAGGGTCCAGGTGGACGGCGGCGTGTACACGACCTTGGTACACACCGGGCACTCTTCCTGGTCCGGTTCGAGCGGCGCCTTGCAGCTCGGGCAGACGTTGGTGTCGTCAACGATCACGGGCTGGCCGCTGGCATGGCTGTCGCGCTGCGCGGCAAAGTGTTCGACCAGGCGGATCGCCTGCAGGTTCTGGCCCAGCGTGAAGCGCCAGGCGGCCAGGCGGCCAGTGGCCGCCACCAGTTCCAGGTGACCGACGCCGGCGTGATCGTGGTGTTCCAGCGACAGATCGAACGCGAACGGCCACGCTTGCCATTGCTCCTGGCCCGGCGCGCGCGCCAGCAGGCGGCGGTCGGTCACCACGAGTACACCCTTGGCGAAACGAAGTTGCTGATCCAGGTCAACCTCCAGGGCACTTACAACGTTTTCCCCTTGGGAAAGTTGTGCCTGTATATCGGAACGCCAGCGGTCGGGTAAATCGCCCCCGGCGCTCGATACTGTGGAAAGTTGTTGGCTTGTCATTGTGTGGCGTACTCCGGATCGGGTAAAAAGCGTGGGTAGTTCAGCGCTCAGGTGATTGCTTACTTAGATGGTTGCGACAGAGCAAAAAATCAATCGTGCGTTGTCGCTGGTAAAAGTAATGAATTACGGTATTCTGTCGCTAACAATTGACAGAAGTTAAGTCGGTACTGACTTATTTGTTCTAGCGGCAAGTATAACGCACGGACAAAAACGCCGGTACTGCTTGATGAACTGGTTTGGAACCAGGGGTGAGGCCAAACGACGTTTGGCAACTGCGGGATAACAGGGTTTAAAATACGGCGCGGCCACGGCCGGAGCCGATAACAAAGATACAAAGTTCGAAACATGACCAAGAAGAAAAGCATAGAAATCCTCCGCGTCACCCACTTGCGCGGCCCCAATATCTGGACCTATCGCCCGGTGATCGAGGCGTGGCTGGACATTGGCGAGCTGGAACAATATCCATCGAACCTGCTGCCCGGCCTGTACGAGCGCCTGACGGCGATCCTGCCGGGCCTGCTCGTGCATCGCTGCGGCGTGGGCGAGGAAGGCGGCTTCCTCGAGCGGCTGCGCGACGGTACCTACGCCGGCCACATCCTCGAACACGTGGTGCTGGAACTGCAAAACCTGGCCGGCATGAAGACCGGCTTCGGTAAAACGCGCCAGATCGGCGAGGACACCGGCTACTACAAGATGGCATTCCGCACCCGCCAGGAACAGGTCGGCCGCGCCGCCCTGGCCGCCGGCCGCGATCTGCTGATGGCGATGATCGACGATCAGCCGTACGACCTGGCCGCCACCGTGGCCGAACTGACCGACCTGGTGGAAACCCTGTGCCTGGGGCCCAGCACCGGCAACATCGTCGATGCTGCGACTGACCGGGCGATTCCCTCGATCCGCCTCACCGACGGCAACCTGGTGCAACTGGGCCACGGCGCCGCGCAACGCCGCATCTGGACTGCCGAAACCGAAAAAACCAGCGCCATCGCCGAAGGCATCGCCAGCGACAAGGACCTGACCAAGTCGCTGCTGTCGTCGTGCGGCGTGCCGGTGCCCGAAGGTGAACTGGTCACCAGCGCGGAAGAGGCGTGGACTGCGGCGCAGGACATCGGCCTGCCGGTCGTGGTCAAGCCGTACAACGGCAACCACGGACGCGGCGTGTCGCTCAACCTGATGACCGAAGCCGACGTCACTGCCGCCTACGCGCTGGCGTCCGACGAAGGTTACAGCTCGAGCGTGATCGTCGAGCGCTTCATCGTCGGTAACGAACACCGCCTGCTGGTGGTGGGCAAACGCATGGTGGCTGCTGCCGCCGGCGAAGCGCTGTGGATCACCGGCGACGGCACCCACACCATCCAGCAGTTGTGCGACCTGCACATCAACATCGATCCGCGCCGGGGCGAGGAAGAGGATTTCCCCCTCAGCCTGATCAAGCCGCAGGAAGCCGGAGAAACAATACTGGAACTGAAACGCCAGGGCATGGACGCGTTCTCGGTGCCGCTGGAAGGCCAGAAGGTGCTAATCCAGGCCAACGGCAACGTCACCACCGACGTCACCGACAAGGTGCACCCGGAAGTGGCGGCCATGGCCACGCTGGCCGCGCGCGTCGTGGGCCTCGACATCGCCGGCATCGACCTGGTGGCGTCGGACATCACGCGTCCGCTGCACGAGCAGGGCGGCGCCATCATCGAAGTCAATGCCAGCCCCGGTTTGCTGATGCACCTGAAGCCGGAGCACGGCGAGCCGCGCAACGTCGGTGCCGCGATTGTGGACCAGCTGTTTGCCGAGGAAGAAACCGGCCGCATTCCGGTCGTGGGCATCAGCGGCAAGCATGGCACCACCGTGGCGTCGCGCCTGATCGCCTGGCTGCTGCAAATCAGCGGCAAGAAGGTGGGCGTGAGCTGCGCCGACGGCCTGTATGTGAACAGCCGCCTGCTGTCGCGCGACGGCCTGTCCGACTGGGACACGGGCGAGCGCCTGCTGCTGAATAAAAACGTGGAAGCGGCAGTGTTCGAATCGAGCGCGCGCATGATCCTCACCGAAGGCCTGGCCTACGACAAGTGCTCGGTGGGCGTGGTCACCGACGTGTCGGGCGTGGAAGAGCTGGCCGAGTTCTACATCGACAGCGACGACAAGCTGTACAACGTGCTGCGCACCCAGGTCGATGTGATCCTGCCGAGCGGCGCGGCGGTACTGAATGCCGCCGATCCGCAAGTGGTGGAAATGGCCGGCCTGTGCGACGGCGAAGTGATTTTCTACGGCGTGGACGAGCACCTGCCGGCCATCGCCCGGCATCGCCAGGACAAGGCGCGCGTGGTGTTCCAGCGCGCCCAGGGTGACCACAGCGCAATCGTGCTGGCGCAGGGCCACGTGGACGTGGTGAGCCTGCCGCTGTCGCCGCTGGTGCCGCCCGAAGCCGTGCTAGCCGCGATTGCCGCCGGTTGGGCATTGGGCCTCACGCCCGAGCTGATCGCCGCCGGCCTGCGCACTTTCGATGCGCAACCGAAGAAAACCCTTCACTGAAAGAACAAGCAGATTTATGGAAGTCATACGCACCCGCGCCCTTCGCGGCCCGAATCTCTGGAGCCACCACACTGCAGTGGAGGTGATCGTTTCGTGCCCGCCCGACCAACGCGCCATCGAGCAACTGGCCGGTTTCGAGCAGCGCCTGCACGCGCGCTTCCCGGCCATCGGCGCCTTGCATGCCACTGGGGACACCGGCGCCGTCTCGCTGGCCAGCGTGCTGGAAGCGGCTGCGCTGAGCCTGCAGGCGCAAGCCGGCTGCCCGGTCACGTTCAGCCGCACCAGCGCCACGCTGGAAGACGGCATCTACCAGACCGTGGTGGAATATTCGGAAGAGGCGGTAGGCCGCCTGGCCGTCACCATGGCCGAAAACCTGATCAACGCCGCCCTCAACGACACCGAGTTCGACCTGGCCGCCGCGCTCACCGAGCTGCGCAACCTCGATGAAGATGTGCGCCTGGGCCCGAGCACCGGCGCCATCGTCAATGCCGCCATCGCCCGCGACATCCCGATCCGCCGCCTGACCGAAGGCAGCATGGTGATGTTCGGCTGGGGTTCCAAGCAGCGCCGCATCCAGGCTGCCGAAATGGACAGCACCAGCGCCATCGGCGAATCGATCGCGCAAGACAAGGAACTGACCAAGAAGCTGCTGCACGCGGCCGGCGTGCCGGTACCGTACGGCCGCACCGTGGAAGACGAGGCGGACGCTTGGAAAGCTGCGCAGGACATCGGCATGCCAGTGGTGGTCAAGCCGAAGGACGGCAACCAGGGCAAGGGCGTCACCGTCAATGTCAACTCGAAGGAACAGCTGGAGCAGGCCTTCCGCACTGCCAAGGAATTCCGCGACGACGTGATGGTGGAACGCTACCTGCCGGGCCACGATTTCCGCCTGCTCGTCATCGGCAACAAGCTGATTGCCGCTGCGCGCCGCGATCCGCCGCAGGTGGTGGGCGACGGCGTGCACACGGTGCGCCAGCTGGTGGACCTGGTGAATGCCGATCCGCGGCGCGGCAGCGGTCACTCCACGTCGCTCACCAAGATCCGTTTCGACGACATCGCGCTGGCGCGCCTGGCGCTGCAGGACCTGGAAGCGGATTCCGTGCCGAGCCACGGCCAGCGCGTCATCCTGCGCAACAACGCCAACCTGTCCACCGGCGGCACCGCCACCGATGTCACCGATGATGTGCACCCGGAAGTGGCGGCGCGCGCGGTGGAAGCGGCACAGATGATCGGCCTCGATATCTGCGGCGTGGACGTGGTGTGCGAAGGCGTGCTGCAACCGTTCGACGACCGTCGCGGCGGCGTGGTGGAAGTCAATGCCGCGCCGGGCCTGCGCATGCACATCGCACCATCGTACGGCAAGGGCCGTGGCGTGGGCGAGGCGATCGTCAATACCATGTTCGCGCCGGGTGAAAACGGCCGCATTCCGGTGGTGGCAGTGACCGGCACCAACGGCAAGACCACGACCGTGCGCCTGATCGCGCACCTGCTCACGGCCAGCGGCCTGCGCACCGGCATGACCAATACCGACGGCGTGTACATCGAAGGCCGCCAGACCGACAGCGGCGACTGCAGCGGCCCACGCAGCGCGCGCAACGTGCTGCTGCACCCGGACGTGGACGCGGCGGTATTCGAAAGCGCCCGTGGCGGCATCCTGCGCGAAGGCCTGGCGTTCGACCGCTGCCAGGTGGCGGTGGTGACCAATATCGGCGCCGGCGACCACCTGGGCCTGAATTACATCACCACGGTGGAAGACCTGGCGGTATTGAAACGCGTGATCGTGCAGAACGTGGCTGCCGATGGTTACGCGGTACTGAACGCAGTCGATCCGATGGTGGCTGCCATGGCCTCCACCTCCAAGGGTAAAGTGATCTTCTTTGGCGCCGATGCCGGTCACCCGGTCATCGCCACCCACCTGGCGCAAGGCTGCCGCACCGTGTATGTGGACGACGGCCACCTGGTGGCGGCCGAAGGCAAGCAGCAGGTGCGCATTCCATTGTCGGAAGTACCGATCACGCGCAACGGCGCCATTGGCTTCCAGGTCGAGAACGTGATGGCGTCCGTCGCTGCCGCGTGGGGCGTGGGCATCAGCTGGGATGCGATCCGCCTGGGCCTGCGCACGTTTGCCAACGAATCGGACAACGCGCCCGGCCGCTTCAATGTATTCGATTACAAG
>Ga0308164_10000898_pt1 | contig 39498 bp, 29 predicted proteins | sample PhyTR2_FD_201031 | JGI IMG/M metagenome (GOLD analysis project Ga0308164, IMG submission 201031) | Phyllosphere microbial communities from UC Gill Tract Community Farm, Albany, California, United States - DLSLT.R2 | ecosystem: Host-associated > Plants > Phyllosphere > Unclassified | place: USA... | reverse complement strand
CGCGGCTCTATAACATCTGGCTCAATCGCAAGCTGATGTCGAGCCTCGAAACCGGCAAAAGCGATGCGCCGGAAGCCGATCGTCAGCGCCTGACCAGTGAAGAGCAGGTGCTGGCAGGGCGTTTCTCCGAAGCCACTGACATGCTGAAAAAGGCGCACTTCCAGCGCCACAGCAGCAAGGGCACGCCGTTCTGGGCACAGCGCTTTGGCCGTCAGTATCTCTATCAACTGCCGTGGTACATGATCATCGGCGCGCCCGGTGCCGGTAAAACCACCGCGCTGGTCAACTCGGGCCTGCAGTTTCCGCTGGCAGATAAGTTCGGCAAGTCGGCGCTGCGCGGCATTGGCGGCACTCGCAACTGCGACTGGTGGTTCACTAATGAAGCGGTGCTGCTCGATACCGCCGGGCGCTACAGCACCCAGGAGAGTCAGCAGGAGCGTGATGCCAGCGAATGGCATCATTTTCTCGACCTGCTGCGTAAATATCGCGGACGTCAGCCGATCAACGGCGTGATCGTCACGCTGAGCGTTTCCGACCTGCTGTCGCAGTCGCCTGAGGCGCTGCGTAATCAGGCGCTTGCCCTGCGTCAGCGGCTGATGGAGCTGCACGATCGTCTCGGCATCCGTTTCCCGGTCTATGTGCTGGTCACCAAAGCGGACTTGCTCAAAGGGTTCCGCAGCTACTTTGCCTCGCTGGATAAAGCGCAGCGTGAACAAATCTGGGGGTTCACCTTTCCCTGGGCGAAGGCGTCAGCCGCCGATTTTGAGCTTAACAACCAGTTCCAGCAGGAATATTCCCTGCTGCAACAGCGTCTGGATGCCGGACTGGCCGATCGGCTGCTGACGGAAAGCGACGCGCAGGCGCGGGCAGAGAGCTATCTCTTCCCGCAGGAGTTTGCGGCGCTGCGGCCGTTGCTGGCAGACGCGCTGGATACGCTGTTTGCCCGCTCCGATTTTGAAACCCAGTTCGCGCCGCGCGGCATCTACTTTGCCAGCGGCACCCAGGAGGGACTGCCGTTTGACCGGGTGATGGGCGAGCTGAGCCGCGCACTGAATCTGCCGGGGCAGCAGGCTGGCGAGTCTGGAAGCTGGGATAAGGTCGATAAAGAGTCGCCTATCCCGCAGAACAAAGGGCAGAGCTTCTTCCTGAAAGGGGTACTGGAAAATGTGATTTTCCAGGAGTCCGGTCTGGCGGGCAGCAACCGCTGGTGGGAGCTGCGCAACCGCGCCGGGCTCTGGTCGGGCTATCTGGCGCTGCTGCTGATATTGCTGGTGGCCGGGGCGCTGTGGCTCACCAGCTACAGTAAAAACAAAGCCTATCTGCAGGAGATGGCCGCTAAAGCGCCGCAGGTTGAACAACTGGGCGATCAGCTTCAGCAGCAGGTCAATGGCGACCTCTTTGCGCTGGTGCCTTATCTCAACACTCTGCTGCACCTGCCGGAGAGCGCCGACTTCTCACTGGAAGCACCGCCGCTGACGCGCCGCATGGGGCTTTATCGCGGCACCGAGGTCAGCGATGCCACCCGTGCGCTCTACGACAAGGCACTGAAACAGCTGCTGTTGCCTCAGGTGGCGCAGAACATCACCCGCTGGTTACGCAATGACAACGGCAGTGATGCTGACTACAGCTACGAAGCGCTGAAGGCGTATCAGATGCTCTATCAGCCAAAGCACTACGATGGCAAATTCCTGCAGGCATGGCTGATGCTCAACCTGTCACGCGAACTGCCGCAGAACGTCACTCAGCAGCAGGTGAAACAGCTGGCGTGGCACCTGCAACAGTTGCTGGAGACGCAGATTCACTCGTCGCCGTATGCGAAGGATGAAGCGCTGGTAAAGCGCGAGCAGGCGCTGATTAATCAAATGCCGCTGTCACAGCGCGTCTATGGACGGCTGAAGCGCCTGCTGCAACGTGATGACAGCCTGCAGCCGGTGACGCTGGCGGCGCTGGGTGGCCCCCAGAGCGAGCTGGTTTTTTCCCGCAAAAGCGGTAAATCGGTCAATGACGGTGTGGCGGGTCTCTATACGCCGGATGGCTACTGGCAGCACGTGGATAAGCAGATTGCCCCTGTGACCCATGCGTTATATCAGGACGATCTCTGGGTGTTGGGCGGCGCGGCGCCGCAGCAGAAAAGTGAGCAGACGGATCTTGCGGTGCGCCAGCTCTACGTGCAGGACTATATCCGGCATTGGGAGCAGTTCCTCAGCGACATTCAGCTCAACAGCAGCGCCGATCTGTCGCAACGCATCAACACCGCCCGTTTGCTGTCGGGCAACCATTCGCCGCTGCGCCAGCTGGTGATCAACCTCGGTGGTCTGCTGACGCTGAACCGGGCGCAGCCGGATGAGAAAACCGCGCAGGCAGCAAAGCCGTCGGATAACAGCGCCACCCGCACCCTTGAAGCGCTGTTTACCTCGCCGGAGGCCAGTGCCGCGCGCGGACAGGCCGCTACCCAGGCATCCCCGGAGCAGGCCGTCGCGCTGCACTTTGCGCCGGTTCTGGAGCTGGCCCAGCCGCTGCAGCAGGGCAGCAAGGTGCTGGCGGTGGATGACTTTCTGCATCAGATTGACGATCTCTATCGCTACCTCACTGCCGTGCAGGATGCGGCGAACAGCGGGATGCCGCCCCCGGCCAGCGATGCCATCAGTCGTCTGCAGGCCAGTGCCGGCCGTCTGCCGGGTTCATTGCAGAACATGGTTTCCAGCATGGCGGTGGGTGCCAGCAGCGACGCACAGCGCCGCGATATGGATAACGTCCGCAAACGCATCACCATGGAAGTGGGCAGTTTCTGCCGCCAGGCGATCGCCGGTCGCTATCCGCTGGTTCGCTCTGCGCGCAGTGAGGTCACACCAGACGATCTGGCGCGGATGTTTGCACCCGGCAGCGGCATGATGGACAGCTTCTTCCGTGACAACCTGGCCAGCAAAGTCGACACCACCAACGCGGCGTGGCGCTTTACGCCGGGCATTGACGGTAAAACCCTGCCGGGTGGCGAAGCCCTGCTGCGGCCCTTCCAGCAGGCGCAGTCAATTCGCGATGCCTTCTTTGCCAATGGTGCGACTACGCCTGGCTTTCGCGTCACGCTGCGCACGGTAAAAATGGATAACGACATTCTTAACCTGACGCTGGATGTGGATGGGCAGATTTTACGCTACAGCCACGGACCGCAGGCGGTGCAGATGGTCAGCTGGCCCGGCCCCGGCGGCACCAGCCAGGTGCGGATGCAGTTGGGTCTGACCAACGGAACCACCTCCACGCTGGTCACCAGCGGTCCCTGGGCGCTCAATCGCTTCTTTGACCGCGCCCGGCTGACTGCGGCAGGCGGTCTGACCCGCGAAGCGAGTTTCAGCGTGGACGGTCATCAGGTCACGCTGTCGTTCACCCCTGGCAGCATTCGTAACCCGTTCCAGCTTCCCGGCTTTAGCTGCCCCTGAAACAGGACCCGACAATGACTCATTACGCTGCACCCTGCTGGTACGGCAAAGTGCCCAGCGCGGGTGACTTTGTGAAGCGCCGCTTCCCGGACGTGCTCTATCGCCAATGGTCCAGCTGGTTTCAGGTGGGCCTGCATCACTGGCAGAGCAGTCAGGAGAGTGATAACGCCCCGTCGCGCCCGTTCCTCAACGCGCCGGTCTGGAATTTTGTGGTGCCGCCGATGCTGGGCAGTCAGCTGATTCAGATGGGCTGCCTGATTGCCGCGCGTGACAGCGTGGGCCGTAACTACCCACTCTGCGCACTGCGCCACTTCACGCCCGCCGAGTGGTCGCCAGCCCTGCTGGCGCGCTCCGGCGAGTGGTATCAGCAGGTCGGCAATACGCTGCTGCGGGTGGTGCAGGGCGGCGGGTCACCGGAGCAGCTGGATCAGGCGCTGATCAGCATTCCTCAGCCGCAGCCGCCGCAGGAGTCGGACGAGACGTCAGACATTCTCAACGTCATCGGGCATGGCGATACCCCTTCGACACTGAACTGGACATTGCCGGGCGAGAACTTCGACCCGCAGTTCTACACCAGTTTCTGGTGGACCAATCAAAGCGACGGTTTCCCGCTTTATACCCAGGTCCACAGCGGTAATTTTACCGCCCAGCTCTTTTCATTGCTGTTTGATCCGGCCGGTGGGGCAAAGCCGGGACGAAACGGACTTTATCCCCCGATGTTTGAATCCTGAGGCGACACGCATGACGATGAATACAGAGGCTCTGCTGGCTCCGGTCAGCGAGGACAATCCCGGCGGCGATAACCTGGAGTACCACGCCGATTTTCAGGCGATGGAGCAGGCCAGCGCCGGTAAAGCGGAGCAGCAGTTTGGCAATACCATCATTCCGGCAGAACCGGCCGACTGGAACAGAGTCGAGAAGCTGGCGATAGCGCTGCTGGCGCGCAGCAAAGATTTGCGGGTAATGCTGGCGCTGACCCACGCCTGGACCGAACTGAAAGGGCTGCCGGGCTATGCCCAGGGCCTGAAGCTGATTGAACAGGCGTTGTTGCTCTACTGGGAGCCGCTGTGGCCCCGGCTGGAGGAGTTCGGCGAGCAGGATCCCTTCTACCGCATTAATGCGCTGGCGTTGCTGGGTGACAAAACTGATCTGAGCGGCGCGGTGCGTCAGTGCTGGCTGCTGCGCTATCCCTCTGACGGCATCACGCTGCGCGATGCGGCCGCCCTGTGCGACGGCAGTAAAACCGAAGTCGCGGACTATCCTGGCGGCCTGCCGCGTCTGATCGACGAACTGGCGCGCGGCGACCAGCCTGGTATTGAGGCGGTGCTGCAGATTCATGAGCGGCTGCAGACCATCTGCGAAACCGTGACCGAACGACTGGGCGAAGCCGCGGTGCCGGAACTCACACAGCTGCGCAGACAGATTGCGCTGATCGCTGAACGTTGCCAGGCCACCGATCTGAATGCGCTGATCCCCACAGCCGCCGTGGAACAGCCCGCAGAAACCGCGGCATCGCCTGCACCGGCCAGCCCGCGCGCTGCCGCTGACTGGCGCACGGTGCAGATCAGTTCCCGCGCCGACGCGCAGCTGATGCTGGAGAAAGTGAAGCTCTACTTCACCCAGCATGAGCCGAGTCATCCGGCCCCGCTGATGATCGACCGTGTACAGCGCTTAATCGAGCGCGACTTTCTGGAGATCATCCGCGAACTGGCACCCGACGGCGTACATCAGCTGGAAACCATTTTCGGACGTCGCGATTAAGCAGGCGTGACGCACACACACTCAGCGGGACCTGCGCGCCTGCTGTGACACTTTATCCGCGCATCATGTATGGAGAAAACCATGGCAACAAGCAAATCCAGTGGGCAGAAGTTCATTGCCCGCAATCGCGCGCCTCGCGTTCAGATTGAATATGACGTGGAAATTTATGGCGCGGAACGCAAAATCCAGCTCCCGTTTGTAATGGGCGTGCTGGCGGATCTGGTGGGTAAACCGCTGGAGCCACAGCCAGGCATTGATGACCGTAAATTCATGGAAATCGACATCGACAACTTCGATGAGCGCATGAAAGCACTGAAGCCGCGCGCCGCGTTCCAGGTAGACAATACCCTGAATGGCGAAGGCAAGCTGAACATCGATCTGACCTTTGACAGCATGGATGACTTTTCGCCGGACGCGGTGGCCCGCAACGTGGAGCCGCTGAGCAAGCTGCTGGAAGCGCGTACCCAGCTGGCTAACCTGCTGACCTATATGGACGGCAAAAATGGCGCAGAAGAGCTGATTGGTAAGGTGCTGCAGGATCCTACGCTGCTGCAGGCCCTGACCCATCTGCCAAAGCAGGATGAGGCCACTGAAGGTAAGGAGCCGCAGGCATGACGCAGACTTCACAACAACCGCAGTCGCAGGGCGCAGCCAGTTTCAGTCAGGATGAGTTCAGCGCGCTGCTGAATAAAGAGTTCCGGCCAAAAAGCGATCAGGCGCGTGCCGCGGTCGAAAGCGCGGTGAAAACCCTGGCGCAGCAGGCGCTGGAGAACACTGTTACCGTCTCCAGCGATGCCTATCGCACCATTCAGGCGCTGATCGCGGAGATCGACGAAAAGCTGTCGCAGCAGGTGAACCAGATTATTCACCATCCGGAGTTTCAGTCGCTGGAAAGCGCCTGGCGTGGCCTGAGCTATCTGGTGAACAACACTGAAACTGACGAGATGCTCAAAATCCGCTTTATGAGCATTTCCAAGCAGGAGCTGGGTCGCACTCTGAAGCGTTACAAGGGTGCCGGCTGGGATCAGAGCCCGCTGTTCAAGAAGATTTATGAGCAGGAGTATGGTCAGTTCGGCGGCGAGCCGTTTGGCTGCCTGGTGGGCGACTACTACTTCGACCACAGCCCGCAGGATGTTGAGCTGCTGGGTGAGATGGCACGTATCGGCTCAGCCGCGCACTGTCCGTTTATCACCGGCACCGCGCCCGAAGTGATGCAGATGGAGTCCTGGCAGGAGCTGGCGAATCCACGCGATCTGACCAAAATCTTCCAGAACACCGAATATGCTGCCTGGCGCAGCCTGCGAGAGTCGGAAGATGCACGCTATCTGGGCCTGGTGATGCCGCGCTTCCTGGCGCGTCTGCCTTACGGCATCCGTACCAACCCGGTCGACAGCTTTGACTTTGAAGAGCAGACCGATGGTTCGGATCATGGCAACTATACGTGGAGCAATGCGGCTTACGCGATGGCCGCCAACATCAACCGCTCCTTCAAAGAGTATGGCTGGTGCACCGCAATCCGCGGCGTGGAGTCGGGTGGGGCAGTGGAAAATCTGCCGTGCCACACCTTCCCGAGCGATGACGGCGGCGTGGATATGAAGTGTCCGACCGAAATCGCCATCAGCGATCGTCGTGAAGCCGAACTGGCGAAAAATGGCTTTATGCCGCTGGTGCATCGCAAAAACTCTGACTTCGCTGCCTTTATTGGTGCGCAGTCACTGCAGAAGCCGATGGAGTATCACGACGCCGATGCCACCGCCAATGCCCGTCTGGCCGCGCGTCTTCCTTACCTGTTCGCCTGCTGCCGTTTCGCGCACTACCTGAAGTGCATCGTGCGCGACAAGATCGGCTCCTTCCGTGAGCGTGATGAAATGGAACGCTGGCTGAACGACTGGGTGATGAACTATGTCGATGGCGATCCGGCTAACTCCTCGCAGGAGACCAAGTCACGCAAGCCGCTGGCGGCTGCCGAGGTGAATGTGGAAGAGCAGGAGGATAATCCTGGCTATTACTCCGCGAAATTCTTCCTGCGTCCGCACTACCAGCTGGAAGGTCTGACGGTTTCTCTGCGGCTGGTCTCTAAGCTGCCGTCGCTGAAAAATGACAATGCGTAAGGGCTGAAAGGGAGTCGTGATGCCGGGGATGACCTGGCATCATTCATCCTCTGAATTACAGGTTTATCAGGCGCGAAAGGTTTTTGCGCCTGATGGCTGACAGAAAGGTTGCTGAGATAAATGTCAGGGAGGAACAGGATGTTTAAAATATCAGCTTTGCACCTGCTGCATTATCTGCTGGTTTTTATTTCTTCTCTTATTTTAATCACCGGTGCAGGTTATTACCTTTTCTTCTGTGACTGGAATGTCACGATGATGGGGAAAATAATTAACGGCATCGTGATTACTATTTCAGTTACTGCATCGTTCGGTTTTTACTGGGCGGCGGATAAGCTAAGAGAAATTTATTAAGCGCTTATCTGCTTCCTGAATGCCTGTCAGAACCTCGATTTCTCATCATGAGAAATGAATAAATACATTGCCCGGTCTGGTGCCCGGCAACGCAGTATCTGAAATATGGTTTATGACGATATTTCAGAAGCAAGGCAAAGGTAAAATATGGACTGTTTTATTCAGCCCCATGCTTTTCTTTTTGCCATATCCTTGCTTTTTTGAAAGCAATAATCTTAACCAATAAAGAGTGAAAGATAATGGCTATTGATATGTATCTGAAGGTAGAAGGCATTACGGGTGAATCTAAAGATTCAAACCACACGGGATGGATCGATATTGACTCCTTTTCCTGGGGTGCCAGCCAGCCAGGCAACATGAGTGTGGGTGGCGGTGGCGGTGCGGGTAAAGTTAATTTCAACGACCTGCACATCAACGCCAAAATCGATAAGGCTGTCACCGCGCTGCTCAAGAACTGCGCCAGCGGTAAGCACGTCGCTAAAGTTGAAGTGTCCGTTTGCAAAGCGGGCGGCACACAAATTGAATATACCCGCATCACCCTGGAAGATGTGCTGGTCACTAACGTTCAGTTTGTGGGTTCTGAGCACGACGACACCCTGGGCGTAACCTATGCCTTCCAGGCTTCTAAAGTGAAACAGCAGTACTGGGAGCAGAGCTCTTCCGGTGGTAAAGGCGCAGAAACCAGCGCTGGCTGGGATATCAAAGGCAACAAAGAAGCGTAAGAAGCGATACGCCTCCGGACAGGGGGCGTATCTCTCCTGGCCAGAGAAGTCAGCGTCGTCATGCGCATTCTCCAGCCGGTTTACAAGGACTCTCTGAATCAACAATATTGTGCGGAGATAGTAGATGAGTATTACTGGCTCGGTTGGTGTAGGTGGCCGTAATCAATACGGTGACGTGAAGACAGTACAGCAGTTGTTACAGCGCAATGGATATCCTCAGCTTCGTGCCGATGGCCGAATGGGACCAAAAACCATTGAAGCGATCAAACAGTTTCAATCCCGTTTTATGTCTCGCCCGGATGGCGTTGTCGATATCCATGGGAAGACGTGGAGCAGCCTGATGCGCGGGAACGTGCCGGGGAATGCGCCGCCTAGGCCAGCAGCGCCGCCCGTCAATAACCCGTCAACCGGTCCGCTGGTGGTGAGTGCCGGACAGGTAACATTTGACGCTGAAGGCGATGACTCGCCGACCAGCCGCTATTTTAGCCGCCATGTTCACTGGCCAGAAAAAATGGAGTCAGGTGTGACGCTGGGTCGCGGTTACGATCTGGGATCGCGTTCTGAGGCGAGTATTTCTGCACAACTTCAGGCCGCAGGGTTGCCGGCAAGTCAGGCCGCCATGATCGCCAAAGGCGCCGGTCTTAAAGGTGACCAGGCGCGTCAGTTCGTTCGTAATAACCAGGCCGCTATCGGTACAATCAGTCATCAGCAGCAAATTAACTTATTTGAAGCGATTTATCCGGGCTACGTGGAGCGTGCACGGAAGAACTACGACAATTATACTGATAATCAGCCAGGTAAAGTGGCCTGGGAAAATCTCCATCCTGCTATCAGAGACATCATGGTGGACTTTGTTTATCAGGGCTGGACGAAAGGTCCCCGCCCGATGACGGCGGGCATGACTAACGATTTTGATACACTGATCCATTATATTGAAACTACGCCAGCTATCAGTGCAGGTGAGACTGGCAGGCGTCGTGCAAATTATCTTCGTAAAAATCGTTAACAGGAGTGAGTATGAAGTTAGTACATGGATTGGCTTTAGCGGTTTTCTCTCTTTGCATCAGCGCTTCAGCGCTCGCTGAAGATACCTGTGCAAAACAGCCTTCAGACGGTGCGCTATTTCAGTGTACTGTTCAGCAGAAGAAGCTGGCGGAAGATGAGCTGAACAAAGAGTACCAGACGGCTAAAAAACGCATTGTACAGATGTACGGCACGCAGAAAAAACTGGCTGATGACTATGTCGCCACGCTGGTGGATACTCAGCGCAGCTGGCTCAGGTATCGTGACGGTCAGTGCAAGCTGGAAGCCTTTGCCGCTGAAGAAGGCAGCAATGCGAATGCGGTTGCCACCAACCTCTGTGTTATCCGCATCGACAAGGAACGCACTGCTATTCTGAAGCAACTGCCTTACTGATTATCTCGTCGTGCTCAGGGTTTACAGGCTGGGCACGATATTATCTATGAATATCACTCTCTGCATTACGCTTTGATCCCGTTTTATCAATGCCGGTAAATAATTCTGTATAGATGATATTTCAGCAGAGTAGGCTCTGGTGATTGTAATGCAATCATCTTTGCAACTATTTTAATGTTTACCCTGCATGTTAATTAAAAATAAGCCGTTAACGCAGCTTCATCTTCTTAAATAAATATAATTTCTCTCTGTTTAAATAATTGAATTAATCCAGGGGCAGAGTATTTAAAAAACAAATCTCAAAATTAAAACCTCCCGCTCTCTATACCCCGCGCCTTTCCCCGAGAGGTGCGCGGTATAGATGCCGAACCGCTAACCGCAGGAATCCGTTATGCGCTTTACGATAATAACGACTAAACCCGGCCAACAGCCGCCGCAAACTCATTGTGATTTCTTTCCGCCTGGCGGCACCATTGGTCGTGGTGTGGATAATAATCTGGTGCTGCCGGATGACGATCGCACACTCTCCCGCCTGCAGGCGATTGTGCACATCACGGCAAATGGCGAATGTCGCCTGACCAACCGTGGCAATGTGACGCGCGTGTTACTCAACGATATTCCGCTGGAACGCGGACGTCAGGTTGAGCTGCAGGATGGAGACATACTGGGCATCGATGATTACCAATTGCTGGTCAGCGATCTCAACAGTGCACAGCAACCGCAGAGTGAAAGAGCTGTTCCGCGTCCTGAGCCGGTGCAGCCCGTAGCACCCGTTCGCGAACCGGCAGCGGAAAAAGCCAGCACCACCGCCGCCATTCCCAGCGAAATCTGGGACAGCCTGGCGAAGGAGTTTTCGATTTCGGACGATCTCTCTAAACGCAAAGCTGCGCCAGAGATGCCTGAGGCCCATCCGCTGACTGCGCCCGCTCGTCCTGATCGAAATCCGGAAGATCCGCTGGCTCAGCTGATTAACGACGCGCCGCTGGATTATGGGCAGCAGCCAAAAAACAGCAGCCTGTTTGATGAAGGCGATGCGCTGTTCGGACAGCAGAGTATTTTTGACGACCGGACGCCAAGCACGCTGTCTGCTCAGCAAAACACGGCGCCACCGCAGGCTGAAACGCCTGCCGCTGAACTTGATCCGCTGAGCCTGTTTGACGGCGAGAGCAGCGTGGATGCGCGCAACCATGATGATCCGCTGGGTCTGATGATGGGCAACGCGGTGCCGCTGGCCCAGCCGGAGCTGACGACGCCGAAACCGGCCACGTTGCATGTGCCACCTCAACCGGTGGCAAAAACTGAGCCGATGGCCGCACGTTCATCGGAGCAGGATCCCGCCAGCCTGACCGACATGGATCACTCACCGCTGTTCAGCTTCGACGAATCACAGCATGAGACTCACAGCCAGCCTCACTCTGAGGCACAGCAGCAGTCGCCGCTGATTGACGAGGCGCTGCCCGGCCAGTCTGACGCGGTAAATCCACAGATCGATTACGGCGGAATTACGCTGCCCACGCCGCAGGCGGTACAGCGTACGCCATCCCCGACGCCGAAAGGGCGGTTGCGCATCGATCCCGTAGCTTCCGGTCGCCACCATGCCGCCGCTGCGCACCCGACGACACCCAGCGAAAGCAGCGGTGATGCTCTCAAGGGCGAACTACTGGATGCGTTGCTGGAGGGAATGGGTCTGCGCGACCTGCAGCCGACGCCGCAATTTGACCGTGAGCAGATGCTGCAATTCGGGCAGATGCTGAGCATGTTTTCGCAGGGCACGGTGGCGCTACTCTCATCGCGTTCGATCCTCAAGCGCGGGGTGAAGGCAGACATGACGGTGATCCTCGACGACGCCAACAACCCGTTCAAGCTACTGCCTTCGGGCAAAACCGTCTTAATGCAGATGTTTGGCAGCCGGATGCCGGGCTTTATGCCGCCGCGTCAGGCTGTGCGTGATGCGCTGATCGATCTGCAGGCGCACCAGCTGGGCATGATCGCCGGTATCCGCGCCATCATCGCCTCAATGCTGCAATCCTTTAACCCGGAGCAGCTGGAGGAGGAAGCGCGTCAGGCGGGATCGGTGTCACGTATCGGCCTGCCGGGCAGCCGTAAAGCGGCGCTCTGGGAGCATTTTGTTGAGCGCTACGGCGAGACGGCGGGCGAGATCGAAGACGATTTCCACACCCTGTTCGGCGAAGCGTTCCTGCACGCCTATGACCTGGAAGTTAATCAGTACAAAGACTCACAAACCCACACGGATGACGCATGAATATCACTATTGCCTCGACGTCGAATCAGGGCGATCGCGCCAGTAACCAGGATCAGATCGGTGATGTCATCGGTAAGCGCTCGGCCTGCTTTGTGGTCTGCGACGGTGTGGCCGGGTTTCCCGGCGGGGACATCGCGGCATCGATTGCCCGCAGCAGTCTGCTGCAGGCGTTTGATGGCGATGCGCATCTCAATGCGCAGTCGATTCGTAACTACGTCAATCAGGCGAATCACGCCATCCGCCAGCAGCAGAAAGCCAGCAGCGAACACAGCCGGATGGGCACCACGCTGGTCAGCCTGTTCATCGACCGCGACTACCATCTGGCCTGCTGGGCCCATGCAGGCGACAGCCGCCTCTATCTATTCCGGCGCGGCTATCTCTATCTCGTTACCACCGACCACAGCCTGGTGCAGCAGATGAAAGATGCCGGACATCGCACCGAAGGCATCAACAGCAATCTGCTCTATTTTGCACTGGGGATGGGCGATGAGCAGCGTGACGCCAGCTACAGCGAGGTGGTCGGGATTGAAGATGGCGACGCCTTTTTACTCTGCACCGATGGTTTCTGGCACGGCGTGACGCTGGAACAGATGCAGCAGTCGCTACACATGGTGAATACGCCGGAAGAGTGGCTGACGCTGATGCAGCAAATCATCAGGAACGATCAGCCGGATCAGGGGCAGCAGGATAATTTCAGTGCGCTGGCCGTCTGGATTGGATCACCTCAGGACACCACCTTGCTGCACTCGCTCTCTGAAGCGGCGCAGTTCTTCCCTCTGCGAGATTGAGAACGCCAACATGAAATATGGATTACTGGGTCTGGCTGCGCTGCTGCTCAGCACGCAGGCTTATGCTGAAAACTATCGCATCGTACAGTCCCCGGCACAGAAACTGGATGTCTGGATTGATGACGTAAAAAACAATCAGCTGTCGAGCTGGTGTAACAGCACCATTAACCTGCGCATCGTCACTCTGGGCGAAAAAAACGCCGCGGTGCTGAAAGATTTTCTGCCCCGCGTTGCGGGACTGATGGCGTCGCAGTGTAAACCGCTGCAACAGTTGCACTGGCAACTGACCGATGCGCAGGGGAGTGAAATTGCTACTGGCAGCGCCGCCCGTGCGCAGCAGTGGAAAACCGTGGTGACGCCGCCCGCGACTCAGCCGGTCCAGCCGACTACTACGGCGGTTCCCGCAGACGCACTGCGCAACGCCGCTCAGGCCGACACGTCGCCGTGGCTGCAATTCAGTCTGCTGGATGGCTGCCATTTCCGCACCTGGTGGCAGCACCCGGCACAGGGCAGCGCGCTGTTTGTTCCGGCAAATCAGGGGCTGATCTGTGGTTCGGATGGCTGGCTCAGTGGACACAGCCGCCTGACGCAACAGGGTAACGGCGCACCTGCGGCAGTCGGCGTGACCTTCCTGCAGGGTTTTCCGGTGATGGGGTTGAGCAATCAGTCGCCCACTGCCGAACTGCACATCACCACGGTCAACAGTGAACGCCTGGTGCTGAGCAATGAAAAATCCCCGGATAGCTGGCTGATTCTGCCGTTCAGCAACCGCTTTAACGGCTGGCAGGCAACGCGTCAGGTGGTGGTGCAGATGCCCGTCAGCGAAGCCGCCGATCAGAGTGCGCTGCAGGCGCGTCTGCAGGAAGTCCGTAAAGTCTGGTCGCCGTGGATCAGCGGCGATGCCGCGCTGAGCGTGCAGCTGGTGGAAAAACTCCATCCTGAACTGAAAGATCCCGCCGCTGCGGTCTACCGCACCCTTAACTGACGCAAAAGGAGTTTGCATGGAATCCTTACAATACCGTCTGGCCAGCGCCACCCTCGGCGAGACGCTCGCTGACGTGACCCGCCAGATTCAGGCGAATCCGGCGAATGCTGACCTGCGGGCCGCCTTTGTGCAGCTGCTCTGTCTTTCCGGCAACTGGGCGCGCGCGCAGACGCAGTTGCAATCCTGGCTGGCGTTAAGCCCGCAGGCGCAACCGACAGTTAATCTGCTGCAACAGGCGATCGCCGGTGAATTACAGCGTGACGTGGTGCTGCGTGGCGAGGCCGGGCCGGTGCTGCCGGGCAGCGCCTGGCACTGGTGCGACACACTGCTGGCCGCCTTGCAGGCCGAGGTAGCGGGTGATGTCGCGCGCGGCAGCACGCTGCGGGCTGAAGCGCTTGAGCTCGCGGCGGCCAATCCCGGCACCGCAACGCAGCAGGATCAGCCCACCGCATTCAGCTGGCTGATGGATGGCGACAGCCGTTTCGGGCCGGTGTGTGAAGTCATCAGTCAGGGCCGTTATTACTGGATCCCGTTTGCCGCTATTCGTGAGATGCAGTTTCAGGCACCCGCCAGCGTCACCGATCTGGTGTGGCGTCACACGCGTGTGCAGCTGGTTGATGGCAGCGAGCAGGTGTGCCAGATCCCGGCGCGCTATCCGCTGCTGGCGGCATCTGACGAACGTTTTCTGCGCGCCAGCGTCACCGAATGGCAGCCGCTGGGCGACGATCCGGACCAGTTCATCGGCCAGGGGCAAAAAATGTGGCTCAGCGACAGCGCGGAATTTTCGCTGCTGAGCCTGCAGCAGGTCGCGTTTGACAGCGTTGAGTCCGCCGATGAGCCATGATTCAGGCGCGCAAAACGACGGCTATGCCCAGCTGCATGGCGGCTTTCGCGCGCGTAAAAAACGTGATGCGTTAACCGCCCGCGACAAGCTGCAATCCTCGCTGCTGGATCGCCTGACCGACAACGCGCCGGATAAACAGCAGGAAGCGGACAACAGCATGCTGATCACTCACAGCACGCTGCGCCGCCACGTACTGCGCGATCTGCAGTGGCTGTTCAACACCATCAACAATGAAGCGCAGCAGGATCTCAGCGGCTTTGACCAGGTGCAGCGCTCTGTCTGGAACTTCGGTGTGGCACCGCTGGCCGGGCAGAACGTCTCCGATATCGAATGGCAGGATATGCAGCGCAAAATGACCAACGCCATTCTGCACTTCGAGCCGCGCATCCTGCCGCAGGGTTTACAGGTGCGCTGCGTCAGCGATCTCGGCTCGCTCAGCCTGCACAACGTGCTGTCGATTGAGATCAAAGGGCGGCTCTGGTGCGTGCCTTATCCGCTGGCGTTTCTGTTCCGCACTCAGGTTGATCTGGAGAGCGGCCATTTCGAACTACAGGATGCAGGGTAATCATGGACAGCAATCTGCTCGACTATTACAACCGTGAACTCGCCTACCTGCGTGAGATGGGGGCCGAGTTCGCTGCGCGCTACCCTAAAGTGGCAGGACGTCTTGGCATGCGCGGCATTGACGTGGCGGACCCCTATGTCGAGCGGCTGATGGAAGGTTTTGCCTTCCTGACGTCGCGCGTGCAGCTGAAGATGGATGCGGAGTTTCCGCGTTTCTCGCAGCGTCTGCTGGAGATGATTGCGCCATCCTATCTCTCGCCAACGCCGTCAATGGCGATCGCTCAGCTGACGCCGGACAGCCGCAAAGGCGACATCACCCAGGGCTTTCGCGTGCCGCGCGGCACCATGATGGAGAGCCAGAACCTGAAAAAAACCGGCGTGACCTGCAGCTATACCACCGCGCACGATGTGGTACTGCATCCGCTGCGCATCAGTGAAGCCAGTCTCGGCGGCGTGCCCGGCGATCTGCCCTCTGGCGAGCTGAAACTCGGCGGTCTGGGCGCGGTCAGTGCGCTGCGTATCCGCATCAGCTGCGAAGGGATCTCCTCGCTCAGTCAGCTCAGCGTGGACGATCTGATGCTGTTTCTCAGCGGCCCGGATATCCAGGCGCTTAAACTGCTGGAGTTGCTGATGCAGCACCGGGTGGGCATCGTGCTGCAGTCGGTTGAAAAGCGGCCACAGCGTCAGGTGCTGACGGACGACGCGTTGCAGCAGCAGGGCTTTGCGCCAGAGCAGGCGCTGCTGCCGGACGATCTGCGCAACTTCGACGGCTATCGTCTGTTGCAGGAGTATTTCGCCTTTCCGGCACGCTTCCAGTTTATCAGCCTGAGCCAGCTGGCCCCGTTTCTGCGCCGCTGCGACAACGCCATGGCGTTCGATATCATCATTCTGCTCGACAAAGCGGACAGCGCGCTGGAAAGCGTGGTCGATCACAGCCATCTGGCGCTGCACTGCACGCCCGTCATCAATCTGTTTCCGAAAACTGCCGAGCGCCTGAAGGTCAGCGACAGCCAGCATGAATATCATCTGGTGGTCGATAACATCCGGCCGCTGGATTATGAGGTGCACTCGGTACAGCGGCTGTTCGCTACGGTAGAGGGCAAGCGGGAAGAGCAGGTTTTCCGTCCGTTCTGGAGCACCTTCAGCGGTGACCAGGGCGATTACGGCGCCTATTTTTCACTGCGCCGCGAACAGCGCACGCTGTCAGAGCAGGCGCAGCGCTACGGCACGCGGACCGGTTACATCGGCTCAGAAGTCTTTTTGTCGCTGGTGGATGAGCATCACGCGCCGTGGCACGACGAGGTGCGCTATCTCTCCGCCGACGTGATGTGTACCAGCCGCGATCTGCCGCTGATGCTGCAGCAGGATCAGGGCAACTTTGTGATGCCGGACTCCATTCCGGTATCGGAGCTGAAGCTGTGCAAAGGGCCGACGCCTCCGCGTCCGGCGCTGGCCGAGGGACTTTCCGCGTGGCGGCTGATCAGCCATCTGCAGATGAACTACCTCAGCCTGATGGACAGCAGCGACGAAGAAGGCGCGGCGGCGCTGCGTCAGCTGCTGAGCCTCTACGCCAACCTGGCGGAAGCGCCGGTCGCACGTCAGATTGACGGCATCCGCCACTGTACGCTCAGCGCGGTCAACCGCCGCGTGCCGGAGCCGGGCCCGGTGGTGTTTGCGCGCGGCGTCAGCATCACGCTGGAAGTGGATGAGCAGGCGTTTTCGGGTGCCAGCCCGTGGCTGTTCGGCAGCGTGCTGGAGCGGGTCTGTGGCCGCCTTGTGGCGCTCAACAGCTTCACGGAGTTCACCCTGAACAGCCAGCAGCGCGGAGAAGTGGGCTACTGGCCGCCGCGCATGGGCCGGAATGCGCTGATATGAGTGGCGAAAAGGTGATTTCGCTGCCCCGGCTCACCCGTCTGCCGGATGATTTCTGGCAGCGGGTGATGGCCGCGCCGTGGCGTTACGATCTGTTCCAGTTGCTGCGGCGGCTGGATGCGCAGGGCGGTCAGCGCTATCCGCTGGGCCGTGCGCCGCTGCCGAAGTTCGAATCGGTGCGCATCGGTCAGACGCCGTCACTGGCGTTTGCACCCGCCACCGTCGCCAGCGCCACGCCGCGTGACGAAGCGGGACGTTATGAGCTCTCCATCTACAGCTTCGGTCTGTTTGGCCCCAACGGCCCGCTGCCGACCCATCTGACCGAATATGTGCACGAACGCATCGTGCATCATCAGGATCACAGCCTCTCGGCGTTTGCTGACCTGTTTCACCATCGCGCTACGCTGCTTTTTTATCGCGCCTGGGCGGATGCGCAGCCGACCGTGTCGCTGGATCGCCCCGACGACAGTCGCTTTCTGAACTATCTCGCCTGCCTGGCGGGCATCGGTTTACCGGCCCAGCAGCAGGCCAGCTCGCTCAGCCTTCATGCCCGACTGATGCTGGTGGGCCATCTCAGCCGCCACGGCCACGATGCCGAAGGGCTGGTGCGCATTCTGCGCCACTATTTTGGCGTGCCGGTCAGGCTGACGCAGAACCTGCCGCACTGGCTGACGCTGGACAGCCGCGATCAGGCCCGACTGGGCGCGGGACGCCATATGCCCCGGCTGGGCGCTTCTGCATTTCTCGGCGTGGCGGTGCGCGACGTGCAGCACCGTTTTCGTCTGCACCTGGGACCGCTCAGCGCGGCGCAGTATGCCCGTTTTCTGCCAGATGCCCCCGGCGCGCGTGAAGTACGCGACTGGGTGCGTCACTACCTCGGCATCGAAATGCAGTGGGATCTCAGCCTGATCCTGGCCGCTGACGAGGTGCAGGGTGTGGCGCTGGGTGGAGATGCCCGACTCGGCTATACCAGCTGGCTGGGGCATGCGCCGCAGCCGCAAGATCGTGAAGATTTTATGTTTGAGGTTGAGGCTGCTTCGCGCTAGCCCAGCCGCTTTTCCTGTTACACAGCCTGCGTCTTTCATTGAAGAGAGCCCCCTATGTCAGAAATCAGCCGTGCCGTGCTATTCGGCAAACTGGATACGCTGTTATTTACCTCGCTGGAAAGCGCCACCGCCTTTTGCAAACTGCGCGGCAATCCCTATGTCGAACTGGTGCACTGGCTGCATCAGCTGATGCAGCAGCAGGATGGCGACTTACAGCAGGTCATCACACATTTTTCACTGGATGAAAAGGCCCTGACTCAGGACATCGTTGCCGCGCTGGATCGCCTGCCGCGCGGTGCCAGTGCGGTCTCCGACCTCTCCGAGCATATAGACAGCGCCGTTGAACGGGCGTGGGTTTACGCCTCGCTGAAATATGGCGCGACCCGCATTCGCGGCGGCCATCTGCTGATCGGCATGCTGAAAACCTTCAACCTGGCCAGCGTGCTGAAAGGCATCTCCGGTCAGTTCAGCCGCGTCAATGCCGATGCGCTGCTGGCGGAGTTCGACTCGCTGCTCAGTAACAGCAAAGAAGCGCAGCAGGCGCTAAGCGCCCCGGCGGATGCTGGCGGCGCACCGCCTGCCGCCAGTGGCAGTACGCTGGCACAATATGCACAGGACCTGACGGCGCGAGCCCGTGAAGGCCGTATCGATCCGGTAACCGGACGAGACGACGAAATCCGCCAGATGGTCGATATCCTGATGCGTCGTCGCCAGAACAACCCGTTGCTGACCGGCGAAGCGGGCGTCGGCAAAACCGCGGTGGTCGAAGGCCTCGCGCTGCGTATCGCGGCGGGCGATGTGCCTGCGCCGCTGCGCGATGTGCAGCTCTGGCTGCTGGACATCGGCATGCTGCAGGCGGGCGCCGGCATGAAAGGGGAGTTTGAAGCACGACTGCAGGCGCTGATCAATGAGGTGCAGTCCAGCCCGACGCCGATTGTGCTGTTTGTTGATGAGATCCACACCCTGGTCGGTGCAGGCGGTCAGCAGGGAACCGGTGATGCCGCCAACCTGCTTAAACCGGCGCTGGCGCGTGGACAGTTGCGCACCATCGGCGCGACCACCTGGGCCGAATACAAAAAGTACATTGAGAAAGATCCGGCGCTGACCCGTCGCTTCCAGACCGTGCAGGTGCAGGAGCCGGATGAAGCCAAAGCGATTCTGATGCTGCGCAGCACCGTCAGCGCCCTGGAAAAACATCATCGGGTGCTGTTGCTGGATGATGCGGTCAGTGCGGCGGTGAAACTGTCGCATCGCTACATTCCGGCGCGCCAGCTGCCTGACAAAGCGGTGGCGCTGCTGGATACCGCCTGCGCCCGTGTAGCGGTCAGCCAGGGCGCGCAGCCCGCGGCGCTGGAAGATTGTCTTCACCGTCTGGCAGCGCTGGAGATTGAAGCGGAGATCATTGAACGCGAAATCCGGGTGGGCCTGGGCGACGCCACCCGCCAGCAGGCGATTGCAGCGCAGCGCACTGCGCTGGAAGCCGAGCGGGATGCGCTGCAACAGCGCTGGCTGCAGGAGCGCGAACTGGTCGAGACGCTGATTGCGTTGCGCGCCCGCTGTGTGACAGAAGAGGATGCGGCGCTGCGTGAACAGCGTGATGCGACGCAGCAGCAGCTTATTGCGCTGCAGGGCGACACGCCGCTGCTGTTTGCCGCCGTCGATGCGGGCGTGGTGGCTGCCGTGGTGTCGGACTGGACCGGCATTCCGCTGGGCAGAATGGTGAAGAATGAGATCGACGCGGTGCTGAATCTGGCCGATACCCTGAACCAGCGGGTCATCGGCCAGCGTCACGGTCTGGATCTGATCGCCAGACGGGTACGCACCTCGCGCGCGCGCCTTGATAATCCCAACAAGCCGGTGGGCGTGTTTATGCTGTGCGGGCCTTCCGGTGTCGGTAAAACCGAGACCGCGCTGGCGCTGGCCGAGTCGCTGTACGGCGGCGAGCAGAACATCATCACCATCAACATGAGTGAGTTTCAGGAGGCGCACACCGTCTCGACGCTGAAAGGCGCACCGCCGGGCTACGTCGGCTACGGCGAAGGCGGCGTGCTGACCGAAGCCGTTCGCCGTCGCCCCTACAGTGTGGTGCTGCTGGATGAGATTGAGAAAGCCCATCCGGATGTGCATGAACTCTTCTTCCAGGTGTTTGATAAAGGCTGGATGGAGGATGGCGAAGGTCGCCATATCGATTTCCGCAACACCATCATCATTCTGACCTCGAACGTCGGCACGCAGTTAATCAGCGCGATGTGTGCCGATCCTGAACTGATGCCCGACCCCGACGCCTTGAGCACCGCGCTGCGTAAGCCGCTGCTGGAGGTGTTCCCGCCCGCGCTGCTGGGCCGTCTGCTGGTAGTGCCTTATTACCCGCTCAGCGACGCGATGCTGGCGGAGATTGTGCGGCTGCAGCTGGCGCGCATTGTGCGTCGTCTGGCCGAGAACCACGGCATTGAGGCACAGATCGACGAGTCAGTGGTGAGCCAGATTGTGCAGCGCTGCACCGAAGTCGAGTCGGGCGGTCGCATGGTGGATGCCATTCTCACCAACACGCTGTTGCCACAGATGAGCCAGATCCTGCTGAGCGCCCATGCCCGCGATGAACGCTATCGCCGCGTCGATGTGCGTTGTGAGCAGGGTGAATTTGTCTGCCAGTTCGCGGTTTAAAGCCTGGCTATCAGAGAGTAATTGAATATGTCGGAACATGATCAACCCCTGAATGTCCCCAACGCCTTGCCGCTGGGTTACCGCTTCAATGAGTTTGAAATCAAAGAGGTCATCGGCGGTGGCGGCTTTGGCATCGTCTATCGCGCCTGGGATCACCAGCTTGAGCGTGATATCGCGATCAAAGAGTTTATGCCCGCCTCGCTGGCAGTGCGCAGCGATGATCTGAATCTGGTGCTGCGCAGCGAACGGTTCAGCAAAACCTTCCACGCCGGACTGAACAGCTTTATTCAGGAGGCGCGGCTGCTGGCACGCTTTAACCATCCCAACCTGCTGCACGTGCTGCGTTTCTGGGTGCAGAACGACACCGCCTACATGGGCACGGTGTTCTACAGCGGCACCACGCTCTCGAACTTCAGCGAACGCAATCCGCAGTCGGTAAATGAGGCCTGGATCCGTCGCATGCTGCCGCCGCTGCTGGGGGCGATCAAAACCATCCATGAAGCGGGCTATCTGCACCGCGATATCTCGCTGGATAACGTCCAGATCCAGAGCAGCGGCGAGCCGATCCTGCTGGACTTCGGGTCGGCGCGTAAAACTATCGGCAATCTGTCGGATGAGAGCGAGACGATGCTGCGTCCCGGCTATGCGCCGATTGAGCAGTACAGCGACAACGACGAGAGCGAGCAGGGCGCGTGGACCGATATCTACGCGCTGGGCGCGGTGCTGCATACCCTGATCACCGGTGCGCCGCCTCCGGTCAGCGTGGTGCGCAGCATCGAAGATAATTACCAGCCGCTGGTGCAGCGTCGTCTGGCAGGCTACTCGTCTGCGCTGCTGAGCGCCGTCGATCGCGCGCTGGCGCTGAAACCGGAAGATCGTCCGCAGAGCATTGATGACTTTGCTGCGCTGATGGCGTTGCCGGAACGTGAACCGGAACCGCTGCTTAGCGCAAAAATCAGCGGACCGGGCACCATGCTGGTGCCGATTGAAGAAGAAGAGGAGGTGATCAAACCCGCTTCGAAACTGAAAACGTTGCTGGGACACCGCTTTGCACTGCCGGGCCTTGTTGCCGCTGGCGTGCTGGTCGGCCTGGGCGCCGGTCTGCTGATGTCACGCGGTAACGAACAGACACCGCCGGCTGAGATCGCGCAGAACGACGCGCCTGCCGTCACCGTCGCGCCGGTTAACCAGCCGGTTGCGGCGCCACCGACCCAGGCTGACGCCTCACCGGATACGTTTACAAGCACTCCGGCTGAGACTTCTGAGCCCGCGCAGACCGCCGCGCGTGAACCCGATCCACAACCGGCACCACCGCCCGCTCCGGTCGCCCAGGTCTATATCCGTCTGCAGCAGGGTGAACGCGTTCAGGTGAACGGTCAGCCGCAGGCGCTGGTGCCGGCGGTGAATGGCTTCGCCACGCTGCAACTGGCACCGGGCAACTACACCTTTGCCATCAGCGGCCAGAGTGGCACCCGCGAACAAACGCTGAACATCAGTGAAGAAGGTGTCTGGTTGCTCGATCCACACAGTTAATAGTCAGGGATTACTTATGTTCTCACGCATTACTGCACAGCTGCCGGCGGACGGCCTGCTGTTCCATACGCTTAAGGGCACCGAGACGCTGTCCCGTCCGTTTGTGCTCACCGCTGAACTGCTTGCCACCGACGCGCGCATCGACCGCCACGCCCTGCTGGGGAAGCCGGTGACGTTTACGCTGCCAACCGACGGGCTGATGAACGCGCTGAGCCCGCGCTACCTTAACGGCAAAATCACCCGGGTGGCGGTGCGCAGCCAGGAGCTGAGCGGCACCCGCTACGCGGTCTACGTGCTGACGGTGGAGCCGGACCTGTGGCCGATGAAGCGTGACCGTAACCTGCGCATCTTCCAGAGCCAGACGGTGCCGCAGATTGTGCAGACGCTGCTGAAGGAGTATGGGGTCAACGTGGAGACGCGCCTGGCGGGCAGCTACCGGGTGTGGGAGTACTGCGTACAGTATCAGGAGAGCAGCCTGGACTTTATCAGCCGCCTGATGGAGCTGGAGGGGATTTACTACTTCTTCCGCCACGAGGCGGACAGACACACGCTGGTGCTGTGCGACGCGCCGGACCAGCATCAGGCGTTTCCGGGCTATGAGACCATCGCCTATCACGTCACTCCGTCGGGCGGCGTGGTGACTGAAGAGGGCATCAGCCAGTGGTCGCTGGCGGAGAGCGTGACGCCGGGCATCTACAGCACCGACGACTACGACTTCCGCAAGCCGAACGCCTGGATGCTGCAGGCGCGGCAGAACCCGGCGTCGCCGGTGCCGGGGTCGGTGGACGTCTACGACTGGCCGGGCCATTTTGTCGACCACAGCCACGGCGAGTCCTACGCGCGCATCCGTCAGGAAGTGTGGCAGGCCGAGCACCACAGCGTCAGCGGGTCGGGCACGGCCACCGGCATCGCGCCGGGCTTTACCTTCTCGATCATCAACGCGCCGCACTTCAGCGACAACGGCGAGTATCTGGTGACCTCGGCGACCTATGACTTTGCCGAAAACAGTTACGCCAGCGGCGACACCGGCGACAGCCGTCACAACATCCACTTCACGGTGCTGCCGTCGTCGGTGACCTACCGCACGCCGCCGGAAACGGCGTGGCCGAAAACGCACGGCCCGCAGACCGCGAAGGTGGTGGGACCCAAAGGCGAGTCGATCTGGACCGACCGCTACGGCCGGGTAAAGGTGAAGTTTCACTGGGACCGGCTGGCGAAGGGCGACGACACCAGCTCCTGCTGGGTGCGCGTCTCCAGCGCCTGGGCCGGCCAGGGATTCGGCGGCGTGCAGATCCCGCGAGTGAACGACGAAGTGGTGGTGGACTTCATCAATGGGGATCCGGATCGTCCGCTGATCATCGGCCGGGTTTACAACGAGGCAAGCATGCCGCCGTGGGCGCTGCCGGCAGCGGCGACACAGATGGGGTTTCTGAGCCGGTCGAAGGATGGCACGGCGGACACCGCGAACGCGTTAAGGTTTGAGGATAAGTCGGGTGAGGAACATCTGTGGATTCAGGCGCAGAAGAACATGGATACCCATGTTAAAAATGACGCCAGCCATTCAGTCGCCAACAATCACAGCCACTACGCGGGCGGCAATGAGCTCTACCGTGTCGAAACCAACCGTGTCCACGGTGTAAAAGGGGGCGAAGAGCGGCTGACCGGTAAGGGCAAACTCGATGCGGTGGTCGATACCTATGTAGTGGGGTCGGGCACCAAACTTCGCCTTGAATGCGGAGAGAGTGCTATCGAACTGAATGCGAATGGTCAGATCAATATTGTGGGCAAGGGGTTCAATATTTTCGTGCAGGGCGATGGTCACATCACCACCTCTGGCGGCAAACTGAACCTGAACACGGATGGCGCGAAGCCGGGCACAAGCGCACCGGGCTCCAGTCATAAACAGAACATCAGCCAGGCCGTAGAGAATCTGTTCCCGCCGAAGCAGAAAGGACAGGCGGCTCCGGCTGCGCCAAAAGCTGCGGCGGCACCGGCGAAAGGGGCGGCTGCACCGTTAGCCAATAACCAGGTTCGAAAAGTACGTCCTTTACCTCCCGAAAAACAAGCATTCTTCGATAAAGTGTATGCTGCTGCTCAGGAAGATGAAAAGAAAACCGGCGTTCCGGCTAAAATCACCACGGCTCAGGCAATTCTAGAATCTAACTGGGGCAAAAAAATGCCCACTGATATCAAAACTGACAAGGTGAGTAACAACATTTTTGGGGTCAAGGCACATGGCTCACCGAATTATGTGGAAGACTGGACACATGAGAATATCAACGGAAAACGTGTTGCAGTACTGGATAAATTTGCCAGTTATGATTCAATTGACGAGAGCATTGAGCAGCACTCCCAGTTTTTGATGAAAAATCAGAGGTATAGTAGTTTGTTCAACTCATCTGACCCGGTAGAATGGGCTAAAGGTTTACAGGCTAAAGGGTATGCAACCGATCCTAACTATGCCAACAGTTTGATTTCCGTGATGAAAGGGAGAGGATTACTATGATTAAACTTTTATGTGCATTAGTGCTTTCATTACCACTAGTGGCCTCCGCCAATGATTTCTGCAAGAATTTAAGTAGTGGGGCGAACATTAAAGGCGTGAGTTTCGACAATACAGATAATGTATACAAAGTCGGCGGCGAGGGTAGGTTGTATTTTTATTCTGCCCCAAATGAAAAATGTTTAGAAAAAGAAGTTTTTGTTGTTCCCGGCAATCAATTATATGCTTACGTTGAATACGGGAAATATTATAGTGTGATGTATGTAACTAATGATGGAAACCAGGTTGATGGGTGGGTTAAAAAAGATAGGTTAGTAGAAACACACACTGGTATAGCACCAGATTATGATGCGAAAAAATAATTACTTTATTTTGAAGAAGTGATGGTTAGCGTCATTGCCGGGTACATGAGGTTTGTGGTGACATTGCATTATTGTTTTGTAGTGTCACCCTTGATTTTTCTAATAATTAAATCAATGGGTATTGACATAAAAATGTCATATTTTAATAATTATAATTTAGTCTTGTTATTTTATCCATTTATTCTCATGGTGTAGGGGCGGAATTTCTGGTGTTAAACTAAAAATATCTTATTGTATTTTGAAAATAAATATCCTTTTCACTAAGTGATATATGGAGCGATGAAGCTTAGAAGCAAGCGGGCGCGTACATGAATGAAAAATTTATTGGCGATATGAATTTCAGTGAAATCAGTTATAAGTACTGCCAGAATAAAAATGATGATTTTGAAATCTAAACTGCGAGCCTGTTCTGGCAAAAATAAGCAGCGTGATATTGATAGCTATTTATTGGAATGATATCCATCGACACCCATGCTATCTCTATAAAGTTTGATGACAACCCAATCAACCAGGCGCTGTAGTTCTAAACCAACCTAATCTTAACGGCTGGATTAACAGGGTTAATGATTGTCTGGATTTTAAAGGTTAATCAAATGAATAAAGTTGGATTTAGCTTAGCGGTTTTGTTGTCAATTTCTTCATTATCCTTGTTTGCTTCTGATAATTTTACTGGTCAGTGGAGTGGGCAAGAGAAAAATGATAATGGATCATTATATTCCACTCTAACATTAAAGTTAAAACAGAATAATAATAACATAACGGGTAGTTATTGTTATGTGACAAGAGGCGGAAAAAAAATAGATTGCCCTGATGATAATGATAGCAATCTCAAAGGTACTGCAAACGGTAAAAATGCTTTGATTGAATTTGATTCTTCATTTGGCGGAGTGAAGGGTAAAGCAAATTTAGAACTTAAAGATAATAAAGTTTTATGGAAATTAATCAAAGACCCTGAGAATGGGGAGTTTTATGCGCCAAAAACTTATAATCTTGACAAAGATGTTAGTGAAGGGGATTTAAAATCAGATATGAAGGTTTTGTCTACATCTGATTTCACGATTACTTTATTGAATGGCTGTGGGGGTTTTTATACTGTGTGTGATAAGGTTAAATACATAGGCCTCAGAAATAAAGATGGAAAACAAATTACTCTTGAAGGTAAAACTACGCAACCTGTAAACTCAAATAAAGCTGAAGGGATGCTTTTCAATAATAGCGGTGTAGATTATGTTGTGAGCTTTAATCCGCTTGAATTGAAGGTAGTACAGGGTAATAAAACGCTTGTTAAGCAAGGTGGCAAGTGGGAATGATAATTTTCATTATCACTCAAGTGAGATCTTTACTGTATTTCAAGTAATAAGAATGACATTATAATAATGTTATGGGTTTTATTAGGGTGGTGATAAGTACTCTCCACCCCACATAATGTTGAAGTGTGAGTAATTTCTTTAATTTAAAAGATTTTAATTACGTTGCTCTTAGTGATTAAATACCCTTCTTGTTTTCTATTGTCAACCCCCGATAAAAACACAATGATTGTAAACCGTTATTTCTCCAGCATTATATTTGTGCCTGTCCTCATGATTTTATCCTGCATTGCCAGGGCCGAATCCAGCACGGAATCGACCGTTCCTGCCCTTAACGAGGGCGATTTTTCCGTTCTGCTAAACGACTATGCTTTCACTCCCGGAGACACATGGAGCAATGAAAGCTTCGTACGGGCTGGTAAGGCCCTGAGTTCAGTTCTGGCCGGAGAAGTGGCTATCAATAACCAGCAGTACAACTACTTCCAGCATAGCTATGACGGCTTTGAGTTGTTCAGCGCGGCGGCGGTTGGAGATGCCAGCCACACGGTTCTGGCTGAGATCCTTCTGGAAAATGCCAATGTGCCGACGTCCCGAAATATAAAGGTAGGCGATAGCCTGGAACAGGTTCAGCAAGCCTATGGACCCGGAAAAGAAGATAACAGTGATAATCAGCACTGGCTTGTCTACCCGTCTGGCGGGAAACAGTTGATGTTTCAGATTGACCAGGGAAAGGTCAGTTGCATCATGTTGAAAACAGACATGGGGGCAGAGCAAAGCGAAATCAGCGCTGACCAGGCTATCAGCGCTGCAACCGAAGCAATTCATACCTGGCAACTGACCACCCTCGATGAGAAATGCCTGCGATACGATCTTGACGACAGCAGTGATGAAAGTTTCTTTGTTATTACGGTTCGTGAAGATAATCACGACGCCAGTTGCGGTGGCGATCCTGATATTACGCATCGACTTTTCGACATTAAAGTTGCGCGTGATAATACACAGATACTCACTAATGCCGATAACGTTGATGGTGAATACCATAGCCTTATTCCACCCGCCACAAACAATTAATAAAACGGATACCCAATATGCATTACCAATTCAATGAGGGCGCCTTTGCGCTTTTTCCTGCTGCCTGGCAGGACACCACCATGAATATTCTCCGCGATGAAGCCAGTGGGCTGGCATGGGTTGTGAGCCGTGGTGTTATTTCTGAGGGCAGTGATGCGGAAAAAGAGTTCCAGCGTCAGTGGGACACATTGCGGAGTCAGATGGGCCATATCCAGCAAACTGAATTTGTACGTTTGATGGCAGGTGTGGATAACACATTACACGCGGTAGAAGTTGAAACCGTATTTGACCGTAACGGGCAGGCAGTGTGGCAGAAACAGCTGGCTACACAGGTGCCTGACTCGAACATCTTAATGATTTTTACGCTCTCAGCCATGCGTCCATTCAATGAAGAGGATGGACAGCGCTGGAGTGCATTTAAACAAAGCCTGAGTCTGAACAATCCACGGAAAGCATAACCTATGGATAACCCTGCTGCCCGCGTGGGCGACGAGATCATTCACTCCAGCATTTTCGCTGATATCACAAGCATTGTGGCTGAAGGTGCGGCCTATGCCGTCATTGGTGCCGCAGTGGGTGCTGCTATCGTCTCGGCAGCGCCCCTGCTGGGCACAGGGGCGGCAGCGGCGAGTGTAGCAGCCGTGGGTAACAGTTGCCTTCTCAGCGGTATTCTGGGTGGTGTACTGGCCAATGCCGTTGGTGTGTCACAAGAGATCAGCAAAGCGGCCGATGGGCTGGGAAACATGATATTCCCTCCTTCTCCAGCCGGTGTGATATCCAGTGGGTCAGAGAATGTCTACGTTAATGGTCTTTTAGCCGCACGCGCGGCCGGGATGCTCACGCCCGGCGAGACACCGCCACCGGAACCACAATCGCCGCAGAGCTTCGCCGACTATGGCGGCATGTTGCTCTCTGCGGTCGGCCAGTTTGGCAGTGCAATGTGGCAGCCCACGGTAGCCTCCGCCGATGCGGGCACCTCTCCGCTGGAGCAGGACAAAGTGGCCTGTGAAAAACACAGTGCACCGCAATATCTGGCTCAGGGATCGAAAAGCGTCTTTATCAATGGCCAGCCTGCAGTGCGCGCAAAGGATAAAACCACCTGTGACGCCACCGTGAGCGACGATGTTTCCCCCAATGTCATTATTGGTGGTGAAACCGTTACGGTACGAGAGATCAAAAGTGGCAAGGTGCCAGGCCTGGCTGTGATGATGATCGGCCTTTCCCTCATCCGTGGTCGCCCCGGTCAGATCCTGAAAAATATGCCCTGCGCGCTGGCCGGTGCCGTGGGCGGTATGGCGGCGGACATGGCTATCAATGCGGCCTTCTCGTCGCTGTTTCCGGTACACGCGGCGACCGGCGTCAAAGTCCTTAATGATGATGCCGAGCGCGATTTCTCCCTTCCCGGACGTTTCCCGCTCAGTTTTCAGCGCAGCTATAACAGCCTGACCCAGCGCGCTGGCCTGTTTGGTCAGGGCTGGGCCACGGTGTTTGACAGCTACCTGACGCTGGAAGGGAATCGGGCGACCTGGTTTGATGACAACGGGCGCGAGCTGAGCTTTGACGTTCCCGGTGACAAAGAGGTGCTCTACAGCATCAGCGAAGGGCTGATGGTGCGCCGCAACGCGTCTGGCGATATCGCCATTGCCGATGACGACGGTGCGGTATGGCGTCTTTACAGGCGCACGGCCGCAGATCCGCAGGTGCTGCGCCTGGCTTCACTGAGCGATGAGTATGGCAACGCGCTGGAGATGGGCTGGGATGAACAGGCCCGTCTGGTGCGTATCCATGACGCGCCGCTGGCAATTGACGTCACGCTGCACTACGACGACAAACAGCACGCGCGGCGCCCGACATCGGCCAGCCATTTTGATGGCGATCAGCACTGGCCTCTCACGCGCTGGACCTACAATGATCGGGGCCAGCTTGCCAGCGTTACTGATGCCGCAGGCGTTGTCTCACGACGCTTCCGTTACAACGACGATGGATTGATGGTCTGGCACCAACTGCCGGGCGGGCTGGAGAGTGAATATCGCTGGCAGAAGCTGGATCACTGGCGCGTTGTAGAAAACCGCACCAACAGCGGTGATGGCTGCCACATGCATTACGATCTTGAGGCGGGCATCACGCGCGTGTCGACCTATGACGGTCAGCAGCGCGAACACCACTGGAATGCCGCGGGCCTCATCACCTGTTTTATCGACGAGCGCGGCGAGAAGTGGCGTTATGAGTGGGATGAAAACGAACTCCTGACGCGTCGCATCGATCCGCTGGGCAACGCGGTGAGCTTCACCTATGACGAGCTGGGCAACCGTGTTGAAGAGAAGGATGCTGACGGTGGTGTGCAGGCGGTGCAATGGCTGTCACACCGTTCGCTGCCCACGGTTGTTGCCGGAGCAGACGGTTCCACAACGAAATACTATTACGATCCCCATCACGGCCTTGAGCGCGTTGTTGATGCGCTCGGGCAAAGCACGCTTTATCAGCGGGATGAGTTCGGACTGGTTGTCGAAGAGACTGATGCAGCAGGTAACAGCTACCGCCGTGAGTTTAACGATGCCGGCCAGGTTATTCGTGAAACCGACTGTTCAGGGCTGACCACGCGCTACCGTTATCATCCCCTGGGCTGGCTCAGCTGTGTCATCGCGCCGGATGGTGAAGAAACCCGTTATCACTATGATGCAGCAGGCCGTCCTCTTCAGCTGGAACGTGCAGAAGGATGGGAAGAGCGGTTGCACTGGAGTGAAAACGGACTGCCGCTGGCCTATGAATCGGCTGATGGCAAGCGCAGTGAATTCCGTTACGACAATGTCGGGCGATTGATCGCCAACCGTAATGCGCAGGGTGAGACGGTTCAGCGAAGCTGGGACAGCCGTGGCCGGTTGACGGCGCTACAAAACGAGAACGGCGAGCAGTATCAGTTCGAGTGGGGCGCAGATTCTCTGTTGCTGGCCCAGGTCGGGCTGGATGGCGTTGCCACACGATACGACTATGATGCGGCGGGCCGCACGGTATCACGCACCTTTGCCGCCGGACATCCTCAGTCCATTACCCATCGCTATCACTGGAGCCGTGCGGGGCAACTGCTGGCGCGAACCACGCCGGAAGGCCAGATGCGCTATCACTACAGCGGTGGGGGGCAGCTGGGTAAAGTTTCGCAGCATCTGCCGCTGTCTGACACCGAGTGGAGCCAGCAGGCCGAGCAGGAGATTACCTTTAAGTACGATGCGCTGGGCCGCATCGTTGCTGAGCAGGGGGAGCAGGGCGAACTGGCGTGGGAGTATGACGCGCTGGGCAACTGCACAGCCTTAACCCTGCCGGATGGCCGCAACCTGAAGCAGCTTTATTATGGTAGCGGCCATCTGCTGAGCATTGCATTAGACAACCTGCCGGTCACGGAGTTTACTCGCGACACGCTGCATCGGGAACTCAGCCGGACGCAGGGCGGCCTGACCATGCGCAGTGAGTATGACCGCTTAGGCAGACTGCGCCGCCGTGACGTGTTCAGGGGTGACTCACAGCGACCTGCACCGCGCGTCTGGTCCCGCCGGCGCGACTTCGATTATGGCAACAACCTGATCCGTGAGGAGCGCGACGATAATCCGTTCAGCCAGACATTATGGAACTACGATAACGCCGGGCGGCTGTTGTCTCAGGACGGTGCGCAGCCGGGTAATGAACAGTGGCGCTGGGATAGCGCAGGCAACCCGCTGGATCGCCATAGTGCCGCTCATGTCATGCATAACCGCGTCACCGGACTGAACGGTATCCGCTGGCAGTACGATATTCATGGCCGTACCACTGAGAAAGATGACGGCCACACCCGCTGGCGCTACCGTTACGATGGTGAGCATCGCCTGACGGATGTGATCAGCGAGCCACGTGACCGTAATAGGCCGCGCACTAAAGTGAGTTTCCGCTACGATCCGCTGGGACGCCGCATCAGTAAAACCAGCCAGCAGCTGTTGCAGGGGAGACCGTCGGGGAACGCCGTCACGACGCGCTTTGTGTGGGAAGGCTACCGCCTGCTGCAGGAAATCCACGACGGCACTCCGCTGACCTACGTTTACAGCGACAGCCAGAGCTATGAACCGCTGGCCCGTATTGATGGGGTTGAAAGCCCGGAGATTTACTGGTTCCATAATGCGGCCAACGGAATGCCGGAACTGCTGACTGACGCTGAAGGGCAAAAAGCCTGGGAAGGTATCAACAGCCCGTGGGGCAAGCTGCTGCGCGAGTCCAGCCAGCGTGTTCCTGTGGTGGAGCAGAACCTGCGTATGCAGGGCCAGTACCTGGACCGGGAAACCGGACTGCACTACAATCTGTTTCGTTATTATGACCCGGACAGCGGACGGTTTACCCAGCAGGACCCGATAGGGCTGGCGGGCGGGATCAACCTTTACCAGTATGCGCCGAATGCGCTGGGGTGGGTGGATCCGTGGGGGCTGAGTAGGTGTAGTGTTAAGCAAGCTCGTAAACGCCAGCATGATATGCTAAAAAACTCTAATGAAGGCTACAATATAAGCCCTACATCTTGGGATGCTTATCCTGCTATAGGTAGAGACGGTACTTTCATTAGTGACAAACAAGGTGTAATGAAATATTTTCCTGATGCCGGAAACGCCCAAGAAATTACAATAACAAGAGCTAAAGCTAGAGTAATTGAAAGGGACATGGGGCTTTATAAAGACTCGTTATTAGGCGGTTTTAAAGTTAGAAGAATAAGTGGTATCAGAGACCTTGAACCACGTAGCCCTCTGGGCGGGAATGATTACTTTAAAGGGCCAGGACAGCATTTACCAGGCGGAGCACCTGAGATGGTGATAAATTCCCAGTCTACTACTGATAATCCCGTAGTTAATACCATATTGAAAGTTAATGTAGGAAATATTTAGAATGTTAAATTGCATCTTAGTGACGATCTTAGAGCCGAAAAGAATTGTAGTTCAATTGAAAGGGGTGGTTAATGAAGAGTCTAAATTGAAAAGCCTCGGTTTTTCTAAAAAAGGGGATTGTTACAATGTTGATTTTGAAGATGAAAAAAAACAGGTTTTTTTGATAGAGAAACTGGCAGGAATGGGAGCATTATTTTCATATGGACAGGGTTGGGCACCTTCTCAGGTTATGGATTACTTGAAAGAAAAAGGGAAAGTTAATTTTTCATATAAAGAAATCATGTGGCGCTCCCCAGATAATTACGAAATTATAGAGCATAAATGAAAATGCTTGTAACTAATTAAATGATTTCATTGCTTTTTGAATATCCTTCTAAGCTTTGAAATCAAAGATTACTCATGAGTTTTTATCTTCGATAAATATAGTTGTTCGAAGATCTGAGATAATAATTATAGATTAATGTCCTTACTGACTGACAGAGAAGGCCATAAAAGCTTGGGAAGATATCAATAATCCGTGGGGCAAGCTGCTGCGCGAGTCGAGCCAGCGTGTTCCTGTGGTGGAGCAGAACCTGCGTATGCAGGGCCAGTACCTGGATCGGGACAAATTTGCATAAGCAAATTTGAACATCGCTTCAGCGATGGCCCCAAGGGGGTGAGGCACCGCAGGGGCCGAATCAACCGGACTGCACTACAATCTGTTTCGTTATTATGACCCGGACAGCGGACGGTTTACCCAGCAGGACCCGATAGGGCTGACGGGCGGGATCAACCTTTACCAGTATGCGCCGAACGCGCTGGGGTGGGTGAATCCGTGGGGGTTGAGTAGGTGTTCTCTTGGAAAAGAGACTGGCAGGTACTCCGCAGTAAAACCCGGACCTTTGGATAAAGAGTTGGCTGAAACATTTTCTGGTGGTAGATATAGAGAAGTGATTCTTTCTAAGGATACAAGTTTTTATCGGGCGGGAGTGTCAACAAATCCATTTGGACGCTTCTTCAGTTTGGATAAACCACAAAGTATTATCCAGACGCGAATTGATAAAGCAGTCTTACCAAAATGGCCTAATGGTTCTGCTTCAGTACTTGATAGTGTATACGAAATAAAAATACCAGCGGGTACTAAAGTTTATGTAGGCGAGGTGGGTTATCAGAATGGATTTTATCTTGGTGGAACAGAGCAAATAGTGATATTAGAACCATGGAAAGTGGGAACAGTGATAGGAAAATGGCCGCTGCTATGATCAATGAAGTTAAAAGAGTATTAAAAGAAGTAATAAATTTACTATTAGACAATGGCGAATTGCCTTGGGCTAGATACTTTGATAAGTGCCTAAGGCAATTAGATGATGATTATCATGAAGGTATTTACAATATAAGGACGGCCTATGGTGGCATGGGATCATTTAATGACTTAATTTTGCACATTAACGGACATGCTTTAATAAAAGAAAATCAACGGTTAGAACAGTTGCGAAAAGAACTTTATAAAGTAACAAGTTAGTTATCTATACATTCCCGGAAGAAATCACCATTACTACTGACCGCCTCTGAACTGGAATAACTTTAGCGAGGCCTCAACAAGTCGGCGGAACAAACTGCTGCGTGAGTCCAGCCAGCGTGTTCCTGTGGTGGAGCAGAACCTGCGTATGCAGGGCCAGTACCTGGACCGGGACTAATTTGCTTTAGCAAATTTGAACATCGCTTCAGCGATGGCCCGATGGGGTGAGGCACCGCAGGTGCCGAATTAACCGGACTGCACTACAATCTGTTTCGTTATTATGATCCGGACAGCGGACGGTTTACCCAGCAGGACCCGACAGGGCTGGCGGGCGGGATCAACCTCTACCAGTATGCGCCGAATGCGCTGGGTTGGGTGGATCCTTGGGGGTTGAGTAGGTGTAAAAACCCTGCGAAAGAAGCAACGAAGTGGCAGGGACCAGGGAATAAAAGTTATCCAGGCATCGATGTTTATGAGAATACATTGATAAAAAAAGGACGATACCTTATGCCCTTTATCCTAATGGAGATCAGTTACCTGCCTATACTGTAAGTCACCCTATAGTCAGACAACATAAAGGTGATCCACTTGGCTATCATGAAGCTTTGCAAGTTGAGTTGAACCCAGCATATCCAATGCGTTCAAAGGTGAGAGCTTATTACGTTACAGAAGATATATTTGTAGCCAGAGGGCGTGCTGAAGCCAATCCTAAACATGGGGAAGGGGGAGGGCTGCAGTTCTATATACCGGAAGAAGCTCGGCTTAAACTGAAACCTGGAAAAGTAATTGACATATGAAAATAATGAATTTAGACGAGTCAAATGGAGCTTTACATATTGATGGGAGTGAAATAGATCTTTCATCTTACGAGGCTTTCACTAAGTCCTTGTTTTTTAATTCAGTTGATGATCTGACACCAGCTGGAAAATATCGTTTTTTTTCAGAGGACGTCAGTTGGCACGATGAACCATTTACTGTGGAATTCAATCCGGCTGTTTTTTCTTTTAAATCGCTTGTTTTCCTCACCAGTAAAACAGGTGATTTTTATAAAAGTCTATCTGATTGGGAAAAAAGAGCCAATGTAAAGGCTTTAAAGGAAGAAGAAAAAAGAATGTTTGCATGGATGCTAAATAGATATCCCAATAATTATAAGGGTGAATTAAAGGAACCTCCTTACGGACACGTTTGGGATTTTGAATGGGGGAAAGTAACGGTACAATCGGAAGAGAGATCATTTAATTGTGGGATATATATTGTGTGGTATTGATTGTAAATCATCAGTCCTATGAGACGTTATTTTATAATTTTAGTTCAATAGCATTTTAGCAAAGCTATAACATTTGTATGTTAGTCTTCGATAATGAATGTGGATTTCTGATATCAATGTATAATTTATTCCCGTACTGCTGGCAGAAATGATAAAAGATCCGCTGGCGATATTGTCACGATGATGAGTATTTTCTGGTGAATGTTATTTCGGATGGTGATTAATCTGCTAAAGACTTTTTCTTTTTGAGTGTAATTCTGCTATTAATTATCATTATTGAAGTATTGATAAATAGTATGGTTGTTATTTTTCGGTTAATCAAAAGATGATGATTTTTTCGTGTGTCACCTGCATATTGATATGTTGTTCTGATGCGATAATAATGGTTTTTCCATTTCGAATTTCAATGTGTTAAAACTCTATTTTATCATTATGAGCCTATAAGGAGATAAAATGAACCTGCCAGGAATGAATCCCGAGAATAAATTACCGGGTTATGACATCGCCAGGATGACCGGTTATGGGGCACCTGATTTTGATTTCAAAGCGCTGGGTGCAGCAATGGATTGTACTCGGGAGTTTTATCAGGCTGGCATCATCTATGCAGATGGCGCACAGCGTTATCTTGTTCGGCCTGGTCAGCGTCATCCTAATGGTCAAAGTGGTATCGTTACACATCTGATTGTGACCAAAACGCCCAGACAAGCCACAGCGTCTAATACGGGCAAGTCACTTAGTGAAGCCGTAAGCGTAACCTCAATGGGAACGGAGATTGCCTCGACCGTGCTTTCCTGTGGTGCAATGATTATCACCGCTGGTGTAGCGGTTATCGGCGCTTCAGCAACGCCTATAACCGCTGGCAGTAGCGGCGTGCTTGTTGCTATTGGTTATGCTGGCGCTGCCGCAACAGGCGTGCAATGTGTCAATGGTATTTACCGGGTTTATGATCTCGTCGAAAACGGTGGTGAAAACGTAGCGTGGCTGGACTCTCAGGATTGGTACGTTGCCACTTCAACGTCCTTTGACCTTATTTCACTAGCCAGTGTGGGCGGTGCGTTAAAAGAAGCCCTGGCAACATGGCGAGCGATGAAATCAGTCTCTTCTTTAAAAGCAACGGAGTGGCTCCGGAACTATCCAAGGCAGGACCGGGCTCGCCTTACTGAATTAATCATTAAGGCACAAAATCCTGGTATAAGTAATAAAGAGCTTAAAGCCGCCATCCGTGCAGGACTTTATCCAAAGCGTTTCCCTGTAGAGTCGGTGCAAAAAGAACTTGTTAAGCAACTCGCGCAGGTTGTTACGAGCGCAGCTGCTGTGGCAGGCAGTGCTGTCAGTGGTATCATTGCTGCTCCAGGTAATGTGCCGCGCTCCGGGCGCTATATTGTGGGAACAATCCAGTCACTGGCGGTAATTTAATGCAATTTTTATCATGGCTTATTGGACGTAATATCACTGAACTCCTGCAACAGGGTCGCGAAATAGATCAGGCAATCGCACGGCAGGATGATTCCATACTTGCCCGTTCCACTATAGAGCTTGAACGTTATTTTAAACAGCCTTCTGAGGCGCTTCCCCGGCAAAACGGCTTCCCAGTTGCGATAGTGCTGATGCTGTTTCTGGTTTCATTTGCATTTAATTTGCTGACGTTTCTGCACGCTTTACCTCCGCTCAGTCCACAGATACATGCGTTGAGTTTTTTTGTTCCCTCAATCGTCGTTATTGGCGCGATACTAACGGCCAGTTACCTGCTTGCGCGAGGCCATACAGCCGGTGTGGCGGGGCTGGCTTACGTCTGTGCGATGTTGCTTATATCGACCGTTTTACTCTTGAGCTACAGCGTAGTTATGGGTAGCCACTCGGGTCTGTGGCTGCTTCTGGCTCTCGCGGCTTTGGTGGGTGCTCGCTGGGTACTTAACGGGCAGGCTTTCATCCTGTTTGCCATTTACTGCCGGACACAACGCCTCGCCAGCGTCGCCCGGCAGCGTCGCATGAAATAACCCATACTGGTCTGAAGTGCTGTTATCGCGGAATACCCATTCCGCGACTCTGGTCATACCATCTACTTTCTCTCAAACCTGAGACCTGAAAGCAAAAACCGGGTGCAAGATGTCCAGATTGAGTATTGATAATGAGGGTAGCCCGAAGATTTACTGAACAGCTTTGTTACAGTAGCGGCCATTTTACCTTCTCCTGCTCCGGTCCATAGCCCATCCTTACTGCCTCCATAAACATCCCCTTTTCCTATGACTTGCCCCATATTTTAATCTGACCTCTCTCCAATCCCCCTGAAAAATCCACCCATCATCACTATTTCCTCTGGCTATAACCTGCCGTTATACCCTCCTGCTAAACAAGCATTCGTCACCTTTCAGAACGCATGAAATAGTGGTTTCAGAACCTGTTCTTTTGGCTGAAACGAGAGACAACATGCTAATCCCACAACCCTATTTACTCTTTCTTGGCGATGTTACCGATCCCCTTGCGGCAAAAACAGCGCGCGGTATTCATATCTGGCGGCCGGAGCAGTGCGTTGGCGAAATTAAACTGCCGGGCTGCACGGTCAGTCTGGGTCTGGATGAACTGGATATTCCCGGCGCTATAGCGCGCGGCGCGAAAACGCTGGTGCTGGGTACGGCCAATGCCGGGGGCTATCTGCCAGCGCACTGGCTGGAAACAATTAAAAGTGCCATTAAAGCAGGCATGAATGTGGCCAGTGGTCTGCACCACCGACTGGTAGACGAACCGGAACTGGTGACACTTGCACAGGCATCAGGTGTTGAGCTTTTTGACCTGCGTCATATGCGTCCAGTGCTCAGTGTGGGCAGCGGCAGGAAGCGTTCAGGTAAGCGGATACTGACCGTCGGTACGGACTGCTCAGTGGGCAAGATGTACACCTCACTGGCGCTGGAAGCGGCGATGCGCGCGCGCGGTATGAAAGCCGATTTTCGTGCCACGGGGCAGACCGGCATTCTGGTCGCAGGGGAGGGCATTGCTGTGGATGCGGTCATCGCGGATTTTATTGCTGGTGCCGCAGAAGCGCTGTCACCGGCGAATGACGCGGACCACTGGGATATCGTTGAAGGTCAGGGCTCACTGTTCCATCCCTCCTATGCGGGCGTGAGTATGGGGCTGATGCACGGTGCGCAACCACACTGGCTGGTTATGTGCCATGAAATGGGACGACCTCACATGCGTCATTTGCCACACCAGCCCATGGTCAGCCTGCAGGCGTGCGTTGAAGCCAATCTGCGTGCCGCACAGGTGACCAGTGAGTCCGTTCAGCTGGCTGGCTTTGCTATCAACACCTCCAATTACAGTGAAGAAGAGGCGCTCGCTTATTGCGCCGAAATCAGCGCTGAGTTTGGTTTACCGGCAACGGATCCGGTGCGTTTTGGTATTGATGAGATCGCCGCACTGCTTCAGGAGCGTGGCTGAAATGAGAAAGTTGCAGATTGATGTGGTGGAGCTGCCGCTGGCGCGACCCTTTGCTATCGCACGCGGTACCCGTACCGCTGTGACGGTCATCCGTGTCACGCTTGAGCAGGAGGGATTCATCGGGCAGGGCGAATGCACCCCGACGGCTCGCTACGATGAGACACCGGATAGCGTTCAGGCCATGCTCGAAGCGGTACGCACTGACGTGGAGTCGGGCCTCAGCCGTCATGATCTGCAACACCGCTTACCCGCCGGTTCAGCGCGCAACGTGCTGGACTGTGCGCTATGGCGACTTGATGCCGCACGGGCTAATCAGACGCTGTGGCAAAAGAGCACCTGCTCTCAGCCAGAGTTGGTCGTTACGGCAGAAACCCTTAGCCTCGATACGCAGGAATGTATGGCTCTCGCGGCGGCGGATGCTGTGTCACGTGGCGCCCTCCTGCTCAAAATTAAGCTCGACCGTAATGCGATTCTGGAAAAAGTGGCGGCGATTCGCGCGGCGGCACCGCATGCCACGCTCATTATCGATGCCAATGAAGCCTGGGCGGGTCTGGAACTGGAAAGCCTGCTGGTGGCACTGAAGGCATTCAACATCTCGATGGTGGAGCAACCCCTTCCCGCCGGACAGGACCATGACCTGAAACGTTTCAAACATCCCATACCGGTCTGTGCCGATGAGAGTTGCCATACGCGGGCGGATATTGCCGGATTACGCGATCGCTACGAGATGATCAACATCAAGCTGGATAAGTGCGGTGGCCTGACTGAAGCGCTGGCGATGGTGGATGAAGCCCGGACGCTCAATATGC